>Ga0335395_10000015_pt1 | contig 178952 bp, 145 predicted proteins | sample MAT02_FD_205744 | JGI IMG/M metagenome (GOLD analysis project Ga0335395, IMG submission 205744) | Freshwater microbial communities from Lake Fryxell liftoff mats and glacier meltwater in Antarctica - MAT-02 (spades assembly) (version 2) ...
GTTGCAGGAGCCGGCTTCGTGGCCACTCACGTGCACCGAGCCCTTTCCATGCGCGGGCACGTCCGGCTGGCTTAAATGGCCGTCCGCCGGGTGGCTGGATTTTGAATTAATCGGCAAACCCTATTTAGCGTCGGTTAAATACTGATAGTTATGACGAACTTTGAGTCGCCCTGACTTTCGCTGAAAGCACCTAAGCAGCGGGTTACGGGATTACCCTGTCGGCGAGGGCGATCAGGGCAGTGACGATCTGCTTCGCATCCAGCTGCGTCGAATCCAAGGTGGCATCGACCTGCTGATGCAGCAGGGGTTCAATATCGGCAACATTCCTGGCGATGGCTGCACGGTCGCTGGCCGTGCGGCCATACGGATTGGTGCTACGCTGTTCGACTCGATGCAGAATGGTCGCGAGGGGTGCGGTGAGCAATACTTTGACGTCGAAGAGGGGGTAGAGTCGGCGCTGAATACAACAACATCCAGCAATGAACCAGGGTTCGTCCGCGGCCGTGCTCAGCCACGTGCGCACGCGGTCCTCGTTTCACACCCATTCCTGCTTACCGGCAATGGTAGCATATGAGCTCCACCCCGGATCATCGCTATCAATGGCGGCAAAGCCGCGCGCGCGGAGCCCGGCGACTGCGGTGGATTTACCCGTTCACGACATGCCGGTGATGAGCACACGCGCCATGATCTGCATTCAGCACGCCTGCGGTCGGAGTCAAGGCCGACCGCAGGCGTGCTGTTTTTCAGGCCGTGGCCGCGCGCGCGCCGCGTAGATCCAGCCAGGCCACATCCGTGGCACTGAGGCTGGTCTGGGCCCCGGCGATACTGTTGGCCAATTCATCGGCATTGGCGGCACCCACCAGTGCGTGAACTTGCAGGGGTTGTTGCATCAGCCAAGCCAACGCGACCTGGGGGACGGTTAATTTGCGTTCCTGGGCCAGCTTGCTGAGACGTTCGAGCCGTTGGAAATTGCAATCGTGGGCGTAGGCCGTCTGCGCAGCGCCGTCCAGGGCTTCTTTGAAATTATCCCGGGTCACGCGTCCGGAAAACAGGCCGCGGGCTAAGCTGGAATAGGCGAAGACCGGAACTTTATTGGCGGCGTACCATTCCCGCGCCGCAGTCTGCTGCGGACCGCTGATGGTCACGCAGCCAGGACCCCAGGGATCCTGGACCTGTTCGGCCAGTCCGAAATTTGGCGACGATGCGGTAAAGCCCTGGAGGCCTTTGCTCTGCGCATAGGCATTGGCCTGGGCGATGCGGGCGTGGGTCCAATTGGAACCACCATAGGCACCGATGCGGCCAGCGCGGCGATGCTGCTCCAATGCGTCAACGATGTCGCTGACAGGTACCGAAGTATCATCGCGGTGGAGCAGGTAAATGTCGACATAATCTGCTTTCAGGCGAGCCAACGAATCTTGCAGGTCGCTGCCGATATCCGCGGGGGTGACCCGCTGGCGATCGCCATTATGGTGGCAGCCCTTGGTCAGAATGACCATTTGGTCACGATTATTGCGGTCTTTCATCCAGTCACCGATGCAGCGTTCGCTATCGCCGCCGGCATAGCCGTGAGCGGTGTCAAGGGTCGTGCAGCCCTGGGCCAAAGCGGCGTCGAGGAGTGCGTAGCTCTTATTGCGTTCACCGCGATTGATGATCATGGTGCCCAAAACAACCCGGCTGACGGGCTTGGAACAACCGGTAACGAAGGCGTACTGCATGGATTTCAACCTTTCGCGGTGAGCGAGGGGGTGGAAGAGGAGCTGGTGTCGGAAGGATAGCTCAGTCCGATTAAGCGGCGGACCTGATCCATAGTGCTGGCGATTTCCAAAGTTTCATTGAGGGGCATACGCGGGCTTTCGGACAACCCCGCGCGTAAACAGCGCGCGACCTCGGCTGCCTGATGCTGATAGCCGTTTCCGGGAAATTCGGGTTTGACGGTTTCCGGCTCGGCGCCGTCGGCGAACAAAGTCGCTTCGCGGGCATGCCAGAAACCTGGAATCTTGATCCGACCGGAGGTGCCGCAGATCCACAATTCGTGCGGGGTATTGGTACGAATAGCAGCGGTGATGCTGGCCAAGCCGCCGTTGGGATGGCGGGCAATGATCGCGAGTTGTTCATCGACGCCGGTTTCACCGACATGCGCGTCGGCATGCAGGCGCTCGGGGGCGCTGCCGAAAACCATGCGCGCGTAGGCAAGGCAATAGACGCCGACATCCAGCAGGGCCCCACCGCCCTGGCTGCGGTCGAGTAGACGCGATTGCGGATTCCAACCGCAGCGAAAACCGAAATCGGCCAGCACCTGACGGGGTTCGCCGATGCGTCCGGCCCGAATCCATTCCATCACCTGGGTCGTCACCGGCAGAAAGCGCGTCCACATGGCCTCCATGAGAAAGAGCTTTTTACCGCGCGCGGCAGTGATCATGGCTTGTGCTTCAACGGCGTTGACGGCAAACGGCTTTTCGCACAAGACCGGCTTGTCGTGCTCGAGGCACAACAGGGTATTGGCGCAATGCAGCGGATGCGGCGTCGCGATGTAGATCACGTCGATTTCGGGATCGCGAGCCAAGGCCTCATAACTGCCATGGCTGCGCGCGGCTTTGAATTCGGTGGCAAAGGACTGCGCCGATTCGTGTGAACGCGATCCCACTGCCGCCAGCTGGGCATCGGGCAGCACGGCTAAACCTTTGGCGAATTGTTTGGCGATATTGCCGGTGCCGAGGATGCCCCAGCGGATGGGTGTGGTCATGTGGAAAGTCCTTGCAGGTCAGAGGGGGCGGCTGGAGCGAGATCGGTTCGTCGAAGAACCAGTGGATACTGCTGTGCTTGTAGCGATCCATCGCGCAATCAACAGGTGGACTTCTGCTAAAAAGTACGACGATCCTGCTGTGGCTACCCTTCGCCCGGTTTCGTTTCATGTCGAACTTGCGGCCGGGCGCACGGTCATGGCTGCTGGTGGCGTTGCGGTTTGGCGGCCGACGGGGATGGATGGTTGGATCCTCAACTACACCGCTGCAGGCAGCGGGCGCATTGGCAGTGGGTCGCGGCGGATGACCACCAGGGTTGGGGATTTTATTCTCTTCCGGCCCTTGGCGGTCCATGATTACGGTGCCAATGCAGAGGTCGGGCATTGGACCCACATGTGGGTCTATTTCTTCCCTCAGCCGACCTGGGCGGAATGGTTAACCTGGCCGGAAATCGCACCGGGCATCGTTCATCTTTCAGTATCGGCGGGTTCCGTCCGCGATCGTGCGGTAGCGGCATTTACCGAGCTGATCGCCGCCGCACACGGCCCGTGGCCGCGGCCGCTTACTCTCGCTGCCAATTATCTTGAACAGACTTTGCTGTGGTGTGATGTTGCCCGGGGCGGCCCCGCTGGCCAGCGCTTGGATGCCCGCATCCAGCGCGCGGTCGAGACCTGTCATGCCCACTTTAGCAAACCCTGGACCGTCTCTGGTCTAGCTCGGCTCGGCGGACTTTCACCATCGCGTTTTGCCCATTTGTTCACCGCCCAGCTTGGTGTATCGCCATTGGTCTACTTGGAACGCGTACGACTCCAGGCAGCGCAAAGTCAATTACTGGGAACTGGCCGTCGTATCGCCGATATCGCGGCTGCGGTGGGCATCGGTGATCCGGCCTGGTTTGCGCAGCGCTTTCGCAAACGCTTTGGCCAATCCCCGCGGGCATTCCGCAGCGCGACCATGCGGGATCAGCCTGATTACGAATAATGGCTCAAGCAGAGCTGTCTCCCCAAAAATACGTCGCAGGGGGATTGCCTGCTCCCACACCCACACTTCCCGCAATCATCGTGCGTGTCCCCCAGTGATAAACCCGCTCTCCGTACCGCCGACTTCAGTCGGCAGGGGCGCTTCGCGGTCCAGCCTACTCCCGTGCCACCTCGACCCGCTTGCCCTGTTTCGAGGAATCAATCGCGGCCTCAACCATGGCTAAACTGCGGAGATTATCTGCTAACAAGCACTGTGGCTTGCCCTTGCCTTCGAGGGCATCAATGAATTCATTCAAAGATCCGGCGATACCATTCCCGCTGATGGTGACGGTCGGCACGGTGATATCTTCCAGTTTACTACTGAACGGCTTATCTTCGCTGGGGACGACCCGTTGGCCACGGGGATGTTGGTCGTTTTCCAGCAGCAAGGTGCCATTCGTGCCGATCACCCGCCAATTGCCGTCCCACGAGGTATGGCAACCCTCTGCGCACCACGAGCCGCGGTAGGTGAAGACGATTTTGTTATCGAGTTCGAAAATCACCGAACAGGCGACATCGCCGGCGTACCACGAGCCCTTGGGATTAAATTCATGGGCATAGACCCGCTTGGCGTCGCTGCCGACAAAAAATCGCGCCATATCGAAGTGATGGATCGCCATATCTAAGATAAGCGGCGAGGCCATCGCATCGCGGAAGCCGCCAAAGTGGGCGCCAAGATAAAAGTCGCAGTTGAGAGTGGTGACCTCACCGATGGCGCCGTCGTTGATGGCATTGCGCAAGGCGACATGGCGATCGTTGTAGCGCCGCGATTGACTAATCATGCCTAGCTTGCCGCTGGTCTTGGCCGCGGCGACCATCTGCCGCCCGGCGCTCAAGGTGTCTGCCAGGGGCTTTTCCCCGATCGTCGGTACCCCCAGCCCATGCGCTGCGACCGTGGTCGGACAATGGGCCTCGGGAATAGTAATGTCGCAGACAAAGTCCGGCTTCAGGGCAGCAATCGCCGCCTTCAGATCGGTAAACGCCGCCTGGGTCGGCAGCTTGAAGTCGACGGCGGCCTTATCCGCAGCTTCTTGCCGGATGTCGACCACGCCAATCAGTTCGGTACGTGGGTTCTCCGTCAGATTTTTCATCCAACCTCGACCCATGCCGCCACAACCAACAACGATACCGCGAAATGCCATGGTTCAGCCTTTGCCCGGCGGGGGTGTTAACGCCGTGGAAGCGCTTTCATAACCGGATTCTCGAATGCGCCAATAGCTACTCTCAGAATAGCTCTCCAAGTCTTTTGGTTCGCGAGGGCAGTCATCGCCCAAGGGCGGTGGCTCCATTCTCGTTGGACCAGTGCATGGCCTAGTAACGCATTCACCATACGCCTGCCGCTTCGGCGCTCGCGGCCCCGTCAAAGCGGTTCTCGTCGATCACGACCTGAAAGGATAGTGGAATAGACCCCGACTGTTGGTTGATACATCTGACGGCCGGTCCGCCTAGCAGCGCCAGCAGCGGCGACGGCGCCTCGGGCAATTCTGCCCGCACGTCATGCAAAACCACTGACCAATCCATGACGATGAAACGTTCAGCGTCTGATCGCCGCCACCGATCAACCACGTGGACATCGGCGGTCCCTGCGGTCAGAAGTGCACTAGGCCCGCCAACCTGGGCCGCGAGCACCGCCACCGGCAGTGCGTCAATATGCCACTGCGTTTCGCGTTCGAGCTCATCGCCGCTGGTGGCGATAATCAGCGGACGCCCGGCGACGGTAAAGCGCCTGGGCACCAGAATATTTTTCTGATCCTGGTGCGGATTCGGGAAGGCGGCGAGGATCGCCTGGGCGGCCTTTGCGCCCAGTATCTTCCAGTCGCCAACCATCATGGCCTGCAATGGGGACTCGGTATGAGCAGAGAAACTCGCCAGCAGGAGGTCTTGCGGCAGCCGCAGGCCGAGGTGCTAGGCGATGGCGGAAACGATGGTTTCTTGGCCGCTATAGGTAATCACGGCTGTCGGACGCGAGTCCTGCGTGAGCATGCCGCGCATACAGTCATTATCTTGGGCCAGGATCTGCGTGCTCTCGGCGCTGTCGTGCTGACTCATTCTATAACGGTCATTTCCAGCGAATCCGAGGGCTGCCATTGGCTTCGCCAGCAAGTCGACTCTCGATTACATTATTTCCCCGGCACCAACACCAGCACCGGCGCCGCGCCGAGTCCGCCGACCCGGGCCAATGCCCCGGCGTCGCGGCACCACACGCTGGCGCCCAATTGTCGGGCCAGGGTGGTGGCGGTGGGGCGATCGGGGAGGTCGCCGCCCCAGGGGCGCAGCAGGTCCAAGGTGGCTTGGACGATGGCGGCGGGGGCGCTGACGGCGGGGCGTTCGGGGCTGGCGCCTTGGGTGGTCCAGCCGGAGGGGGCGGGTAGGCTGGCGCTGGTGCGGGCGCGTTCGGCGACCCACCAGCTGACCACATGATGGGCCAGGGCGGGGTCGCCGCTCGGATTCTGGGTGGCAAACCAACAGGCTTCAGAAGGGAATTCGCGGTTGAGCCATTCGCTGACGGTTTGGCGACCATCGTCACTGACGGCAAGTGTCGCCACCTGCCACGCAGAATTATGCCAGCGGCCGAGATGAAAAGTTCCCGCCTGTTCGGTCACGAAAGCATTGTCCAGTCCATAGGCGCGGCCATCGACGAAGAGCATGCCGGTTTCGGGGACGGCGATGCGAACCGGAGTGACTGGCACCGGCGTAAAGGTGGGATTCCACGTCGTGGTGGTGCCCGTGTTGATGGTCACCGCGCCCGCGGCGCGGCGCAGAGGGCCGGCACCGCGGCGTTCCGCGAGCAGGCGGTGTTCACCGGGGGCTAAAGGCAGACCGTCGGCAGGAATAGCCATCGGCTGACCGTCAATAATGACCTCGGCATCCGCAGGCAGATCGGGAATGAAGACGTGGCCAGCGTTCGGTGGAGGCTGCGCAACGTTGGGCACTGCTTCGGTGGTGGCGCGGGTGGGCCACGAGTTCCAGGTCACAAAGGCGGCGCCGAGGGCGACGACCACGACAGCCGCGATGATCAGGCTGACTTTGCTCTTGGCCTGGGGCATGATCGCGCCGGCCATCAGCTGATCGGCGACTTCGCTGGCGCTGGGGCGGCGGGCCGGATCGCGTGACAGGCAGCGTTCGACCAGATGCGCGAGGCCTTCGGGAATTTCCGGACGCAACAGGCGCAGCGGGGTTAAGCGGCCTTGCAGATGGCCATGCATCACTTCGTAGGGCGTGTCGCCAAGAAACGGCGGACGTCCGGCGAGCATGTGGTAAAAAGTGGCACCGAGGCTGTAGATATCTGAGCGATCAGAAATGGTGTTGGGATCGCGAATGCCTTCCGGAGATACGTACAGCGGCGTGCCGACGACCATGCCGGTCGCGGTCAGGCGCTGCAATTCCGGATCGTTGACTTGCTTGGCCAGACCCAAATCGGCGACGCGTGGTTTACGGTCGGCACCGACGAGAATATTATCAGGTTTGATATCACGATGGACGATGCCCTGGGCATGGATCGCAGCGAGCCCAAGCGCGATGCCAGCGCCGAGTCGGGTGACCACCTCAGGTGCGAGCATTTTCGCTTCATCAAGCAGATCGCCGAGTGCGCGCCCGTTGATGAATTCCATCACCAGGTAAGCGGTGGTGCCTTCTTGACCGGCATCCAGGACCTGCACCACATGCTCGTGGCGCACTTTGGCGGCGGCGCGGCCTTCGCGGAGGAAGCGTTCGCGGTAGGTGGGCTTGTCCTGGCGACTGGCGATGAGCAGCTTGACTGCGACCTCGCGCTCCAGGCGTTGATGCCAGCCGCGATAGACCACGCCCATTGCGCCGGCGCCGAGGCGCTGCGAGAGGGTGACCTGGCCGAAGGTCTTGCCGATAAGAGGGTCAGAGGAGGTGGCAACCACGGGGTAGTGCCAGCAGTGTACGTCAGGATTCCGGCCTCGGCCAGGGTGGGTTTGCACGCGACCCCGCAATCCGGGTCCGGGATTGCCCCCCGCGGCAAAGACCGCACCCTGCCGACGATCCCGTCAACCGCGTGCTTCGCGCAGAAATCGAGTCCTTTGGCTTCCTTCAGTAGTGCTCATCTTCCTGGTCTGGGAGCAGCGTTGGCCGTGCGCACGACCGATATACATTGCGCCGAGGTCCTGCGCCGTGATCCCGCTGGTACCGGCGAGCACCTATGGGTGCTCATTCGCCGCACGGATTTGGCCACGACCCAGGTGCGCAAGGCCATCGCCCGAGCAGTGGTGGTTGACCCAGAGCTGGTGTCCTGTGCCGGCAGCCGTGATCGTCGCGGTACCTGCGAACAGTGGTTCAGCGTTCCAGTGAAGGCGGTCGAAACCCCCGGCGCACTCAAGAATGTCGGCTATCAAAACAAAGTGCGTTCGGTGCGAGTCACCGCCGATCCCAAGCCGGTCGAAGCCGTCGGCGTTGATACCCTGCGCTGGCGGGTGCGCTTACGCGGCGTAGGTGGCGGCAACGCGTACCAGGCGGCCAAGCCCATCCTGGACCACCTGCGTCGGGTCGGCTGTCCCAATTTTGTGCCGCGCGATTTATTTGGTCGCAATGGCGAATGGGCGCGCTGGGGCCGTTTGCTGGCGCGCGGCGAGCGCTTGCCGGCGCGGGTCGCGAGTGAAGTCCAGCCGGGCCGCTGCCTGTGGGCCTATCAACACGCGTGTTTTAATCGTTGGCTGGCCCAGCGCATTGATGACGGTCTGTTGGCGACGGTCGTCGCCGGGGATCGTCTGCTGGGCGGCAAGGGTCAGGAAGAAGTTCTCAGCGACGTCATCACCGAGGTTGAACATGCCCAGCGTCGCCTCGACAGTTGGGAAGCCAACGTCTTGGGCCCCTTGCCCGGCGATCAGCTCAGCCCGGTGGCTGCGGTCGCGGCCGAACGTGAACAGGCTTTATTTACTGCCTTGGGTTTGGATGCCACGGCGCTCGCACGTCTGCGTGGAGCGCGCCGGCCTATGCGCTTTCAGCCCACCCGCTGCATGCTCGACATTCAGGGCCAGGATCTCGACTTACAGGTCGACCTGCCGACCACCGCGCATGTGCAGGTGATTATCGATGAACTGGGCAAGCCCGAGGACCCCAGTGATGTTCTCGAGAGTGAAGGCCTCGAGAGAGAAGGCCTCGAGGACCCCGCGTGAAAACGGTGTTCATGGGCACGCCCGAGATCGCGGTGCCGGCGCTGCGCATGCTCGCGGAATTAACCGATGTGCGCTTGGTGGTGACCCAACCCGACCGCCCGGCTGGACGCGGTCAACAATTGCAACCGCCTGCAGTCAAACTGGCCGCCCTGGAATTAGCCCTGCCGATATGGCAGCCGGAAACCCTGCGCGGCGCCGAACATGCACCGGAATGGCCCGAGGTCGATTATTTCATCGTCATGGCCTACGGCGAATTATTACGTCAGCCGGTGTTGGATCTGCCGCGCTTGGGCTGTCTGAATCTGCATGCCTCCTTATTGCCGCGTTGGCGCGGAGCATCGCCCCTACAGGCAGCTTTGCGCGCGGGCGACGGCGAAACCGGCGTCTGCGTCATGGGCATGGTGCGCGGACTTGACGCCGGGCCAGTGTATTGCCAACGGCACATTTCTCTGGCCGGGCAGCCGAGCCTGCCCTGGTTGCACGACGCCGTGGCTGGCGAAGCCGCTGCCGCGCTGCGCGAATTTCTCCAAGCTGAGCCCAAGCCTGTACCGCAGCCGCAAAATGAAACCCTGGTCACCACCTGCGGAAAATTGACCGCCCAGGACGGTTGCCTGGATTGGCAGCGCAGTCGCGCCGAACTCGAACGCTGGGTGCGGGCGTATACGCCCACACCCGGCTGCTGGGTGCCGTGGCAGGGGGCCCGCCTGCGGATACTGGGGATGGATCTGGGTGACGCGCAATCCGGGCTGATTCCCGGCACCACGCGAGTCGTCGGCGATTCCTTGCAGGTCGCTTGCGCCGATGGCTGGGTGCAGATCACCCGGTTGCAATCGCCCAACCGCAAAGCGTTACCGGCGGCGGACTGGCTGCGCGGGCAACAGGTGCCCGAGCGGTTGTAATCACGCCAAGCTGGTCGTGGCTTCTGTGCTTTCCACCCGCCGCCAGACCCCAGCGCTGAGAATTTCATGCGGTACGAAGCGGGCCTTATAGGTCATCTTCGCCGAGCCCGCGACATGAAATCCAAGATACAGCCAGCGGAGTTTGGCTGCCCGCGCCGCGGCGATTTCCGCCAGAACCATAAAGGTACCCAAGGCACGTTCACGCAAGTCCGGGTCGTAATAACAATACACGCTCGACAGGGCATCATCGAAGCGGTCGACGACACTGACCGCAACGAGATGGCCGTCGCGCGTACGCGCATGCAATTCACCCCCAGAAACCCCGCCATCAGCGCCAAGAAATGTGCCGGATTCCGCGGTATCTTCGCGGTGGTGGATAGCCCGTTCATAACGAGAAAAAAGCGCGGCGCGTTCAGCGTCACCACCGTGCTCGGCCCAGGTAACCACCAGGTCCGCATTGCGGCGTTGGCAACGGCGCTGGTCTTTGCGGGCGGAAAATGCAGGGACATCGACGCGGATCGGCTCGCAGGCGCGGCAGCCCGGACACACCGGCGCATAGAAGGTATCACCACTGCGGCGGAACCCCAGGTCCATCAAGGCCCGATAGGGCGGTATCGGCTCGTCGGGCGTGGGTTGAAAGGCGTGAAAGCGGCGCTCAGGCAGATACGGACACGGCCCACAATCAACCAGCACGCCGCGCATGGTGTGTCTCGCAACGGTTCAGGTTTCGCGCAGACGCGCGGGGGTGCGGGCCTGGACCGCCGAGCTGATGCTTTTCTGCACTTTGGTGAGGTCGTCCTCGGACAAGGTGCGGTCATCGGCCTGCAAGAGCACGCGCAGACTCACCGCTTTTTCGTCGGCCGCATACGGCGCTCCCCGATATTGGGTAACCAGATGAACCGCCCGGCACAGGCCTTTCGCGCCTGAGCTGGTGGCCGCAACCAGCTCGGCAAAGGGGAGAATTTCTGGACAGATCCAGGTGAATTCCCGTTCGACCGCCTGAAACCGACTGGGCGCCTGAAAGCGCAGCGGTTGGGGGTCGCCCAAGGTCAACGCGATGGCTTCCAAATCGATGACGAAAATGCCGACACGATCCGCGATGTCCGCGTGTTTGCGCGTCGCTGCGTCGAGTTCACCGACCACACCGACCCGCTGTTTGCCGAGGCGCAGATCGCGACAGCGGCTGGCCTGCCAACCGGGCGGAACCACGGTGACCGGGGCTGTGTCGCCCGAAAAACCGAGTCCGGTCAAGACCGCCAAGGCCGCGTCGCGGGCGCTATAAAATGGCGTTTCTTGCGACTGCGCCGCCCATGCCCCGGTCAGGAATTGTTGTTCATCCGGGGTCGCCTTGAGACCGCAGCCTTGACCATAGCCTTTGCCGAGTTCATAGCAGCGCACGACGTCGCTATGGCGGCGATTACGCGCGATCGCCTCGGCCAATGACCCGGTGAGGTCCCGACGCAGCACGGTCCATTCTGCCGAGAGCGGATTCGCCAAACGGATGGTGCGGTCATCCCAACCCAGATGCGTCGCCCAGTCATCGCTGGCAAAAGGATACGTCGCCACTTCGTCCCAGCCCAGGGCGGACAAGGTGGTGCGGCAGCGCTGCTCAGCGACACGCAGCGGATTGGCGGCGGGCACCGCGGCGGGTAGCCGAGGAACTTCACCAACGATGCCGTCAAAGCCCTGCATGCGGGCGACTTCCTCAACCAGATCGACGCCGTGATGAATATCCTTGCGCCGCCACCACGGCACCTGCCAACCCGCATTCCCGGCGGTAAAGCCGAGCTTCGTCAGGCGTTGCGCCTGTTCGTCTGCCGGCAGATCGCTGCCGAAATAGCGGCGATATAAACCGGGTGCGTACGCGACCACGCGGTCTTCACCGCGCAGATTGCCAGCGTGAAATGATTGGACGACCTGCAGGTCCGGACAGCATTCGCGCAGCATTGCCAGCGCGCGGTTGATCGCCGCCGGCGCCAATTCATGGGGCAGACCTTTTTCAAACCGGCTGCTGGAGTCCGTCGTCAGGCCGAGCCGGATCCGCGTCCGCCGAATGCGGTCGGGGCGAAATATGGCCGCTTCTAACAAGACGCTGGTGGTATCGGGCGCGACCAATGCATTCCCGCCACCCATGATCCCGGCCAGGGCCACGGCTTTTTTGCCATCGGAGATAACTACGTCGGTGCTGTTCAGGGCGTGTTCGCGGTCATCCAAGGTGCGAAAGCGTTCGCCGTCAGCGGCGGGGCGCACACGTATCGTGGTGCCCTCAAGCTGGCGCAGGTCGAAGGCATGCATGGGCTCGCCGAGCTCGAACATGACAAAATTAGTGACATCGACGAGCAACCCTAACGAGCGCACGCCCACGGCTTCAAGCGACGTCCGCAGCCATTCGGGGCTGGGCCCGTTGGTGACGCCCGTCACCACCGCCCCGCAATACACCGCGCAGGCCTCCGCGTCGCTGATGGTTGCCGACCATGGACCGGCAGTATCCGCAAAGGTCACGTCCGGGGTCGGCGGCAGCGGCAATTCGGTGATCAGGGCGATTTCGCGCGCCCAGCCCCACTGGCCCCACAAATCGGGCCGATTGGTGATGCCATGATTATCGATGACCAGGACGGCGTCGCCCATACCCAGCGCCTCGGCCAGCGGGGTGCCGACGGTATGATGGTCGGGCAAAACCAGAATGCCGTCGTGGCTAACGCCGAGACCGAGTTCGTCTTCGGCGCAGATCATGCCGTGACTGGGCTCGCCGCGCAGTTTGCCGGCCTTGATGGTGATCGGTTTTGTGCTGCCGTCTTCCTGCGGCATCGACAGTACCGCGCCGACAGTGGCGACGGCCACGGTCTGTCCGACGGCGACATTCGGCGCGCCGCAAACAATTGACAGGGGGGCTTCTGCGCCGACATCGACGGTGCATACGCGCAGACGGTCGGCATTGGGATGCTGCTGACAGGTCAGCACCTTGCCCACGACCACGCCGGTCAGACCGGGACCGGTGACTTCGATGTCGCTTTCGACCTCGGTCGTGCGCAGGGTCAGCGCCTGCTGCACCGCCTCGGGACTGAGGGGCAGGCGCTCCACCGCGAGCAGACGGCGGATCCAATTCAGACTAACACGCATGAGAGCGTCCTTGCGAAACAGGCTACTGAGGGGCGCAGACCCCGAAACATCACGGCTCCCGGCGAAGCCAACGTAGGCTTAACCAGCGGTCCCACCGGAGGCGGGATGAGTCGTTGCAGAGGGGGTACGGTCCGAAAGTCGCTCCGCAGGGCAAGGTCCAGGCCGCTCGGACACTCCGGCCAAGGGCCGGTTGCGTTCGTCAACGATCGTTTACCCTCTGCGCCCCATGGGCCAACCAGGCGCAAATGTGCCGTGCCAGACCTCCGGTATCGGCCTAACAGGTCGGTCAGCAGCGGTTTTACAGCCCGATTCAGCGCCTGTACGTTTCCTGTCAGCAGCCCCTCGATTTGTGCACCCGCGTCTGACCCTGGCCGAAGAGACCTTCGCCACTCCCGATGGGGAGATCGTGCGTCCGGTCATCCATCATCCCGGCGCGGTGGCCGTAATCGCCCAGCCCCGCTTAGATACCATCGTTCTGGTCCAGCAATATCGCTACGCGATCCGCCGTGAGACCTGGGAGATCCCCGCCGGGACGAGGGAATTGGGGGAAGACCCCGCGGTCACCGCCGGGCGCGAATTGAGCGAAGAAGCCGGCTTTGCCGCCAGCACGCTCGAGGAGATCCTGCGCTTTTTGCCGGCCCCTGGCATATCGGACGAAGAAACCATTCTCTACCGCGCCACTGGATTGCGCCCGGTGCCAAGCGCCCGCGAAATCGGCGAATTGATTATTCCCCACGTGGTGACCCTCAGCGATTGTCTGCGTCTGCGTCGAGAGGGAAAAATATGCGATGCCAAAACCCTGATCGCCCTGGGCGTGTTGGGTCTTCCCCATGTTTAAAATAGTGGAATGGACTGGCGAGATCATTCTCCGTCACGCCCGCTCGGCCGGACGCACGGTCGCGTTGGGTCTGGTGGCCGCGCGGACCCTGCCGCAAGCGCGACAGAATATGCGCCAGGTCATCCGCCAGATCGATCTGTGCGGATTCGGTTCGATTCTGGTCCTCAGCCTGATCGCTGGTTTGACCGGCATGATTATGGCGGTCCAGACCGGCACTGAATTACAGCGCTTCGGGGTGTTGGATAATATTGGCGCGATCATCGGCGCGACTTTTTGCCGCGAAATGGGCCCGGTATGGGCTGCGGTCATCGTCCTGGCCCGCGTCGGTTCGGCGATGGCCGCAGAGCTGGGCACCATGACCGTGAACGAGGAAGTCGATGCTTTGCGGGTGATGTCGATCGACCCGGTGCGCTACCTGGTCGTGCCGCGGGTGCTCGCGCTGATCATCGCCATGCCGCTGCTGACCTCGATCGCGGATGCGGTCGGCATCTTAGGCGGTGGATTTGCAACGCAGGCTATTTTTGGTCAGCCCATGTCCGTCTACATGAATTCGGTCTGGTCGCTGATTACCGGCGTCGATTTCTATAGTGGTCTGGCCAAGAGCGTGGTCTTCGGCGTTATCATCGGCACCATCGCCTGCGATCAGGGCCTCAATACCCGGGGCGGTGCCGAGGGCGTGGGCCGTGCGACCACCAGCACCGTGGTCCTGAGCATCGTGTTTGTGCTGGTATCGAATCTGGTGATGACGTCCTTTACCATCCGCGTTCTCAAACCCCTGTTCGGCTGAACGATGCGCCGCCTGCCCACCGATCCTGGAACCGACCGTTATCCGCCCCGCGCTGCCATCGAAGAATGGCCCAGCGAACGGTTGGAGGCCGCCGCGCCCCTGGATCCTGTTCCGGAGGGCAAAGAAGTTTTCGCAGCGGTGCGTAGCTTAAAGAAGTCTTTTGGTCCGCGGCGGATTCTGCGCGGCATCAATTGTGATATCTACCGCGGCGAAACTTTTGTCATTCTCGGCGGATCAGGTTCGGGCAAGACCACTCTCCTCAAGCACCTCATGGGCATGCTGAAGCCAGATTTCGGAACCATCACCATTGGCGGACGGGATCTGGCCAAGGCCAGTGATACCGAGATGGAATCCTATCGCCGCACCATGGGCGTGGTCTTTCAAAATGCGGCCCTGCTGAATTCCTTGAGCGTGCTGGAGAACGTCGGCCTGCCGCTGATCGAGGTCGATCACTGCCCGCCTGCAGAGGTCGAAGCCCGGGTCACCGCGGCTCTAAAACGGGTGTTCTTGCCTGCCGAGGAGATTCTCCATCTCAAGCCGGCTGATCTGTCGGGCGGTATGCGTAAACGCGTTGGCATCGCCCGGGCGATCATTCAGGACCCGCAGCTGATCTTTTACGACGAACCCACGACGGGGTTGGATCCGGTGACGGTCAACGGGGTCAATGAATTAACTCTGGATCTGCAACAGAGCCTGGGGGTGACCTCGGTGGTGATCACCCATGATCTTGACGCCGCGTACATGATCGCAGATCGCATTGCCGTGCTGTACAAGGGCCGCTTTATTGCCATCGGCAATCAGGACGCGATTGCGGCTGATCCGCATCCCGTATTACGGCAATTATTGACTGGATCGACCATTGGCCCGCTCACCGAAGGCTACGCCGATACCGGCGATCGCCCGCGCCCGACCCCCAAGGGCAGTCGGCGGCGCAGCAGCACCGATGGCGATTCAATTCCTTCAATCCCTTCAAGCCCTTCTGCATCTTCCCCCGCGAGTGGCCTGACCGGCCCGGAGCCGACCCATGGCCAGTCCTGAACGCAAGTCCCTCTCCAGTGAGGCGAAGGTCGGCCTACTGTTTTTCGCCGGCATCGGCTTGGCCCTGTGGTTCACTTTCTCAGCGACCGAATTCGGCCGTCCGGATGGAGAATTCTCGGTCCGCTTCCGAACGGTGTCGCAATTGAAGGAAGGTGACATCGTCACCTTTAATGGCGTGCGCGTGGGCGTGGTCACCATGGTCGTTCCCGAACGGGATGGCGAACGCGTGCTGATTCGCGTTTATTTCGCTATCGACAAACCGCTGCACGATGTGGTGTTGGTCGATGGCACCACCCAATTCCGCATCGTGCTTGGCACCTTGGGCGGCGCTGCGCTGGATGTACGTTCGACCGGTGGGGCGCCGATCACCCAGCCGGCGATTGCCGAGCATTTCGGCAAAGAAGGCGCCAGCCTGGGCGATGCAGTCAGCAATGTCAGTGATCTGGTCGAAGAGAATCGCGCCGGTATCCGCGCTGCGATAAAATCCTTTGAAGATGCGATGGTGCAGATCCGCGATCTGGTCGCCGAGAACCGCACCGTCATCAACGCCGCGATCACCAATTTTGATCGCATGGGTAAGCAGATTGCGGATCTGGTCGCTGATAATCGCACCACCATTGATGCCGCCCTGGTCAATATCCGTGATATGACCGGGCAGATTGAAAATCTGGTCCGCGAGAATCGCGCCGATCTGAAGACGGCGATGGCCGCCCTACCCAAAGCGGTGGAGAATTTCCGCGACGCCGCCGGCCGGGTCGAAGCCCTTTTGGCAGAAAACCAGGAAGACGTGCGCGTTTTGATGCGCAATCTCGCCGAGGTCGCGCCCAAGGTCGACCGTATCGGCAATAATCTGGAATTGATCACCGCCCAGATCGCCGAAGGCAAGGGTACGGTCGGGAAATTGGTGATGGATGACACCTTGCACGATAACGCGGTGGCAACCGTTGATGCGCTCGGTGATCGTTTGGATGAGGTCAAGCCATTCACCCAGGGCCTGACCCAGTTACGCCTGTCCGGCATTGTCTGGGGCGCCGCCAACACCGACAGTGGTTCGGCCACCGGCTACGCCGGTCTGCGCCTAGAACCGCGGCCGTGGAAATTTTTCGATGCCGGGGTCAGTTATCGCACCGCGCCAAGTGAGCGCGATACGGAAGACGACGACAAGCCGCTGCCCGTCGACCTCAATCTCACCATTGGCTGGCGTTATTTTCCCGATGACCGCAATCAGGTCTATCGTCTGCATGTGGCTGCCGGCGTGCTCGAAGGCAAACTCGGTGGCTACGTCTTGGCCCCGGTGTGGAAGGATCAGCTGACCCTGACCGTCCTCGCGCGCGGAAAGGCCAATAATCTCGGTCCGCTTGAACGGACCTATGAAGACGGCGAGGTTATGCTGCGTTCGTGGTTCGAGTATCGTCCCTTCCGGCGCTGGGGGATCTTCCTGGTCGCGGGCGTCGATGACATCGTCGATGACCCCGCGCCGTGGATCGGGCTGAAAGCCCAGCTCTACGACGACGACTTCCGCAATCTGCTCGGACTGGCCTCCTTCGGGGGATAAACGCAGTCTGGGTTTGGTAAGTCGGCGGGTCCTGTAGCATCTGCGCCATGCACTACGCGGCCGTCATTCTGGTTGCCTTCGCCGGAGGCTGCTGCTGTTGGTCGGCGTGGCGCTGGTGGCGCGTCGCGGGCCGTTCTGGCCAGGAAAGCGCACGACCGGTGTGGTTGTTTACCGGGGTAGCGGCCCTGGCTGCGGGTCTGGTCTTGAGCTTGATCGATGGCACCCATCCGGCGTTTACCCATGGCGTCATCGGGGTGTGGGCCTGTCTGGGTTCACTGGTGTTTTTGCGCCGCTACTTGACCGCACCAAGCCGAAAACTGTTGCTGCTGCCTGCCGGCGGGATGGCGATTCTCTTAGCCATGGCCGCCTTGGCGCCGGCCCCAGAAGCGGCGCAAAGCTCAGGCCCGATCCTAGTCTTGCATATTTTGTTTATGACGTTGGCCCTGGGTGCGCATTTGGTGTCGGCAGGGTCGGGTCTGCTCTATCTGCTCGCTGCGCGGTCACTGAAAGAGGGGGCTATCCATGCCCTGCGCATGCCGTCCCTGCCGAATCTCGACCGCCTGTGCGAACGGGCTTTGGTGGTGGCTACCGGCCTGCTGCTCGGTGGCCTGGCCACCGGCGGCGTCGCCATGAGCACGTCTGATAGTTTTCGCGTGACCCATCCCGCCTCGATCCTGGCCTTGCTCGACATGGCGGTTTTGCTCAGCGCGCTGGCCTTCCGCTTAGCAGGTCGCTTAGGGCGACGCAGCATGGCGTTGACTGCTTTGGTGACGGCTATTCTTCTCGGACTCGCCACCGCCAGCTTTGTCGTCTTGCGTCATGGTTGAGCCCGTCGTTTATGTTTTGGGGCTGGATCATCATCGCACGCCGATTGCGATCCGCGAATGTCTGACCGTTACCGGCGAACGGGCCGAGGCGTTGGTGCGTACGTGCCTGGCGCAACCCGGGGTCGACGAAGTGGTGGTGCTATCGACCTGCAATCGCTTTGAAGTGATCATTGGCGGTCGCGCTGAACAGCAGCATTTGATCCAGGTGCTGGCCGAGCACAGCGGCGTGTCGCTCGCGGATCTGCAAGCGCATTTGTATTGGCGCAGCGGGCGCGAGTCGGTGCGCCATGTTTTTCGCGTGGTGGCGAGTTTGGAAAGTCTGGTTCTGGGCGAAAATCAGATTGTGCATCAGGTGAAGTCCGCCTATGAGCACGCCAAGGCCCTTGGCGCTACCGGGGCCGCGCTCAATCCGCTTTTCCAGCGTGCTTTGGCGGTGGGCAAAGACGTGCGTTCGCAGACCGCGATCGCACGCAATAAACTCAGCATTGCCTCGGTGGCGGTGGAATTGGCGTCGCGCATTTTCGGTGGTCTCGGCAAGGCTCGTTTGTTGATCCTCGGCGCGGGCGAGATCGCTGAATTGGCGGTAACCCATCTGCAAGCCGCGGGCGTGCATCATATGACCATCTGCAACCGCAGCGAAGATCGCGCGGTGGCCTTGGCCCAAAGTTCGCAGGCGTCCGTTCTACCCTGGGCTGAACGTGGCCAGGCCTTGGCCGACCACGATATTGTCGTCGCGAGTACCGCCGCGCCGGGCTGCGTGATCGACGAAACGATGGTGCGTCTCGCGATGCGCCGTCGTCGCGATCCCCTGATGCTCCTTGATCTGGCGGTTCCGCGCGATGTCGAAGAGGTGGTGAGTAAAATCGACGATGTGTATTTGTACAATGTCGATGACCTCGACGCCGTGGTGTCCGCAAATCGCGATAAACGCCAAGATGAAACCGCTGGTGCCAGCGCCCTGGTGGATGCCCATGTCGACGGATATTGCCGGACCCAAGATGGCACGCGCGCCGTTCTGCTGGCCCAGGTATCGGGCTTCTTCCAGGATGTCATTGCTACCGAGCGTGCGCGCCTGCACCAACGTCTGCCGCAGGCTGATGGCCAGGAGTTGCAGTACGGCTTAGAGCGGGTCGGCAACAAATTGGCGCACCGTCTGCTGCGCCTGCTGAAAACGTATCCAGAAGATCCGGCGGTCGAGCGTCTGGTTCGTGAATTATTGGAATTGCCCACCGCCACGGATGATTCCACTACGACATGAAAAACCCCTTGGCAGCACGCTGCCAAGGGGTTTGACCGGGATCTTTCGCCATCACTTATTGGTGATAACGACGATCTCAACTCGACGATTCTTGGCCTGACCCGAGGGACTCGAATTTGGCGTGACCGGCTGCACCATGCCGTAGCCGGCGAAGCCGAGCATATCTTCGGCGACGCCCTTGCTGAGCAGATAATGCAGGACGGCCTGGGAGCGGTTGCCGGAGAGATCCCAGTTGTCGTTATTCTCGGCCTTGGAGCGGCGAATCGGCTGCGAGTCGGTATGCCCTTCGACGCGGACCTTGGCGCCCGGATATTCGCGCTTGATGGTATCTGCCACATTGTCCAAGGCCTTCTTGGCTGCATCGGACAGGATCGAAGAACCCGGCTTAAACAAGATGTCGCTGCTCAGGGTGATCGAGACGTCCTTGTCACGCGACTGCCAGCCCGACGGCGCGGGCTCATTATTGACGATGATGGGAGCCGGGGCGGTGCCAGCACGCAGCTGCGCCAGTTCGGCGTCCTTGGCCGCGAGTTGGGCCTCAAGGTCGGCGACGTAGCGTTCGAGTTCCTGGATCTGCACCTTTTTGTAGGCGAGTTCACGGGTTTTGCTGCCACAGCCACCAAGGGCGAGGGCCATGATGGCGACGAGGAGGAGGGTCTTCTGCATGGGGGGGATTAAAGCGCCACGGGGGCGACTTGTAAATAGGGCTTAAAGACAGGACTTGTGGCGTGTCACCAGCGTGACGGTCGGCGATGATCAGTGGGCCTTGGCAGTGGATCCGAGGGCGACGACGACGGCTGCACCCATCTCGGTGGTGGTGAGAGCCTTGGCGCCCGGCGCAACCAGATCGGCAGTTCGCAGACCCTTGGCCAGGACTGCCTTGATCGCGGCGTCGACCAGGTTGGCCGAGTCGATCTGTTCGAGGCCGTAGCGCAGGAGCATGCTGACGGTGGCGATGGTGGCGAGGGGGTTGGCCAAGCCCTTGCCGGCGATGTCCGGGGCAGAGCCATGAATGGGCTCGAAGAAGCCGACCGGGCCGCCGACCGACGCCGACGCCAGCATGCCGATCGACCCTGTCAGCATCGAGGCCTCGTCGGAAAGAATATCGCCAAAGAGGTTGCCGGTAACGATGACGTCGAACTGACGCGGATTGCGGATCAGCTGCATGGCCGCGTTGTCGACGTACATGTGACTCATCGCCACGTCGGGATAACGCTTGCCGACCGCGGTCGCGACTTCGCGCCACAATTGCGACGAGGCGAGCACGTTGGCCTTGTCGACCGAACAGACGCGCTTGCTGCGCAGGCGCGCGGTTTCGCAGGCAACGGTGACGATACGTTCGATTTCAAACGCCGAATAGACTTCTGTGTTGATGCCGACGCGGTGATCGCCGCTGGCGGTCACGCTGCCTGTCACGCCGCCGGGACCAAAATAAATGCCGCCGGTCAATTCGCGCACGACCATGATGTCGGTGCCTTTGAGCACCTCTGGTTTCAGCGTCGAGGCATCCAGCAATTCGTCGTACACCGTGGCCGGACGCAAATTGGCGAAGGTGCCCAATTCCTTGCGCAGCTTGAGCAAGCCCGCTTCCGGCTTGAGGTGATGCGGCACGCTTTCCCACTTCGGCCCGCCGATGGCACCAAAAAGCAGAGCGGCGGAATCCTTGACCCCGCGCAGGGTATCGTCGGGCAACGGCACGCCGCAGGCATCCAGCGCCGCGCCACCAGCGAGATGTTCGGTGTAGGTAAACGTCTGCCCGGTCAGGCGACCCACCGCGTCGAGCACCTTGATGCCTTCGGCAATGACTTCAGGACCGATGCCGTCGCCACGGATCACGGAAAGAGTGTGGGTTGCCATAGGGATCTGCCTCCGTCGGGGCGCGCAGGGTAGGTGACCCCGGGCAGGCGTCCAGCGTCACCCGCTGGCCACCCCTACAAGGCCACCACGGCAGCCACGCCCGGATCCTCGTCGATGAAGCGATACTAGCAGGCAGGATTGTCTTCTGCCGCGTTTCCTGCGCCCATTTCGGTCGCCTACGCGATCGCTGGCGGCGGGCTTCCAGCGCGGTCGCCTGACGTGGACTCCCTGCTCCGCTGCGGCAGCATTGGCAGTGGCCATGCCCGCTGATCCCTCACCATTCATTGACCGGCCTGTGCGTGGTTCCGTCGGCAGTGGCGGTGGCCACCTATCCGGCCGGGGTAACTTTCGGGCCGCGTACTCTGCGTGATTATGAATTTGTCTGGGTGCTCGCTGGCGAAGTGATCTGGCATTGCGATGGGCACGACCATCCAGTCCCACCCGGCACCTTGATATTGGGCAGACCGGGCATGCGGGATGGATTCACCTGGGATCCGCGCCGCACTACCCGGCATGGTTTTATGCATTTCCAGGTCCAGCGTCGGGGTAATTTGCCTGGGGAGTCAACCTGGCCTTAGGTCCGTCGCCTGGATAGCGGCGATATTCTCCCGCATCTCTTCCGTCATTGCGCGTGGTTGCAAACGCATCGGCCGCCCGCCTGGGAACCTCTGGTCGAAGCGACGCTGGCGCAGGCTCTGGTTGCTTTTGTTACGGGACCCTCGGGCACCGTCGGTGACGATGATCCCGGCGCCTCGCCACTTATAGCCCGCGTCCTGACCGACGTGCACCGCCGCTGGGGCGACGGCTCTTGGCATGCGGTGTCCATAACCGCGCTGGCGTACGCTCTCGGCGCCAGTCGCAGTAATCTTCTCCGCGTCTTTCGGCACGAACTCGGCGTCGGTCCCGCCGAGGCCATTCGGCTTCTCCGTCTCGATCGCGCCGCAGGTTTGCTTGCGCGCACCAATCTCGCCATCCAGACCATCGCCGCCGCCGTCGGTTTCGACGATCCCTTCCACTTCAGCAAAGCCTTTCACCACGTCTACGGTCACGCACCAAGAACATTCCGCCAGCGCTGCGCCGCCGGCCGCGCAGTGCCGACATTACCCTTGGTGCAGATCCGCCGTTTCGTGGCCTTGGACACGCCGTAACCCGTCGTCGGCGGAACGCATAAGGTGGAAAACGCAAACGGCGGAGCGTCTCACACCTTATTGAGGCTATAGGTGACCGGAGCACCATTGAGGTCGGCGGTCAGTTCGGCGGTTCCGCGCACGAATGAGGTCGCCAGGATTTCTTCGGCAATCAATGCGGCGTGCGTATCAAGCGCAGCGAGGACTTCGACGTTGTCGCTCGACCAGGTGACGGCGATGCGGTCCTCGACTTCCAGGCCTGCGTCTTTGCGCGCTTGTTGCAGGACGCTGGTGAATTCTCGGGCGAGGCCTTCGCGACGCAGTGAATCGTCCAGCGTCGTATCGAGGGCGACGCAGACGGCGCCTTCGCTGGCGACGGGAGCGTCGCCGATCGGCGTGCGCTGTAAGAGCACATCTGCAAGGGCGATGGCTTCGCCTTCGACGGTTATTGCCTCGCCGTTTTCCAGGCTGGCCACTTCCGCATGGCTCCATTGCGCGAGCGCGGCGGTGATCGGCTTGATCTTCTGGCCGCAGCGGCGACCGAGAACTTTCAGATTTGGTTTGACGCTAACCGCGACGACGGCGGCCTCATTGCTGTCGACGGCGACCAGTTTGACGTTGACTTCATCGCCGATCAGCGTCGCCAGACGTTCCACCGCATTGCGCACCGCGGCGTCACGACTGATCACCGTCAGGGTCGGCAGGGGTTGACGAACTTTGAGGCGCGCCTCTTCACGCAGGCGGCGGGCCAGACTGAGCACGGTGCCTACGATCGCCACATCGGCTTCGAGTTGGGCGTCGATTGCACTGGCCTCGGGCTGTGGGAAGTCGCACCAATGTACGCTTTTGGGCGCCTCGGAATCGACGCTGACCACCAGGCGCTGATGCACTTCTTCGGTCAGGAAAGGCATGAACGGTGCGAGCACTTTGGCGAATGTCGTCAGTACCGCGTACAGCGTGGCATAGGCATCGCGTTGATCATCCGCGTCGCGATTTTTCCAAAAACGTGGGCGAGACAGGCGGATGTAGACGTTGGTCAGATCGTCAATGAAGCGGACCAGGCGCGGCACCACGTTATAGAGGCGGTAACCTTCCATTTCGTGATTTACATCGCGGATCAGGCTTTGCAGGACCGAGACGATCCAGCGATCCAATTCGCGGCGCTGCGGCACTGGTCGGCATGGTTGGGCGGGCGTCCACCCGTCGATGGCGGCGTAGGTAGTAAAGAATGACAAGGCATTCCAGTACGGCAGTACCACCGTCCGCACGATTTCCTTGAGCCCAGTTTCGCTGAATTTCAAGGGTTCGGCACGGACGACAGGAGAGTCGATCAGATACGCGCGCAGGGCATCGGCGCCATACGTATCTAACACCACATGCGGGTCAGGATAATTCTTTTTCGACTTTGACATCTTCTGCCCGTCCTCAGCGATGACGAGCCCATTGACGACGACATTCTTAAACGCCGGCTGGTCAAACAGCGCGGTCGACAAAACCAGCAAAGTATAAAACCAGCCACGGGTCTGATCCAGCCCTTCGGCGATGAATTGCGCCGGGAAGACCGGAGGGGGACTGACGCCGTCCTTGCCACCCATCCAGTGAACCTGCGCATAGGGCATCGCCCCGGACTCGAACCAGCAGTCGAGCACCTCAGGCGTGCGCTGATAGGTTTTTCCGTCACGGGTGATGACCACGTCATCAAGGGTATGCTTGTGCAGATCAGTGATGGAGCCCGCCGACAATCCCGCGGCTTTCTCCAGTTCTGCAACCGAGCCGAAGCACAAGGTATCCGACGCGTCGACAGTGTTGACCCACACCGGCATGCACGAACCCCAAAAGCGGTTGCGCGAGATATTCCAATCCTTGGCGTCTTTCAGCCAATTGCCGAAACGGTTGCTGCCGATTGCTTCCGGCACCCAACGGATCTGGGCATTATTGGCGACCATTTTGTCGCGCAGATCTTCGACGCGGACATACCACGCTTCGATGGCGCGGTAGATCAGCGGGGTGTCGGTGCGTTCGCAAAACGGATAGCTGTGCACAATGGTGCTCTGATGCACCAATTTTCCCTCGTCCTTGAGGCGCTTGATGATTGCCTTGTCGGCGTCCTTGCAGAATTGTCCGGCATATTCGGGAATACGCTCGGTGAAATGGGCCTGTTCATCCAACGGATCGACCAGTTCGATGCCTTCACGGCGGCAGACGCGGTAGTCGTCCTCGCCGTAAGCGGGCGCCAAATGTACGATGCCGGTGCCGTCACCGGTGGTGACGAAAGGATCCGCAAGAATACGGAAAGAATTGGCCTGATCGGCGAAATAGGGGAACAGAGGTTCATAATCGAGTCGATTGTTATGAGAAAGATCCGAGCCAGAAATATTGCCGAGGAGACAGTACCCACTGTCATTTTTGTAATATGCCTTTACGCGATCAGCCGCTAAGACATAGATCTCTCTGGATGCCATATCCTGAATGACCGCATATCGCAGATCTAGTCCGACGCATAAGGCTAGATTTTCAGGAAGGGTCCATGGGGTCGTGGTCCAGGCAAGTATGAATATCCCCGCAGAATCAGATGGCAGATTAATCGGGTGACCGCCTCCGCTATAAGAACTATGGAATTCAGGATTCAGTGGAGGTAATGACGAATTGATGATTGAGAACGAAGGGTCGCCTCGTTTTCTCAAACGAAACTTTATCGTGATCGCCGGATCCTGCACATCCTTATAATTATTTCCCGCCTCGAAATTCGACAGCGGCGTGGTCAGCTTCCACGAATACGGCATGATCCGATGCGCTTTATAAATGCGCCCTTGGTCCCACAGGCGTTTGAATACCCACCACACCGATTCCATGAAACCGGGGTCCATGGTTTTATAGTCGTTGTCGAAATCGACCCAGCGGCCCATGCGGGTGACCGTGCGCCGCCATTCGTCGACATAGGTCTGCACCATCGATCGGCATTGGTCATTGAATACGTCGATGCCCAACGCGCGGATCTCGGGCGTGCCGTTGAGATTCAGCGCCTTTTGCGCCAGGCTTTCAATGGGCAGGCCATGGCAATCCCAGCCAAAGCGACGATCGACACTAAACCCGCGCATGTTCCAGAATCGCGGCACGATATCTTTGATCGTGCCCGCCAACAAATGGCCATAATGTGGCGTCCCGGTCGCAAAAGGCGGGCCGTCATAAAATACAAATGGCGCCCCGCCTGCCGCCGTGCGGCGCCGATTCGATTCGTGAAAAGCATCCAATTCCTGCCACCGCGCGAGAATACCCTCTTCGATGGCGGGCAGGCTGACCTGGGCCGGAACTTTGGCGAAGCGCGGGGTAGTGGCGGTCATGGTTTTTCTCCAGGCGGGAGGGGGGTCTTACGCGCTCAGGCCACCCCGGCAAGTCCGTTGCGGTAGCATGGGAATTCGCTGACGCGAGAACGATCTACTGCATCACCCGCCGACAGTGGAAGTGTTTGGGCTTAAGGGGTGTGTAACCTTGTGGTACAGAAACATCGTGTATGCTCACGTTGTGGGACAAACCCCCAGCAAGGAGATATCACATGAACCTGACTGACCGTTTCAATGCTGATGCATTCCTGGCCTACCTCGATGCCTGCGGCGGAACCGACACGTTCCGTTGTTGGGACGCCGAGGGGCGCAGCGATTCTGCCGCCGCCCGCGTACTTGCCGAAGACATGCGCGCGCGCCTCGGCAAGCACCTGGATGTGCAGGTCTGCGTCGAACAGTCCTTCAACCGTGTCACCGTGAGCAAGGTCCTCGAAGCCGTTCACGTGTAATCGCGAGGTCTCGCAATGGGTCTCCGAATGCGGAGGCCGTTCCTGGCTGGTTGTCAGGAACATATGACTCCGTCGCCTTATCTGGAAACACCCCACGTCAATGACGTGGGGTGTTTGCTTAGGTGGTGATCGCACCCTGGTGTCAGAGCGAGCGCGTGGACGTCAGGCATGGGCCACTCCGGCAACGTCTTGCGCTGGGAGCCGTCCGACTAAGCTGCGCCTCCCGACCCGATCCTGTGCGCTGCCCCTTCTGCCATCAAGATGACGATCGCGTGATCGACTCCCGCGCCACCGACGATGGCACCGCCATCCGTCGCCGGCGCGAATGCAATCCGTGTAAACGACGCTTCACCACGTATGAACGGGTCGAAGGTGAAGAAGCCCTGCGCGTGGTGAAAAAAGATAAGACCGTGCAGAACTTCGATCGCAGCAAGGTCCTGCGTGGGATGATCACGGCGTGCGAAAAACGGCCGGTCTCCTCGGAAGAGCTCGAAGCCGCCGTGAACCGCATCCATCACCGGCTGCTCGCGGACGGCGACCGTGAGGTCACCACCATGCGCATCGGTCAATTGGTGATGGATGAGCTGCGTAATCTCGATCAAGTTGCCTACGTGCGCTTTGCCTCAGTGTACCGCCAATTCAAAGACCTCGACGATTTCATGATCGAATTACGCAAGGTCATTGCCGAAGGCAACCATTCGTGAAGCCGGTCGTAGTCGTCAAGCGCGATGGGGTGACCGTCTCCTTCGATCAACCCCGCATCGTCGAGGCGATCCGCCAGGCGCAGTTGGCGGTGGGCATCGATGATGCCGCCTTGGCCAATGAGCTGGGTACCGTGGTCTTGGATCATCTCACCCGCACCTGCGATCATGCCAGCATCGGCATCGAAGACATCCAGGACGCGGTCGTGCATGTCCTGCAAGAGAGCGGCAACTACGAAGTCGCGCTGGCCTATACCCGCTATCGCGATGCGCGGGAACGTTTCCGCCGCTCGCGCCAGACCCTGGTCGGCGAACGCTCGGCGCCGCATTTGGCCGTTATCGATCTCGACGGGCGTCGGCGCCCGTGGGACCGCGATTGGCTGCGCAATCTGATCGTCGAACATTTCGGCCTCGGCGAAAAGGCTGCCGCCGACGCGTTGATTCAAGTCGAGGCATTTCTGGTTGAAAGTTCGCTGGTGCAGTTGACCACGCCTCTGCTGCTCAGCTTGGTCGACGCGGCCTTGGTCCGCTGCGGCATGCACGATCAGGCGGAAGCGCGCAGCCCGCTGCGCATCGACCGCACCACCGTGCGCGCGCTTCTGGAACTCCGCGGCGATGCCGTGGTCCGGCGCTGTGGCGAAGAGGTCCTGCGGCAATTGAGTCTGGCCGAGGAGCTGCCCGATCAGGTCCTCAAATTGTACTGTCGTGGTCGCCTGTGGGTGGATGGCTTGGATGATCCGATGCGCGGCAGCCATTTCGCCGCTACCATCGATGGAAGTTCCAATCCTTGGCAGGTGCTGACCCAGGCATTCGCGGTGTCCACCGATGCCCGCGCGCGCTGGCGCCGGGCCAGCATCGTTCTGCCGCCGAGTATCCTCGGGCACCTCGAACGCGGTGCGACCAGTCTGGTGGCCCCAATATTGGCCTTGGCCGAGCACGCCTTTGTCTATCTGTACTGTGATGGGCGCACGCCCTTGCTCGACACCTGGCCCTTCCCCGGGCGGACGGTGTCGATCGCTACGTACGCCGATGATTTCCTGCTGCTGCGCCGGCTGCAGGAATTGCACCTGCCGCTGCTGTCGGGTCCGCATTTGATGGAAGGCGGCTGGCGCAGCCGCACCGCGGTGGCCTTGGCCTTAAACGCGCAAGGCCTGGACAACGAATATTCGCAGATGGATCTGCTTGCCATGGGCCTGGTCAGCGCGGCGCGTGTGCGTCAGCGGCAATTGGCGGTGCGCGGCGAAGTCGAAGGCGATTTGCGTTTTGCTATTTATGGCCTGACCGCCAGTTCGCCGTCGCATGAATACTTGGAACGCCAAGTTGTGCAGGAAGCGCTGCGCAGCGGTCTGGAATTGCGCCGGACCAGCCATCTGCCCGAAGAGGCGTGCGCGCACCTCGGGCGTTTGCTGGAGTGAACGCGGGCTCGAATACTGGAGTCGACGCCAGCACCACGCCGGCCAATTCCTACGATGGCAACGCTGCCGTCATCGTCCCGCAGGCAGTGGAAAAACTGCCGCTGTTCCATTGGCGCCCGGGTGCGCGCCTGCTCGCAGTCGGCAGCCGAGCCGGGACCAGCTTCACGCCCGATCTACACCGCGATGAAGGCTCCAGCTTTCAGCGAGCATTCACGCCCGCATTACTGAACGAGGTCCTCGCAAAGATGCCGGTCGCCGGGGTCGTGGCGACCTGGTGCGAATCATTGTGGTTCCCGCGCGGCTTGGCCACGCTCGCGGCCTGCGATCTGCCCCTGATCATCGCCACTTCCGGACACGGGGATCCACTTCCCTGGCTGGACCGCACTGCGGCCTGGGTGCTGTGGATTGATGCAGCGCAGCCGAACCCGCCCACGGCAGCTCGGGATATTCTCGCTCGCGGCCGCCACGTCGAAATCGTCCTGGGCGTCGACGGCAGCCAGCTGCCCGATCTGCCTTGGGAAAGGGCGAGCGTGGTCCATCTGCTACCTCGCCAGCCCAGCGCCGATCCGGTCTTGCGGCGCGACTGGTACGCGGCCGCGCGCACCCGCTTGGCGGGACTCATCGTCTATGACGAAGATCACCCGCACAGCGAATGCGTCTGTGGGGCGAGTCTGGTGTGGCGCAGCGGCGGACGTTCGCGGGTCGATGCCCTCACCGCAGCGGGGACCTGCCACACCTGTGGCCACGCCGCCGGATTCGCCCTCCCCTGAAAACCGCCTGCCCGCTTGCAAGCGCAGGCGGCTTCGCCATGGTGCGCCGTCCCCAACGGAAGAACCATGGCCGAACAGCGTACGCTCATTCTGATTAAGCCCGATGCCGTGCAGCGTGGCCTTATGGGCGAGATCCTCGGCCGTTTTGAGCGCAAGGGTCTGATCTCCGTCGGCGCCAAGTTCGTCGTCGCCAGCGAGGCCCAAGGCCGGCAGCACTACGAAGAGCACGCCGCCAAGCCCTTCTTCCCCGGTCTTTTGTCATTCATCACCTGCGGCCCCTTGCTGGCCCTCGCCCTACAAGGGGACGAAGCTGTCGCCGTGTGCCGCAACCTGATCGGTCCCACCGATGGTCGCAAGGCGCCCCCGGGCACGATCCGCGGTGATTTCGGCATTTCACGGTCGTCCAACCTGGTGCACGGCAGCGACAGCGTCGAGTCCGCCACCCGTGAGTTGAGCATCTGGTTCCCAGAAGGTCTGCTGAAGTGGACCCGCTGCGACCGCCCGTGGCTTGATTCCGAATAATTCGCGCCAATATTTGCTGGTAGCTAGTAGTGACAATATCGCCATACCCCGTGGTGTAACGGTAGCACAAGAGATTTTGATTCTCTTTGTCTAGGTTCGAATCCTGGCGGGGTAACTTTTTACGGCGGTTTTCGCTGGTAGTAGAAAAGTCGAGCTTCAGCAAAATCGAAACGGTCAGAAACGGTCAGAAACGAAAAGTAGCTTTCAGACCCAGGATGGGTCCTGGGTCCACCACGAGTTCGGTCTCGCGATCGAACAGCGAAGTGCCAATAATTACTCGCCGCGCTGCTTGCCAGCCACCAAACAATTCGACCTCGCCCGGGCGCGGCCACTTGGCCCGAGTGCCGATCGTGGCGCGCGCTGCACTGAAGATGACTTCTTCGTCATCGGCTAATTCCGTGGGCCAGCCATAGGATTCGCTTTCGTAAGCGATGGTGGCGGTGATCTGCCACCACGACTGCTCGGGTAGCGGCGTGAAATTCCCGTCGATGCGCGCAGTGCCGAACATCGTGGCAAACGCGGTGATTGAGGTCTGCGCCGAGGCCTGCCAGCGCACGAACATCAGCGGCACGCCAACTAGAACTTGCAATTCTCGGCGGGGATTCCATTGGTACAGCACACCGGGTAGGGGCACGCCACCCAGGACCGGGCTCGATTCCAGATAGACCAGCGACAGGATCCAAGCGTTGCGACCGCGGGGTAGACGGACAAATGCCGCTGCAGAAACGCTGGTGCCGACGCCGCTGGAAAAGGGATCGCGATCAGAGCTAGTGACCGCCGCGTCGACGCCAAAAATAACCCCATCGTCAGCGACATGGCGATACAGCACATTGGCCGTGGTCGCTTGCAAGCGATCCGGCAGGGGCTGACCATTGGCGAAGGTGTGCCCAGTGTCGATCCAAGCCCGCTGCCAGGTGCCGGACAGCACCACTTCGTTGTGCTCGTCGAACCATGGATGGACGCGCAATCTGGAGGTCGCGGTGAGTCGCGCGAAATCATCGGCCTCCGGCTCGCCGGTGACGCCGATATCTGCGCCCACGCGCCAGGGCCCGATAAACGGGATCAGCCAGCCAGCCGGACCCTCACTGCTGCTGAGCACCGGGATCAGGATCACCGTGGGAAGGCAGAAAGCGAGAAATCTGCGCACGTTGGTAGCCTGCCAAGCCCTGCGGGACGCAGAAGCATCAAGTCCAAGATCCTTGCCGGAAAATGGAACCATGCTTGGTTTGGCGTCAGTTGGCGATGACGTCCTGGATATGAGCACGCATGACTTCTAGGGAAAACGGTTTCGGTACCACCGCGGCGGGGATCAGGATGGCGTCTTCCTGCTCTGGCCACCCACTTATGGCGATGATTTTTGGCGCTGGTTGTGGACGTGCCAATAATTGGCGGAGAAATTCGGGCCCGCTCATTTTGGGCATGCGATGATCCAGCAGAATCACATCGGCCGGTTCTGTCGTCAACCAGCGCAGGGCTTCTGCGCCATCATCGGTGACGCGAACCTGGAAACCGGCATCGCTCAGGTAATCACGCAACATGGTGCGGATGAGAGGTTCATCGTCGATGACCAGGACCTTGCCGCCGATGCGGCGGAAGCCCTCACGCGGCGTCTGCGATAAGACCGGGGTATCGCTCTCAGCCACTGGCAGGGTCACGGTGAATGTGGTGCCAGTGCCGATGGCACTGGCGACGGTAATGGTGCCGCTATGGCTCTCGACGATGGCCTGGCATAGGCTGAGTCCCAGTCCGGTGCCGGTGATGCCCGGGCGTTCTTTGCTAGCTCGTTTGGTTGTGAAAAACGGCTGAAAGAGGCTGGCAACCGCAAGAGGGTCCATGCCGTGGCCGGTATCGGCCACCTTCAGCCACACCTGATTCTGGTTGCCCCCACTGGTCACGGTTAATTGCCGTCGGGGCAGCCCAGCCACGGCATGCCAGCCGTTGATGAGCAGGTTCATCACCACTTGGCCGATCTGATGATGATCGACCAGGGCCGGCAACGCCGAATCGCTGCCGACGACCAGGGTCACCCCATCTGCTGCCAATTGTCCGCTGAGAATGGCGACCGTATCGGTGATGATCGTATCCAGGGGCACCACGTGGCGCCGTTGGGCGCCGCGACGCGATAAGGCCAGCAGCCCATGCGTAATCCCGGCGGCGCGTTTAATGGTTGACGTGATCACTTCGATTCGTGCACGTTGGCCACTTTCGGTGCAGGATTGTTGCAGTACCTCGGCCTGGCCGTTGATGATTGCATGGAGATTATTGAATTCATGCGCCAACCCGGCGGTGATGACGCCGACAGCGGCGAGTCTCTCGGCTTCCAGCAGGCGGTGCTGCGCGGCGATGCGCTCTGAAAGATCTCGAACAATGACGGTCACCAGACGCTGGCCATCTTGACCGCGGTGTTCATGACTAGAACGGTCGATGGGTAGGGAATCACCGTCTTTGCGGCGTAGACGCAATTCACCATCGCCGGGCCGTGACAGGGTGACGCTGGGCTGGAAAATCAGGTCTTCCAGAGGGCGGCCGATCAATTCCGCGCGCGTCCACCCGGTCAGATGTTCACAGGCGGGATTGACCTCGATCACCGATCGGAGTACGTCGGTATCGCCAGATTGATGAATGATCACGGCGTCGCTAAAAGTCGCGATCAGGCGGTGATAATCGGCCTGAGTCTCATCGAGAGCTGAAGCAGAGGCTTGCGCGTGTTTGAGCGCGCGGTGGATATGCCACCATAATAAAAGACCGATCGCCGTGACGAAGACCCAACCTTTGACCGTCTGCCCGACGATCCGCAGCTTGTCGTCCGTGATCGCCCAGGCGAGGAGATGATCCGATGAGATGATCCACAGGTAGCTAAGGACCAGATACCACGCCACGATGCGGGCCGGTTGCCCGCGTGAGAAAATATGTGTGCGTGGGTGGATGCGGACCATGCCGTGCAGAATCAGCGCCGACGATGCGAGAGGAAGCGGCAACCCGAAAATTCAAAATGGATCAAATGGAGCAGGTGGTGCAGATGGTGCCTGTCGGTTGATGACTGGCTGCTTTTGGGCAATGGGCTCTGGCAGTTGCTGCATTTTTAAGGCGTCTTTTCTGCGGTGTCCCCCGGCGACGCAGAGCATCGCGTACCGGGTGGATGTCGGTGTCGTGGGCACTTTTACCCATCGCCGACATGGTCTTCCCGGCGGCGTGCTTCAACGAGGGCGATGCTGTACTGCGCCACGGAGCGCGACCCTCTGAATCGCAGGTCGACACCGATACATGGAATCTATAAAAACGTGGCGGATATTATTGGAGAAACCGCAGCGGTAGCTCTCTCACGATCATATGCGATTCGCTGACACTTTAAAAAAGTGGGGCCAAGCGATCGTGCCACTCTTCAATCTTTGTCGTCCACACCGTCATCTACCTGCGTCGGCTTGGCACGCTGGGCAATAACGCGCGGGTCGTCCTGCGGCAGGCGGGTCAGGCGGAAACTTTCGCGGGTGCCTAGGCGCAGGCTGAAAGAGCCTTCGGTGAGATTCACTTCGCGGCTTTGGTTGATCGGTTCGTCGTTGACGAAAGAGCCGTTGGTCGAGAGGTCGTGCAATTTCAGGCTGCCGGTGCCAGCGCTGACTTGCAGGCGCAGGTGGCGGCGCGAGACGGTATTGAAATCGTGGTCTTCGTCGCGCACTTGGGGCGGGGCGTTGAGGTAAGCAGTGGCTTTACGCAAGCTAATGTCGCAGGTGCGGCTGCGTCCGACGATGACGTCGGCGCCTTCATCGAGGACGTAGCATTCGCCAACCACAAAGCCAGCGGTGCCAATAAGAACGGGAACAAGATCGGCCATGAGCGGATGGATTCCTGGTGCCAGTGGGTCATCCCACCAGAGACGATGGCCCATCGTAAGCCCTTGCTGACGCTTTGCCAACAGGTTAGGTGCTGCCTCCCGAAAGGTGGCGCAGATGCTGAGCCTGATCCTCACCTATGGCGGTTGGATCCTGATTCCGATCGCGCTGACCTCAATCGCGACCGTGACGGTGGCGATTGAACGCGCTTGGCGCTTGTTGCCGCTGCGCCGGCGCTTGGAAGCGGATCGTCGGATCTGGATTGAGGCCTTGGCCTTGAGTGCGCCCGAACAAGCGTTGGAATCGGTGCCCGTGAGTTCACCCGTGGGGCGAATGGGCCGGGCCACCCTGCGCGAGCGTCCCCGCGGCGAAGATGCGATGCGCCAAGCCGCCACCACTGCGGCACAGCTCGAGGTTTTTGCCTGTGAGCGTGGACTCGGGGTGTTGTTGGCGTCGTCGCAAGTGGCCCCGCTGTTCGGTCTCTTGGGCACCGTGATCGGTTTGATCAGCGCCTTTCAAGGGGCGAGCACGGCCGAGCGCATTTCCGCCACCGTCCTATCGGGCGGCATTTATCAGGCGCTGACCACCACCGTAGCGGGGCTTTTGGTCGCGATTCCGGCCTATCTGCTCTACGTCGGGCTGGTCGCGGTGGTGGGACGATTGACCCAGCAGATCGAACGCATTGCCGAAGACCTGGTGCGAGTGGAGACGCGCGCATGAGCACGTCTGTGCGCGTGCAGCGTCGCCATGTCCTGGCAGCGGGGACCAACGGCACCGTGCTGCCGTTGATGCCGTTGATCGATATCTCCCTGATGCTGGCTGTGCTCTTAATCGCGGTCATGGACGCGGATCGTCAAGAGACGCAGGTGCCGGTGCAATTGCCGGCAGCAGCCAGCGGCCAGGCGAGCGAGCCCGGTTTGGTCATCACCATCGACGGCGAAGGCGCCACCAGCGTGGCGGGGAATCCGGTTGCGGTCGCGGAATTGCGCCAGATCGCCCAGGGTCAGGCAGCGGCAGTGATCCGCGCGGATGGCGCCGTGCCGCACCGCCAGGTGATTGGGGTGGTCGATGTGCTGCGTCAAGCCGGCGTGCAGCGGATTCTCTACGGTACGGAACCGGGCGTAGTTGAATGGTAGTTCAGAAACTCTGTGCAAGGTTACGGCGTGACAGGCAAACATCGGCCTCGGCGGGGCGTCACGTGAGATGAACCATCCACCAAACCGCCCGCAAGGGAGCCTGATCATGCGCCTAACCCTCATTTCCATCGCCGCCATAGTGGTATTCTCTGGCGTCGCTCTGCTGCGCTCGGCAGAACCCGAAAATCTTGTGGCTATCACTTCTACCGCCCAATTCGATCAACTGCTCAAAGACGCCAGTGCCAAGCAGATCACCGTGGTCAAGTTCGGCGCCGAATGGTGCCCGCCCTGCCAGGCAATGAAGCCCGAAATGGCCAAACTCGGTAAGGCAAACCCGGAAACCGTGCGCATCCTGGACGTCGATGTCGATATCAACGGCGATCTCGCCCAGCGTTACCAGGTCAGCTCAATTCCCGCGGTCTATGTATACAAAGATGGAAAAGTCACCGCGCAGGCGGTGGGATTTCAGAGCCAGGAACAATTGGCGGCGCTGATCGCTCGCTGAGGGCTTTGAGCGCTTTGGTTATGAGGAATGCGGCGTCGCGTGCTGTGCATGCGCTCTTTTTGCGGGACCTCCCGGCGACGCAGAGCGTCGCGTACCGGGGGGCTGTCCGTTCGACGTAGGATTTCCGCCATCGCTTCGTTGGCTCCGCTCAGAAATCTCCATCAGCGCGACCGGTTTCGCTGGTGCGCCACGGTACGCGACGCTCTGGGTCGCAGAGCGGCGCTGATCAAGGGATATTTTGGCGTGGGTTGGGGAGCGTCGGCTCGTAAAATCATTATTATTCTACGTCAGGGCTGAACATCTTCGCTGAGCGCGCCCAGCGACGGCCCGCCAAAATCACCGTTTGGGCTGCCGCCACGGGCACCCTCGCCGCGTCCCCGCCAAGGCGCGATAATACGCGCGCACCAAGTGATTATTGGAAGCGATAAGAAAAGTGACGCGCAACGTGCGGTAAACCTGGGCCCGGCTGATCTTCACCTTATGGGTGGGATCGAGCAGGCGCGGATCCGCAGCGGCCAAGCGCAGGGTGCGGATGGCGAAAAAGAGGGGTGTCAGACAAAACAGGCGGATGCGGTACTGACTGCGTGGCAAATTCAAACAGTACGTCAAGGCATCATCGAGATGACGCTTGGCCTTGGCGATCAATTCGGCCATGACTCGTTCGGCGTTGGGCCGGCAGGCGGGTTCCAGGAATTCTTCGGGAGTAATGCCAGCCAGGGTGCAGAGTTGCCGCGGGACAAAACTCCAGCCGCGCTGGCGATCGTCGGCAACGTCCTTGATGATGTTGGTCAGTTGCAGCCCTAAGCCAAAGCTGGTCGACAGCGCTTTCAGTTTCTGATAGTGCCGGTCGGTAACGCGATGATGATGCTGCTTGAATAATTCCGTCAGTAAATGGCCGACCGTGCCCGCGACATAATAACAGTAGCGATCGAGATCGTGCAGATTGCTGAGCGCTTCCAGGCGGTCGGGCCGGGCCAAGGCGTGTTGGGCAGCGAAGCTAGCCATGCCGCTGCACATCTCTTGCACCCAGGGGCGAATGGCGTCACGCACCGTCTCGGGAAAGGCGCGAAATTCAGCGAGAGTGCGATCCGCCTCTCGGGTGAGTAATTCGTCATCCGTGCGCGGCTGGGGAAATGCCGCGGCCAAGGGTTCGGCATTTGGGCCTTGGGGCTCGAGACATCGGGAAAAATGGGCGAGCAGACGTTCTTTATCAGCAACGGCCAGATCGGCGGTGTCCTCGACGGTGTCGGCGATGCGGCACAGCAAATACGCAACCAGGATCTGATGATCCAGCGGTTTCGGCAGCAGCCGGATGCAGGCGGCGAAGGTGCGCGACACTTTCGGCAACATCTGCGTGCACCAGCGCCGGTTGGCCTCGTTGGGTGGCAGGTCGGTCACCATCGCGCGGGTGATGTTGCGCTGTAGATGTGCGCGGACTTCACTCATGGACGCGGTTTCGGATCTCGTCCATGGGCGCCACGCGGGGGAAAATTTGCCCCTCGCTGGCGTGGGTAATGCTGAGTAATTCCAAGGTCACGGCTGGGGACAGCGTGGCGAGGCGATAGATGGTGCCGGTCGCATCGCACCACAACGTTCCTGCTGCCTTGCCATTGCTAGTCATCTCGACCCGCATCAATGCGAGCATGCCCTGCGCGGTGACAATCATTTCGGGGGCTTGGACCGCATACACCGCGACCACTCGTTGCGGGGTCAAGGTCAGCCCCACCGTCATCATCGTGGTGCGGAATTGATCACCCGGTTTCAGCCCGGGGGGCAGCGTCGGGGTCAGGGTACATTGTTGGTCATCGCTGCTGGCAGCGGGCAGATGGAACGGATGTTCGTTTTCTTGAATGGTCACGGTGCCGTGCAGACCTCTGGCATCCGCCGTGGCATTCGCCCGCAGGGGAATGCCAAAAGCTTGGCCGTCGGCAGTTACCGCAGTCAACCGCACCCGATCATTATAGCGTTGCTGGATGCTGAGGTGGATGCTGCCCTCGGTCGTGCGTAAATCGGTAGCCGCAGTCAGAAATTGAGGAAATGGTAACGAAGTCAGGTCGATGGCGAAGCTCACCAGATACCCGGCCTCTTCGCGGTTGAAGGCCAGACGACAGCGACCGAAATCCTGATCCCCGACCACCACGCGATACATCAGGGTGCGGTCCATTTGCGCAGTCAGCGTTGCGCCCAGATCCCGGCGTTCGCTGACGCCCAGGCCCGGCAGGGCGTAGCGGACAAAATGCACGCTGGCGATTGCGCACCATGCCACGACCACGCTTGCCCGAATGAATGTGCCGATGGCCACGCTGCAATCCTTGCGCTGCCCTGGCCCCGCGATTCGGGAAGGTACAGCGTATCGCTATGGGGAAGGTAGGCGGCCCGGAACGCTTGTCACGTTCGAGGTGCGTGGGTAGGGGTCAGGCCCGGAAGCGATCAATGCAGGGACAGAATCACGCCCAGGCGGGTATCGCGCAGATTGCCGTCGCCATCGCGGAACTGTTCGTAGGTGACCCCGAAGGTACCGTCGACGGCTTCGCGTTGGATGGTCAGGCCCCAGCCGTCGACCGCGGCGCCCTGGGGCCGTAGTGACAGTTTTGCGTCCAGTCGGTAACGATTGCCAATGATCTCGACGCCGGGTCGATGTTCCCAAGGATCGTCAATGTCGGGGATCGGATTATACGAACCATCGTAGCGTAGGGCAAAAGCTGCCAGGGGCTGCCAGCGGATGCCGGTATCAAAGGCCTGCCAAGTCTGCCCGCGCGCGTCCCAGTCCACGTCGGTGAAGACGGTCAGACTGGTCAGCGGTCGTCCGGTCGCGCGGAGACGAATGCCAACAACATGGTCCTGCGAGCGCAGGGTCTGGCCGTTTTCGTCGACGCGCTCGCGATCAGCTTCGCGAATCGCAAAACGAACTTCGCCGCTGGCGCGGAACCATTCGCGGCCGCGCCAGATCGCGGTTTCGATTCCGGTCACCATCCAGCGGTGATCATCCTCCAGGCGATCGCGGGCCTGAGCGAAACCCTCGGCGCTGAGGTCATCGCCGCTGCGCGTGCCGGCGAAATCCACTCCGACGCGAGGCGTCAGGCTATGGCGCCAGCCCTCGTGCAGGGATTCCAGGCGGACGCGTACGCCGGCCGCGGCGTACGGATAGGCGGCGCTACGGCTGCCGTCGACCTCGACGCCAGCCAGGGTGCGGTCGTCGTACAGCAGCCCGCGGCCGCCGACGCTGGCGTCGACGCCAAGGCCGCCGAGCCACACCAGACCACGCAGGGCGGTGTCGGCCTGCAATCGCCACGCGCGATGCTCTGCGGCGGGATCATCCAGGCGTTCAAACCAGGTGACTCCATCGGCGTGCACGGGACCCAGTATCTGTACCGATGTCAGCGCTGCTTCCAGGCCAACGACGCGATCGACTCCGTTTATATCCTGGCTGGGCCGACGTTCGGTATCCAGCACCACCGCGCCCACGGGTCCGCCCCACGCGACCGCCGCGCCTTGGCGGGCGAACGATTTATGATTCAGATCATCGCGCAGGTAATCGTAGCGGAAACGTTCGGCCGGGGCCTGATCGCCGCTAATCGTATCAAGCGGATCGCGGCGTGGCAGATCGGTATAACGCAGGGCCACGGCGCCACCCGGGATCTGCGCCCGGTGGTCGACATCAATGACGCGGTTCCAGCGCTCGATCAAGGCGCCGCCGTCGCGTTCCAGTGGAAACACCGATTCGTCGACCCCGAACCATAAAAAATGACCGCGGCCCAATACCGGTTGGCGCCATTCCAAATCAGTACCGATACCCTTACCCGCGCGGGAATACGCATCGACGCGCAGTTCGGCGCGGGTGCGCAGCCCAGCAATTTCCGGAAACGAGGTGGCGATGCGATAGATGCCATACGCGCCCAGGCGTGAACTGGAACCAAAGCGAAATTGAGTCCACGGATATTCAAAGGTGTAGTCGCGAAAAATCACCGGCAGCCAGAAAAATGGAATGCCGAAAGCTGACAGTCGAACATCATTCAGGGTGATGTCTTTGACGAAATTCGCGGGTGGCGAACGGTCGGGCAGTGGCTGCGGACGCAAACGGATGCGCAGGCGGTCGGCGCCGATGCCAAACACGCCGCCATGGCGGCGACTGCGCAAACCGGTGAAAACAATTTCCTCGCGATTCAGGGTCAGGTGGTCAGCGGCAATGGGGATCACGCCGTTCGGGGTTTCGACCCACGCCTGAATACCCCAGGCCTCTCCACGCTGCGCGGTTGCATCCAGGCCCAGACGTTCAGCGTGCACGCGCAGGGGCGGCAAAACCAGTACGACGCGGCCTTCGGCGTACAGCAATTGATTGCGCAGATCATGCCGCAACGCGTCGCCCATCAGCAGTATATCGCCCTGACGAGCAACAAAGCCGTTAGGGTACACCGCGACAAACTGGTCGGTGATGCGGGTGCCGGGCGGGGCCTCGACCACGATGCCGGGTTCAACCTCGGCGGCGTGCAAAGCTCCGCAGAGCAGGCTGGTTCCAATCAGAAGATGACGCATGCGCGGCGGCCATCCTGGGCGCGTGCGGCATTCCGCAACGTCAGGCCTGGGGATAGGTTTCGAGGTCGGACATGCTCAAAGTGCCCTTGAGCTCCCGCGACTTCAGATCTCGCGCATCAAGGCGGGTCAGGGGGCCGACGCGGCGGCCCAACACGGTGATGTAGAACGTGCGTTCATGGGCATTCGTGCTGGGTGCGGTGCGGGGCGGGGTGCTCGGCACGGCGGAACCGGCGATGACCACCGGTTGCACGGGCTGGAAGGGCGCGGTCGGAACTTTCGGCGTCGGCGCAGCGACAGGTTCATCGATATTGATCGCCACTTCAGGCACGCCGCTGGCGAACACCAAGTCATCACTCGTGGCAGGATGGGCTTCGTCCTGATCGGCCCCATCGATGCGACCGACTCGGATGGTCACCGGTTTGATCCGAGTGGGCCGAGTCGGCGGAGCCGAAGAGCTCGGAGGGTTCGCAGGGTTCGCAGGGATCGCAGAGTTCTGCGGCTTTGCGGCCTCGCCGGGCAGGGTGAGCTCGAACGGTTCAGCCGTAGCCGACTGCACAGATTTGCTGGCCGGACGTTTGGCGGTCAGCGGCGCCGTATCAGCGAGGAGATTACCCGGCATGATCGCCGAAGCATTGCCATCGCCATCATCCAACCCCAGGGCTGGTCGCGGTGCGGACTTGGCAGAAACGGCAGGTGCCGCAGGTTTTTCGGCAACTTTTGCGCGACCATTGGTAGCCGGGTTCCCTGCGCTGAGCGGCTGCAAGGCGCCGGTGCTGGTGTGCACCTGATCGCTGGCTAATTCCCAATCGTTGGCCATCAAGGTCGATTCTGCGAGGGGGGCGTCGTCGCCTTTTTCAGGCAATGGCAATTGCTCGACCCGGGCCCGCAGCGCCGCGCTGTCTTCATCGGAATCGGCTTCTTCACTGGGTGTCTTGGAGCCATCAATAAAGCCAGCGATGGTGAGGGCGGTTCCGCCTGCTTCGATGACCGCGCCGACGGTCAGGCTGCGCGCATTGGCCAGGGGCTGGCCATTCAGGCGGGCGCCATTGGTCGAACCGAGATCTTCGACGTGCCAGCCGTCGTCGATCCATTCCAACAAACAATGTTTGCGGCTGAGTTTGAGATCGAGAATGCGGATTTCGCAGGTAGAGCCGCGGCCGAAGAAATATTTCCGCCCCGGCTTGAGGTGATACGTGTCGACCTCGCCGTCAGGTCGCTTGTGCTGCAAGCGCATCAACATCCGCAGATCTCCCCGGACCCCGGTGGTCCAACAGGGGTCGAAAGGACCCTAGGTAGCCCAGCGCAACGCCGCAAGGGCAGGCGCTTGAACCGCTGCCACCGTGTGGCACTCCCACGCTTGGGTCGGCGCCGAGCCCGGGTATAACCGCCACCGTGATGTTGCTCACCATCGACTTGGACCGGCCCCTAGGCCTAGCCGCCCAGCGCACCGCGCGAGTGGTCTTGAGCACCGTCGCCGGGGTCGAACGCGTGCGCGTTACCGCTGGCGATCGCCGCCTAGTAGTCTGGGGTGAAGGCGTCGCCATCGCCGCCTGCGAAGTCGCCCTTCGCGAAGCCGAGATCCCCTGGGCCAGCATCACCTCCAGCCTGTCCCAGGCCGAAGCCCAACAATTGACCGTCGAAGCCAACGCACCTGAACGCGTTCGTCCTCTTGGTCGATAACTTTTCCCTTTTTAGATGTATCTTTTAACAAGGTATTTTCCGATTTGATAAAGGTCCTGCGTCCTGCGTCCTGCGTCCTGCGTCCTGCGTCGCGAAATTCGAAGTCCGAGGTCCGAGGTCCGAGGTCTTCGAAATTTTATGCGGGATCGGCACCCGTACACCGTCACTTCACTCAGTCGGATTCAATGAATCCAGAGATGGGCCTGCTCTCCGTACAGCCGACTTCAGTCGGCAGGGGCGCACCGCGGTCCGAGGCGATCAGGCAAACTATGATTTGGTTTTTTGCACCGCAAATGCCGGATTCTATCAATTTTTCCAGCCCCGTAACCACACCACCGCAAATCGCCCGTAAGCATTTCTCCAGCGCCAACGGCGCGACCCCATATTAGCCTGGGGCATCGCCCCAGGACTAGCTTTGGTCCTATCTTGCAAAATATACCTCACACCTCCGCGCGGATTCCCTGCCTCTCATGCGAAGACGTAGGACGTAGGACGCAGGACGCAGGACGAAGTGGCAATGAAAGACGTGGCAATCAATGACGTCTCAATGAAAAATGCTCAGAAAACTCAGTCGAATGAGATGAATACTGGTGACGTCAGCGTGCTTCAGCAAGCGTCACGAAAAGGCGGTCGCCGATATAGCGGCTGAATAGTGATGGGGTGTGCAAGACGGTCTGCCAGGTCTGGACGGTATTACCGCGATCTGCTTGGCGTCGGCGGTACCAGGCGGCGATATCTTTTTGTACCGTGTCACGACTGCCGTCGAAAGAGCCGCTGGCGCTCCACAGGACTGAGCCATCCATGCAACTGACCAGATGCAGGGTCAGCCCGGCGGAAATCGGATCGTAGCCGTTGAAATGGTGCAGACGACCAATCATCACTGCATCGGCGTGATAATGATCACGCAGCGCCAAGAGATCATCGGCGCGAATGCGATCGCTGAGCACGGCTCCGGTCAGGCTGGATGGCAGATCCTTGGGATCTGCTTCGATGACGACGTGCTGGGCGATATCGCGCAGCGAATCGGCGAGGGCAGTGTCGAGTCCCTGTGACGAACGACCATTGGCACCTGAGCGGTCAATGGGAATAATCACAATGCGGCGGACGTCGCTAACCGCTGGCAGGCGCTGCCAGGAGAACGGATGCAGCGCGGTGTCTGGACGGCGATTACAGCCGGCGAATACGGCCACGCACAGCCAAGCCACCGTCAACATGGTTAGCGGGCGGAGCATGGTCATGGCTGGATTATGAGTACGGCGGCGGGTGCGGATGGCACGGTGTTTGGCATCGCGGCGCTGCTTTCGCTGGTGGCAATGCGCGCACGCAGACGGCCTTGAATCGCAGTTAAGGCGCCGGCGTCGCCGATATCAAGGCTGAGCAGATCACCCGAGACCTCGAACAGAAAGCGTTCTGCACGCAGGCGCGAGAGTTCGCTTTGCGCCAGCAGCAGTTCCAGGGCTTCGATACGGCGGCCACGATCGCCGACCTCCTGTCGGGCGGTCTCGAGGCTGATCCGGGCATGATCAAGGAATTGCACTTTGCCGCTCAGGGCCTCGGTACGGGCGTGCTCATCGTCAAGTTGGCGCTTCATTTCCACGATCAAGACGTCGCGGGCAATGATTTCCAAGCGAGTTGCGGCCAAGGCGACTTCCAGATCGCGCAGGCGCTCTAACAGCGATCCGCCGGGCTGGCCGGTCAGGCGCAGACTGGCGCCGTTGTCAAAAGCCCCGGTGCCGAGTGCGGTTGCGGTTTCGGCATGCAACATCGCCATGCCAAGACCGCAAAGCATCACGGCGCGTACAGAGAAAGAGATCATTGGGGCCTCTTCACGTCCGGCGCGGTCACCTGGTTTTGGGTGTTCGCGATATGCTGACGCAGTCGTTCACGTAGGGTGTCCACGGCCGTATCCGAATCAGCCGCCAACAGGCGGGCAGCGATATCAAAGACCATTCGTTCGGCTTCAAGACGGGCCAGTTCGTGCTGGGTGACCTGTTCGCGGGCCGCGGTTAATTCGCGTTCGGTGGTGAACAGTGCTTCCGACGCGGTGCCGGCCTTGATGGCGGCCGCTTCGAGATCGCTAACCCGCTGTTTGGCCGTGGTCAGCTCGGCACTCAGGGTGGTGATCTGGGTTCGTGCAGACGTCAGTGCAATTTCGGCGGCAGTCAATTTTGCTTGGGTCTGCGCCTGTTCCTGCGCGGTGCGCTCGAGGCGCGCGAGCACCGTTTCGGAGCGTCCGGGATCGCGGCTCAACACGGTTGCGGGCGCGGAGGTAGTCCCGCTGGTAGCGGTGATGGCCGCCAATTGTGCTTGCAGCACTTCGCGGGTTTCGACTTCGGCGCGGACTTCACGCTGCTGATGATCGCGTTGTTTTTCCATCTCGCGTTGCAGATCTACTGCGGCTTGCCGGGCGATGAGCAATTCGGCGCCAAGCCGATCGGCATTGGTGCGCAAGATGGTGATGTCATTCTGCATCGCGGTCAAACGCTGTGCCCGCTCGGCGCGGTCGGCATCCAAATTCTTTAGCGCTTCTTGGGTCATGGCGACGCGCAGGGCGGCCAGAGCGCCGGCGTGTTCGGCCTGCAAACGGCCGATTTCGGCGTCGTGCGCGGCGGCCAAAGCTTCGCGCTCGCGCGCGTCTTGGGCGCGGTCGGCTTCACGTTGTTCGGCAAAGCGACCGGCGCTCAGCGCCAGTTCATTCTGATAATTTTCGCGCAACTTGAGATAGGTGTCGTCGCTTTTCTGGTCGGTCTTGGCGGTGGTCTCGCGCTCGCGCGCCAGATCACGGCGGAAATCGGTATAGGCTGAACCCAGATCCGCGACGCGCACGCGGTCGCCGACGGCAGGGGGGCTTTGCGTATCGGTCAGGCCAATGGCGCGCGCCAGGGCCCGCTGCGGGCCGATGACCTCGGTGACTTGGACCATGCCTTTAAAGGTCGGGCGGTCGGCAACCGTGCTATAGACGCGCAACAGTGAACCGACCTCCAGGCCAGCGCCGCTGCCCAGGCCGAGTTCGACCAGCAGCGTGCCCTCGAATTCAGTCACCGCCTGGATCGGCCCTTCCGCGGCCTGCGCCACTGGGGCCGGGACCGGAATTTTGCTGTCCGGGCGCGGGGTCGCGGCCTGCGGTCGGCGATCACCGCCACAACTTGCCAGACTAAAGACCACCAACGCCATGCTGGCAGTGAGACGTAATCGCGACATACGGAGCTCCACGGTCGGGTTACGCATGTGCCATGCCAAGCCCCCGAGCCCCTTGCGACGGCGTTTTCGGGCTGTCCTCGCCCTCCGGGTGTTGGGATTGTGAACGTCCTTGTTGCCAGTACGACACCGCTTCGGAGCCCGCCCTCATGTCGAAAGCCCTCATCTTCCCCGGTCAAGGCGCCCAATACGTCGGCATGGCCATGGAGGTCGCCGCCGCCAGCCCCGCCGCCGCCGCCCTTCTGACCGAGGCCGAATCGATCCTGAGTCTGCCCCTGGGCCGGATCATGCGCGAAGGCCCCGAGGGCGAATTGACCCGCACCGATATCAGCCAACCGGCGATCCTAGTCGCCAGTTTAATGTCGCGGATCTATTTGCAGGAACGCCTCGCCAGCGTCGGCCGCACCATCGACGTCAAAGCCACCGCAGGCCTCAGTCTAGGCGAATACACCGCCCTGGTCGCCGCCGGCGCCTTGTCGTTTGTCGACGCCGTGCGCCTGGTCCGCCTGCGCGGCGAAGCCATGCAAGCCGCCGCCGAAGCAGTGCCATCCGGCATGGTCGCCCTGATCGGCGCCGATGAAGCAAGCGCGCAAAAACTCTGCGAGCTCGCCGCGCAGGGCGACGTCTTGCAAGTCGCCAATCTCAACGCCACCGGGCAAGTGGTGATCTCGGGCACCGCCGCCGCCTGCGAACGCGCCGCCAATCAAGCCAAAGATGTCGGCATCCGCCGCGTCATGGCCCTGCCCGTCGCCGGCGCCTTTCACAGCGCCCTCATGGCCCCCGCCGCCGACCGCCTGCGCGCCGCCATCGCCGGCGTCACCCTGCATGACCCGCACATCCCGGTCTATTCCAACGTCCACGCCAGCCCGGTCACCAAAGCCTCGGAAATCCCCGATCTGTTAGTGCGCCAACTCACCGAACCTGTCCGCTGGGCCGCATCGGTCATTCGCATGCAGCAAGACGGCATCAATGAATTCTGGGAACTCGGGCCCGGCAAAACGTTGAGCGGGATGATTGGGCGGACGGTGAAAGAGGTGGTGTGCAAGAATTTAGATAAGGCGGCGGATGGGGAGGGGTTTGTGGGGTGAGGGGGGGGGGATGGGCGTCGTCCCGTTAGGTGTGGATGATTGAGTACTGCAGCAGGAGTTGACAAAGGCTGGGATCTCGCTCATGCTCACGGATATGAATGTAAGTCGATTGTTTGGATTTAGGCGGAGTGCTTGGCGGACTGGTTTCGCCAAGCATGCTTCCCAATAAGATTGTTAGACAACTAAATTCCCCTGTCCCGCTGCATGATTTTAATTATAATTAAAATACTCTGTCTTTGTATTGCCACTGCCGGGGCAGAAACAATTCACGGTATCATACGAAACGTATTAGTAGTCCCAAAGATTGGGTTTAAAAAATCAAAACAGCTCAGCCTTATTACCGGTATCGTGATATCTTTTGTTATCTGCTATTTTATGGTTCCATGGATTGGCATTACTAATTCCAATGGATTGTTATTGATCGGCATGATTTTGGCATCATTTATGGCTTTGTTTGATATCATTTTGGGTCGATACATCATAAAGCAAAAATGGTCTGTGGTGCTCTCGGATTTTAACATTTTAAATGGTAATTTTCTTTTAATCGGATTAATCGGCATGATTTTTTTACCCCTCCTTGCCTTTCGTGCTCACGCCGTTGCCTAACCAGCCACTACACGGGAGCGGGCAACGGATGATCGACCGGCGCGCAAAGGTGACAGGCCACCTTGTTCCGGGATTTATATGCGATCGTGGCGCTACACCGGCGCTTATTTGACCGCTCGCCAATCCAAAACGCGCAATTTCGGTACCCGTTTGATATCTGCGTCATTGCTAATCATGGTGAGCTTCAGATTCAAAGCTGTCGCCGCAATTTGGCAATCGGCCAGGGCTATGGTGATTCCCCGTGCTTCCATTTCGGCACAAAGGATTCCGGCTTTGGCGGCAGTCTCGGTATCGAAGGGAATCACGGTTATTCCAGAAAGGAAATGGTTGACGGCGGCAGTCAGCCGGAGTGATTGGCGTTTGGTTTCGCCGTAGCGAAGCTCCATGACTGTCACCGCACTTATTGCTAGAGCCGACGGCTTGGCATTTTGAATCTGGCGAACTACGCTATCGACGCCGCGGAGATAGTCGCTGACGGCATTGGTATCGAGGCAATATTTCAGGCGTGGCTCAGGCATTAGGAAGCAAACGGATCGCGGGCGGGTTCCTTGGAGTCCGGACGTTCGATCGGTTCGTCCCAGGACCCGGCGGCGGCCAGGAATCCTTCAGGCCAGGCATCAAGAATCGGTTCCAGTACAATCCGATCGCCTTCCCAGCGCTCACGCACCCGAGTGCCTCGGGGCAGACGGCATTCACCAACCAGCCGTACGGCCAAGCTGTTCCCTATTTTGAAGACGATGGTTTCGCTCATGCGGCGAGGATATCCATTACGGATATCCATAACAAGCGATGACTTGGGAGTGATTGCGGCTGAAGTTTTCTCAGTCTGTGCATTCCCCAGGGGATGCCTTGAGCGCAGCATTTGACGGCAAACGCTTACCAATCCAGTACGTGATATGTCGGTTTCAGCTTCAGATCCAGGTCATTGTCATAAAGAGTACGGGCCACTGTGTCGATGTCATTTTTTTGTCATAGAGAGGCGCCCCGGCCACTGCGGAGAGTGGCGATCCCAGGCGGCGTCTGGTTGTTATAGTTTTTATTTTTTGATTCGGGTTTGTTTTCGATGCAATTCGACCTTGCGGGTTCCGCTATTGGGAACCAGCGAACAGGGGCCCCTCCTGGTAGCGCTACTTTCCGTAGTCCGTAGTGGCCGGGGCGCTCCTGCCGCCAAAAGCAGCGATCTCAGAGATTTCAGATGGCATACACGCTCAAGCGACGTGGGTGAGATGACTAGGTGATGAGCGTTTCGACGATGGTGACCAGTGGAGTTTCTGGAGTGAGGCCGTAGGAGTTGGCATGCGCGCGTGCGGTCATTTCGTAACCTGGACGGCGATGCTGCTGCTGGTGTTGACCAGGGGATATTCCAGCGAAACCGTGACCGTGTTCGCGGCGGCAAGTACCACCGATGTGCTGACCACGATTGCGACGCAGTACACGACCGCGACGGGGGTGAAGATCGTCTGTAGTTTTGGCGGCAGCAGCACCTTGGCGCGGCAGATTGAGGCGGGCGCACCGGCGGATGTGTTTCTGTCGGCTGATGAGGCGTGGATGGATCATGTGCAGCAGGCCGGGGCTATTCAGGGGCAGACACGGCGGGATCTGTTGGGCAATCGTCTGGTGCTGGTGGCTCCGGTGGCGCAGCCGCTGGTGATTCCAATTGAGCCGACGTTTGCATTTGCAGCGGCATTTTCGGGGCGCTTGGCGGTGGCGGATCCGACCCATGTGCCGGCGGGGCGCTATGCGCAGCAGGCAATGCAGAGCCTGGGCTGGTGGGATGGGGTGCGCGAGCGCTTGGCGCCGACGGCAGATGTCCGGGCGGCGTTGCGGTTGGTGGAGCGCAACGAAGTGGCGTTGGGTATCGTGTATGCCACCGATGCGGCGTGCAGTCTGGCGGTGACCGTCGTCGCCACTTTTCCGGAAACGCTGCATACCCCGATTCGCTATCCGGTGGCGGTGACCAGCACGGGCGGGCCTGCTGCCCTGGCCTTTGTGGATTACCTTTCTTCGCCCGTGGCGCAGGCGTCCTGGGAGCAGGCTGGCTTTATAAACATGCCTCGGGTGCAGGCCCCGGCGGGGACTCCGTAAATGCTCAGTGCCGAAGAATGGGCGGTGATCGGCCTGAGTGCCAAGGTTGCATTCGTCGCCATGCTGATCCTGACGATTCCAGCTATTGCCATGGCGTGGCTGTTGGCGCGACGCTCATTTCCCGGAAAAACGCTGGTGGATGCGCTGGTGCATCTGCCCTTGGTGCTGCCGCCGGTGGTGACCGGTTATGTGCTCTTAGTCATCCTGGGTCGGCGCGGAATTATCGGCAATTGGCTGTATGAGACCTGGGGTATTTCTATCGCTTTCACCTGGAAAGGTGCAGCTATTGCAGCGGCGGTGATGGCATTTCCGTTGATGGTGCGCTCCGTGCGTTTGGCGATGGAAATGTCTGATCCCCGTTTAGAGATTGTCGCGCGCAGTCTCGGCGCCGGTCCCTGGCGGGTACTGCTGACAGTAACGCTGCCCCTGGCCCTGCCCGGTATTATTTCGGGCTGGGTGCTGGCGTTCGCCCGCAGCCTGGGCGAATTCGGGGCGACGATGACCCTGGCCGGGAATATTCCCGGTGAATCGCGGACTCTGCCGGTGGCCATTTATGCCTTATTGCAGATGCCCGATGGCGACCAGCGCGCGCAGCGTTTGGTATTGATCACCATCGCTATCGCCCTGGGCGCATTATTGACCGCGGCCTGGGTGCAGCGCCGCTGGCAGCGGGCGCGGGGCCCAGGTCAGGTCGGCCAAGGCGAAGGATTCGGCCTGTGATTTCCCTGGCCGTCCATTTTCAACGCGGGGATTTCCAGCTCGCGGTCGAATTCAAAAGTGACGCGCCGATCACCGGTTTGGTCGGTCCTTCGGGAGCCGGAAAAAGTACGCTTCTGCACGTGATTGCGGGTGTTCTGCGTGCGCAGCGTGCCCGCCTCGAGATCGATGGCGTGGTGCTCGAAGACACCGCGAACGGAATTCGCATGCCCACGCATCGCCGCCGCATCGGTCTGGTCTTTCAGCAGGGCTTGTTGTTTCCGCATGTGAATGTGCGCGACAATCTGCACTACGGCTACGATCGTACCCCCGTTGCCCAGCGCCGGTATGTACCTTCTGCCATGATCGCATTATTGCGCTTAGGCAATCTGCTCGAACGCCCGGTTCAGCGTTTATCCGGGGGTGAACGTCAGCGCGTTGCGCTGGGCCGAGCGGTTTTAGCGTCACCGCGGTTATTGCTCTGCGATGAGCCTTTGAGTCAGGTCGACCAGGACCATCGCGTCGAAATCCTGGCCCATATAACCACGCTGAGCGAGCATCTACCGATGATCTATGTCAGCCATGACCATCAGGAATTGGCCCGGCTGACGACCCAGATATTCTGCCTGAACCGTGGACGAATTCAGGCTCAGGATGGCGAATCTTCTGGCTGAATAGCAGGGATTTCCTGCCGCAGGCGGCGGCGTCCCAAGCCCTGATATGCCGCGCCACCGGCAAGACAGATCACCCCGACCATCAGGGTGGCGATAATGCGTTGTCCGGGGGCGATGCCGTGCAGATCAATGAGTAATAACTTGGCGATGGCCGCAGCCAACACGACCAGTCCGGCCAGACGAAGATTGCGGCGGTCTTTGCGCATGCCGGCGATCAGGCTGAGAATGCCCAGCACTGACCACGTTCCGGTGACGGCGAGCAAGGCGATGCGATGATTGTGCAGCGTTTGCACCGGCCAGCACGCGGCTTCAAGGGTCGCAGCAATGAGGCCAGAGCCGGCAAGCACGCGCAGCGCCAAAAGCCGGTGCTGGGCGGAAAGGCGGGGACAAATGGCTAGGCCAATGCCGATGATGGCGATGGCGAGCAGTGCGCGCGGATTGGCGAGCGGCAGCGCCCATTCCTGTCTGAAGCAGTAGGCCGCCAAAAGCAGAATCCCGCCCAGGACGAGTGGTGGCATTGCGCCCCACGCGGCAAGGGTTGATCGCCGGATCCAGGCGACCGCGCCATGCAGGGCGGCGCCGGTCACCACGGTCCAGGCGGTCAGCAGAATCGTGGTGCCGCTGCCTGATCCCGGATGGGCCAGCGACCAGGTCAGGGTTTCTCCGGCGGCGAGCAGCACGGCGAGCTGACCGGTGAAAAATGCGCAGCGTCCGGCAGTGGTTGCGCCCAGACTGGTGATGTTCTTGGCGGCACGGATGAGCAGAACAAACACACCCAGTCCAAATATCGCCACGCCACTGCGCAGATGGAACAGCCACGCCTGATCGGATTGGAGGCTGAAATATGCGGCTATCAGCGCGAGCCCGTGCAGAGCGAGCCAAGGGAGCGATCCCAACCAGGCACTGCGGATGTGCCAGCGATAGGCGATGAGCGCATGGACGCTGGCGACGCCGGCGGCGATCAGCGCTAACGGCAATGGCTCGGGGAAACCAGGAATATGCGCAAAGGCATCGACCCGAATGACTTCTGCGGCCAAGAGCGCACCCCAGGTGTGCCCGCTGATAATCGCGAGGATGGCCCAATGGCGTGGCCCGCCCAGACGCTTGGTCCATATCCAGTCAATAATTGCTCTGGCCGCGAGGCAGGTCGGCAACGCCGCCAGGGTGAGGAACCACGCATTCAACATCGGGGTGACGTTGGTATCGACGATGGCCGGAAATGCGACATGGGCACCACGCATCCAGGTCAACACGATCAAAATTCCCGCCAGATTGCGCAGATAGGGCAGGCGCAGGCGCCAGCCGATACTTGCCAGCGCAGCGCTTTCAACCGCCCAGCCCCAGGTCGCGGCATCGCCAGGCAGGTGGAGAAAGAGCGCGAGATTCAGCAGGGATATCGTCGCGACCGTGCCGACCGTACGCGCAGTGGGAATATGACGCAGGGCGAAATACGTCTGCACGGCCTGCATGGCCGCAAGCACGGTCGCGATGGCGGCCAGTTCCGAACGGAAACCGTCGCCGAACAGAGCGCTGCTGGCGGCGAGGACAGCGATCGCACCGCCGAGGGGCAAGAGCAGATGTTGCACGGGCACCGCTTCGGATGTGTGCCGCCGAAAGCCGATAACGGCGACGCTCAGTAATAAACCCTGGAAGGCGAGCAGCCACGCTATGGTTGCCCAGTCCGGTTGCGGAAGTGCGGTACCGTACTTGAAAATCCACGCGCTGATCAGCAGCGCGGTGCCCGCTGCTGCGACTGACGAAAGCCCGCGCCAGCGATGCCACGCCGCGGTAACCAGTGCCCCGATATCCAGGAAGAGCAGCCACGTGCACAGACCTTCGCGACTGCCGCTGCCGGCGCTGATCATAATCGGGGTGGCGAATCCACACAGCAAGGCGATGTGGGCCAAAGCGGCCGCGCGCAGCCACCACGAGAGACCAAAACCCAGAGCCGACGTCGCTGCCAACCCAGCAAAGGCAGTGACGGGGCCGATCAAGGCGACATTATCGGGAAGGAGAAAGCCCGGTTTATAGGCAGCGAATATAGTCAGTGCCAATAAGCCCAGACCGCCGCCTAATAGTCCCTGACCCAATGGACCATGTTGTTTGCGTAAGGACCGCCCGCCCCAGACCAACGCACCGACGGCGGTGACCAGCAAGGTCGCGATACGCACGGGGGGAGTGAAGAAATGCCCCACCCAGCCGCTGTCATACGCGAGCCGCAACAGAAAGGCGCCGGCGAGGAAGAGAATACCAATACCAGCCCAGGTCAATAATTTACGTCCGTACAATTCCTCGACCGCGTCCAGCCCAGACGCGGGTTTGCCGGATTTCACCTTCGGCGTCACTGGCGCAGCGAGGTCAGGGATTTTTCGCGGCATACCCGTGGGGGCTGCCGTCGCCGTAGGCATGGCGGTCAGAGCGCGGCGCAGCCACCAGCCATTGGCCGGGGGCATGGCGGGGATATCGGCCACCCGTGGGCGTAAAATGGCGTACGCAGGTGACCAGCCGCGTGGATACGGGCGCAGCGCTGGCGTAAACAATGCGGGCGCCGGGACCGGTGGTAGGGGAATCGGCGCAGCAGCAGTGGGCTTCGCTGGAGGAGGGGGTGTCACCGTCCGCGACACAGGTTGCACTGGCGCGGCTGCGGCTGCCGGTACCTGACTCATTGGTGCCCGTTGCGCGATCGGCGCCGCATCACGACGGTGCAATTCCGTTTCCAAGTGGGCACAGCGTTCTTCGAGACGTTGCAGTCGATTGCGCTGGCCCATGACCATGCAAAAGGCGACCGGGCCGGCGATGATCGCAATAATTACAACGAGAATGTAAAATGCGAATTCCATGTATGCACCTTTGATTTCATTTGATAACTAATGAGATGGACGAGTCAACGCTATTATTTTAGGCGTGCCATAGGTACGTCATGACAGGAGGCTCACCCACAAGCAAGGATGCCGCCGGAGCGGATGGCGGTGACGTTGTCCTTGACTGAGTCGGCGGCAAGGCCAGACGCTTGCGTACGGCATCGTGTGGCGGGTGTCTTTACCAGAAATTCCACCAGCTTCTGGTTGTCATATTTATTGTGCCGTCGTCTGGTGCCGGTTTTTCGTGGAGTGCATCGGCGTACCCGCTGACACCGTTGATTTTCATCAGATCCAAAATGTGGGGATCGGTACCCCGATACCGGATGCATGCTATGCAACTCGCTTCCATAGCCGCAAAAACGGCATGGAATTCAGCAGTCGATCGCGGCTGTTTTACAAATGAGCAATGATAATCGGCATGGGGGTGTTGCGGATCAATCTCGCCATCATTGGTGATGAATTTAATAAGATCAGGTGCGGCAACTTCGGGAGCTCCGCACGTAATGCAGCCATCCTGCGTGTAAAATGGTACGGTGGTATTGTGGACACTGGGTCTCCCGGCAACGGGATCCACCACTTTATCGCAGTCGGGATTGTACGGGGCGCTCAATTTCAGCCCTTCAGCGCTGTTCAAACCGCATCCGCCCGGCCCGGCCCATTTCTAGCCACGTGCGCACCGCAATCTGATCGCCACTTGCCAACGCTGCGTCCAAGCCCGCGAGGCGAACGTGCATATCCGCTAAGCCAACCCGCACATTCTCGGCATTGGCCAACAGAATACCGGCCCACAGATCGGGGCAGCCGGCGGCGACGCGGGTGGTGTCGCGGAAACCGCCGGCGGCGAGGGGGGCGGCTTCGGCATCAAGGCCAGCGGCTACCGCGCAGGCGGCGGCGTGCGGCAGGTGCGAGGCGGCGACGATGGCGCGGTCGTGCAGTTCTGGATCCAAACGGTGCACGCGCGAACCGACAGCGGTCCACAGGGCGTGCACGGCGTCGACCGCTGGGGCGGGGGTGTCTGCGGTCGGGGTGACCAGGACCAGGGCGTCGCGATACAACTCGGCTTGCGCTGCGGCCAAGCCGGTGCGGTGGCTGCCGCACATGGGATGACTGCCGACAAAGCGCCCGGCGCGGGCGAGGTCGGCCAATGCGCGGCACAGGGGGCCTTTGACGCTGCCAACGTCGGTGAAGACCGCATTCCCCGGCAGACTGGCGCCGCTGCGGATCTGCTCGGCGAGGACCTCGACCGGGGTGCACACCACCGCGAGATCCGCTTGGGCCAGTCCGTCGGAGAGGGCGGTCACGGCGGTTCCAAAGCCCAGATCCTGGGCCTGCTGGGCGACCTCGGGGCGGCGATGGTGGAGGAGGACCCGCCAGCCAGCGCTGGTCAGCGCTGCGGCAAGGCTCCCGCCCATAAGGCCGAGGCTACTGATAAGGACGGTTTGCGACATGGCGTGCGGATTCAACGGCTGCGACTCGCTCGCGAAAGGGAATTGTTGGGCCAGCGCTGAGCCCCAGGTGCGACCTGAGGGAACACCGGCGGAACCTTGCCCAGCAGGGCGTCGGCTAGTGCACGCATTTTCTTCTCATAGCGATACCGAAATATGCTATGAGTCTTCCGATTTCGTCAGCACAGCTCGGCGACCCGAGGCAGTTCCTATTCGCTACGGTCACGCCACCTTGGGGACCGTGAAGGAGAATTTCGACCCCACTCCCGGTTCAGAGGTCAGCCAGATGTGCCCACCGAGGTGACTGATGATTTTCTTGATGGTGGCGAGCCCGATACCCGAACCTTCGGATTCCTTGGGTTTGAGCCGCTGGAATAGCTCGAACACGCGGTCGAAGTGGATGGCGTCGATGCCCATGCCATTGTCGGTGACCGAAAAGGTCCAGCAGGTCTCCGACTCGACCGCGGCAACCACGATCACTGGCTGGCGATCTGATGCCCGGTATTTGATCGCGTTGGCGAGCAAGTTCTGAAAGACGAGATCGAGGTGATGCGGCCTGGCCATAACCGTCGGCATCGGGCTCTGGGAAATCTTGGCCCCGGATTCGGTGATCTGCTGTTCGAGATTGGCAATGGCATTGGCAAGCGCGGTGGTGGTGTCGATGGATTTCTTGACCCCGGCGACGGACACTTTGGCATAGCGCAGGATCGCTTTCACCATCGACATTAATCGCTCTGAACTCCCAAGCGCGGCTGCGATATAGCTCATGGCCTTTTCGTCGAGCACGGGGGCGTAGCGTTGTTCGAGCAGGGTCAGGTAGCTGGAGATCATGCGCAGCGGTTCCTGGATATCGTGCGACGTCACCGATGCGACCCGGTCGAGATCCTCGTTCGACCGGCGCAGGTTCTCAGCGGTCGCGAGCAGGGCGGCCTCGACCCGCTTGCGCTCGGATACATCGCGAATGGACAGCAGCACGTAGCGGCTGTCGCCGAGATCCAGGGAGGTAGCAGAACCTTCCATGGGAATGTGGCGGCCGTCGTGGGTGGCCAGCTCCGCCTCGAACAGCGGTACTGGGGCCAGCTGGGCGGAGTTCCGTACCACGGTGAGGGCTTCGCCCGGCCATTGCCGGGCCACGTTCTGCGCGGGGAGGGCGATCAGTTCTTCGTAGGTGCTGCCGAATAGGGTGCACGCACTGCGGTTGGCGTAGGCATAGCGGCCGCTGTGGTCGAGCAGCAGATGGCAATCGGAACTGCGTTCGCTGATGAACTTGAAGCGGCGCGATTCAATTTCCATGCGCAGATGGTCGGTGAGGTCGCTCATCGACACGATCGCCATCGGCTTCCCATAGCTGTCGTGGTCAAGACAGCGCGCATTAATGGTCAGCATGCGATAGCCGATGGTCGGGAAGGTGCGTCCAACCTCGAAGCCATCGAAGGGGAGGCCTTCGGCGATCACTGCCCGCAAGCGACCCAGCAGCTCGGGAATGCGCCATTCGCCATCGCAGAGATCGGCGAAGAGCTGTTTAGTGGCTGACTCCGGGTCGACGTTGAAGGTGTCGTGGAACGAACGGTTGGCCATCACCACCCGCAATTCGTGATCAAGGACCACCAGGGGCTTACCGATGGTCTCGACGACCGAGCGGGTAAAATCGGCCGCTTCGTTGAAGGTGATCTCGGAGCGTTTGAGTCGGTCGATGTCCAGGATGGAGATGACCACCCCATCCACGCGGCGGGGACCGGTGCTCTGGACTTCGTAGGGGAAGATGCGCAGCGAGCGCCAGGCGCCGGTATGGTCACAGACTTCGTGTTCTGTGGAGATGCCCGATTCGACCACCTCGCGGGCGGCCTGTTCGATGTCGAAGGGATGGAACGCCCGGGAAAGCTCGCCGATCGAACGCCCGACCTCGGTGCCGCCGGGCAACAGTGACCGAGCCGTGGCGGTCAGGCGACGAATGCGCAGGTCGGTGCCCAGGATGATCACCGGGATGGTGATGCGTTCGAGCAAGTTGCCGAGGTCGTCGTTGAGCTCGGACAGCTCGTGGTTGCGACGGCGCAGCTCCTCGAGCAGCGTCGCCAATTCTTCGTTGGCTGATTCTTGCTCTTCCTTGGCGGTCTGGAGTTCTTCGTTGGTGACGCGCAGTTCTTCGTTGGACGACAGGTTGTCGTCACTGGCGATGCGCATGCGCTCGCTGGCGACATCATGCTGTTCGATGACCGAGGCCAGATATTGCTTGGTCGCCACTAATTCTTGGCGCAGCCAGGGCATTTCCCGGTCCACCTCTGGCGCGGGCTCGGCGTCGACGTCGACCGGGGCTCGCAGCGCGCGCGACACCACCATCCGCGGCGCTGCGGTGTCCTCAAAAATGATCAGGAAGCAGTCTTCGACGCCGGGTACCAGGACGGGCACGGCCTCGACGAACAACTCGTGGGCTTCATCGTCCTCGGACGGAAACCACATGCTGCGCACCCGAACGGAGCTGCTCTGTTCGCGCACCTGGCTCATGACCCGGTCGAGGGTATGGACCAAACTGGGATGCAGGACTCGGAGCATTTCCAAACTCGCGCGGCCAGCGGCGGGGGCGAGATAGGGCGAGATGTTGCCACGAAACTGTAAAATTGTCAGGCTGCTGTCGACCACCACCGCCGCCGAGCTGTAACGCTCCAAGACGATGCGGTCCGCCTCTTTGCGGACTTCGGCAGCGGTCGTGCTTGCGGAGCGCTGCGAAGCGGCAGGCTCGTTGTTGCTCGTGGCAGCGGGCCGGGCGGCGCTGATCAAGGTGGCGAGCGAGACTGGGCGCTGGGTCGAGGTCAGCTTGCGAAACACTCGGTTCTTGGCGTCCACCGCCTCAAACAAAATGGACGAATCGCCGATCCCTTCCGAGTTGCCAAGCAGCAGCAATCCCGAGCGCGCCAGCGCATGGTGGAAGGTGGCCAGGACCCGCTCCTGCATTGCGCGCCCGAAGTAGATCATGACGTTTCGGCAACTGATTAAATCGATCCGCGAGAAAGGCGTATCGACGCTGAGATTGTGCCGCGCGAATACGCACAGATCGCGCACCGCTTTGTCGACGCGATAGCCGCCGTCCTGCGGGGCGAAATAGCGCGCGAGGCGCTCTGCCGACATGTCTGCGGTAATGCCGGCCGGGTAGAAACCGACGCGCGCCGTGGTGATCGCCGCTTCATTGATGTCGGTGGCGAAAATCTGGATAATGGGCCGGTGCCCGAGCTCGGCGCACACATCGAGCGCGTCCATGGCCAGGGAATACACCTCTTGCCCGGTCGAGCAGCCGGCGACCCAGATGCGCAGCGGGTCCTTGCCACTCTTCTTCGAGATCAGGCTCGGGAAGATCTTTTTCCGCATCTCCGTGAACACTTCGGTGTCCCGGAAGAACGACGTCACGCCGATGAGCAGATCGTTGACTAGGCGGTCGGCCTCGTCGGCGTTATCGGCAACGTCCTTGGTGTAGGCGACAATGTCGGCGCGGTCGCGAAGGGCCATTCGGCGCTTGATGCGCCGCCGGATCATCCCTGTTCGGTAGCCACTGAAGTCGATGCCACCGCCCGAGCGGATGGAGCCGACGATGTCCCTGACCTGCTCGTCGGTCGGGTCGCCGTCGCCTAGCTCGGCCTCGACGGCTCCGTCTGCATTCGCATCCGCCACCGGGTCTGGTTTACTGGTCAGGTAGCCATGCTGCGAGACCCGGATCAGCTCCTTGGCAATGGCTTCGGGGTCGAGGACGAAGTCGATGTCGCCAGAGGCAATGGCGTTGCTCGGCATGTCTCCGTGCTCAGCCGACTTATCTTGGGCAAAGGTGATGCCGCCGGCGGCGTGTATTTCGGAAACTCCCAAAGTACCGTCGTTGCCGCTGCCAGAAAGAATAACTGCGATCGACCCAGCCTGGGCTTCGCAGGCCAGCGAGCGCAGAAATGCGTCGATGGGCAGGTCGCGGGATCCGCGAGCACCGCGCGGAGTCAGGCCGAGAATACCCTTGGCGATCTGTAATTCGCGGTTGGGCGGAATGACGTACACGTGATTTGCGCACGCCAGCGTACCTTCGGCAACTTCGGACACCGGCATGGTGGTGGCAGTCGACAGCACGTGCACGAGCTGACTGGGATTTTCGGCGTCGAGATGCTGGATAACCACGTAGGCAAAACCGTGGCCGTCTCCCATCCCGGTGAGCACCCGGCTCAACGGATCCAGACCACCGGCGGAAGCGCCGAGGCAGACGGTGGGTACGCCAGGATGTATTCCGTCGTTGTCGATGGATCCCTCCAGCCATGTCTGAGCCCACGCCAAGAGAGGCAGCGGGAGACGGGAGGCACCCTATACAGTGGCGGTGATTCACCGCATGCAATTTTCGAGTCTGTCCACATACATTGCTAGGCACATGCGTCAAACTGGTGTCACCAAATCCCAGTCAAACCCTTGTCATTGCGATGAAGACACGTGGCTCCGCAGCTACAGTGATCTCATGGAATCCTGCCGATTGGTCTGTTTCTGCCCATCCCTGTGCAACCAGGGCCGCGGACGGAGAAATGCCTGCAATATGCATCGCATTTTGAGGCCAATTCCCTCAAAATGCAGGAGCGTGGCCCAGGAGAGCCATCGCTATCGGCAATGAGTGACCGGTGGATGATCATGGCACGGCGGTAACGTCACCGATTGATCGAGGCGAATATTGCTGCCCACGCTGCCCAAATCTTCAACAAAAGGCCAGAGGATCGATGGGTATCAAAGCTGCCCTGCGGTGCCGAATGGTTCGTGCGAAAGGGCACGGTGGTCAACGAGACCGGCAGAAGCTGAATGCCCCTGTTGGCATGTTTGGCGCTTGTTTGGCGCTATTGGGCAATCCTGGCTGGCGTTTGCGAGTGCGTACCTCATAGCGCTGCCATGGCACCGTTGGTCACCCGATCTCTTCATTTTTCTCATTCTGCTCGCAGGGTTGTTTCGGTCATGGCCAGCACCGTACATGACAACTGGCATTCCCGTTGACTGAAGACGCATCCTTGGGTACTGGAATTGTCGTCGCCATTCGCGGCAGCGTCGTCGACGTTGGTTTTGCCGGTGAGATTCCACCGATCTATGCCCTGCTGCGCGCCGGAGCGAATAACCAAATCGCCATCGAGGTCCAAGTCCTGCTCGATACGCATAGGGTACGCGGAATTGCGCTGACCCCAACCCAGGGTTTGGCCCGTGGACAACGAGTCGTGTACACCGGGGGACCGCTGCAAGCGCCCGTCGGTCCGCAGATTCTGGGCCGCATGTTCGACGTCTTCGGCAATGCCATCGATCGCTTGCCGCCGCCGGAAGCGGTCCAATGGCGACCGTTGCATCGTGAGCCGCCGCCGCTCTCCCAACGCTCCACGACCTCGGAGATATTTGAAACGGGGATAAAGCTTATCGATGTCCTGATGCCACTCGAACGGGGCGGCAAGGCCGGGTTGTTCGGCGGCGCCGGGGTCGGCAAGACCGTGCTGCTGACCGAGATTATTCACAATATGGTGGGCCATGAAAAGGGGGTCAGCATATTTTGCGGTATAGGCGAACGCTGCCGCGAAGGCGAAGAACTGTATCGCGAGATGCAAGAGGCCGGCGTGCTGCCACAAATGGTGATGCTGTTTGCGCAGATGAACGAACCGCCGGGTAGCCGTTTCCTGGTTGGCCATGCGGCCTTGACCATGGCCGAATATTTCCGCGATGATGAGCATCGCGATGTTCTTTTGCTGATCGACAATATCTTTCGTTTTATCCAGGCGGGATCAGAAGTCTCCGGCTTAATGGGCCAGATGCCATCGCGCCTAGGCTATCAGCCGACCATGGGCACTGAACTGTCGGGGTTGCAAGAGCGCATCGCCAATACTGAACGTGGCGCGATTACCTCGATACAGGCCGTCTACGTCCCTGCCGACGATTTTACCGATCCGGCCGCGGTTCATACCTTTTCACATCTCTCGGCGTCGATCGTGCTGTCGCGAAAACGGGCCAGTGAAGGGCTCTTTCCGGCCATCGATCCACTGCAATCGAACTCCAAGATGGCGACAATCGGCGTGGTCGGCGAACGGCACTACCAATTGGCGCAAGAGATTCGCCGCACCTTGGCCCAATATGGCGGGCTCAAGGACATTATTGCCATGCTCGGCCTGGAGCAATTGTCCCCCGAAGACCGCGTCGTGGTCGCCCGCGCGCGCAGGCTCGAACGCTTTTTGACCCAACCGTTCTTTACCACCGAGCAATTTACCGGTCACGCCGGCAAATTCGTCAGTCTGGAAGATGCATTGTCCGGCTGTGAGCGCATTTTGGCAGATGAATTCAAGGATTATCCAGAAAGTGCCCTGTATATGATTGGGGCGATCGACGAGGCGAAAAAACCTACGGATCAGGATAAGCCAAAACCCAAGGATAAGGACGACGATTCAGCGGCGCCAGCGGATCAGGACACGAAGGCAACCCCGGCTTCGCCAGAAACCGCCAAGGCGGCCCAGTCAGCATCTGCGTCCACGTCTGCGCCAGATTCCAAGGCTGCGGCACCAGCGGGCAAAACATGACTTCGGCGCTCATCCATCTGAAAATTCTGTTGCCCTCGCAGATATTTATCGATGTGGAGGGCGTGTCGCGCATGGTGGTCGAAACCAGCGCCGGTTCGTTCGGCATCCTGCCCCACCGCTTGGACGGCATCGCCGCCATCGTGCCCGGCATCTTCATGTACGAGATCGGCTCCGAGGGGGAAACCTATGTCGCGGTGGATCACGGCATGCTGGTGAAAACCGGACAAGAGGTATTGGTATCGGTGCGCCGGGCGATTGGTGGCACCGACCTAGACCAATTGCATACGGCGATGGAACAGCAATTCCTGACTTTGGACGCCAACGAACAGAGCGTGCGTACCGCCACAGAAAATTTGGAGTCGAGATTTCTGAGTCGCGTAGCGCGAGTGCGGCATGACTAAGCCACCTCATGAAAACGAGCACGACCAGTCAGCCTTGATCCACCAGGTGCAGGCGAAAGCCGCGCGAAAAATCGCCGCGCAACGCAACGCGCATAAGGGGGTCTGGTTTGGCTTAGGGATGATGGGTTTGATCGGATGGTCGGTAGTCGTGCCGACTTTGCTCGGCGCTGCCCTTGGCCTGTGGCTCGATACTCACCATCCGGGCAAGCATGCTTGGACCTTGGCGCTGATCATGGCCGGACTCGTCATCGGGTGCCTGAATGCCTGGCATTGGGTCAGCAAGGAAGACCGAGAGATACACAACCAACAGGACCCCGATAATGAATGATACCGTAATATTTTTGCTCGCGGGCTGCGCTGGGCTGGTGCTTGGCTTGGTCTTCTTTGGCGGCTTGTGGTGGACGATCCGCAAGGGCTTGTCGTCCACCGGCCCGGCGTGGTGGTTTCTCGGCAGTTTCGTCCTGCGGATGGGGATTGTTGCGACCGGAATCGTCCTGGTCTCAGCCGGTGATTGGCAGCGCATGGCGGGTTGTCTGCTGGGTTTCTTCGTGGCCCGTCTAGCCATCACCTGGTTGACCCGACCGCCGCTGACGAATCAAGCGTCATCGATACCAAGGATCAGCCATGCAACTGAGTCCTGACGAACTGATTTTTTGGCAGCACGGCTTCTTCAAGCTGAACGCGACCATCGTCTACACCTGGGGCCTGATGTTGGTGCTGGTCATCGCATCGATCATTATTACGCGGCGGATATCCGTTGGTTTAGCACGGTCGCGCTGGCAGAACCTTTTGGAAACAATCGTGATGACGATCAACACCCAGATCAAGGAAGTCGGTCTGCGCCATCCGGAACGCTATATTGGTTTCCTGGGCACGCTGTTTTTGTTTCTCGCCCTGGCTGCTCTCTGCACCGTCATTCCGGGATACGAGCCGCCCACCGGATCCCTATCGACCACGGTCGCGCTCGCTTTGTGTGTTTTCGTCGCCGTTCCGTATTTCGGTATCAAAGACCAAGGTATCGGCGGCTATTTACGGTCGTACGTCAAGCCGACCTTCATCATGCTGCCGTTCAATATCATCAGCGAAGTATCGCGGACCCTGGCTTTGGCCGTGCGCCTGTTCGGCAATATGATGAGTGGTGCAATGATCATCGCCATATTACTGACCATTACCCCATTTCTCTTTCCCATCGTCATGACGGCGCTCGGTCTTTTGACCGGCATGGTGCAGGCCTATATCTTCAGCATTTTGGCCGCGGTGTATATCGCCGCTGCGCTGGGCACCGGCAAGCCCGCATCCGTGCAGACAGACGAGCCAGCAGCCGTGCCAGCACCCGCCGTTTAAGCCCGACAACTCAATCAAGGAAATCACTATGGACAGTTCAACCCTCATCGCCATCGCCTCGATCATCACCGCCGGGTTCACCACCAGTATTGGTTGTATGTTCCCCGCTTTGGGTGAAGGGAAAGCGGTGGCATCCGCCCTGGCCGCTCTAGCCCAGCAACCAGATGCATCTGCAACCATTACCAGAACCTTGTTCGTCGGCTTGGCGATGATCGAATCAACCGCCATTTATTGCTTCGTTGTCTCGATGATTCTCATCTTCGCAAATCCGTTCTGGAACCATATTATCGCCCCGGCTGCCGGGAATTGATCTGTGCTTATCGACTGGTTTACGGTAGGTGCGCAAGCCCTGAACTTTTTGGTTCTGGTGTGGCTGCTGAAGCACTTTTTGTACAAGCCTATTCTCAAGGGTATAGACACGCGCGAAAAACTGATCGCGGCGAAACTCGCCGGGGCTGAAACCAAGATGGCGGAGGCGACCACGGAACGCGACGACTTCCGCCACAAAAACGAGGAGCTCGACCGGCATCGGGCCGAAAGCCTCAGCGCCATCCAAAAAGAGACGGCAGCTGAACGGGTGCGTCTGCTCGATGAGGCAAAGAAAGCGGCGGATGCCCTTGCCGCCAAACGCCTGGCATCGATTAAAGAAGACATTCAGAATATGAATATCGCCATTGGTCAACGTCTGCAAAAACAGGTATTCACCGTCGCCCGACACGCGCTCAAGGACATGTCCACATCGACCTTAGAAGCCAGCGTCGTCGACTTATTTCTGCGCCATGTGCGTGAACTGGCTGACGATCGCAAGCACCTGCTTATCGAGGCCCTGCAAAAAGCGTCAGAACCAGCAACGGTGCGCAGTGCTTTTGAACTCAGCGAAGAACAGCGCGCTGCCATGCAGCAGACCCTCAATGTCGCCTTATCAGCAGATATCAGAATTACCTACGCGGTCGCGCCGGACATCATCAGCGGCATCGAATTTGTCACCAACGGGCAAAAAATATCATGGAGTATCGCGGATTACGTGACCTCGTTAGAGGACAGCGTTGACGATGTGGTGAAAAAGCCAACTGAAGGGGCGCACGCGCATGGATCCTGAAAACCTGGCCAGTGTGCTCGACCACATGTTTACCCAGGTGGACGAGTCGACGGCGCGCTTGCAGGCCCAGCTCAATCAGCGCGAAATCGGCACCGTGGTCACGGTATCCGCTGGGATTGCGATGATTTCGGGATTGCCCGGCGTTGGCTTTGAGGAATTGGTGCAATTACGCAACGGCTCCAGCGGCATTGCCTTTAATGTCGACGAAAATGAAGTCGGTATCGTTTTATTGAGCGATTTCCATCATGTCCGCGCTGGCGATGAAGCGGCGCGCACGGGTCGGGTTTTAGACGTGGCGGTCGGTGACGCATTGCTGGGCCGGGTCATCGACCCGCTCGGGCGAGCCCTTGATGATCTTGGCCCTATTCATACGGAAAAGCGGCAGCCCATCGAACGCCCAGCCGCACCGATCATGGACCGCGCGCCGGTCACCGTGCCGCTGCAGACCGGTCTAACCGTCATCGATGCCCTCATTCCGATCGGACGAGGCCAACGCGAACTGATCTTGGGTGATCGGCAAACGGGCAAGACCGCGATCGCGATTGATACTATTTTGAACCAACGTGGCCAAGATGTCGTGTGCGTGTATTGCGCCATCGGCCAACGCGCATCCGCCGTGGCCAAGGCGATCGCCGTGCTCCGCGATGGCGGCGCCATGGAATATACCGTAGTGGTGGTGAGTGAGGGCAACGACCCGCCCGGACTCACCTATATCGCCCCGTATGCGGCCACCAGCATCGCTGAATATTTCATGGAGCAGGGCCGCGATGTCTTGATCATCTATGATGATCTGACCCAGCATGCCCGTGCCTATCGCGAGTTGTCCCTGCTGCTGCGACGTCCGCCCGGCCGCGAAGCTTTTCCGGGAGATATTTTCTATATCCATTCGCGGTTGCTCGAACGGGCCACGCATCTCCGCAAGGAACGCGGTGGCGGTTCGTTGACCGCGATGCCGATCATCGAGACCGAAGCCCAGAACATCTCGGCTTTTATTCCGACTAATCTGATCTCCATCACCGATGGCCAGATCTACCTGTCACCCGCGTTGTTTGAACTCGGCATTCTACCCGCAATCGACGTGGGAAAATCCGTTTCCCGGGTTGGCGGCAAGGCCCAGCGACCCACGTACCGCTCGGTGACTGGCGACCTCAAACTTGCGTACGCGCAGTTCGAGGAATTGGAAACATTTGCTCGATTCGGAGCCCGCCTGGACGACAGCGCGCGCACCACCATTGATCATGGCCAGCGCATCCGCGCCTGCCTGAAGCAGCATGAATTGGCCCCACTGACGGTGCCCGCCCAGATCGCCATTCTGGTGGCGTTGACCGCCAAACTCTTTGATCGCGTTCCGCTGCCGCGCATGGCAGAAGCCAAAGAGGCGGTGAGCGCCGCTGCCAAAGATATTCCCGAGGAAGTTCGGGCACGGTTCGAAGGAGACCAAAAACTGAGTGACGAGGATCGCTCGGTGATTGTCGATCTTGCCCTTACAGCGCTCGCGATCTTTCAGCCACCCCCAAAAGCGGATGCGAAAACTGATGATACCTCTGCGGTGAAACCCGATAAGAACGCGAAAAAGGTAGAGAAGGCGGATTCCACGACTGACGAAACCCCTATGGTGAAACCTGATAAGGAGGCGAAAAAAGCAAGGGAATCCGAGCCGAAAGTGCCCGTATCGCCAACCAAAACAGCGGCGGCGCAAACCCCGGTCGCGCAAACTGCCCCGAACACAGTACCGGCGGCAAAAACATCGGGGAAAAAAACAGTTCCAGAAAAACCAGCCGACAAGGGCAAAGACAAGACATGAGCGACACCACCGCCAGTCTGCGCCAGCATCTGCATACTGCGGGCGATTTGCAATCCGTGGTCCGCACCATGAAGGCCATCGCCGCGTCGCATATTGGCCATTATGAAAAATCGGTACGTGCCCTAGTCGATTATTATCGCACGGTTGAATTAGGACTGAGCGTGTGTTTTCGCGAGCTTGCCCGAACCCCTGCGGTACCAGCCGCGGCTGGCGCCACTGACCAGGGGACGATCGGTGCCATTGTTTTCGGATCCGACCAGGGCTTGGTCGGACAGTTCAATCAGGTCGTTGCCGATCACGCTCTCGCGACTCTTGCTGATCTCCCTGGGGAGTCGGAGTGTTGGGCCGTGGGCGAACGTGTTCATGCCCGTCTCGTTGACGCTGACATGCCGTTGATTGGTTTATTCCCAGTGCCCAGTGCGGTAGATGCCATCACGACCTTGGTTGGAGATATCCAAATCGCGATCGAAGCAAAACGAGCGACTGGCGAACATCTCCAGCTGTATGTATTTCACAACCGGCCCACATCCGGTTCGTTGTACGAACCGGTCACCCAACGCTTATTGCCGCTTGACCGTCAATGGCAGGACGGGTTGGCCACAATCGCCTGGCCGACCAAGCTCGCGCCCGAAGTTATGGGTGACGCGGCCGCGACCCTGCGCGCGTATGTTCGCGAGTATTTGTTTATTTCGCTGTATCGGGCCTGTGCTGAATCATTAGCCAGCGAAAATGCCAGCCGCTTGGCCGCCATGGAGCGCGCGGACCGCAATATCGAGGAAACCTTGGAAGGCCTACAACAATCCTTTAACCGTCTGCGGCAAAGCTCGATCGACGAAGAACTGTTCGATGTCATTTCCGGTTACGAATCGTTGACCACCGCGAAAAAATCGTCTCATCCGTCCGCGAAGACAGGCACCGCGTTGCGCCACCCGGCTGTTGCGAATAGTGACGCACAGGAAATCACGCCATGAATATCTCCATCAATGCCAGGAATCAGGCCCGTGATATACCTGCTGAAGGTGTCACCCGGAGGAACGCAGGAACGGAGCAATACAAGATGGACCACTGGTTTCCCGCCGTTGCCTCGTGGTGGTGTTCGACCATCCACGTCATCTCGCCGATGCACGTGCCTGACCGAGATCGGTTTTGCATGCTCAGCGCTTATCTCGGCTTGAGGATAGGCTGATGGTCAGCACGCACTTTAAAGATTACTACGCTACCATGGGCGTACCTCCCGAGGCTTCCGAGGCCGACATCAAGACCGCATACCGCACGTTGGCGCGTAAACTTCATCCCGATGTAAATAAAGAGCAGGATGCCCAGAAGCGCTTTACGGATCTTGGCGAAGCCAACGAGGTGCTCAGCGATCCAGAGAAGCGCAAGGCCTATGACGAGGTCCGGCGCGGCGGCTGGCGTGATGGTCAAGAGTTCACCGCGCCGCATCGCAACGGGCAGGGCAACGCGGGATCGTACGGACCTGACGATGATCAATTCAGCGATTTCTTTAGTTCGATGTTCGGGGCTCACCGTGGTCAAGGCGGTCAAGGCGGTCAACGCGGGCCGAGGGCCCGGCGCGGTGAAGATATGCACCATACTATTCCATTGTCTCTGGAAGAGGCCTATGCCGGTGGTGAGCGGGATCTCAAACTCCAGTTGCCCAGTAGCGAGGATCCAGGAGCAGCACGGGTGCGGACCATTCACGTCACCATACCCAAGGGCCTCACCAGCGGCGAAAACATCCGCCTGCGTGGTCAAGGGTGGCCGGGGACCTCGCCGGAACTGAACGGGAACCTCTACTTAGAAATTACCATCACCCCGCACGCTTTTTATCAGGTCGAGGGACGGAATATTCTCCTCGACCTGCCGTTGACCCCGTGGGAGGCCGTGCTCGGCGCCCAGGTGCCGGTGCCCACCCTGGGTGGAGCAACCACCGTGACTATTTCGCCAAACGCTACCGACGGCCAGCGCCTGCGCCTGCGCGGCCGTGGGCTGCCCGGTACGCCGCCCGGCGATCAATATCTCACCCTGCGCATAACTGTGCCGCCAACTGCGGATGACAAAGCTAAGGCCATGTGGAGCGAACTCGCCATCGCTTCGCCGTATAACCCTCGCCAACGGTTGGGCGTTTAGTGGTTATGCCTGCCATGGCCGACGTCGCGCTTGGGCGGATCCGATTTTCCAGGGTCTGGTCCTGGCAGTGTTGGCCAGCTCCTTTGCCAGCCTGCCCTCTGTCCGATTCCTTGTGTCACGCATTGATCGCTGCAGCGCAAGGTGTTGAAATGACCGTTTTGTGGGTGCATACGGACTTCGCCTCTTCGCGAGCGCAATTGGCCGCGTTTGGCTTACACGATGGCGATTGGATCACTCATGACGTCCACTGAACCCAGTATCCTGGTCGTTAACGGCGGCTCATCGAGTATTCGCTTCGCGGTGTACCGGGATGGCGGTTCATTGCGCCCAGTATTGCGCGGACTCGTGGAGCGCATCGGCATGCCGGGCACCGCTCTCACCTCTACGACTCTTTCCCCCACGACTCTTTCCCCCACGAAAAGTAGCCATGGGGAGCAGCACCAAGTGGCTTTCGCCGCCGTCGATCATCGTTCAGCGGCGATTCTGCTTCTGGACTGGCTCGAATCCCAACCGTGTTTCGCTGCCGTCACTGCGGTTGGGCATCGCATCGTCCACGGCATGGCGCACGCGAAGCCAGAGACTGTCACCAAGCGCCTGGTTGAGGAATTGCATCTCCTGTGCCCATTGGACCCCGGGCATCTGCCTCAGGAAATTGACGTGATTGAGGCGTTTCAGGCCCGTCACCCCGATTTGACCCAGGTCGCTTGTTTTGACACTGCATTTCACCACGCCATGCCACGGGTGGCGAGCATGCTCCCGATCCCGCGCCATTATCAGGACAAAGGCATTCGCCGTTACGGATTTCACGGCCTGTCCTATGCGTATCTGATCGAGGAATTGGCGCGCGTAGCTGGGAATGACGCAGCTCACGGTCGCGTCATTCTTGCCCATCTCGGCAATGGCGCGAGTTTGGCTGCGGTCCAAAACGGGCACAGCATCGACACCAGCATGGGTTTTACGCCAACGGCAGGCATGCCCATGGGCACGCGTTCGGGAGATGTCGATCCTGGTCTGGCTCCTTATTTGGAGCGGACCGAACAGATGTCGACGGAATGCTTTTTTCATATGGTCAATCTCGAATCCGGTTTGCGGGGTATTTCCGAGACCAGTTCAGATATGCGCGACCTGTTGGCTGTTGAGGCAACTGACATCCGTGCGGCTGAAGCGATCGCGTTTTTCTGTTACCAGGCCAAAAAGTACGTCGGCGCTTACGCGGCCGCCTTGGGTGGGCTCGAAACCCTTGTTTTCACTGGCGGTATTGGCGAACACGCGGCGCCGATCCGGGCCCGAATCTGTGCGGGCCTTGAATTTCTTGGCATCCATCTGGATGCGACGCGCAATGCCGCACACGCGCCGGTGATTTCCACCGACGCGAGCCGCGTTGCTGTACGCGTTATTTCTACCGATGAAGAACTGATGATCGCCAGATCCGTCTGTCGGCTGCTCAACATCCCCATCACGAACAGTGACAGGATCCCATGACCAACCCGACTGTAGCGCAACCACCCACGACCCTGAGCGCCGAAGAAATGCGGCTGATGGACGCCTATTGGCGCGCTGCCAATTACCTTTCAGTCGGCCAGATCTATCTGTTTGACAATCCGCTTCTGCGGCGCCCCTTGGCGCTTACTGACATCAAGCATATGCTGCTGGGTCACTGGGGCACGACCCCCGGACAGAACTTCATCTACGTCCATCTCAATCGGGTTATTAAAAAATATGACCTGGATATGATCTATGTCTCTGGGCCCGGACATGGGGGCCCGGCTGTGGTTGGGAATACGTATCTCGAAGGAACGTATAGCGAAATATATCCCGAGATTAGCCAAGACGAAGCGGGTCTGCAAAAACTTTTCCTGCAATTCTCGTTTCCCGGCGGCATTCCTAGTCATGCCTCGCCGGAAACACCGGGTTCTATTCATGAGGGGGGCGAGTTGGGCTATTCGCTCAGCCATTCGTTTGGCGCAGTATTCGACAATCCCGACCTCATCGTCGCCTGCGTCGTTGGTGACGGCGAAGCGGAGACCGGCCCGCTCGCCACGGCGTGGCACTCGAACAAATTCCTGAATGCCGTCAGTGACGGCGCGGTGCTGCCGATTCTGCACCTCAACGGTTACAAGATAGCGAATCCGACTATTTTGGCCCGGATCTCACGGGAGGAATTGGACAACCTGCTGCGTGGTTACGGTTGGGCGCCCTATTACGTAGAAGGGCATGAGCCGGGACCGATGCATGAGGACATGGCCACCATGCTCGACAGAGCAGTTGCGCAAATCCATAAAATCCAGCACGACGCCCGCGTCCATGGTAACCACGAACGCCGCCGCTGGCCGATGATCGTGTTGGTCTCGCCCAAGGGCTGGACTGGGCCGAAAGTCGTCGATGGCCTGCAGATCGAGGGAACTTTTCGCGCGCATCAAGTGCCCCTGTCCGATCCGGCGACCCATCCCGAACATCTCGCCCTGCTCGAGAATTGGCTACGCAGTTATCGCCCGCAAGAACTCTTCGATGCGCAGGGTCGCCTAGTCCCCGAATTGGCCGCACTCGCACCGCAGGGCGACCGGCGCATGGGGGCAAACCCGCATGCCAACGGCGGCAAGCTGCTACGCGATCTGAATCTCCCCGATTTTCGCGACTATGCAGAAGCTGTTCCATCACCTGGCGTACGTGGTATTGGCGATACGCGCGTGCTCGGAACTTTTCTGCGCGATGTCGCACAACGGAATCAGGAGCAGCGAAACTTCCGCGTCTTTGGGCCGGACGAGACGCTTTCCAACGGGCTTGGTGCGCTGTTCGAGCAGACCGCGCGCCAGTGGGACGCCGCGACGATACCGAGCGACGAATTTCTCGCACCAGACGGACGGGTGCTGGATTCGATGCTCAGTGAGCACCAGTGCGAAGGGTGGCTCGAAGGGTATCTGCTCACTGGCCGCCATGGGTTGTTTAACTGCTATGAAGCCTTTATCCATATTATCGATTCGATGTTCAATCAACACGCGAAGTGGCTGAAGGTCACCAATGATCTGCCCTGGCGGCGCAAGATTGCCTCACTGAATTACCTCCTGGCTTCACATGTGTGGCGTCAGGATCACAACGGTTTTACCCATCAGGATCCTGGTTTCATTGACCATGTGGTGAATAAAAAGGCCGAGGTGGTTCGTGTATATTTGCCGCCCGATGCGAACTGTTTGCTCTCGGTCATGGATCACTGCCTGCGCAGTCGTCACTACGTCAACGTGGTGATCGCCGGCAAACACCCGTCACCGCAATGGCTGACCATGGATGCTGCCGTCAAGCATTGCAGTGAAGGCATCGGCATCTGGCAGTGGGCCAGCAATGATCATGACGGGAAGCCGGACGTGGTCATGGCCTGCTGTGGTGATGTGCCGACGCTGGAGACCTTGGCTGCGGTGTCGATTCTCCGCGAGCATATGCCGGCCCTGCGTATCCGTGTCGTTAATGTCGTCGATCTGATGAAGTTGCAGCCGGAATCTGAACACCCGCATGGACTCAGCGACGCTCATTTCGATGCGCTATTTACTGCCGACAAGCCGGTTATTTTTGCTTTTCATGCCTATCCTTGGCTGATTCATCGTCTGACGTATCGCCGCACCAACCACGAGAATATTCATGTGCGCGGCTATAAGGAGGAGGGCACTATCACTACACCCTTCGACATGACGGTGCTCAACGAATTGGATCGCTTTCACTTGGTCATGGATGTGATCCACCGCCTGCCGCAGACCGGCGAACTGGGCGTCGCGCTCAAACAAAAGCTTCACGATAAACTGATCGAACACCGGCGCTACATCGGCATTCACGGCCAAGACCTGCCGGAAATCCGCAACTGGGAATGGAGCAACCACCCATGACTCATAAAACACGTATTCATAGCCAAGCCCTTATTGACACCGCCACTGCCCTCGTCGACGACGACAAAGGGATATTGGCGATGGATGAAAGTACGCCGACCTGCAATAAACGTTTCGCTGCGGTTGGGATCCCTCAGAACGAGGAGTTCCGCCGCGCCTATCGCGAATTGCTGGTGACCACAGCTGGTCTGGGCAATTTCATCAGCGGCGCCATCCTCTACGACGAGACCATCCATCAACAGACCCGGAACGGAACCTCGATGATCGCCGCGCTCAAAGCGCAAGGCATTATTCCTGGGATCAAGGTCGATGGCGGCACCCACAGTCTTGCTGGACACCCGGGTGAAAGCATCACCGAAGGCTTAGATGGATTGCGCGAACGACTCACCGAGTATGCGCGTCTGGGCGCTCGCTTCGCCAAATGGCGCGCGGTAATCACCATCAACGATGACGTGCCCAGCCGCGGCGGCATCGAGGCCAATGCGCATGCCCTGGCGCGCTATGCGGCTTTGGCGCAGGAAGCGGGTCTGGTGCCAATCGTCGAGCCGGAAGTGCTGATGGACGGCGATCATTCCTTGGCGCGGTGTCGGGACGTCACGGAAGCCGTGCAGCATGCGGTATTCGCTCAGTTGCGCGGGCAGGGGGTGCTCCTCGAAGGCATTATCCTGAAGCCCAACATGGTCGTGCCCGGTGCGGATTCGCCTGAATCGGTCAGCGGATCGGTCACGACGGACATGATCGCTCAGGAGACCATCGACTGCATGTTACGCACGGTCCCTGCCGCCGTCCCCGGGGTGGCTTTTCTCTCGGGCGGACAAACGCCCGGACAGGCCACTGAGCGACTGAATGCGATGCATGTTCGTCAAAACCTTAGCCAACACACACGTAACGTGCCTTGGGTTTTGACGTTTTCGTTTGGCCGTGCCTTGCAGGAACCGGTGCTGGCGATCTGGCGCGGCGACGCAGCGAACGCCCAGGCAGCACAAGCGGCCCTGCTGCGGCGTGCCCAATACAATCACGCAGCGCAGCGTGGATCCTACTTGTCCACCATGGAAAACACATGAAGTATACCAAGGAACACCGCATAAAGCCTGATAGTCATTTCCGACTTAAAGACCTCGATCCGGATGATTCCGGAAAGCATGACAAAAAGTCTGCGAACAAACGACTCGCCGAACTCCACCAACGCATGGACGACCTGCAGTTCCGTCTCTATGCGGAACAACAGCGTTCGGTCCTGATCTGCTTGCAAGCGCTTGACGCCGGGGGCAAGGATGGCGTCGTGCGCCATGTCATCGGTTCGATGAATCCGCAGGGTTGCCGTGTCATTGGCTTCAAGCAGCCGTCGGCCGAGGAACTCGCGCACGACTTCCTTTGGCGCATTGAGGCTGCTGCCCCCCGGCGTGGCGCGGTGACAATCTTCAACCGCTCGCATTATGAGGATGTGCTGATCGTGCGTGTTCACGATCTTGTACCCAAAAAGGTGTGGTCCCAGCGTTACGAGCAGATCAACGACTTCGAACGGCGCTTAAGCGCCAACGGCACGGTCATCCTCAAGTTCTTCCTTCACATCAGTAAGGAAGAGCAACTTGAGCGCTTCAAGGATCGCCTCGATGACCCCACGCGGCATTGGAAGATCAGCGAGGCGGATTACTCCGAACGGGTATACTGGGCCGACTACGAAGAGGCCTACCAGGATGCCATTCGGAAGTGCAATACCGAGGAAGCCCCGTGGTTTGTGATTCCTGCGAATCACAAATGGTACCGCAATCTCGCCATTTCCGAGATCATCGTGGAGACCATGGAGGCACTCGACTTTAAGCTTCCTGCGGCAACCGTCGACATCGCCTCTATTCACAAGAAGTACCACGAGGCGATTGGCCGCGCCGTGGTTGCACGGCGCAAACGCAAGAAGTGAACTGCGGCATGGCTGATGCTAATAGGGTGGTCGTTGCGGGACCTGACCGAACGAGCCGTTGGTCGGGGGAGGGGGTGTTGAACGTCGCCGGCCGCATTGCGGTGTTCAGGGGCAGGATAGCTCCGCCCCGCTCTGCTGCCCAACCAAGCCGTCCTTGGCCTCCCATGAAAGGAACCACGGATAGCGAGCATGTTGACCTGGAAGTGCTGTCTCCTACCGTGCCAGCCCGCCTCCGCTATCCTCTCAAACAGGCCACCTTATGCCTCGCAAGCCCGTCATCGCCGGAAATTGGAAACTCAATCTCACCATAGATGAGGGGGTTGCCCTGGCAAAAGGCCTTTCGGACGCGCTCGGCAAAGATGGAAACCGCGCCAAATCCGTCGAAGTGGTCATCTGCCCTACCTATGTGGCACTGCATGCGGTGTCTCAAGCGGCCGGATCCATCGGTGTCGGCGGACAGGATCTGTTTTGGGAAGAGAAAGGCGCCTTCACAGGCGCCATCTCGGCGTCGCAACTGAAGTCTGCTGGCGCCCGTTACGTCATTATTGGCCACAGCGAACGCCGCCAATTGTTCGGCGAGACCGATGCCACCGTCAATAAGCGCCTGAAAGCGGCGTTGGCGGGCGGACTGATTCCGATTCTTTGCGTAGGCGAAACCCTGGGCGAGCGCGATGCGGGCCAATTGACCAGCGTGCTGACGACCCAGGTCCAGGGTGCTCTGGCTGGTTTCGACACGGCCGCCTTGGCCACCTTGATCGTCGCCTACGAGCCGGTGTGGGCCATCGGCACCGGCCGCACCGCCAGTGCAGCGCAGGCGCAAGAAGCCCACGCCGTCATTCGCGGTCTGCTGCACAAACAACTCGGCGCTGCTGCAGATGCGGTGCGCATTTTGTATGGCGGTTCGGTTAAAGCCGACAACGCCAAGGAATTGCTCGGTCAGGCCGATGTCGACGGTGCTCTTGTCGGCGGTGCCAGCCTGAAACTCGCTGATTTCCATGCTATCATTCAGGCCGGTCAGGTCTAAGGCCAACGTCATGCTGACGTTGGCTTCTTCTCTTTTCGCGATCCCTGCCGCTCCTGCGGCGCGATCGTTCCCTGTACGCTAAGCGGAGCGTGTCGTGCTCGAATCTCTCAATTTTACCTTCATCATCCTCTTGTGGCCGTTGTGCCTCTTTCTTATCGGGATGATCCTGCTGCAAGGTGGCGCGGGCGATCTGTCCAGCGCTTTCGGTGGCGGCGGTCAGCTTGATAGCACGCTGGGCGTGGGCGCTGGCCGCAAAATGAGCAAAGTCACCGGCTGGATGGCGTTTGCCTTTTTGGTCATCGTCGCCGTGCTCGCGATTCCACATGGCACCGTCGGTTCGGCCAAGCAACGTGCCGAAACCGTGGGCATCCCAAGCGGTGCGGCGGTAATGACTGGCGATGCTCCCATCGAGGCGCCGGTTGATGGCACGGGAATTCCTGGTGCAGGTGCAGCGGTTGCCGCTGACGTGACCCCTGGCGATGCGGCGGAGCCCACGGATGCCGCAGTGCCGGTCGACCCTGCGGTTGTCCCCACTGATGGCGCCCCGGCTCCGGAAGCTGCGCCTGCTCCCGAGGTTGATCCTGCTGCCGAAGCCGTCCCAGCTCCCGCCGCCCAGCCCGCTCCTGGCAAGCCCGCTTCCACCATTCGCATCGACGAGTAATTCCGGAGATTCCATGGCCACCACGCTCGCCAGTGCGCTCCCCATTGATGCCGCCGCCGTGCGCAAGGAAATCGGCAAAGACAATCTGTTGGCGCTGTGGAAGGACATGCTCCTGATCCGGCGCTTCGAAGAACGCGCGGGCAAGGCGTATCTGGAAAAGAAGATCGCCGGCTTTCTCCATCTCTACATCGGCCAGGAAGCGGTTGCGACGGGGTTTTACGCGCATCTCGATTCTCGCGATGCCTCGGTGACGACGTATCGTTGCCACGCGCAAGCCTTGCTGCTGGGTCTCGACCCCAAGGAATTGATGGCCGAGTTGTACGGCAAGGTCACGGGCAATGTAAAGGGTAAAGGCGGCTCGATGCATTTCTTTTCCAAGGAAAAGAAATATCTCGGTGGCCACGGTATCGTCGGGGGCCAGATCCCTGTCGGCACCGGCGCCGCGCTGACCGCGAAATATCGCAAAACCGGTGGCGTCAGCGTAACGTTTCTCGGCGATGGCGCCTCGCCGCAGGGGACCTTCCACGAAAGCCTCAACCTGGCCGCTTTATGGAATCTGCCCGCGATCTACGTGATCGAAAACAATCGCTACGGCATGGGCACGGCCAGTCACCGTGCAGTTTCGGTGGAAAACATCGCCGAAGCCAAGGCCCCAGGTTATGGCATGGCCTCGTTCACCTTCGATGGGTTGGATCTGTACGCATCGTGGAAGACCGCCCAGCAGGCGGTGGCCCTGGCGCGCAGCGGCAAGCCGGTCCTGATCGAAGCCAAGACCTACCGGTTTCGTGGCCATTCCGTATCCGACGCCGCGAGCTACCGCAGCAAAGAAGAGCTCGCCGAATACCAGGCCCGTGATCCGATCGAACGCATTAAAGCCGATCTCATCGGCGAAAAATGGTTGAGCGAAACCCAGGCTGAACAAATCGATGAACAGGTGCTGACCCGCGTGCAAGAGGCGATGAAATTCGCCGATGAAAGTGCCGAGCCGCCGTTGTCCGACCTTACCCGCCACGTCTTCGCCGAGGAATGACCGTGACCCGACTTGCCCATCCGCTTGCCACCCGGCGTAAACTTGAGCCGAAGAATGGCGATCCCATCAATGGCCATAAAGGCATTATTTTGGGTGACGGCACCCAGCTGGTGTCGATGCGCATGGCCCTGTGCCAAGCGCTGTTCGAGGAAATGAATCGCGACGACAGCATTTTCGTCATGGGTGAAGAAGTAGCCGAATATAACGGTGCCTACAAGGTCACCAAAGGCCTGCTCGACGTATTCGGTCCCGAGCGTATCCGCGACACCCCGATCACCGAATCCGCATTCACCGGCATGGCAGTCGGTGCGGCGATGACCGGCCTGCGTCCGGTAATCGAATTCATGAGCTGGAATTTCAGCTTCGTCGCCTTTGATCAGATCATCTCCAACGCATCGAAGATGTGTTACATGACTGGCGGCATGTTCCCGATCCCCTTGGTCATGCGCGGCCCGAATGGCGCCGGTCCGCGGGTCTCGTCGCAGCATTCGCACGCCGTTGAAGCCTTGTTCAGTCATTTCCCAGGTCTGATCGTGGTGTCGCCCTCGACGCCCTACGACGCCAAAGGCCTGATGAAGACGGCGCTGCGCCAGAATAATCCGGTGTGCTTCTTGGAAAATGAGATGCTCTACAATGTCGAGCAGGAGATCCCGGTCGACGAATACTTGATCCCCTTCGGCGTTGGCGACATCAAACGCGAAGGTACCGATTGCACCATCGTCGCGGTCAACCGCAGCGTGCATTGGTCCCTAGAAGCCGCTGCTGAATTGGCCAAAGAAGGCATTTCCTGCGAAGTGGTCGACCCGCGCACGGTCAAGCCGCTAGACCTGCCGTTGATCTGCGAATCGGTCGCCAAGACCAACCGCTGCGTTGTGGTCGAAGAATGCTATCGCACGGGTGGTTTCGGCGCCGAGATCTCGGCCCTGCTGATGGAACATTCTTTCGACGATCTCGATGCGCCGGTGCAGCGCGTCGCTTCGACCGAAAACCCGATGCCATATGCCGCCAATCTCGAACGCGAAACCCTGCCCATGCCACATCGCATCATCGCGGCGGTGAAGCAGGCCTTGTACCGTTAATGTATCGCTGATCTGCTGACTCGACTGTTGGGCGACTTCTCGCCCCGCTCATTGTGACCCGCCACGCCTCGCAAGGATTCCAGTATCCCCATGGCTATCGAACAGACCATGCCCGCCATGTCCCCCACCATGACCGAAGGCACCATCGTGTCCTGGAAAGTCAAAAAGGGCGACACCGTCAAAAGCGGTCAGGTGATGGCCGAAATCCAGACCGACAAAGCGGTCGTGGAATGGGAATGCCTAGATGCCGGGATTGTCGCCGAGATCCTGATTCCCGTAAATACCTTGGCCAAGGTCAATCAGGTTGCCGCGATCTTCACCAAGAAGGCTGGAGAGGACATTACGGAGGCCCTGGCAGCTGCGAAAAAAAAGAATGCCCAGCTGGAGGGCGGCGACGCCCCGGCCAAAGCCGAAGACTCCGCCGAAAACGCTGTCAATGAATCCGAAAAAGTCGCCACGGTCGCCACGCCTGAGACGAAGGGCAAGCGCACCGAAGAACCGCAAGCGACCCCCACGCCCGCGCCAGCCGCCAGCACCGGCGCCAAGCCGCTGCCGCGTGGTCGCCGCGTTTCGCCGGTCGCGGCGCGGGTTGCAGCGCAGCATGCGCTCGATCTGTCGCAGATCACCGGCACCGGCCCCGATGGCCGCATCATTCGCCGTGATGTCGATGCCGCGCTCAAGGCCGGCACCGCCAAAGCGAACGGCGGCGGCGGCGGCAGCAGCAAACCCGCTGCGCCCAAGCTCAAGGTTCTGCGCGCCGATGGCACCGCGGAAACCAAAGTTGCGATGTCGAATATGCGCCAGATCATTGGCAAGCGGCTGCATGAAGCCAAGTCGACTATTCCACATTTCTACGTCACTGAATCCATCAATGCCGGCGCGCTCGTCGCTCTGCGCGAACAGGTCAATCTCCTCGACGGGGTCAAAGTCACCGTCAATGATTTCCTGGTCCGCGCCGCGGCCTTGGCCTTGCGGGCGCATCCGAAAGTCAACGCGACCTTCCATGGCACCAGCATCAAGCAGTACGACGCTGCGGACATCTCGGTCGCGGTTGCTATTCCGGATGGCCTGATCACTCCGATCGTCAAGGGTGCTCACGCTAAATCGGTTCGTCAGATTGGCGATGAGGTGCGGTCCCTGGCCAAAAAAGCAGTCGATGGGAAATTGCAACCGGCTGAATTTCAAGGCGGCAGCTTCACCATTTCCAATCTTGGCATGTTCGGGATCAGCGAATTTGTGGCGATCATCAATCCGCCCCAGGTCGCTATTCTTGCCGTGGCGGGAATTAAGGACGAGCCGGTTGTACGTGACGGCGCCGTGGTCGCGGGCAAGGTCTTGCGCGTCACCCTGTCGGCTGACCATCGGGCGGTCGACGGGGCCGATGCGGCGGCCTTCTTGAAGACCTTGCGCGAATTGATCGAGAACCCCGCCACCTTGCTGATCTGATCGGGTCCGGCTGTGTTGCGTCTGAGCCCTTTGTCGTCTGGCTTCCCGAGCAGCACCTGGCGGTGTTTTGCTCTGGTGTTCGTGCTGTCGGGTGTAATCAGCGCTGCCGAGCCGGCAGCCGCCGAGCCCGCACCTGCCACCAGCGCCGCAGATGCGTCCGTGGTCACATCAGTCGCCCAATTTTGGACTCTGCCCATTCCGACGGGCTGGCGCGAACAGGAATTGAACCAGGCGATGCAGGGTCGCTGGCGCGCCCAGCACAAAATTGATGGCCCGGAAGGGCAATCGGTCTTAATTGCCGTGCGTCCGGATGGCCGGGAATCGCCCAGCATCGACGAGCTGTTCGTCACCAATCTTATCGATTCATTCATCGTCGCCGCGCATGGCGAGCATCTGGAATATACGCGCACCTCAGTGGCGATGATCACCTGGGACGGCCTGCCTGCTGGGGAAGTACACGCGACCCTCGACGACGGCAGCGGCACGCTGCATGCGGTGGTTTTCCGTGTTCTGGTTGCCAACGGTTTTGTCTATCAGCTGCGGGCCTTGCAGCAGGAGGCTGGCGCCGTCGACGCAGCGACGCTGGCCGCCTTGGCTCGTTTCCGGCTGACAAAAAACCCTTCGGTGGCTGCGCCTGCTATCACTCAGGGTGGCGTCGCCGCTCCCGACGGCGTCACGGTTGCAGATGCCACCTCCGCCTCCACGGAAGAGACGGCACCCATGACCAGCGAGCGGATGAATCCGTTGTATGTGGTCGGTGCCATTGCCGGCGGCGGTATTCTGCTGGTGTGTTGTCTGCCCTTGTTCAAACGTCGGCGTCCGCGACGCAGTGGTTCTGGTTCTGGTACTGGGACCCAACGCCGCCGCCGTGAATCGACGGCCAAGGACGAATTAGGCATTGTGCCCCCGCCGCCGCGGCGGCCAGCCTCGCAGAGGACCACCAATCGGATTCCGCGCACACCACGCGCAGAACGTCCGACCGAAGTTGTTCCGGCTAATCGTCGTTCCACCGTGCTGATGCCGCAACAACCGCCGAAGCCAGCTTCGGATCCAGATGCCAAGCCGCCGGGTCCGACTCAAGACGCCAACGTCCGTCGTCGTCGCACCAATCCCTGATTTTCCCGAAGGAATTCCTCCATGGCAGATTTCGATGTTTTGGTGATCGGTGCGGGACCCGGCGGTTACGTCGCTGCGATCAAGGCGGCCCAGCATGGTAAGAAGACCGCGATCATCGAACGCGAACATCTCGGCGGCATTTGTCTGAATTGGGGCTGCATTCCGACCAAGGCGCTGCTGAAAAGCGCCGAAGTCCTGCAAACCCTCAAGCATGCGAAATCGTATGGCATTGAAGTCGGCGCGGCCAAGGCCGATTTCCCGGCTGTCATGGCGCGCTCGCGCGAAGTCGCCAAAGGCATGGCCGGCGGCATCGCCTTTTTGATGAAGAAGAATAAAATCACCGTCATCGACGGCACCGCAGCGCTCGCTGGTGGCCTTGCTGGTGACAAATCCGGGGCACACACGGTCAGCGTGACCCAATTCGATGGCAGTAGTAAAATAGTGAGCGCTGCCGCGGTGATTATCGCCACCGGCCATCGCACGCGTAGTTTCCCCAATCTGCCGATTGATGGCGATCGGGTGATGACCTATCGCCATGCTTTGGCTCTTACCGAACAGCCCAAATCGGTGCTGTGCATTGGCGCCGGCGCCATCGGCATGGAATTTGGTTATTTCTGGAATGCCCTGGGCACCACCGTCACCGTGGTCGAAGCACTGGATCGCGTGCTGCCCAACGAAGACCACGACGTTTGCGCCCTGGTCGAAAAATCTTTCACCAAGGCCGGCGTGACGATCAAGACTGCGACCAAGGTCGAAAAAATGGAAGTAAGCAAGAAGGGGGTCACGGTGCACTTGGAAAAAGGCGGCGAACGCGAAACCATCACGGTCGATCGCGTTCTCGTTGCGGTGGGTTTCCTGGCCAACACCGAAGGCATCGCGCTGGATAAAGCGGGCGTGGCCCTGGACGAACGCGGCTTTATTCAGGTCGACGCCAATCAGCTGACGTCGGTGCCCGGCATCTACGCCATCGGCGATGTGGCGGGCAAACAATTGTTGGCCCACAAAGCCAGCTTCGAAGGCGAGGCCGCAGTTGGCCATATCTGCGGTCATCCGCAGCCGGTCGACTACGCGCAAATTCCTGGATGCACCTATTGCCAGCCGCAGGTTGCGTCGTTGGGTTTGACTGAAAAGAAAGCCAAAGACCAGGGTCGTACGCTCAAGATCGGTCGCTTCCAATTCCTCGCCTCGGGCAAGGCCAAGGCCATTGGCCATCCCGAAGGTTTCGTCAAATTGATCTTCGACGCCGAGTTCGATCAATTGATCGGTGCGCATCTGGTCGGTTTTGATGCCACGGAATTGCTCGGCGAACTCAGCGTGGCCCTGAAGCTCGAAAGCACGGCCACCGAATTGATGACCACCATCCACGCCCATCCGACCTTGTCCGAGGCGATCATGGAAGCTGCGGCGGATGCGCTCGGGGTCTGCGTTCACCAGTAAGTCGAGTCGGTTGGGCTCATGTTCGTTGAACCACATCCACAATGGATAACGCCCAATCCCGGCGGCGCCGCGGACCCCCTCGGTGAATCCGTGCAGGATCCGACGCAGCCGTGGCTGCGGATTTTTGAACCGGCTTCGCCCTGCGCGGTGATCGGCCGCGGCCAAGATCCCGAACGCGAATTGCAGTGTGCGCATTTGCGTGCAGACAGCGTGCCGATGTACCGCCGAATTTGCGGAGGGGGGTCGGTGGTATTGGCGCCAGGCATGGTGGTGGTCGCTCTGCGCCTGCCGCGGGGTGAACTCTTTCCAGATGCGTGGCTGAACCGGATTGGTGATATCCTGGCCGGCGGACTGACCAGCGGCTTGGGGTTGGCGACCCAAGTCCGCGGCCATGGTGATCTTGCGGTCGCCACCAGTGACGGTGGGCGTAAAATTCTCGGGGCGTCGCTGCGCTTGACCGGGACGTGGTGCCTCTATCTCGGCGTGGTTCTGGTTGCAGATGCCGTGCCGTTGATGGAACGCTATCTCGCCCATCCGAGCCGCGAACCTGGCTACCGGCAGAATCGCAGGCACGGCGATTTCTGCACCCATCTGGGGCGCTGGGGCGCCACCGTCGAACAGGCCAGCCTGCATCTCGAGCGGGCGTGTCGTGCCGAATGGAGCGACGTGTAACGGCCAGCGCAGACTGCGGCTTGACTGGCGGTAGCCTCCTCATGTGCTCGCGGTCATGAACAATCTCGCCATCATTGGCTCTGGTCCCGCTGGCTACACCGCCGCCATCTACGCTGCACGCGCGAATCTCACTCCGATGCTGTTCACCGGCATTCAGGCTGGCGGCCAGCTGACCACCACCACCGATGTTGAAAATTTCCCGGGATTTCCCGACGGAATCATGGGCCCCGAATTGATGGTACGCATGGAGGCGCAAGCGGTGCGCTTTGGCACCATCATCAAAATGGCCTGCACGGTGACCAAGGTCGAAAAAATCGACGGCGGTTTTCGCCTGACCTGGGAAGATCTCTACCAAGGTTCCAGCGACAGCGAAGAATTCCGCACCGTTATCGTCGCCACTGGCGCCTCGGCCCGTTATTTAGGCCTGCCCGAAGAGAAGGATTTCCTCACCGATGGCCCGAACCGCAAGCACGGCCTGACCGCCTGCGCCACCTGCGATGGGGCCTTCTACAAGAACGTCCCGGTCGCCGTCATCGGCGGTGGTGACACCGCTTGCGAAGAAGCCACCTTCTTGACCAAGTTCGCGAGCAAGGTCTACCTGGTCCATCGCCGCGAAGAACTGCGGGCATCTAAGATCATGGCCGATCGCGCTCTGGGTAACCCTAAGATCGAGCCGATCTGGAACCAAGGCCTAGCCGGTTATCACGTCGATGACAAGAATAAGATGGAAGCCGTGACCCTTGTCGACACCAAGACCGGCGAAAAGAAGCGTTTAGAGGTCAAGGGCGTATTCATGGCCATTGGCCACACCCCCAACACCGGCTTCCTCAAGGGGACCGGGGTCAAGCTGGACGTAAACGGTTACATCGACGTCATCCACGGCAGCCAGACCAACATTTCCGGCCTTTTCGCCGCCGGCGACGTTCGCGATCATCACTACCGGCAGGCCATCACCGCCGCCGGATTGGGCTGTATGGCTTCGTTAGAAGCGGAACGGTATATTTCTGATCAGCAGTGAACTTCCGTTGTTGAGATTGGCTTCGTCCTGGGAGAATTCGGCACTTCTGAGAGGGTCCTGGGTCCTAGGTCCTAGGTCCTGTGTGCGGAACCGTACTCCGATACATGTTCTCTGATTTTGCATGGGCAGATACCGATGGTGCATCTTTGCGGTCGGTACGTGTCGTGTGCAGGGGAGGTACCACGCACAGCCTGCGAAGACCTAGGACCTAGGACCTATGACATAGTACATAATACATAGGACGTAGTACATAATACATAGGACGTATGTCATAGTTACTGTGTGCGGAACCGTACTCCGATACATGTTCTCTGAGTTTGCATGGGCAGATACCGATGGTGCATCTTTGCGGTCGGGACGTGCCGTGTGCAGGGGGCACCACGCACAGCCTGCGAAGACCTAGGACTTAGGACATAGGACCTAGGACGGCACACGCAGCCCCGTTTAGTTTATTACCCTCAGGCGAATTAAAAACCTCCCAAGTCAACGCGTCCCCTGGACTTGTGTCCCCGACCTGGGGAGGGTACACTCAACTATCACGCGTTCGGACCCCGGAGCAGCATGGCGCTGGAACATCCACAGGATTCTACTGACTCGGACCAGGTCCCCCACTTGCCGGCGCTGCCGGGCATGGAGGACCTTGTGGCCCCCCCGTCGGCTAAGAAGGGGTCTGGGGTGCGTCCGGACTTCGAAGAAGAGTCCAGGCAGTTGCCAGCGGTGGTGGTCCGCCGTGGCGACGGTGGCGATGTCGATTGTCAGGAAGAAACCGACGTCCTGCGGGGCCGGAATTTCGGCGGCTACGAACTGATGCAAAAGATTGGCCAGGGTGGCATGGGCATGGTCTATAAGGCTCGCCAGTTGAGCTTGGACCGCACCGTCGCGATCAAGATTCTGAGCAAGGCATTGAGTGAGAACGCCGAGTTCATAAAACGTTTTGAGCGCGAAGCGAAATCCATCGGGCGGATCAGTCATCCCAATCTGGTCGCGGTCTATGATTTCGGTCGCGTCGACGGGCTGTATTACATGGTGACCGAATTCATTGAGGGCACCAATCTGGCGAAATTGATCAATGACCGACTGGTGGTACCGACAGAAGAATTGATCCCGTTGATGGCGCATTGCCTGCAAGGCATGGCCCACGTCGCCCAGCACCACATCGTGCATCGCGACATCAAGCCGGATAACATTTTAATCACCACTGAAGGCACCGCCAAGATTGCGGATTTCGGTCTCGCCAAGGATGTCAGCAACGACACCGACCTGACCGCCGTCGGCTTGGCGATGGGGACGCCAGCCTACATGAGCCCCGAGCAATGTATGGGAAGGAAATTGGATGTTCGTTCGGATATCTATGCCTTGGGCGTCACTGCCTATTTCGCCCTGACCGGCGAAAAACCTTTCACGGGTCAATCCAGCTTCGAGATCATGACCAAGCAGCGTGAGCACACGCCGCCGCCGCCAAGCCAATTGAATCCACGGTTGCCCAAGGAAGTGTCGACCGTGGTCATGCGCATGATCGAAAAAGATTCGCATGCCCGCTACAAGGATGCCATCGAATGCCGTGACGCCTGGCTCGAGGTCGGTCAACGCATCGGTATTATGCCGACGGTGAACCGTTCCGGGGAATACCAGTTTTCCGCCAATGAATTGGCAAAACTCCGTGACTCCGCAGATGTCATTCCCATGCCCGATGCGAATGCGTCTGGTATCGGTCTGGCGCCGTCATCATCATCATCATCATCATCATCCGCAGCATCATCGTCGGCACCACCCAACCTGCCGCCGGTTCCGGAACCCGCCGCCCCCAGCGAATCGGGACGGATCGGTACCGAACGTCACGGCGAACAGCGACGGAGCACCACCGAACGACGCAGCGTGCGGACGCCGGTGGTGGGCGCAGAGCCGATCACCTGCAGCAAATGCGGCATGCTCAATCGCGCTGGTTCGTTGCGCTGCCAACGCTGTGAATTGGCATTTACCGAAGTGCCCGAGCTCGACGTGGCCACGGTCGAAGCCGAAGCCCAACGCCTGTTTGATCAAGGGCAGTATACGGCAGCCGCCGACAAATTCGCCCGAGTTGCCGAACGTACCGATGACCGCCGTCTGCGCGCCGTGTTGCGCAGCCGCGAACGCGAAGCGCGGATGCGCGATTCGCACGGTCATCTAGCGGAAGTCATTGGTCGCAGCCGCGCGATGGCCGGGCGCGGGGATCTGCGCGGGGGCTTGGATCTGTTAGAAAAACACCTCGGTGGCCTGCGTGACGGCAACGCGTCTGGCGCCGAACTGGAAGGATCTCTGATCGGTGAGATTGAATCGTTGCGTCGTCACCTTGGTTCACGTCGCCGCCTGCGCGTTGCCCTGATCGCAACCTTGCTGGTGGTCGCCGCTGCGCTGGTGACCGGCTATCTGTGGCGGCAGGGTAAACTAGGTTTTCTCACCGAAACTCCCGCTGAAACCCTCGTTGAACCCGCCGCCAAGGCTCCGGCCCCTGCCCCCATTGAGGCAACGCCATGAGCACCTTGACCTGTCCGAAATGTGGCCACGGCCACGATGGTCAAGTCGATAGCACTGGCTGGGCCACCTGTCGCAAATGTGCGAACTGCTGGCAGCCGTTTCCGCTGGCGCCGATTGCCCGTCCGGTCACGTCAGCTCCAATTGCAAAGCCGACCACGGCGAAAAGAACTGGGCGTGGTAATCAATGGGGCGTCAGCGACGAATACGCTCCGGTCGAATCGCAGGATCAACCTCGGACCGATCCTTTGACCGTGCGCGATGCATCAGGGCCGCAAAAAGCGATTCCAGTAGCGACGCCAGCCGAACAATGGAACAAACGCAAACCCAGTGGCGAGCAGCCACCCGTCAGTGGCGAATTCGATTCCCAATTATTCGAACGCGCCGAACGCGAAGCCCAGGTTAATCGCAGTCAGGAAGAGACCATCGCCGCACCGAACCCGGTACCGACGCCATCAACCGAAGGCACCACCACCTGTCCGGTGTGCGGGCATCGCTTTTCGCCAATAGGTCATGAAGACCTGCAGCGCTGTCCGCAGTGCAATACCTTGTTCAGCCTGAAAACCGGCGACCCCGTCGGCAGTGGCATGCAATACAGCGCCGATGATGGCGAAGCCCCGGATGATCTGATCGGCAGTACGATTCGTGGCTGCTTCGTCGATCGCAAGCTCGGTGAGGGCGGCATGGGTGCCGTCTACCATGCGCGGCAGCTGAGTCTGGATCGCAGCATCGCCATCAAGGTGATGCCCACCGAACTGGCGCGAAACCGCAATTTCATTCAGCGTTTTGAGCGTGAGGCCAAGAGCCTGGCACGCATCAACCATCCGAACATCCTCCATATTTACGATTTCGGTGAAGATCAGACGCACGGCATTTATTTCATGATCATCGAATTCGTCGATGGCAAGGATCTCGGCGAAATCCTGCGCTCGCGCGACACGATCACCGAGCCCGAGGCGTTGGACATCGTGCGCCAGGCCCTGCTGGCATTGGAGACCGCCTCGCAAAAAGGGGTCATCCATCGCGACATCAAGCCCGATAATCTGATGATCGCCAAGGACGGCACCTGCAAGGTTAGCGACTTTGGTTTGGCCAAGGGCTATGGCGATTTCACCGAGGTCACCACCGCGGGCGTGCGCGTGGGGACCCCGGCCTTCATGAGCCCTGAGCAGTGCGATGGCGGCGACATTGATGCCCGCAGCGATGTGTACAGCCTGGGTTGCACCACCTTTTTGGCGTTGACCGGCCATCTGCCCTTCAACGGCGATTCGCCCTTCAGCATCATGCTGAAACACAAAACTGAATTGGCGCCGTCCTTGCGAAAATATCGCGCTGATGCAGATCCCCGCATGGATAATTTGATCCAACGCATGCTGGCTAAACGCCCCGCCGACCGCTGCGGCGAATTACGCGAATTGATCGATATCGTGCAGGACCTGCAAGTCAGCCTGGCCAAGGCCGGCAGCAATCAGGCCCGGAGATCGACCGGTGACCGCCCGCGCTCGCTGGATGACTCCGGCGCGGCCCGCCTGTTGCCTGACGGCCCGACTTTGCCAGGCGACGATGCCGATGTGCCGTTGGCCTTGCGGCATGCTTTTGGTGATAACAAAGGTGATAACAAAGGCGATAGCAAACATGACCTCCCAGCGGTGGATCTGGGTCACCCCGGTCAGAAGAGCCCGCCGCCGCTCCCGGTCAGTCCACTGCCGCCAGCTGCAGTCAGTCCGCCGCCGGTACTTTTGGATGATCTGCCGCCACTCCCAGTTGATCGCTCTGCGGATCGGGGCGCCAGTGGATTGAACACACCCCGGCCACCAGTCGGCGGGCGCATTAGCACGCGTGCCCGTTCGGTCCGCGGTTCGGGTGAAAATCCGCCGCCGGCTTCGGTTTCATCGAGTTCCCTACTCCACGTGCAAAGGGGCGATGAGCCCCTGACCGGCGGTCGCGCCAGCGAGGCGATCCGTCAATACAACGAAGCTCAGAAGCGACGCCCATCCAAGGAAGTCGGCGGGAAGCTGGCTGACGCGCGCAAAGCGCAGCGCCACGGCGACGCCACCGCTCTTGAACAACATGGTGACAGTCATGCCGACGCCGGTCGCTATGATGATGCCATCGACGACTGGATGCGCGCTTCGCAGCAATATTCCCAAGTCGCGCGCCGCGAGGAATTGCTACGTAAGGTTGCTGGCGCTCAGCGATCCAAATCGCAGCGACGTCTGCGACGTAGTTTCTTCGGTCTGATTCTGCTCATCGTGCTGTTTGGCGTCCTTGCCTATCTGCTGACCCCACGGGCACACGCGATGTGGTTGGACTACCAACGTAAGCAGGCGCTGGCGGCACCCGACGTGCCCAGCCAAGTCCGCGCCTTGCAGGACCTGACGGAAACCGCTCGCCCCTATCAGTGGTACGCAACGTTTTTCCGGCGTCCGTATGAGTTGCCGCTCACCGCCATCGAAGCCGACCTGCGTGGTCTGCGCACAGTCGCTCCTGACCAGGATCCCGTGCCTGTGGGGGCAGATCAGCAGGGCAAACGTGAAGCTGCGGCCATCATCACCTTGGCCGACTTGGCCGCAAATGCCGCAGTGCCGTGGAGCACGGTGATCGAGCGTGGGGAAGCAGTCCTGAAAACCTTGGCTGGGGTGGAGCTCCGCGAGCAAGCGACCGCTGTTATCGCCGCCGCCCGATCCGCAGTGGAAAATATTGACAGAGAATTAGCAGAAATTGAAGCCTTGCGCGCCAGTGGGCACCATCAAGAGGCTCTGGTTCGCAGCGCCGCCTTTGCGGAGGGATTCCCCCGCGCCGGCCTGCGCACCTTGCCAGTCGCCGGTCGCTTAGAGATCCGTGCCAAGGGTGCCACCGGCCCCATCGCCGGTCTGAAAGTTCAGGTCGATGGCATCGCCATCATCGGTGATCCCCTGGTTTTCTGCCGTGACCCCGCGCGGCCGGTGGTGCTCGATATCAGCGCTACCGGATACCTCAGCGAACGGGTCCAGGTCCCTCCGGGCCAGGGCGAAACCCCAATCCAAGTCCAGTTAATGCCGGGTTTGCTGTGGCAGACAGCATTGTCGCCATCGCGGCCGTGGTGGCGCCTGGAACCTTTTGGCAAGTCTGTTGCCGTTATCGGCCCAGCTGGCGTCGCTGTGATCGCGCCCAAGTCGGGCACGGTGCAGCAGATATTCGCGCGTTCCGTGATTCCAGTACCGCCGTCACAGCCCAATCCATCATGGACCTTGGTCGAGCAACAGTCGCAGGGTCTGATCCTGGCTTCCAGCGACGGACTCGTCGTACGGGCAGGGCGGGACGCTCAGGATCAATTGGCGTTCAAGGATCTCGCCCGCAAAGGTTCGAATGCGGTACTGGGTTGGCTCGAACGTGAATTGTCTTTCCAGCCTGGTCGTGCGACCCAGGTCATTCTTGATCTCAGCCCCCGCGGTGCGGCAGTAACCATGTGGTCTGGTCCCACTCAGATGTGGCAGATTGCCAATCTTGAAGTCAAAGGCCCCAAACCCTGGCTGGCCGCGACCGTGGACCGGATTCTGGTCGTGGATGACGTGCGTGTGCGGGTGATCGACGAAGACGGCTCGGTTCCGGGCGGTTACGCGCTCAACGGCATGCGCACCGGTCCGGTGCTGCCGGTGGCCGATGGCTCCATCCTCGCCATTCCCACCACCGAAGGGGTAACTTTGCTGCGCATTGGTGGCCAGCCGCATTATGTGCAGCCACTGGCGCAACCCCGTCTCGAGGACACCGGCCCTGTTGCAGTGGCCGCGGATCGTGGCGGCTTGGTCACTGGCGATGCCCAAGGGGTGGTGCGTCTGTACGAAGTGGTTGGTGATGGCTTAGTGCCGCGCTGGCAAACGAATGTCCCCGACCTGCGCAAAGCAATCGGGCCCGTTGCCCTGTCCGAAACCGTGGTGGTGGTGGTCGACGACCGCAACGGCATTCATCTCTTCAGCCGCGCCGATGGCCGCGTCCTGCGCAGTTACCCGCATCCGCACAATATCCAGGTCGCGCCGCTGCCCCTGAGCGAACTATTATTAGTGCTGGATGGGACGGGACTGCTGACGGCGTATCAGTTGGTGCAGTAAGGCTCCCCGAATTTCGGCATTCATTTCTCAAGCGAGATTGAATTACGCCAATGTCTGTAAAAAACGTGCAAACTTAGTCAGCTCGGCTGGCTTGGCGGCAACGTTCCACCGCGTGAAGCGCTCAGTCCAGCGCTGGCGACAGTCCGTCGGATCGGTGGTTTCGACTTCCAATTCATGATCCACGCGCTGGCTGAAGTGGGTCGCATCCAAGCAGATTTCTTCCGTGCCTTCATCCCAAACCAGACGGGCATTGAGGAATCCGCCCAGGCAGACGGGGATCTGTCCCGCAAGGGCGTCGCGGACTACCGCAGGCAAATCATGCGCGAGAGCGACGCTGAGGGGGTCGCTCACCGCTCCCAGTTCGTGTTCCCACTCATGATGATGATGCAGCCCATCACCAGCCTGGACCCGCGCCTTGCAGGTCACTATCCACGAGCCATTTTCACAGCGGAGGCGCAGGTTGACCCGCGCTGCCTGTAAGCGGCGGTCAGGGGTGTCAAAGAATTGGTTTTCCTGTTCAAGCACCCGGGGTTGCCCGAGCAAGGCGGTGAGCTGTGGCTGACAATGCTGATGTCCGGCTGGGGTCAGCAGCCATTTAAGTTCGATCTCATCGTGGGGGGACTGGGACGGGTGCTGGGCGGACATGCAGAACTCCGGGGTCGTAGGGCAGCATGCTCCTGCGGTTCCCTTGTCGAGCGCGGGCGTTACCTTCCGTCTTCACCGGAGAGCACGGCGTGAGCAACCCTTTTGACTTCCTGGCCCCATTGATCGATCTCGAAAACAAGATCGCCGAATTGGAACACCTGGGCGAGAGTTCGAAGCTCGACATGACCTCTGAGGTCGCCTCGTTGCAGCTCAAGCTCGAATCGGAAAGTCGGCGCATCTTCGCCGGCCTGACCCCGTGGCAGCGCGTCCAGTTGTCCAGACATCCGCAGCGTCCGCAGACCAGCGACTACATCGATATGATGGTCCAGGATTTCGTGCCCCTCGCCGGCGACCGCGCCTTTGGCGACGATGAAGCAATCCTGACCGGCCTGGGCCGCATCGCCGATATCGGCTGCATGATCATCGGCCAGCAAAAGGGCAAGGACGTCCACGAACGCCGCCGCTGTAATTTTGGCATGCCGCATCCAGAGGGCTATCGCAAGGCGATGCTCAAGATGCGTATGGCCGAAAAATTCGGTGTGCCCGTGGTCTGTCTGATCAATACGCCCGGCGCCTATCCCGGCGTCGAGGCCGAAGAGCGCGGCCAATCGATCGCCATTGCCGAAAACATCCGCGACATGTCAGCCCTGCGCACCCCGGTGGTCATCGTCGTTATCGGCGAAGGCGGCAGCGGCGGGGCCTTGGGTATCGGTGTCGGTGACCGCATGCTGATTCTGGAAAACAGTTATTTTTCGGTGATCTCGCCCGAAGGTTGCGCCGCAATTCTGTGGAAAGACGGCAGCAAAAAAGATCTCGCCGCCGAACGTCTGGCCTTGACCGGTGAGCCGCTCAAGCGCTTCGGCATCGTTGACGAGATCATCACCGAACCGTCAGGCGGAGCCCATCGCAAACCGCAGAAGATGGCGGATGATCTCGGCGCTGCCATCGCACGCAATCTGCGCGCATTGATGGCCCTGCCGGTCGATGAAATGCTGGATCGTCGCTACCGCAAGTTCCGCGCCATCGGTGAAGTAATCGACGCCACGGTCGCATCGGTCTGATCGCATGCTGCAAGTGAGCATCGTGGTCCGACCCCGGCGGGCCGAGATCCTCTGCCAGCGCCTCTTGGCCAGCGGTCTGATCCAGGACCTCACCGCCGTGGAATGCCGTGGGTACGGTCGTCAAAAAGGCCACCTTGAAAATTATTCCGCCGATGAATATCGCATTGACTTTCTCCCCAAAGTCCTGGTCCAGGGCCGAGTCGAAGACGCCGATTTGGACCGTTTCATCGACCTCGCCACGACAACCTGTCGCACCGGCCGCATCGGCGACGGCAAAATATTCGTGCAGCGCGTGATACAAGAACTTTCATTCTAATCTCATTCGAATCTCATTCGAATCTCATTATTCTCATACTCTCATTGCCACGTCGTCCTGCGTCCTGCGTCTCGCACACTATGCTAGATGGGTGGGTTGGGTGGGGATTCGGTTTTGTGCTAGGGTTAAATTGCATATGAGAGGTCCGAGGTCCGAAGTCCGAAGTCCGAAGTCCTAAGTCTCGTATGCCATATTTTCTGCCAGGATAGATACGAATTTCTGCGCAATGCCCACTTCCCGTGCTTGAATTTTCAAGGACCTCGGACCTCGGACCTCGGACCTCGGACCTCGGACATTCGAAGACGCAGGACGAAAATACCTATTGCAGTATTTTTTTCTTAGGAATAGACGTTTCACTACGCGAAGATTTTTTCCAAACCGGATGAAATCCTACCCATTGTGCAGGTGCGGCGGCGACGAAGCGGGTGAAGACGTCGGCTAATGCCTGGGTCATGGCCCGAACTTGGTGACTTTTGCCGATCGTGGTGTCGGCGTGCATGGGCTTGCCGATGACCATCACGAAACGTTCGGCGCTGCGTCGGGCCATCATGAAGGGGACCACCGGGACTCCGGTTTGCACAGCCAGGGCGGCGGCGCCGACCGGGAAGATCGAGGTATCGCCGGCGAAGGTCACCGGAATGCCCTGATTGGTATAATCACGATCGCTGAACAGACACAAATGCTCGCCTGCGCGCAAGGTGCGTAGCGCCGCAAGCGGGGCGCGATCCAGTAATAGACTGCGGCAATGGAAAACGGCGCGCTGATCGGCGAATATGCGATCGATCCGTTCATCGCCGTAGGGTAATGCCACCGACGCGATGCTGTTCACCAGGCCCATGCGGTAGCACGCCGCCGTGGCCAAGCCCCAATTGCAATGCACTGAGGCGAATATGGTCGCCCCGATGCGCGGTTTATTGGCGAAGACGCCAAAGGGATCGACTAATTCGATCCAGCGCGGGGTAAAACGGGACTGGGGGATCTTGCCCATCGCAAATGATTCGGCGACCGACATGCAGAAGGCGACATAACTGCGGCGCGTGGCCCGGGCGAGGGCTTCGGGCGTAGGGACGAAATGGGCGAGATTGTTTGCAACGGTGCGGCGTCCACGGGCATCACACCACCACGCGATGATCCCGCTCGCGTAGGCGATGGTGCGCAATAGCCACAGGGGCATGGCTTCACCCAGACCCAACATCGTGCGATAGGTTAGCAGCCGCAGGCGCGGATATTCAGCGATCAGATCACGGGCCATGGCAGGGTGGAATGCGGTTGGGAATACTGGTTGGGAATAAAAGAGGGCAGGAAATCAGGCAGACCGGCCATCGACCAGAACCAGGCGCGGTTGCAATTCACCGCGCCAACGGTTGGCCTCTGGGCGCACCAAAAGGTCGAAGCGGATGCCGGGGGTGGCAAAAGCGGCGTAGCGGTCTTTGGCTTTCCATGCCAGCAATTCGCGCATGGAACCGCCGGCATCGGTGATCGCCATTTTCAGATGATCGCCATCGCGGCCGAACATGCGCGGACGTGCGACCGGGGCGACGCTGCGCAGGTGCAGAACCGGTTCGGGATTGCCAATGCCAAAGGGCCCGAGGCGTTCCAGGTCAGTAAAGAAATCAGCGTCCAATTCGGCCACCGCCGCTTCGCCGTCGTGATCGGTGCGTAGATCCAGCGCGCCTGGGGCCAGTCGAGAGCTGACGTGCAATTCAAATGCATCCTTGAATCCAGCCACCGACGCCGCGGCGATTGACAGGCCGGCGGCCATAGCGTGGCCGCCGCCTTTAATCAGCAGATGGCGGCAGGCATCCAGAGCTTCACCCAGATGAACGCCGGCAATGCTGCGCAGACTGCCTTTGCCGACTCCGTTTTCCAAGGCGATCACCGCCGAGGGCTTGCCGTAGCGTTCGGTCAGACGGCTGGCGACGATACCAACCACTCCCGCATGCCAACCTTCGCCGGCGAAGACCAGGGTATTGCGCCGGTCCAGCTGCGGATCGGCCGCGGCAGCGGCAAAGAGATCGTCGGTCAGGATCTGGGTCAGGCGTTTGCGCTCTTCGTTCTCGCCGACGATGCTGATCAATAATTTTCGGGCGACCTGCGGATCCGTGGCCGTCAATAATCCAATATTGGCCATCGCGCTACCGACCCGGCCGCTGGCATTCAGCAACGGCCCGATGCGCCAGCCGATATCAGAGGCGCTGAGAGGTCCTTCCAGCTTGGCCTGCTCGAGCAGGGCGCGGAGGCCCGGATTGGTGGTCTTGCTCAAGGCGCGCAAACCGTGCGCGACCAGGATGCGATTTTCCCCGGTCAGCGGCGCACAGTCGCAGATGGTGCCCACCGCGACCAGGGCCAAGGCATCAAGCAGGAAATCACGCAGGCGCGGACTCACCTTGTCGCTGCCCGACAGGATCGTCGCGGTGGCCCAGGCCAATTTCCACGCCACGCCGACGCCGGCGAGACCTTTTTCGGGGTAGCTGCAGGCGGGATGGTTGGGATTCACCACTGCCGTGCAGTCGGGCAGGTCACCCTGGGGCAGATGGTGGTCGGTGATGATCAGGATGCAGTTGGCTTCCTGCTCAATGCGGCGGGCAAAACCATGGTCGGCGATGCCGCAATCCACCGTGATCATCACCGCTGGCTGCATCGCGATAGCCGCCTGCAAGCTGGCCTCGCCCAGGCCATAACCGTCGATGCGGCGATCGGGAATCCAGGCGGTGGCATCATGGCCACACGCCCGGCAGAACTGCACCAGCAGGGAAGCAGCAGTGGATCCATCGACATCATAGTCGCCGTGAACCAGGATTGGCTTTCGGTCGGCAATGGCGCTGGCCAAATGCCGCGCCGCCGCGTCGCAGTCGCGTAAAGCCGTCGGTTTATGCAGGTCGCTCAACCGGCGGGCAAGAAAAGCCTCGGCGGCTACCAGGCCTTGGACCCCGCGCAGGGCCATCAAGCGGGCCAGCAACGGCGACATGCCCAACTCATGTTCCAGTTCAGCAACTACATCATCAGGCACCGAGCGACGGCGCCATTGGCGTTGGGCAGTAAGCACGTACCGGGTGTACGCCGAAGCCCTGCCGATACCAGGGGGCGCGGGAGGCGGCAAGAAGAGCATTGCGACCGTAGTCGCAGGCGCCACGCTGCATTCCCTTCACTCTCCCAAAGGAATCGGCATGAGCGCTAAAGTCCTCGGCACGGTCGGCTTCATCGGTCTGGCTATCGCTGCGAAGGTGTACTTCGCTACCCCCCACTACCGTTCGATGGACAAGGGCACGCACCAGGTCCCGGACGGCCAGGCCTTCATCGCAGAAATGAACGTATTTCGGCCGCTGAAAGCCAAACTCACCATGACGTCGGAAGTCCCATTCGCGGTCTTTTGGCTCAATCCGAATGATCACGCCATGATCCAGTCGGGCAACATCACCGACATTTCTTGTGTCGACCGCATGCAGCAGCAATCAATCGGTTCGGAATCGACCACCATTGTGGATCGAGAATTCCATCTTCCCAAGGGGAGATGCTTCATCTATTTCGAGCCCATCCTCCCCGAGGATGCCGAAGCCGCAGAGAGTACCGATGAAGAGGACGCTGAGGCGGTCGCGCAGGTCGAACCCGCCCCACCCGGGGTAAGTCGTTCGTTCACCTACGAAATCTCTGAATGGCGGTAATACCGGACGGCGCAAAGAGCCGCTGTCCAAGCGGTTCATGATCGTGGTGGTAGAATCGTGATATCATCTAAGCTGTGATCATGAGCCGACTATTCATCATTTTTGCCTCCACCGCATTCCTTGCTGCGGCTGAGCCGTCTTTCCCGCATCTGGCCAGCGACTTGCCGGTGGATCCGGCGGTGCGCTGGGGAGTGTTGGATAATGGTCTGCGCTGGGCGGTGTTGGCGAACCAACAGCCGCCGGGCAAGGTGAGTCTGCGGCTGCAAGTTCAAGTCGGCAGTTTGGCGGAGCGGGATGAGGAACGCGGGTTGGCGCATGTGTTGGAGCATATGGCATTTCTCGGCACCACGCATTATCCGCCAGGGCAGTTGAATGTGGTCTTGCAGCCTTTGGGTATCGGGTTTGGCAGTCATTCGAATGCCCACACCAGTTTTGATGAGACGGTGTATAAATTGGACCTGCCCAATGCTGAACCCGCGATGCTGGATCTGGGCTTGCAGGTATTGGCAGATTACGCCGGCGGCATGCTCTTGGATCCGGCTCAGCTGGAGCGCGAACGCGGGGTTATTCTTGCGGAAATGCGTGATCGCGATTCGGCGGATCTGCGCATTCATCGCGCCCGCTTTGCCGCTGCCTATGCCGGCACCCAGCTTGCGGAGCGCTTTCCGATTGGCGTCCCGGAAACCGTGCAGGGGGCCACGGCGGCGCTTTTGCGCGGATTTTATGACGCGGGGTACCGCCCCGAAGCGATGATCCTGACGGTGGTCGGCGATGTCGATCCGGACGCCGTGCAGGCGCAGATCCCCACATTTTTCGCGGGTTTGACCGATCGTTCTCCGGCGCGACCGGCGGTGGATCAGGCTGGCCTGGTCCCAGCGCCGTTGGTCGGGCTGGTTTTCCGCGAAGCGGAAGCGACCGTGGAGCGGGTCAGTATTTCCGTCGCCAAATATGCGCCCCGTGGCATTGAACAGCGCGCGGATCGGGCGGAAGAGATCGCCATCCAAGTGGCGCACGCCTGCCTCGAACAACGTCTAGAAGCGCTGATCGCCAAGAACCCCAGCGGTCCGGTGGTCGACCTGCGCTGTGGCAGTTGGCGCTGGCTGCATATGCGTGAAGCACTGTGCGATGTGCAGGTCCGCGATCATCGGCAAAGCGAAGCGTTACGCTGGTTGGCGACAGAATGGCATCGCTTCCATGCCTACGGTCCGACCGCGGCGGAATTGACGTTGGCCAAGGTCCGCTGGCAGGCGCGCTTGGAGGCCGCGGTCGCGCAGGCAGAGCGCCGGGAAAGCCGCCAGCTCGCTGCGGATATCTATGAGCATGTCAGCGAAGGCGCCATTTTCATGGCCCCGCGCGATGAACTCATCATCGAAGGCGCACTCGTGGCAGAATTGGATGCGACCACAGTGCATGCGGCATTTGTTCAAACCTGGCAGCCGGGACGGCGGCTGATCGCCGTTACCGGGCCGCAGGTGCAAGGCGCAGCCAGCGATGTGGTCGCGGAATGGCAGGCGGTACTGGCGCAACCGGTCGACGCGCCGACGACGGTGGCAGACATTCCCTTTGCGTATGCGGACCGTCCCGAGTCTGGCGCAGTGGTCGCTCGCGAATCGCTGCGCCATGGCATCGAATCCCTGACCTTCGCCAATGGTGCGCGGGCGGCCATTCAAACCAGTCGCCGCAAGCCGGGAGAGGTGCGCATTCGCTGGCGCTTCGCCATTCCTGCTGAGACCCAGGATCCTGCAGTCCATGAGTGGGTCAAACGTGCCTTCATCAGTGGGGGCCTCGCCGCACATCCTTTTGATCAATTGCAACGGCTGCTGGCAAGTCATGTGCTCTCGTGGTCCTGCCAGGTGACCGACGGCGGGTTTCTGATCGATGCGATCGCCGTGCCTGCGGATGTGGAAATTGCTTTTCAGGTGCTGAATGCCTATGTCACCGATCCCGGTTGGGATGCCGACGGCATTGCCCGCGCGCATGATCGCTGGCGCCAGGAATTAGCGGCGTTGCCGGGACAATTAGATGCGCAGGTCTCGCGACGTTTCCAATTTCTCGCTACCAGCGGCACGCCGGGTCGGCGACCCGCGACGCCGGAAGAGGCGCTGGCCAGTTCGGTGGAATCCTTGCGCGCGTGGCTGGTGCCCATCCTGCGTGAGGCGCCCCTGACCGTGACCGTGGTGGGCGATGTGGAAACAGAAACCGCAGTTACGTTGGCGTCGGCCTATGTCGGGTCGCTGCCTGTCCGGAGCGAGGGCCGCATGGCCCTTTCCGCGGCAGAATTGGCGACGTTCCCGGCGGCACCGATCCCGCGTGTGCGCGAAGAACTTGTGGTACCCGGCCCGGTGCCGCGGGCCACGGTTATGGTCGCGTGGCCCACCGACGACGTTCATAGCGTGGCGGTATTGCGTCGCAGCCGCTTGCTCGCGGACGCGCTGCAGGAACGCGTGCGGGAGAGTCTGCGTGAACGCCTTGGACAAGCCTACAGTCCTCAGGTCTGGCACGAAGCCAGCGAGGTCTGGAATGGCTTTGGTTATTTAGCAGTGGTGGCATCGGTGGCGCCGGATCAGGTCGCCGGCTGCGAAGAAGCAATTCGCGCGGTAGTCACGGATGTTGCAGAAAACGGCATCGATGCACCATTATTGGCGCAGGTGCAGCCGCCGTTACTGAATGCCTTAGATGCGATCCGCTCTGGTAATGGCTATTGGCTGAGCGCCGTCGTTGATCGCGTCGGCTGGCAGCCCTTCCGGCTCGACTGGGCGGATTCCATGCAGACGGATATCGCCGGAATCACTGCCGCCGATCTGACTAGGTTGGCCAAGGATTATTTGCGCGGTGAACCGTTGGTGGTCATCGGCGTCTCTCCCGGAGCGCCGGCGGGCGACCACGGCCACAGCGAGCCGGCGCGATAAAGGCCCTCGGGCAGTATCAACGGCGCTGTGCCCGCGGCGTTGTTGGCGGTCAGGGCCGGCGAAAAAACCTGCTTCGATTCAGCAGGAAAACGGGCAATGCTGCCGTCGTCCAAACCGACGAAAATGGTCTGCGCCATGGGCACCAGCCACAGGCCACGACGGGGCAGGGGGAAGGTCTGCCATCCCTCGGGCCCGAGTAGATGCACCTCATTCTGCAACCACAGCGGATGCAGTATTGCCACACGGCCATCCTGGGTGAGCCGGACATCCGTGCCAAGCAGATCATGCCCGCCCAGGGCAAAGGTCCCGCGTGAGCGCCCATCGTCAGGCGCGAATACGTGCATGGTGTGCGTCCCTTCAATGACCAGCACCGCGGTCGGCGTAACCACGAATTGACGACTTGGTGCGACCAGAAAATCGGCGGCGGGCCACCACCGCCGCCAAATTTCGCTGTCATCCGCGGCGCGATGGCTGAGCACGGTGCGTTGCAAATCGGTGCTCAGGCTCCAGGTGGCGCCGCTTCGCGTCCACACGCCATCATCGCGCCGGCTGGGCATATCCGGCGGGGGAATTGACTGCGCCGTTTCCATCACTGCAGCGCCATCGCGCAACGGGGCATTTTCACCACGAAGCCACGCCCCCGCCTGGACCCGCCAGCGCCACTGTTCGGGAGGAATCAGGGGATCTGCACCTGCGGGCGCTATCATCACCGCTGGATTATTTTTCCCCCATCGGCGCAAAGCGTCTGGCCAAGAATCGCCCAACGTCGCCGCGGCCCAGCTGAGGACGAAGCCATATTCGCTGGGGTCCGTGGCCAAGACCAAAGCTGCTTCGGGATCGGGTGGGATCGCAACCAGATGCGCCCGCAGCAACCACGGCCGCGTCGTGGGCGCGTCCCGTAAGGCGGGATCTTCGGCGGCCAATTGCAGCGCGGTAGCAGCGCGCCCCGCGCGCACCAAATGGGCGATGATATCCGCGCGTGGAAAAGAATGCATCGCCGTGGTTAAATCGGTAATACGTTGCGCGTGACCCTGCGGATCGATGACGAGGGGAGAGTGAGAATCCCAGGCCAGCTGCCAGCGCGCATCGACCGGCAGCTGATGCCGATACCGCGCCTGCACCACGGATCCGCGCACCAACATCACGTGCTCAGCGGTGAGCCACAGACTTTCATCGCCGCGCACGAGCGGCGCGGTGCGCGTTTCGGCCTCGAGGTTGATGGTGGTCAGACCTTCATCGGGAGACCAGCGATGGATGCGCTGCGCGACCTGAAACCAGGCGGCCCCGCCCGCCACGGCCAGCACCCGCCCCTGCGCCGGCAATGGCGGCAAGGCGGTGGCGACGCCGTGTTCGTCAATAAAGCGCACGCCTTCGCCATCGACCAGCACGGCGCCACCATCGCCAGAAGTGACCTCGGTGCCGTAGCCGAGTTGATATTGCCAGCGCACTGTACCCAGCGGATCCAGGGCCAACAACCAGCCAGGAATCTTTTGCCACTGAATGATGATTCCCGCACGGGGCGTAGCGGGATCGCTTGCCGTGGCGACCAGCGGCCCGGGTTCGGGCAGGGCAAGACTCGAATCGATGATTGGTCCAAAGCCGCCCAATTGATCTGCCACCTGCCGGCGTTGTGGTTCGTCGAGAAAATCAGCCCAGGCCCGATACGCGCGGAATTGTCCGCGATCAAACGTCCGATCGGCGGCAAGCCGAATGCAGGCCTGGGCACTAGGTGCCGGCAGAAATGCCAGCGCCAAGGCCAGGGTGCGAGGATCGTTGGCAGCCAGGCCCTGGGTCACGATCTGCCAACGCGATTCCAAGGTCGCCAATACGGGCTGACGTTCGTCCGGGTTCAGGCGGGCCAAAGCCTGCGGCAACAGCGCGGTCCAGCGCCGGACCAGGCGAACATCGGTTGGATCGGTGATGCCCACGTCGGCCAGAAAGGACTCCGCATCAAGAGCGGTCAGCGGCGTCGTGTCGCCGCGGCTCAGGGCGCTCAAGGCGTGGTAGACGGCGACCTGTTGCACCGGGTCAGCGATCAGCGGGCGGGGGGCCTCAGTGCCCTCGCTCAGGGCCGCAACGGCCAGGGCCAGCGTCAGCAGGCTGCGCGTAGCTCCAGTGAAAGTGAAAGCGAAAACCCCGTCCATACCGCTAATCTAGGGCATTTCATCGCCCAGGCCACCCTGACGGGTGGGCCCTCCATCAGCAGGACGCTGACGCGCTGTCGAAAGCCTGCGCATCTCGGCCCTGGCCAGGGAGCCGGATAGAGCGACCATTGCGGCCATGACTCCGTCTGAACTGCTTGATGACCACCAGCGCCGCCCGCGCAATCTCGGTAAACTCGCCGGCGCCAATGCGATTGGCGACATCGGTTCGATCATCGCGGGCGACGCGCTGCGTTTCTACATTGCCGTCGACGACGGGCGCATTCGCGAAGCCCGTTTCCAGGTTTTCAATTGCCAGGGGCAATTGGGCAGTGCCTCGGTGGTATGCGAAATGGCGATCGGAAAAACCCTCGCCGAGGCCTATACAATCGACCATGCCGCGGTCTGCGCCCACCTGGGCGAGATAGATCCGATGGCTTTGCCACCGCAATTGTGGGGCGCCGAGGGCCTGCGCACCGCCATCGATGCATTCGAAGGGCGCGAGGCTGATTTCGACCGCGATCTGGATCCGTTGCTGTGTCGGTGTGTCGGGGTCAGCGAACAGACCGTCCGCGACGCCATCCGTATCGGCGGCGCCGATAGCGTCGAAGCAGTTACGGCGGCGACCGGCGCTGGCAGTGGCTGCGGCACCTGTCAGGTCGACATCCGCCGCTGGCTGGAGCGCAAAGGCGAAGCCGAAAAAGCCAAACCCAAGGCCGCCAAAGCCGTGGTCGGGCGCATTCAACAATTACGTCGCATCGCCACCCTGGTGGTCGCAGAATTCCCCGAGATCGAACCCTGGGATCTGGAAGCGAATGTTGTCCGCGTGCGTCTGACCGGCGCCCTCGCTGCCGATGTTCCTGCAGCGCGGACCGCGCTCAAACAATTGGAAGCGCGGATTCGCGCTGAGATCGACCCAGAGCTGGGTGTTTCCGCAGCGCCCTGAATTCGTTCGCTCGCTCCGCGTCTGCAATTAGTGCGGTGCCTGTTCCAGCAGCGCGTCGCGGAACTTCTGTAAGGTCGGCGAACGGCTGCGATCACGCCGTTCAACCAAAGCTAATTCGCGGCTGATTGCGCCATCGGCGCAGCGCAGACCGCGTTTGGCCTCCCGCGCAAATCGGGACACAAAGCCCAAGCCGATTCCATTCGCCACCATGTTGGCGATGGAAGCGATGGCACGCAATTCCATCACCACCGACGGTTGCACGCCATGCTCTTCCAGGGCGCGGTCAAGCAAAGTGCGCACCGCGGATCCGCTCTCGAACGCGATCAACGGTTGGTTGTGCAGTTCGCGCCAATGGAAGCGCGTCTGCTTGCTCAACGCGTGCCGCGCAGGGACCAACAGGACCAATTCGTCGGTCACCCACGGCGTGACCTCCAAACGCCCGCCCAGCGCGCTGCCCGGCAAGGGCATGGTTACCACGCCGAGATCGATTTCGCCCGCGACCACTGCTTCGGCAATAATGCGTGAGGGTGCCTCGCGAATGGAAAAACGCACCTCGGGATGCGCCCGGTGGAAACGACCCAGCAAGGTTGGCAACAGACAGGTGGTCGCGGTGGCGCCGCCCCCCAAGGCAATAGCCCCGCCCGCGAGATCGCCGCCCGTACCCAAAGCTGCCCGCGCCGCATCCAATCGCGCCACAATATCAGCAGCATGGCGACGGAATTCCTCACCGGCACGGGTCAGAACCAGACCCCGTCCTTGGCGGTGAAACAACGGCGTGCCCAAATCCTGTTCCAACCGTGCGACCTGCCCCGACAGCGCCGGCTGGGTCAGATGCAGGCGCTGCGCGGTCCGGGTCATGTTCCCGACCTGGGCCAGGAGCAGGAAATTGGCGAGATGCTGGGTATCCATCGGTTGCACCAGCATTGGTCAGTCGCGCTACAATTCCAGCGGTGACTTATCACGAGGGAAGACAATACGTCCTGCGTCTTGCGTCCTGCGTCCTGCGTCCTGCGTCTTCGATTCCTTGTTGTATATATCCTGAAAATGATTTCATATCATTATTAATTTACTCATGGGTATCACCATTCACTGGGGCGTCCTGCGCCACCTGCACCATGATGTGGGCGCGAACCGAGCGATTCTTTGGGGAGCGATTGCTCTTGATGTCCTGGTTCTGGGATCATTCCTGGTGGTCAGGGGCTCTTCTGATCCCTTGATTGTCTGAGTGAGCCTCGTCTCGGTCACTGTTGTTATTCTGTTCGAGCACTTCTATCTGCGAAAAAATAGGTCTGCGGGACAGAAGCAGGACGGCGACGCATGATCGTGCTTCAGTTGTATCGCATGGGCCAATGTGTTGGCACGCATGGCGCTTGCAGTCCGTGTGCATTTTCACCTGCTCGGACGACCCATGGTCTTCTTATTGATTGAAGTCCAAGGCACCTGCGGTGGCAGTGTTCGCGACAGCAAAGAGTGCTGTGGTTTCCATCCATGAGCGCCAAAAGTCGGGACCCGATAATCCTGCATACGCTCTCTTGCCCTCCTCCAAACAGAATCGATGCCCATCTCATGACCACCCCCATCAAAGCCTATGCCGCAACCAGCAAAGGCGGGAAACTGCAAGCATTCGAGTACGACCCTGGTCCATTGGCTGACGAACAGGTGGAGATCGGGGTCGAATACTGCGGCCTCTGCCATAGCGATCTGAGCATGATCGATGACGAATGGGGGATGACAGTCTATCCCCTGGTCCCCGGTCACGAGGTGGTCGGGCGCGTGGTGGCGGTCGGTAGCGGGGCCAAGGGAGTGCAGGTCGGCCAGCGGGTTGGTCTGGGTTGGTGTTCGGGAAGCTGCATGGCATGTCCCCAATGCCTGTCCGGCAATCACAACCTTTGTCAGACGGTGGAATCGACCATCGTCAAACGGCACGGCGGATTCGCGGATCGCGTTCGTTGTCATTGGGTCTGGGCGGTGCCGATTCCGGAGAACCTGGAAGCGCAGAGCTCCGGGCCGCTTTTTTGTGGCGGCATCACCGTGTTTAATCCCATCGTCGAGTGCGCGGTGCAGCCCACCGATCGCGTGGGTGTCATTGGTATCGGCGGATTGGGCCACATGGCGTTGCAGTTTCTCAACAAGTGGGGCTGTCACGTAACGGCTTTTACCTCGCACGATTCCAAGCGTGACGAAGCGCTGCAGCTTGGCGCGCACGAGGTGGTCAGCTCCAGCGATACCGACCAGATGCAGGCGATCGCCGGTTCCCTGGATTTTATTCTTTGTACGGCCAATGCGACTCTGCCGTGGGATGCAATTATTAACTGCTTGGCGCCAAAGGGACGCCTGCATCTGGTAGGGGTTGTGACCGAACCCATACCGGTCGCCGCATTCGCCCTCATCGGTGGGCAAAAGGCGATCTCCGGCTCACCGATGGGAAGCCCGTTTAACACCGGGCAAATGATCAACTTCTCAGCCCGGCATCACATTGCCCCAATGGTCGAGATGTACCCACTCTCCAAGGTGAATGAAGCCCTTGATCATCTGCGCGCCGGCAAGGCGCGATATCGCGTGGTCTTGTTTAACGATTTTCCGTGACAGCGGCCTGTGGTTTATCCGTCAGTTCGAGTAACTTAAAGTTAATTTTCTCTGTTTTTGCTCCACCAACCGACAAGGTCTATAATCCATGCCCAGCATCACCAGCCGCGAAATCCGCCTTGCCTCACGGCCCACGGGCATCCCGACTACGGATAATTTTGTTCTCGCCGAAACTGTCCTGGACCCGCTCAAGGATCAGGAGGTGTTGGTTCGCAACCGCTTTATGTCAGTGGATCCCTATATGCGTGGACGCATGAATGCAGGCAAGTCCTACGTTCCGGCGTTTGAGGTCGGCAAGCCACTCGATGGCGGAGCGGTGGGTGAGGTCATCGAATCGCGCGACAAGGCATTCAAAACCGGTGATGTGGTGTCCTCCCGTTCAGGTTGGCGTGAATATGTCATTGCGCAGGCTCAGGATCTGCAACCAATCGCACATCCGGTACAACCACTCTCGCTCTACTTGGGCGTCCTTGGCATGACCGGCATGACGGCCTGGGTGGGATTAGGTCTCGCAAAAATCAAACCCGGAGAGGTCATCTACGTCTCTGGCGCGGCCGGTGCGGTGGGCAACGTGGTCGGACAACTGGCCAAAATCCGCGGTTGTCGGGTGATTGGATCCGCCGGATCAGCGCGGAAGATCACCGCCCTGACCACGGAATGCGGATATGCTGCCGCCTTCAACTACAAGTCTGGACCGATCAGTGAGCAACTGAATCAAGCAGCGCCTGAGGGTATTGATGTGTATTTTGACAACGTCGGTGGCGAGTCTCTTGAGGCAGCGCTCTCGGCCATGCGTCAGAACGGGCGTATCATCGCGTGTGGCAGCATTTCTGGCTACAACAACGAGGGCAAACCGCGACCTGGGCCGACGAATCTTTTCAACATCACCACCAAACGATTAACTATGCAGGGCATGATCGTTGGGGATTGGCTGGATCGCCAAGCTGAATTTCACGCCGAGGTTGGTGGGCATTACCGCGCAGGAAGAATCAAGAACATGGAGACCGTGGTGGAGGGGATCGACCAGGCGGTTGGTGCCTTTACCGGACTCTTTCGCGGCGAGAACATCGGCAAGATGGTGGTGAAACTGAGCTAGACCGTTGTGAAATGTGGTGGTGATGCGTGATAAACGTCAGCGCCGCTGACATCACCCATGCGTGGTTGATCATGCACAATGCAGGGTCCCGGAGCATGGGACCCGTTCGTTTGCACGGTTCATCACCTGTGAAAGCTCCAGTGAGCTGAATCCAGGCAGTGGGCACACTTTTTCTCAGGTGTTGAGAACCGACGAAAGAAACGACGAGTCTCTCATTACATGATTGGGATGAGCTCGCGTGGTGGTCGCATCGGACTGACCTCTGTGTTGGCATGGATACTGCTGCCATTCCATGTGCCTTTTCCACCAAACAGGACGACCCATGACGTGCCCGATGATCTGGGCGATCTGGTTGCCAAGACTGCTGGCGAGATCAGGGGCATCCCCGTGACGAAGCTACCCACGCATACCGGCGTGACAGCAATCTATCGAATCTGACCTAATTCACCTCAACAAGGAGCATGACGCATGAAAGTTCAAGTCAACACCGGCCATCATATTGAAGGGCACGAGGCATTCGTGGCACACGTAGAAGCTACGGTCGCGAAAACGCTCAGCCACTTTAGCGCGCATATCACGCGCGTGGAAGTTCATGTCGCCGACGAAAATGCCGGAAAACATGGCAAAAATGATAAAAAGTGCATCATGGAAGCCCGCCTTGAGGGACGGCAGCCCATTGCGGTGACGTGCGAGGCGGCGACCTCGGGTCAGGCTGTCGCCGGTGCGGCGGACAAGTTGAAGAGCGCTCTCGAGAGCACGATGGGGCGGCTCCGCGAACACCGGGAGCATCGCTAGGTATTGCGATATTCGTCAATTTCCCTCCCACTCCATACCCATAAGGAACAAACTCCGTTATGGACTCTGATCGCGACTATCTAAGCGAGTGGGTACGGATGAGCCGTCGCGGATTTTTGTCCGCGGCTACGTTCGCAGCCCTGGTTGGTTGTACTGGTTTGCGCACGACCCGATCCGGAGCTCCTCCGGTCGCCGGGAGTTTCAGTGAGCTCGACGCTACCGGCGAAGGGGGGATCGATCTGGTCCTGGAGCGGCGCCCGCTGCAGATCGGCGGCGGCATCGGGAACGCGATCACCGTCAATGGATCAGTGCCTGGTCCGGTGATCCGCATCACCGAGGGCAAAGAAGCGGTGATCCGTGTTCACAATCGGATGAGCGAATCGACCTCGATCCACTGGCATGGGATCCTGCTGCCCTTCACCATGGATGGCGTGCCAGGAATCAGCTTCGCCGGCATTCCGGCCGGCGAGACTTTCACCTATCGCTTCCACGTGCGTCAGAATGGGACCTACTGGTATCACAGCCACAGTGGCATGCAGGAGCAACTGGGTTTGTACGGCCAATTAATTGTCGTGCCGGCCGGGCCCGATCCGGTTGCGGCCGACGTCGAGCGCACGGTGGTTCTCTCCGACTGGACTTTTGAGGACCCCCACGCGGTCATGCGCAAGCTCAAGACCATGGAGGGGTATTATAACTTTCAGCGCCCGACCCTCTCTAATCTCGGTCAAGAGATGGAGATCCGGGGCATGGACCTTGGCGGGGTGCTGGCATCGCGCGTCGCGTGGAATCGGATGCGCATGGATGAAAGCGATATCGCGGATGTCACTGGGGCGACCTATACCTATCTCATTAACGGCCGCACGGCCGACGAGAATCCCCACATCTTGGCTGAGCCTGGCCAGCGCGTTCGCCTGCGCATCGTCAACGCCTCGGCCATGACCTTTTACGATGTTCGCCTTCCTGGACTACCGATGACGGTGGTCCAGGCCGATGGTCAAAACGTGCGCCCGGTAGAGGTTGACGAATTGCGGATCGCGGTCGCGGAAACCTACGATGTGTTGGTGACGATGCCGCCGGATCGTGCGGTCACCCTGTTCGCTGAAGCGATGGATCGCAGCGGCTACGCCCGCGCCACCCTCGCCCCGACGTCGGCGGTTGCCGCAGAGGTCCCCGAACGGCGCCTGCGCCCGCTGCTGACGATGGCCGATATGGGCATGCTCCACGGCGCTGGTGGCCACGCCGGAATGGCAGGCATAGGCGACCACGATATGGCGGGAATGGCGGGAATGGCGGGAATGGATGGGGTGGCCGCTATGCCCGCTATGCCCGACGATGCCGACCACCGTGGAATGGCGGGAATGGCCGATCACCCTGCGCAGGGAAAGACATTAGCAGTGACCGGCCTGCCCGATCGGCGCCAACATGGACCGGCGGATCATGGGCCAGGCAGCATCACCATGGGGCACAGCGTGGCCTACCGGCGGCTTGATAATCCCGGTCTGGGCTTGGGTGATGATGGTCGTCGGGTCCTGACTTATAAGCACCTGCGTTGCCTGACAACGCCCGCTGATCGGCGCGCGCCGACGCGTGAAATCGATATGCATCTGACCGGGAATATGCACCAATACATCTGGGGCTTCGACGGCAAGAAATGGTCTGAAGCGGACATGCTGCGCTTCCAATACGGTGAGCGACTGCGGATTAACTTCATCAACGATACGATGATGAACCATCCGTTGCATCTCCACGGCATGTGGATGGACCTGTATGCCGGACACGCCTACAGCGAGAACCCCCGCAAGCATACTGTCAACGTCCAGCCGGCCGAATTGCTCACCGTCGACATCAGTGCCGATGCTCCGGGCCAATGGGCCTTCCACTGCCACCTGTTGTACCACATGGAGATGGGGATGTTTCGCACCGTGGCGGTGGTCCGGTCCGTGAGCGAGGTGGCCGATGCGGTTCGCTGATGTGCGGCCGACCCACGTGGTCGTGGCTGGGCTGCTGGCCCTTGGGCTTCCGGCTGCGGAAGCTGCGGAAGTCGTGGAAGAAAGGGCGCCGATGGATCATGCCCAGCATCATCCCGGGGCGGAAGACGCAGCCGAACCGGTCGGTCCAAAGCTGCCGGAGGGTATGACGCTGGACGAGGTGCTCGATCGCGCGGCCCAAGCGCCTCCCGCCGGTTTCCCCGACGCGATTAATGATAATGCAATTTTCGCCTACGCCGTGCTCGACCAGTTCGAATATCGGATCCCCGATCACGGCGACGAGAGCCTCGGGTGGGAAGGAATGGCGTGGATCGGCTACGATTACGACAGGCTCTGGATCGAGCACGAGGGTGAATTGTCGGTGGGAGGCTCAAGGCACGGCGAGACCGAAACCGATCTGCGCTATTCGCGTTTGGTGACCGCCTTCTGGAATGCCCAGGTCGGGGTTCGCTACGCCAACGAATGGGCGGATGACCTGTACGACGATACCTGGTCTGCCGTGGTCGCGCTGCTGGGCGTGGTGCCTTACATGGTCGAGGTCGATACCTCGCTGGCTCTGTCAGAAGATGGTGACCTGTGGTTCGAAGGTGAGGGGGAATACGATCTGCGCGTGACCCAGCGTCTGGTTCTGCAACCGCGATTGGAGTTTTCCCTGTTCGCCCAGGATATTCCCGAGCGACTCGTAGGCGCGGGGCTCGGACCTGTCGACGTAGACCTGCGCCTGCGCTACGAGTTCACGCGTCGTTTCGCGCCCTACCTGGGCCTCCGCTACCATGTCACGGTAGGCGAGACCGCGGATCTGGTAGAGGCTGCAGGCGGAGAAACCCAGCAATTTATTTTCCTGAGTGGTCTACGGATCGCGTGGTGAGTTGAGCTAGCCGACTCGACGACTGAGGTCCGGACAGCGGCCCAGTCTCGCGAGTAGCGCGGCGAGTAACGCCGCCACGTTCAGCGTCGGATAAAATGATAAAGAGACGCGGCTTCATTGCTCCGGCCTTTTCGGCTGCGGCGAAGCAAGCCGCCGATAGTTGTCGAGAAAGCGCCGGTCAATGAAATCCTTGAGCCACATGCTCGAGCGGCCATGCCACCAAAACGGTCCCCAGGTCGCCAGCGCGGTGCCGTTTCCGAGATTGAGAATGGCGAGAAAGCGCTTCTGCGGCTGGTATTCGCTGAGGGGTTTACGCTCCAGGCTGGCCAGCAGATTCGCGTGAATGTAGGCGGCTTGGCGCACGCCAAACACGCCAAGCTTCGGCAAATCGAAGCCTTCCAGCGCGGCGCAATCACCACCGGCGAAGACCCGTTCGTCGGCGATCGAATGCAACGCGCTGTTGATGCGTAGTCCTTGTTTTGGACGCGTCGGTAGGCTCGTGGTCTGCACCAGCGGATGCGCTTCGAGCCCAGTCGCCAGGACCACGATATCTGCGGCAAAGGAGCGGCCATCTTCAGCAATCAACGATGGTCCCTTGCGCCGAACGACCCGGACATGCGTGCGGATGTCCACGCCGTGGCGGATCAGCTCGCGCTGGAGTTTGCGCGCTGCGCCGGCTGGAGCCTGTTGGATCAGTCGATCGGCGGGCGTGAGCAGGGTCACGTGTACGATTCGGTTATGCAGCGTGGCCAACGCGGCCAAATTCGCTGCAACTTCGCAACCCGTCGGACCGCCGCCGACCACCGCCACGCGCGGCGTCTCGTCCGCGCGAAACCGCGCCTCTATATGTTCGCGCAGTTTCCATAAATTATTAATCGGCTTGACCAACCACACGCTGGGGTCATCGGCCGCGCCAGCAATACTGTCCGCATCCACGCGACTGCCGACATTCAGCGATAAATAATCGTAAGCCAACTCAGTTCCACTGGCGAGGCGAAGCCGCCGCGCGGCGGTATCTATCGTCTCGATGCGATCCTTAATGAACTCGGCGCCGTGCGCCTGCGCGAGCGCTTTCGCGTCGACCCGATCTTCCGCCGAATCATATCTGCCGCCGAGCATCCCGGTGGCCAGACCCGAATACCAAAAATCGCCCGGATCGATCAGCACCACGCGCGCGCCCCTCGTGATCAGATCCTGGGCATGCGCCGCCACGTAAAGATGTACATGGCCTGCTCCGGCAAGGACTACGGTCTGTGAGTTGTGCGGTGCTACCGGGTCCACGACAGCCATTTTCCCATGAGCATTTTCACGAACGGCGTGAGGCGCGTGCGGCTGTAGAGATCGCCAGTCTTGCGGATGGCATCAGCTTGGGTGGGGTACGGATGGATCGCTGCGCCGATGGTCTTGAGCCCGAGCTTTCCCTTCATCGCGAGGGTCAATTCTGAGATCATATCGCCCGCGCGCGCCGCAACCACGGTTGCGCCGATAATGTCATCCGTGCCTTTGCGGACGTGGACACGCACGAAGCCGTCGGTCTCGCCATCGAGAATAGCACGGTCTACTTTGCTCAATTCCTGGGTGTACGTGTCCACTTCTATGCCTTTGTCCTGCGCTTCCTTTTCATACAGGCCGTCGTGGGCAGTTTCCGGCGAGGTGAAGGTCGCCCAGGGAATAATCAGGGAACTCACTTTGGGGCGACCTTTGAACAGCGCGTTGCGAATGACGATACGTGCCATGAAATCCGCTGCGTGGGTAAATTGATACGGCGAGCAAATGTCGCCGCACGCGTACATGCGTGGGTTCGTCGTTTGCAGTCGGTCGTTGACCGTCACGCGCTTATGGTCGACTTCACACCGACGGTTTCAAGCCCGAGGCCCTCGACGTTCGGCGCGCGGCCCACAGCGACAAGGAGTTGATCCACGACCACGTCGTAGCTGGGTCCCAGCACATCCATCTGAAGTCGGACGCCGTTCGGGTCTTTGGCAAGGTGGAGTTGCTTGCCGTGATCCAGGAATGTCACGCCGTCGCGAAGCAGCGCCGCTTCCACAAGGGCCGCCGCGTCGCGATCTTCACGCGGTCGAGGTCGATACCTCGCTGGCTCTGTCAGAAGATGGTGACCTGTGGTTCGAAGGTGAGGGGGAATACGATCTGCGCGTGACCCAGCGCTTGGTTCTCCAGCCGCGGTTGGAGTTTTCCCTGTTCGCCCAGGATATCCCTGAGCAACAGGTCGGCGCTGGGCTCGGACCTGTCGACGTGGACCTGCGCCTGCGCTACGAGTTCACGCGTCGTTTTGCGCCCTACCTGGGCCTCCGCTGCCATGTCACGGTAGGCGAGACCGCGGATGTGGTAGAGGCAGCAGGCGGGGAAACCGAGCAATGTATTTTCCTGAGTGGTCTGCGGATCGCGTGGTGATTGAGCTAGCCGACTCGACGAATGACTTTCGGACACCAAGAAGAATTGCTCGTTGACCCTCGTCGGCTGGGTGAGGGAATCATTCAACTCTAGGAGTCTGTCGGAGATAGCGAGACTACGTCTGGCTTGGTCTTGGCCAACGCATCTCCTGCGTTGGAAAAATGGGCCGGTAGCCCTGCTACCAGCGCCATTTTCCCGCCTTGGATCTGCGCGACGGTCCACGGCGCCAGTCTTGCTCGCTATCTCCGACAGACTCCTAGGACCAAGTCGTTCACGTCAGGGAATGCCCTGGGCACCGACGTTCGCCACCAGCCATGAGAAGTGCTGGTCTCCTCAGTCAATGACGGGCAGATTGATCAAGCCCATACCCGGAGCCAGGTGCGCAAGAGACGTTTCCTGAATGGCGTCAGGCGGGTGCGGTTGTACGCATCCGCCGCCTTTTTGATCGCTTCGCCCTGGGTCGGATAGGTGTGGATGACGTTGGCCAGCGTGCGCAAACCAATCCCTGCCACCATCGCCAGGGTGACCTCATTAATCATCTCACCGGCGTGACGGGCGACGATCGTCGCACCCAAAATTCGGTCCGTGCCCTCCTTGACGTGGATTTTGACGAAGCCCGCCTCCTCCCCGTCAGCGATCGCACGATCCACGTCGTGCAGCGGGATCGTGAACGTCTTGACCGAGATGCCCTGGTTGTGCGCCTGCCGCACATGGAGGCCGACATGGGCGATTTCCGGATCGGTGTAGGTGCACCAGGGAATCGTCAGTGCACTCAGCCGCTGACGCCCGAGGAACAGTGCGTTGCGAATCACGATGCGCGCCGAGGCGTCAGCGGTATGGGTGAATTTGTGCTCCAGGCAGACGTCGCCGGCAGCATAGATGCGCCGATTACTGGTCTGCAGAAAATCATTGACGCGGATGCCATCGTTGGCGCCGTGGCGGACGCCAGCGGCCTCCAGGTTCAGCCCTTCGACATTCGGCAACCGGCCGGTGCCGGTGAGGATGGCATCGACTGCGACCGTGCTTTTATGATCGTCACTAACCAGATCGACGAGCTTCTGCCCGTCTTCGACGCGCACGTTGACGGCGCGGGTGTTGAGCCGCACCTCGATGCCGTCGCGAGCGAAAGCAGCAGACAGGATCTGGGCGGCGTCGCGCTCTTCCCCAGGCAGGAAAAGCGGCCAGCTCTGCGCAATAATAGTCTTCGATCCGAAGCGCGAAAAGGCCTGCGCCAGTTCGCAGCCGAGCGGGCCGCCGCCGATGACCAGCAGGCGGCGCGGCAATTCGGTCAGGTCGAAGACGTTTTCGTTGGTGAGGTAGCCGGCTTCGTCGAGTCCGGGAATCGAGGGCATGTCAGGACGCGAACCCGTCGCGATCATTGCTTTTTTGAAGCGCAGGGTCGTACTATCTACCGTCAGCGAATCGGTTCCGGTAAAGCGGGCCGAGCCGAAAAATACATCGACGCCGGCATCAGCCAACCGGCGCACCGAATCGGCGCGGCTGATGCGGGCGCGAATGCCGCGCATGCGCTGCATCACGGCGGCAAAATCAACGCGGATATCGTCGGGGATCTGGGCGCCATACTGGGTGGCATGGCGCATCTCGGCATACAGCCGCGACGTGCGAATGATCGCCTTGGATGGCACGCAGCCCACATTCAGGCAGTCGCCGCCGAGCAGATGGCGCTCAATCAGTGCGACCTTTGCGCCCACTGCCGCGGCGGCGTGCGCCGCCGTCAGTCCCGCCGCGCCCGCTCCGATGACCACCAGATTATAGCAGGCGGCCGGCAGCGGATTGCGCCATGCTTCAGGACGCACATTGTTCCGCCGTTCGCGCTCGGCGGTGTCCGACTGGTCAGTGGTTGGTGCATTATTGCGAGCGGGCATGGGCGTGGTCCTTGTTTGACGCGCGTCGCGACAGCCAGCCGCCCCGGAATCCCGCGCGCGACAATCCGGTGCGGATCGGACGACAATTCCGCATCAGTCGCCAGATCAGTTGGCTGCGATGATTTTCGATCATCAATAGCACGATGCCCTGATCGAGTCCGAAGAGTCCGGAGGAGACCCAGGCGCGGCGATCGGCGCGGGCGAGGGTTGGATTACAACCGCTGACGTATTGCAGGCCGCACAGGTTCTCAGGATAGCGTTCAAGCATGACGCCAACGGTGCGCAGGACGATGTCGGGCGCGAATGGCAGCGACGCCACCGCCGCCCATCCGCTCAAGGTTCCGTCATCAGGCCCGTAGGGAACGCCCCGTGCGGCATAACCAAACAAGCGGCGTGGTTCGTCAGCCAACTCTGTTTTCTGCTGGCTCGGCCCATCGCAGGCGGTCACGCCCCAACAGGATTCGTCGTAACCGACGAACCCGTGCGGGTTACGGCGCGCGTATTCACGCTGGACCTCGGTCGCGCGCCGGCTGTTCTCGAAATAGTCGCAACGCTTCTCGCGCATGAACCGATCCTGGATGCCGCGAAAATCGATCCAGGCGTGCGAAAACTGATGAATGAACAGCGGCCCCGCATACAGAAAATCGTAGCCGTACAAATTTTCCCACTGGTAGGTCGCGGTCCAGGCCTTGAAGCTGTCACCCGTAATCGGGTGCGTTGGCGAGCCCAGCGCGAGCACATACAGCACGATGGCCTCGTTGTAGCCATCCCAGCCATAATTCAGAAATCCGCACTCAGGTTTCCAGCCCAGCCGGATGGTCGTCTTGCCGTCCAGTGCCCACGCCCAGTCGATGCGACGGTAAAGCGCATCAACGATTCCGCGCAGTTCAATTTCCTCCTTCGTTTCGGCAGTGAAATAGCTGGCTGTCGTGAGCGCGCCAGCGATCAGCATCGCAGTGTCGATCATTGACAGTTCCGAGCGCCACATGCGAACGCCGGTCTGCATGTCGAGAAAGTGGTAGTAAAAACCTTTATGGCCGGTTGCCTCCGGACTGCCGCTTTGATCGCTGTCGCGGAAGAAACGGAGCGTCACGAGCGTGCGTTCGACTGCATCGGCCCGCGTCATCCAGCCCCGCTCCACCGCGATGGGATAGCCCGATAACGCAAATCCAACCACCCCGGTGCTGGCAGGCGCGTTATCGAGCGTGGTGTCGGCGATCAGTCCGTTGGCGGGATTCACCGCTTGGATGAAGTAGCTGAACGCGGCGTGCTGGAGCTGGTCGAGCGTCTGCTCGGATATGGGTGGCTCGCTGATCATGTGGCGGCGCCTCCGACGGATGCCTCGCGGGTTAATTCTAGCGTGATGGCTGCGATTGCGTGCGGGGGAAGGTCGACCTCGAAGTGGACGGTGCCTTCCGCATAGGCGACCGCGAACGACTCCTTCACGAGGCGAGAGGCGGCTTCGAGTTCCTCTACCTGCGCGCGGCTTAGATACTCCGGCTCACCCATCTCGCGCCACTGCCTGCGCGGGTTTGCGTGGTTCTCGTCGATGCGCTCGATGGTGGCAGCAAGGGGCGCGAGAGCTTCGGTCAAACGGATTTCCACGCGCTGCAAGACGATGTCGTGGCGCGGCTGGGCGTGGTTGGTGAGAAACACCGTGACTGAACCAAACTTGCGAATGACCCAGGCATCGACTGTCGCGTGCGTGCCAACGACCGGGAGCCGTTCATGCCCGAGGTGGTGCAAAAGCTGGAAGGCGCGGTAGATCGGCTTTGGGATGCCATAGAGATTCAGCAGACCGAACCCGCCATGGAACGGGATTGAGGGAAAGTAATTCTCTTCGAAGATGTCGGTGAAGGTCCAGTAGCTGTAACTCTCCACGAAAGAATCCGTCTCCAACATGATCCTGGCGGCGTAGGCCGCGGCGAACGGTTCGTCGTGGTAGTGGTCCCGCGGATTCGAGGTGATATTCCATTCCGTAAAATAGACGGGAAGTCCGCGCGCCTGTTCGCGCACGAGTTTCGCCCGGTCACGCAGGAGATCCCGCGGGCTGTTGGCGAGCTGCTCCTCGGTGTCGGCGCCCTCGAAGCCGAGTGGGTCGGTCGGGTAGATGTGCGTGCTAATGAAGTCAACGGGCACGCGGTTGTTTTCGCCGTAATCTCGCAGCTCCTCGACCCACGCGGTCATGGATGTCGCCGGGCCGCCGACGCGGAGCGACCCGTCGATGGATTTGATCGCCTGCGCCGTATGCGCGTAGAGCTTGAAGTAGTCTTCTTGGGTGCCGGTCCAGAATGCCGGGATATTCGCTTCATTCCAAACCTCGAAGAACCACTGACGCACCTCGGCAAGGCCGTAGCGTTCAACCCAATGGCCAACCAGTTTGCCAATGAGCGTGCCCCAAGCGTCGTAATTTTTGGGCGGCGTTATATTCCCCCGATAGTGAAAAACGGTTTCGGGCCCCGATGCCAGCATCTTTGGCATGAAGCTCAGCTCTACAAATGGGCGCATGCCGATTGACACCAGGAAGTCGCAGATGCGGTCGGCGTTGAAGAAGGAGTAGAGCGGTTTGTCCTCGTGGGCGATGAGCGTGCCCATGTCATCCGAGAGCAGTCCGTGGAAGCGCACATACCGGAAGCCAAGCTCGTCGTGGCAGCGGCGGAGCTGCGCTTGCCAATCCGCGCGCAGTGCGAGCGGCGCATGGCCGCTGCCGATGGTGTGCTCCCAGGCGTGCTTCAATGGTGTGCTCGTCGCCGTCAGGCGGCAGGTGAAGGTCGCGGGCATGAATGTCGTCTCCTGAGTTTGCGGTTGTGACCTGTGGCCGGTTTTGCCTCGGCGTGAATCAAATACGTCATGAGCACGTTTTTTCGGCCCACTTCATTGCTCGCGGTAATTCCACGTCAGCCCACCGTCGATGAGCAGCGTTTCGCTGGTGATGTAGGCGGCGTCTTCCGAGGCGAGGAAGGCGACCGCGCCGGCGATTTCGCTCGGCTGCCCCATCCGGCGCAGAGGGATTTTAGCCAACAGTTCCTTCAGCTTTTTTTTGTTCTTCATGAGTTTCGCGTTAATCGGGGTCTTGATCGCGCCAGGAGCAATGGAATTCACTGTAATTCCTGACGGTGCGAGCTCGATTGCCAGGTCCCGGCTCAGCATTTTCAGCCCACCTTTACTCGCGCAGTAACTCGCAAAGCCGGGAAACGGCAGGTCTTCATGGACCGACGAGATATTGATGACGCGTCCTGGTCGACGCGCGGCGATGAGCTTCTTGGCAAAGCCTTGTGTGGTGAAGAAGACGCCCTTGAGATTCACGTCGAGCACCTTGTCGTAATCCTGCTCTGTCACGTCGATGAATGGACCGGAAATTTCCAGCCCCGCGTTATTCACCAGGATGTCGAGCGGGGCAAAGTCGAATGCCTTCGCCACGAGCCGCCGGATGTCCGGCAGCCGGGCGAGGTCGGCGCGCACGATGCAGCCGCGCCGGCCTGCGGCCTTCACGCGCTTCAGCGTCTCCTTCGCGCCGTCTTCATCGCCACGGTAGTGGACCACGATATCCGCGCCTTCCTGCGCGAGGCGCACGGCGATGGCCGCGCCGATGCCAGAACTGCTGCCCGTGACGAGTGCGGATTTTCCGGAGAGTTTCATTGGTCGTCCTTGTTTTTTGCCGCGCAGGATTCCTTCAGCGCGTTCTTCGCGAGGCGGCTCACCCAGATGGTGACGCCGATTGTAGCAACGAGACCGACTCCAAAGAGCACATACCCCAGCGAGCTATGTTCATTGCTACTGCCTTCGATCCCGGCCTTGCCCGCCGCGCCGAGATACACGTTGAGCAGCGTGCCGGGCAGAATACCGCCTGCGGTCGCGAGGAAGTAGGGCCAGAAGCCGACCTTCGTAATTCCGTAGAAATAGTTACTCGCATTGAAAGGGATCAGCGGGCTCAGCCGTAGCAGCCCGATGATCTTCCAGCCTTGCTTCCCGATCGCCTCGTCGATGGCCGCGAACTTTTCGTTGCCCTTCGTTTTCGCCTCGATCTTCGACCGCGCGAGATGGCGTCCGATGAGGAAGGCGAGTGACGATCCGAGAACCGCGCCGGTCCAGGCCGCAACCATGCCGAGGCCTACGCCGAGGATCAGTCCAGTGGCGATGGTGAGGATGCAGCCGGGGACGAAAAGGACGGTCGCTGCCGCGTAAATGAGCGCGATAACGACGACGCCGAACGACCCCAGTTTCTCGACCCAGGAGCTGAGCGCCTGCATCCATTCATCGAGCGGAAGGAACGCTTTCGCCGATGCGGCGACGGCGATCATCGCAACGACGATTGCAATCCACTTCCAGTATTTGCTGAGCCATTTTCTCATACAGTCATCGGCGCCGGCGTTCGTAGAGCCCGGGGAAAGAGCCGCATCGCGCGAGTTGTGAGGCGCGTATGGAACGGCGTGTGCGATGTGGAAAGTCATAACTACTCCTTATCCGGAATGAACTTCAGGGCGACGCCGTTGTTACAATAACGAAGATGCGTCGGCGGCGGCCCGTCGTCGAAAACATGTCCTTGGTGCCCACCGCAACGGGCGCAGTGATATTCTGTCCGGGGAAGAATCATCGCAAAGTCCCGTTTTGTCTCCACATGGCCCTTGATGACATCATAAAAACTTGGCCAGCCGGTACCGCTCTCGAACTTGTCCTGTGAACGGAAGAGCTCCAAGTCGCACCCGGCACACACAAATGTTCCAGCTCTATTTTCCTTGTTCAAAGCACTGCTGCCAGCCCGCTCCGTCCCTTCCTGCCGGAGGACTTCAAATTGATCGGCCGTCAGACGTTCTTTCCATTCGTTTTCGCTCAGCGAAAGCGTCTCAAGTTTCGTGGAGGCCACAGCGTGCACCGTCGGGGCGGAATTGACAAAAAAGAATGCCCCGATCAGAAGTGCAGCAACCACAACGCTTAGCATCAGGAACCACATGTTTTTCATCCGAGTGTTCCTCATGAAAGTAACCCAGCCTTTCCTGAACCGTCATCATGCCGTTCCATTCTCTCGAACTGAAGCCGATGTCGCCTCCAGGCGTCTTCATGTATGGACTCGGCCCGAGGGGAGTCATCGCGAGGGTGACGTTGCATTTGCTGGCTCTGAATGGCTACGGGAGATGGAAGCCTTGGCACTTTTTTCGGTCGCTAACGCTGCTACTGCAGGAAGAAGGAACCAGTACAGTAAGCGCCATTCATGCCAACCTATAGTTTTGTACGACAAGATCGAAACGTGATCCCGCCAGGACAATCCTGCAAAAATTTATTGGATCGTAGTATCAGGTTTCACCAGGTTATGAAAAATATGATCCGCCCCCTGGATTCAGTCAGCTAACGCTTTCGAAAATGATGGACCATGCAAACGAACGGAGCGCCTATCCAGGGGCCCTGCATTGTGCATGGTCACCGGGTATGGCCAGTGGGAGATGGAAACGGTCGTTAATTGGGTCAGTGAACCTAAACTCCGCAGTCACAGGAGACGCAGAGACACGGAGGTAGCGCGGAGGAGAGGTAATGACTCTATGGGCGGTCACCGAAAGGATGAGCGGAAACCAGGAGCGAAAACGATCCGGCTGCTGTCTCGATGCGCCTCGGCGTCTCGGCGTCTGCTGCTCAATCCTTGGAATGAGGCTGAAAGCGTTTCAGGCGCAGCGCATTGCCGATCACCGAGACTGAGCTGAAGGCCATCGCCGCCGCAGCGATCATGGGATTGAGCAATAACCCAAAAGCTGGGAATAGGACCCCGGCGGCGATAGGAATTCCGGCGGCGTTGTAGGCAAAGGCAAAGAACAGGTTCTGCTTAATATTGCGCATCGTCGCCCGGCTGAGGCGACGGGCACGGACAATTCCGCGCAGGTCACCCTTAATCAACGTGACTCCGGCTGATTCCATCGCGACATCGGTTCCGGTGCCCATGGCGATGCCGACCTGAGCACGCGCCAGGGCCGGAGAATCGTTGACGCCGTCACCGACCATGGCGACAAAACGTCCCTCTGCTTGCAGGCGTTCGATGGTTTCGACCTTTTGCTTGGGCAGCACATCGGCGATTACTTCATCAATACCAAGCCGTCGTGCGACCGCTTCCGCGGTACGTTTATTGTCACCGGTGAGCATGACGATGCGCAGGCCTTCTTTGCGAAGATCACGCAGGGCTTCGGGGGTGGATTCTTTGATAGGATCCGACACCGCGATGAGGCCGGCGGCTTTTCCATCAACGGCGAGGAACATCACCGTCGCGCCTTCATCACGCAGGGCATTCGCCCGTGTAACGAGCGACTGGATGTCGACCGTTTCCTGTTCCATCAGGGCAGGGTTACCCAGTGCCAAGCGCTTGCCGTCGACCGTCCCCAAAACACCTTTGCCGGTAACGGAATTAAAGTCATTGGCAGTCGGGATAGTTATTTTTCCAGCTTCGGCGCCACGCACAATCGCGGCCGCTAGCGGATGTTCGCTGCCCGCCTCAAGCGCGGCAGCCAGGCGGAGGACCTCGTCTTTGTCGACACCGTCGGCTGCTTCCACCGTCGTTAATTCTGGGTGGCCCTGCGTGAGGGTTCCGGTTTTGTCTACCACCAAGGTATCGACGCGGCGGAGCATCTCGATGGCCTCGGCATTGCGGAATAGAACCCCCATTTGCGCGCCCTTGCCCGTAGCGACCATAATCGACATCGGCGTGGCAAGTCCAAGCGCGCATGGACAAGCGATGATTAAAACGGCGATGGCATTCAGCAGAGCGTAGAGCAATGCCGGTTGTGGACCAAAAATTGCCCAGACGGTAAATGTGATAACCGAGGTGAGCACAACGGCCGGCACAAACCAGGCGGCAACCAAGTCGGCCAGTTTCTGGATCGGCGCCCGGCTGCGTTGGGCTTCAGCGACCATATGCACGATGTGAGCGAGCAGCGTTTCGTCGCCGACTTTGCGCGCCACCATCACCAAGCCACCGGTCCCATTGACCGTGGCCCCGATCACCTGATCGCCGGCATTTTTATCGACTGGCATGGGTTCGCCGGTGAGCATCGATTCGTCCACTGCGCTGTGCCCGTCAACCACTTCGCCGTCGACCGGAATTTTCTCGCCGGGGCGGATGCGCAGGCGATCACCAATCACCACCTGATCAAGCGGAACATCTTCTTCCTTATCATCTTTCCCAATCCGGCGCGCAGTTTTGGCCGCGAGGCCAAGGAGCGAACGAATCGCGGCCCCGGTCGCGTTGCGGGCCTTTAATTCGAGCATCTGACCGAGCAGCACCAAAGCGGTAATGGTCGCGGCAGCTTCGAAATACAGTGCCGGCCGTCCATCCTCAGCCCGGAAGCCGGCAGGAAAGATCCCCGGCGCGAGCACGGCGACCAGACTGTACAGATACGCGATGCCGACCCCGATTCCGATCAAGGTGAACATGTTGAGATTCCACGTGCGGATGGACTGCCAACACCGAACGAAAAATGGCCAAGCGCCGTAGAGCACCACGGGAGTTGCCAGAACGAGCTCAAGCCACGCGGATACCGTCGGACCGAGAGCGCGCCGCACGGGACTGCCGAGGGCCATGTCGCCCATCACCATGATCAGCAGGGGCACCGTGCAGGCGACACTGATCCAGAAGCGGCGACGCATGTCGATATATTCACTGTCCGGCCCCTCTTCGGCCGCGGGAGTACGCGGTTCGAGCGCCATGCCACACTTCGGACACGACCCAGGTGAAGCGCTGACGACCTCCGGATGCATCGGACAGGTGTATTCCGTCGTGGAAATTGCGGCTGGTGGCGTTGTTGATTCCAGGGCCATGCCGCACTTCGGACAGGAACCCGGCTTTGGCTGACGAATCTCGGGATGCATCGGACAGGTGTACTGACGCGGTTGTTTGCCTGCCATCGCCGATGCCGCCTGGGAAGTGGAGGTGGCTGGGTCCGCAGCGGGATGCGTGCAGCACGAGTTGTTTTTTTGATTTATTTCGTCTTTTTCGTCGGACGTCTGGGCCGGGGCATCGTCTTTTTTAACCGTGAATTCTGCCGGGTTGGCGGCGAATCGCTTCAGGCAGTGCGCGCTGCAAAAATGCCAGGTGATTCCCTTCAGCTCGAAATGATGGGCTGATTTTTGCGGATTGACCTGCATGCCACACACCGGGTCCGTGACTGCGGTGGCGTCGGTGTGGTTCTGTTCGTGATTCATGGCGCGTCCGGTCGTTCGAATAGAATGAGGAGGAGAAATGGCGGGGCTGCTCTGGTTCGAACACGCGTCGACCGTTACCACTGAAGGCGTGAGAGAGCTGTGAAGGGGAATGTGGGCACGAAACGGTGGGCTGACCACGATAGGCACTCGTCAAGCATCGGGTATTTAGATCTCATTCAGGGAAGGTCGGAAGCGTGGCCACTGTTCCAGGTATAATTGAAATCCTTGGCGAGCCCGCCGATTGAGGATTCGGGGGGGGGTGATCTGCAATCCTTGGTGAGGAGATATGGCCTTTCGAGTGCGCTTATCACCTCTGCTTCGATCATCGCTAGTGCCATCAGGGCACTCCTTGTTTTCGCTCCCTTCTCTTGTCGAAGGAGTGCTGGCCGATAGGACGGAGGTGCGTCAGGCCATTCGATGTCACTGGTGAGCGCGTGCGATGCTTTGGGTCAGGATAAAACCACGTCGGGTGTGTGAGAAAATGCGAATTCGTTCATCGATCGCGATAGTGCCGGTCACTGTAATCGGCCTGCAGGCAGCGAGCCAGGTATCCGAAGTGGTCGATTCGGGCGACGAAATCAGACTCTTAGCTCAGGTGGTGGCCACGGGTGGTGGCGCGCAGCCCCAGCAGCTGCTGGACCAGATCGATCAGATCTCAGGCGAGGAATCGCAGTGCCGGCATGCGGCACGTTATCTCAAGCTCTTGGCGCTGGCGGCATTAGGTCGTGAGGAGGAGCTCGCGCAGACGACTAAGAAGATCCTGTCTGGGCCGTGGATTGACGAATTGTATGCGCTCGAGGCCATACGGATGGTGATCGAAGGAAATGGTTTAACCGACGCCACGTATCGCCAACGGGCTTTAAACGGCAAAGCGACAGTTGTTGTTGCAGTCGAAAGAGGGGGCGTCCCCTTCTCTGGCGACCTGTTCTGGCACAATACCGACGATCAGCGAGGACGAATCGTGGTGGACGAGGGCAAAGCAGGGCCGTTCCTGTTCTCGCCGGGAAAGAGTGTTTTCTCGACCGTGATAGAGGGGCAGTCGGTGGAGTTTGGCACGGTCAACCTCAAGGGCTGGTCGTCAGTCATTCTGCAGCTTTCGGCGGCGGCGGATAATCGTTTGGAGATTTTGTGGCCAGAGGAGGGCGCCGAAATCGCCGATGCACTGCCGATCTTCCGATGGCGCTATGCGCCAGGGCCCAATGAGACGATTGAGGTATCGGTCGCAAGCCAGGTTGACGAGACTTCATGGATGACGATTTGGGGTCCGTGTGAGAGTGACAAAGATCATGCCGATTTTGCTGCAGGGCCGGCGTCTCACGAACCGCTGCGGGTGGGCGAAGTCTATGAGGTGGTGGTCACCGTGGTCGGACCACCCGATCCGAAGGCTGGACCCGCAGCCGCCCCCCAGCGTCGTTCGCGGGCACGCCTATTCAGCTATGGCGGTAAGTGAAAGGCGCTATTTAGCAATTTCCCACCTGCACGGAAGCGTTGGTGGGGTGCCAACATTCGTCGTATCAGTCCCGCAAATCGCACTGTGCTGGTCAAGCGGATTCCGGACTCGGGTGTCTGAAGACATAGGAGAAGGAGTGTCATCGGTTTGGTCCCAGCGCTGGACTTGGCACTCCTGCTGGGCTCAGACGGGCCGTCGCTCTACACCTGGACCGCACCCGATGGCCGGTCGTTGCAGAAATCGGTGCAGTTGGTGGTGCCGTACGCTACCGGCGAAAAGACCCATGCTGAATGGGTCCATACGACGGTTGATCTCGACCGCCGCCGCGCTGCAGCGGGTTTGGAAAAGTACCGTGCAGGCCGGCTTTTTGACCCCATCGATGCAGCGAGCCTGCTTGAGGCGGCCAGTGCATTCGATCCTACCCTGGTATCGGTGTGGACCACGGTCACGGGGAACACCGCCGAGCGTTATGGGAGCTGGCGGATTTTATTGCAAAGCGCCATGCGCAAAGCCCTGCAACCCTAAGCGTCAAATGAGTGATCAATTCGCGGCCAAATATATCGCGGAGCGGTATTATCCGGACGTGGCTTACGCATGCAGGCCATCGTCCAGGATGTCGAATCATCCGCCTTGATCGACCCATCTGGGCTAACGGTCGATTGCCGCCGAACGCCCATCTCACCGCTCTTCGCGTTGGCCATTGGTGAATTCGGCCTGTTGGGCATCATCGTCACCGTACGGTTGCGCCTGCTGCAAGGTAAGCGTTTGCGCCGACAGGTGTTCATCACCACCCTTGACCGTCTGATGAAATACATCGACGCAGGTCAGGTGGAGGGCTACCTGTCTGGTTATTTTCAATGCATGACCGGCGAGCATGCACCGTTGTTCATGCACACGGGTTTTTTTGCGTGTTATGTCCCGGTCGGAGCAGAAGAACCGCTGCATGAGCCCCAACGCAGACTCGCCCAGAATGATTGGCGCACGGTGGACCGTTTGGCCCACACATATCACGCTGGGCTCTATCGCATGGATTCCCCCTTTTGCCTAGCTACCGACGGCACGGTTGCATGATGGAGCGATAGACGTAATGTCGCCTGTTCTCACTCCGTAAGAAGTGATGAATGATTACTTTCATGGAGGAGCGACCCATGCGGATGAGCGTTAAAATCGTCAGTTGGATGTGCATCTATCTGGGTGTCGTTATTGGGGTGGCGCCCGTTGCAGCCACTGAGGCTCGCAGTCTGTCTGCTCCGGTGGTGGAGCAGATCACCTCAGCCGAAGACCTGATGTTGGTTGCCGACCTGGACCGGTCACGGAGTGGAGAAGCTGCGCTCGCATTCGCCCAAATCCTCCCCGATCTTGATGACACGACATCCCCGCGTACGCGCCGGGATGTCGCTGCCTGTATTCTGTGGTGTCAGCGGCGGATGTCCCCTGATGACCGGGAAGCAATGCGGCGGGGATCCGAAAAGCAACAAGCGTTATGGCGCCGGGTGGAAGAGGTGGTCGAAGCGCAAGTACCCGCGGCAGAGTCCAACGTCTGGATGCAAGGGGCCGATCACTTTGCTTTGCAGAATCCGGATCGCCCTTTACTAATTGTCGCTCGCTATTTGGAAGTGGCAGAACGGTTTGTGGGTACCCCCGAATCATTGGCGGCGCAGCAGAAATCCTTTGCCTACCAAGCCCAGGTCACCATGGCACATAAGCCTGCCGCGCACGCAACCATATTCTCCAGTAAGCCAACTGCCAAGGAAGGAGCCGCAGAACTGCCTGATAGCGGCAGTCAGAAATCGGCGATTACTCTGATCAAAAAGCTTTATCGTGAGGAATATGCTCGCCGTGGACGCGAACACCAACAAGCATTTTCTCAGAAATTGCTCGCCATTGCTCGGGCGACTATGGCCGAGCCCCATTTGCGCTGGGCGCTGGGCAGCGAAGCTCTGCGACTGGCCCAGGCAGCCGGCGATCTTCCGGGTGTGTTGATCATCACCGATGAGATGGCCAGTTGGTTTACCGGCTGGGAACGCGATTCCATGCTGATCGAAGTCCTGGGGAAGATGCGTGGCGACGCACCACAAGCGATGCTGAGCTTGTTGGCCGATCCCGCCGATGCCGCAGCAAGCACAATCGCGGGCCGCCAACTTGCGCTGAAGGACGGGCGTTGGGATCTCGGGCTGCCGCTGTTGAGCAATGGCGATAACGTGGTGCTGAAGCATCTCTCTTCCTGCGAATTGATCCTGGGTGAGGAAGCCAGCGCGGAAGAAATTCTCGAGCTGGCTGATGCCTGGAACGCTCTTGCGGATGATCTCCCTCGCTCTGAACGTGACGCGGCCATTGCTCGCGGTGGCATCCACTATCAGCGGGTGCTGCCGATGTTAAAGGGTGTCACCCGGCAGCGGGTCGAACGCGATCTTCTGCAAGCACGTCCGGCCATGGATCGTGCCGAAGGCATCATTGATCTCTTTCCGCTGTTGGGCCTCGAGCAAGGTCGATTCCAAGGGCGTTGGAAAACCGAAGGTCGGGTTCTGGTTGTAGAAAAGAATGACACCGGCGATCATTTAACCGTGCCTTTGGTGCCGAAAGGCGATTACGTGTACACGGTTGAATTTAATCTGCGGAGTACCGGCGCAGCGATGTTTCTAATTCCAATAGGGCCAAATTCGCTCAACTTTTTCATATCTCCCAAAGGCAGCACCGTCCACCTCATTAATGGTGAGATGGTCCGCTCCATCGACGACGCCGCAGTTGCCCGTCCCGGTCAGCGCCAGACCTTTACCGCCACCGTGCGTCAATCGGGCGAGAAGATCCAGCTAACCATCCACCTCGATGGTGTCACTGCACTGGAGTGGAGCGGACCGTCGATAACCCAATTCGGCAATCACCGCAAGGCGCTCCCATCCCGTCCCGGCGCCTTCGGTCTGGGAGCGTGGAAAGCGGAGGTGGCATTTTACCGCGCTACGGTGCGTATGCTGTCGGGCACGGCTGATCCGTTGAAGGATTGACGCCTGAATTCTTAGGTTAAATTTCTTAGCAGATGCTGATCAGTGGTTTGCGGTCGTCCTGCGTCCTGCATCTTCGCATGTCCTATGTCCGAGGTCCTCTAAATAATATACAGCGCTACTGTTGACACCCCGTCACTGCACCGCGCCGCGATCAATGAATCCAGAGATAGACCCGCGCCGACTTCAGTCGGCAGGAGCCGCATCGTAGTTCGATGCGATCTGACCTAGGAGTCTGTCGGAGATAGCGAGACTACGGCTGGCTTGGTCTCGTCACGCATCTCCTAAGTTGGGAAAATGGCGCTGGTAGCATTGCTACCAGCGCCATTTTCCACTAGTTACCATAGTCGCCCTAGCTCTGTCCAGATTCCCTACCTCCATGCCGAAGACGCAGGACCCCGGACGCCGGACGAGGTGGCAATGAATGACGTGGCAATAAACGTGCATTACCGCGGCAAATCCAGCATCTTTGTCGAATCCCCAAAGCTTTCGAGCTGGACCCCAAAGCGAGTGGTCATGGCGAGAAAGAGATCGCACATGTTGCCGTTGGCGGCCAGGGCGCGCCCTGGCTTGATGCTGCCGCCGCCGCTGCCGGCGAGGAGCATGGGGAGGTCGTCATGGTTATGGCGGTCGCCATCGCCGGTACCGGATCCGTACAGGACCATGCTGTAGTCGAGCAGGCTGCGACCGTCGGATTCTTTGATGCTGGCTAGTTTTTCCACGAAATAGACGAACTGATCGACCAGATAGCGGTCGATGGTGCGGATGTCCGCGATTTTTTTGGCGTCATTGGCGTGGTGCGATAATTCGTGATGACCGCCGTTAATGCCCAGGTGGCGATAATTGATGCCGCTGCCGCCATTGCCGAACATAAATGTGGTGATCCGGGTGACATCGGCCTGCCAGCCCAGGGCGATCAGGTCGAGCATGATGCGGGTATAGGCGAGGTGGTCGTTGCGTTCGGGATAACTGACCTTCGGCGCATCCTTGTCGGCGGTTGCTGAGCCCAGACCGAAACGTTGGATGCGTTTTTCCAACTCGCGCACGGATTCGAGATATTCATCGAGTTTGTGACGATCAGAACCACCGAGCTGCTTACTGAGGCGGCTCGCATCGTCGCGGACTAGATCGAGCATGCTTTTGCGCAAGGCGACTTCGCCAGCGCGGATCTGATTATCGCCAGACTGCGCGACATCGAGGAATAGTTTTTTATACACCGCGCGCGGATCCGTCTCTTTCAAGTTCGCGGTGGTCGGGGTTCGCCACGAGATATTCGAACTGTAGAGACAGGAATACCCGGAATCGCAACTCCCGGCTTGGCCGGACCCTTCCAGGCCGAGCTCCAGGGACGGTATTGCGGTCAGATGTCCGGCACGTTGGGCGGCGATCTGGTCGATGGAAACACCGGCCCGGATATCGTTGCCCGCGGTTTTGCGTAGTTGCACGCCGGTCAAAAAAGTACCCGTTTCACGGGCGTGGTCGCCGGGGCCATCGCCATTCGCGCGGGCCTTGTCATGGCGCAGGTTCTGCAGGATGAGTACGTCCTTGAGGACGGCCTTGAGTCCTTGCAGCGTCGGTGAAAGCGTACTGGCGTTGGGCAGACGCCAATGCTCCATGTTGACCCCGTTGGGGGTCGACAGAAAGGCCATGCGTACCGGCGGTTTATCTTTGCGCTTGGGCGGATCCGCGAATGGAAAACTTTCCATCCAAGGCAAGAATAGGGCGCAGCCCAATCCTCGCAGGCAGTCACGGCGGTTAAGGCTAGGTCCGGTCATGGGGTCCTCGCTGAACGTTGCAGAAATTGAGGGCTTTCGACGACGGCCAAGAGCAGGGTCGTCATGCGCTGACCATTTTCTTCGAGATCGGTCACGATGGTATCGATGTGGGCCTCATCGCGGTAATCGACACCGCGGCCGATGGCATAGGTCATCATTTTTCCAGTGAAACAGCGCAGGAATTCTGTTTTGTGGGTAGTAGCCAGGATTTTTTTCAGATCTTCGGGCCCGCGAATCTTCTGGCCGCCGGGTAATACGCCGCTGGTGTCGACGGGGCGACCTTCATCACGGTCACGGGTGCGACCAACAATATCGAAGCCTTCGAAGGCGAATCCCAGGGGGTCGATCCGTTTGTGGCAGGACACGCATTCGGCGCGATTGCGGTGCTGTTCCAAGCGTTCGCGGGCGGTGGTCGGACGACCTGCGTCCACCTTCGGCAGGCCGCCAGCGGTGGGCGGTGGTGGCGGCGGGGGGTCGTTTAGGATTTGTTCCAGCACGAATTTTCCGCGCCGCGATGGGCTGGTGTGATCAGGGTTGGAGGTCACGCTCAGAATTGCCGCCATGGTCAGCACGCCGCCACGGTCCTTGTCGGTCAGGGTGACCTTTTGCCGACTTGAGCCCGTAAATGAAATGCCGTAATGCGCGGCCAGACGCGGATCGAGAATGGTCCAATCGCTGGTGATCAATTCGGTCAGATCGCGATCCTCGTGCAGGATGGTGGCAAAATATTCAAGGGGCTCCATGAGCATGGATTCGCGCAGGCGATTATCGAAGCCGCGGACCTGGGTGGGATCTGGCTCGAAGTTTTCCAGGTTGCCCAGGGTCAGCCATTGGCCAGCAAAACCGTCGACCAAGGCGCGGGATCGGCTGTCCTTGAGCATGCGCCGGACCTGGGCCGCCCGTCCAGAGGGCTTGCTCAATTCTCCGGCCGCTGCGGCAGCGAACAATGGCGCATCCGGCATGCTCGACCATAGGAAATAACTGAGCCGGCTGGCGACCTCGTAGTTCGATAGAGTGGTTATTCCATCAACCGGTTTGTCCTGTTCGACGCGATAGAGAAAATGGGGCGACAATAAGGCGGCCTGCAGCGGATGGCGCAGAGCCCCCGACCAGGTTTCCCCCAGGGCCAGGGCCTGATCATAGATCGCCAGCAGTCGATCAATCTCTTCCGCGGATACCGGACGCCGCCACGCGCGGGGCAGGAATTTCGCCAGGACCTCGCGGGCGGTGGCGCGCGGATCACCATCGCGGCCCGGGCCATCGCCGATCAGGGCCTGATGCGCAGTGCCAGGCCGCCTGGCGGGTGGTCCATCCATGGTGATGTCACCCAGCAATAGACTGCGCGTGATGGGGCCTTTCGGCGTTTCTACGGTTTCCGGATTGAGGAATATCAGACTCAGCCGGTGCATCCCCTGGCTGAGTTCGATACTGCCCAGGCTGGCGGTGCGGGGCTTGGTCGCAGTGACATTTTGATCTTTTTCGGCCTGACCGTCTATCAACACCTGCACACGCACAGGCTCCTTGCCGCCCTGGATACCGCCAAGATCAGCCTTGATGCGATAGCGGCCAGCGGTTGGAGCGTAGAGCGAGATCTGACATTCCCCACCCTGGTCCAAGGTCAGTACGCCATCGGCGATCGGTGCCTTGAGCGGGGCGCCGGCTACCGTGACCGTCACCTGTTCCGGGGTGACGACTGTGGCGACCTGCCCTACCTCGACCGCTGATTCGACCGCAAGCCGAGCGGCATCGGCATATTTATCAAACAGTGCGGGTGGCAGCGCCAAGACATCGGCACTGGTATCGAAGCCGTCGCCGATGTCATCCCGTGGCAGCAAGTCGTTGACCGGGATTTCAACGCCCAGCAGATCTTTCATGGTGTTGCCGTATTCACGCCGGTTCAACCGCCGTAGAGTCACCCGCCCTGGATCCACTGGGCCGTCATAGCGCAATTGATCGAGCCAGGTGACGAGTTTTTCGCGATCGGCGGCGTTTAACGGATGGTCGGCGTCTTCGGGCGGCATCTCTTCTTGCTTGACCAAACTGCTGGCCTTGCGCCAGACCTTGAGATTCGCGCCGTTCAGTCCGCGCGCGACCATCGTCTCGAAATTGATCCCACCCTTGGTGCGTTGGCTGCCGTGGCAGCTGAAGCAATTCGCGGCGAGAATATCTTTGCCCGCGATGCTCGTCGCGCCCGTGGCTGGAGTCGCGGGGATCAGGTCTGCTCCGTGCGCGGTGGTGCCGACAGCAAGCAGCAGGATCAGGGTAAGCGAACGTACTGACATCGGTAAGATGATACCCCCGGCAGCCAGCGCCGTTGCGTGGGGAAAACCGACGTGAACGAGGTGCTTTCCCTGCGTCTCACACGGACGGATCACGTCGATAGCGACCCGGCGGCACGCCAAGCACGCGGGTAAAATAGCGATGGTCATAATAGCCCAGATATGTGGCCGTTTCGGCCACCGACATTCCGCTGTTGGCCAGACATTCGGTGGCGCGCTCCATTGATCTTCCCCCGCAAAAGTGGACACCGGTTTAAGGTTGTTTGGACAGGTCGAAATAATGATGCTAGAATCGCCGCGTGCCAGCGGGAAGGAGGCACCCGGGTGGTGCCGGGACCGAGCGCCCAGCTGGTGGCCTGATTGCCATGGATGCATGGCCGTGTTCGCTGGCCGTGTTCGCACGCCGGTTTCGGGGTGCGGACACGTTTTTCCGGTGCTCGGCTGGCGCCTGCGCTCCGGGGTAGAGCATGATGCCTGCTTGCCGATGCATTATGCCACCCATCCCGCACGCCGTTCGAATTCCATGGGGCTGACATAGCCCAGGGTCGAGTGGCGACGGACCCGATTATAATAGCCTTCGATGTAACGGAATACTTCGGAGCGAATGAGTTCCGGGTCCCGGAGTTCATGGCCGTGAATCCATTCGACTTTCAATGAATGGAAGAAGCTCTCGGCAACTGCATTATCGTAACAACAGCCCGCTTTGCTCATGCTCTGGCAAACGCCGGCCATGTCGGCGCGGTTTCGAAACGCCAGGCTGGTGTACTGACAGCCCCGATCGGTATGGAAGATTACCCCTGGTGCTGGCTGACGTTGACGGAGGGCCATATCCAAGGCATCTATCACCAGGGTGGTCTCCAGGGTCGAGCCAAATGCCCAGCCGACGACGCGACGCGAAGAGAGATCAATAACCGTCGCCAAGTATTCAAATCCCGATGCGGTATCGAGGGAGGTAATGTCGCCTACCCACCGCTCGTTCGGACGTTCTGCCGTGAAATCCTGCTCGAGCAGGTTAGGAAATACGGGCGACGACGGATCCGTCACCGTCGTACACGGACGGAATTTTCGCTTCTGCTTGGCCTTTAGGCCCATCTCCCGCATCAGACGCTCGACCCGTTTACGGTTGACACGATGCCCCAGTTCACGCATTTCTTGGGTGATGCGGGGCACCCCGTAATTCCCATGATGCTCCTCGAATATGCGGCGGATTATCTCGGCAAAGCGATCATCCAGAATCAGGCGCCGCGTGTTGGGGCGTCGTCGCCACGCGTAGTAGCCCGATCGCGTGACATCCAGCACGCGACACTGGATGTCGATCCGCCACTGATCCGCATGCGCGAGAATGAAGTGGTACCTCACGCGTTTTCCTTCGCGAAGTACGCTGCCGCTTTTTTAAAATTTCCCGTTCTATTTTCAGGACGCGAACCTCCTCCCGCAGACGGCGCATCTCGGCGTCGACTCTCGGCGTCGACATCGCTCCGCTGCGAGACGGGCGCAAATGCTTCGCCACCGCGATGGGAAACCGCGTGGGACCAGTTGCGCAGGTTGGACTCCCCGACCCCCAGATCTTGGGCTGCCTGGCGAATGCCGATGCGTTTCCCCAGGTTCACCGCCTCCTGTTTGAAAGCGGCGTCACAGTGACGACGGGACCGATCTCCCGACGGTTTCGTTGTTGTGTGATGTTTGGCCATGATGCCATCCCCTCAGAGCGGACGCTCTTGGAAGCGTGTCCACGGGATGGGGGGAAGGTCAGTGCAGGCGGATGGTGACGCCGACTTCTTGCAGCAGTTCTTCAAGAATCAGTTTGAGTATTTCCGGGTCAACTGCGGTCCCGCCGCTGCACTTCTCTTGGCGGGCTCCAGCTTGGGAAAGACGGTCCAACAGCAGGCGTATGACGCCGGGCTTGTTGGCATCATCAAGAATCCACCCGAGCAGCCCTGTGGTCCAGATGCCGCCGAGTTGGCCATGGGTTTCGATGAGGTGGACGCGGGCGCCAGCCTGGGCAGCAGCATACGCGGCGGCGATACCGGCAGGACCACCACCAGCAATGACGACGTCGGTGGTGACGACGATGGGCAAGGAGCGGGCAGGTTCCGGGTGCAGGTTCATTTCCCCAGGCTGCCGCGCGCGGGGCCGAACGGACAGTGGTCGATTTGTGGACCTGGGGTGGATTTTTCTGCTGGGCACCCGGCACGCGATGCTCTGCGTCGCCTCTATGGTTGTTATGGTGGTGGGTTTGTGGAATGGGGTCTGATTGAGAACGCCGGTGTTTTTTTGCGGTATCCCCCGGCGACGCAGAGCGTCGCGTACCGTGGGGGGACTGAGTGCGTTTGGAGCAGTAACCCGGTGGCGACCGGGGAGTCACCCGGTACGCGACCCTCTGGGTCGCATGTATGGTCACCCTGAAAACACGTCTATTTCAGCGCGGAATAACCCAGGTCAAAGCCAATTTCGCTAAGCGCATTTCCCTACACCGCTTGATGCTGCCGCTGGCGCCACGCATCGGGGGTTGGCCTTCCGCCTGTTTGAAGCAGCGATGAAAATAACGGTGTTCGGAATACCCGCAGCGACGGGCAACCTCGGCGACGCTCAATTCGGTCAGGGCCAGCAGGTTGCGGGCCTTGGTCAGGCGGGCTGCCTGCAAGAGACGTGGAAAGGTGGTGGCAAAGGACTCGCGCACCGCATGCCCGGTGCGGGGCACCGACAGGCCCAGATGCCGGGCTAAGTCGGCCAGGGTGACCGGTTGCGCGATGCGATTGGCAATCCAGGTTGCGATCCTGATTTTTGCGGTCGTCGATATCCGCCCGGGTTGGGCTATCGGCTAGCACATGCGTCAAGCGCGCCCCGAGCATGCGCGCAAACATGGCCACCGTTTCGCAGCGGTCGGGGTCGCTTAATTCCGGCACTCCAGGCGGGGATCGCAACGTCATGCCAGCTTGAGGGTCGCGCTGCACAAACGCGGGCACATTCCGTCCGGCCCATCGCCATTGGCCGAGAAATACCGCGGCGGTGAGGTGACCCTGAAAATAAATTGGCTGATAATATTCCAGGAGCCCGGCGTGGCAGGTTTTCCAGAATCCACCGCCCAGGTTCGCCGCAGTGCGCTGGCACCAAAAAGCATCGCAGGCCGTGCACGCGGGCGAGGCCTGTCGCTAGGCGGCAACACAGAAGCGGCTGCGGTGCTGGATGCGCTGGCTGCCTACCAAGGGTTCCAAGCGGTCTTCGAGATCATGAAAGCAGATCTGCACCCCGAGGGTGCTTTCGACCACGGTCAATTTTGCGTCGAGATCAAGGACTGCCATGCCGCCAATTATCCAACGTTATCCCATGGTGTGCGCAAGGCCGGAGCTCAGGAACGATCCTGGGCGGCGATGACTTTTTCGATCAGCTCGATCAGGTCATCGGTGGTCGGGGTACCATCGGGACGCTCGGCGGCAGGTATGATCATGCTGCCACGACTGGAGCCATCGGGGATGCTGATTTCAGGCCCCGGAAAATCCGGCACGCGCAGAACCAGATCGGCGACGTCGTACGCGCGGGTAACCTGCGCCTGCCGGGGAGGGGTGGCGCTGAAGTACAGGGCGCTGTCGACCCAGGTCACCGAGATCTGGCTGGTCTGCTGGATCCAGTTCAGGACATTGCCGGCGGCCATGCGCTCGACCTTCAAGGTCACCGTGGTGCCCGCGGCGCGCAGGGCGGGGTCGACCACGGTGTTCACGCCCATGGTGCGGGCGAGCAGGTCGGCGGCGTCGGCGACCGGGGTTTGCGTAAAGTCGACGGTCAAAGGGATGCTCAGCACCGCTGCGGGGAGAGGGTTTCGCGTTGCCGGGGCCGTGATCAACAGCATATCGCGGTGGCGGCTAATGCTGACATCTGTGGCAGCGCTTAGGGTCAGGGGCACGGTCAGAAATGGCGCGAGCAGAAGGACGTAATGCATGGCAACCCCCATCTTACGAGTGTGGGCATGGGAGTGTCGGTACCAGTCACATCTGTATGCACGCAGGGCATGCGTATGACCGTGGGGCGGGATCGGATTGCAGGCGCCGCGCCTCGACCAAGCTGCCGTCCATGCGCAACAGTGTCCTTCCTATTCTCGGCATGCTCGCGATCGGTCTAGCGTGCCTGTGGTTGATCCCCGATGGGACAGGCGACGGGGCGGAAGGTCCTCAAGTCCAGTCCGGCATTCTGCGTCTGCCCAAGAATACGAAGAAGCTGATCACTTCGGCGAACGTAGACATGGAGAACTTCATTCTCTCTGAATCTTCGGGACAGCCTCAGCCCGGCATCGAAGGCGGGCGCTGGCGGGTGGTGGGCATCGCTTTGGACGATAATAAGCCGCTGACCCGTGCCATCGCCCTGGGTCTGGGTGAACGAATCACCGAATTGGGCGGCGTCGCGGTTTTTGATCTCCACGATGCCCCGGCCTTGCCGACTCCACCAGACCGCGTTTTCCGGGTGAGCTCGCTAGAAGGTGGTACGCCGACTGAGCAAGGTGACCTCACCGGAATCGTACAGGTCCATCAGCAAGAAGTACGCCTGCCACCGACGCATCCCGCCGCCAGTCTGATGGAAGCCCCATTGGTGCAGGAAATTACCCTGCGCCTGGAACACCGCAGCAAGCCCTTGTCTGGCATCGCTTGGCCCGCGCGCTGGGCGGCAATCGGGCGCGGTATGGCCGAGACGGTTTTGACGCAGTGGGGTGCGGGCCAGCGTCTGCCGGCAGATTGGGATCGTCTGCGCCCGGTTGCACCGGTCGGCCGCATGATTCCCTATGACTGGTGGCAGCCCAGCCGTTTATGGTTTCTCTTGGCGGTGCCGCTCTTTCTGGTGGTGCGTCTGACCGCAACCTTACGCCTGCCCGCCGGTCATCGCAGTCGGGGCGGCTGGCGGCAATGGCGGCCGTGGATTATTGCCACCGCGCTCACCGTTATGGTCATTATTTCCGCCGGTCCGCATCGCATCCAACCGACCGCCAAGGACGTGCCCTTGCAGTCCTGGGCCGGCCATCTGCCCTTGCCGCCGAATCTGGCAGTGTTGCGTTGGACCGGCTGTTTTGAACAGGAATTGGTGCGCGGCTGGGTTGGCCGCATTCAGGGCCTGACCACCACCGATCGTATGGGTGGTGAAATTCCGACACTGCAACCATTGTTGAAACTGCTGGCGAAAAAAACCGCCGATCCAGAAACTGGGGGCAGCGACGATGGCCTGTGGCGCAAGCAGGCGGCCACCGATCCTCAAGCCACCTTGTTTGCCCGTACCCGTGGCGGGCTCGATGAATTCATCATGGCGATTCCCGATGCGGAAGGCTGGGACTGCGTGCTGTGGCAAGAACAACCGCGGGCGAATTCCCTTCATCAAACCTGGCTTGATCTCGCCAGCGATCCGGAAGAGGACCCACTCCTGGTGCGTTTGGCGCGTGGAAAATTGCGCCGTCATCTGTTGACGCCGCGCATTCCCGAGGATCAACAGGCCGAAGCTTTGAAAGTATTGCGCCAGAACCCGGATGCCGCCGAGGTCGCCATGATCGCCGAACTGCCAAGTGCCATGGCGGGCGAAGATCAGGCCGCTGCCTTGGCGAAATGGGTCGTGGGTCGGGCTTCGCGTCCGGAATCGGCAGGCGGGTCCTGGACCCACTTTGACCCACGTGACCAGGTGATCGTCGATGGGCGGCCATTTCTGTTCACCGTGGGTGAGGGGGCCGGGCTAGCTTTAATCAGCCCGAATCAACACGGCGAATTGATCGTGCGCTTCGGTGATGCAGTGCAGGCGGCGCCGATCTCATCGACAGCGGAAACCATTGTCCGCGGAGAAGCAGGCAGCGGCGAAGCAGGCCAGCCCACGGTTGTCCTCACGCCGGCAGCCTTGACGGGGGTGGCGACCAAGCCCACCGATTTCCGCCTGGAAGTGCGCTGACCGTGTCTGTGCGCCGGGCGGTTCCGATTGCTCTGCCCGGCCCTGGTTGAGGATGCGGGCGATGTCGATGAAGCCGCGTTTCCGCCCTGAAGTCCTGGCTCCCGTTGGCTCGCCGGCCTGTTTGCCGGCCGCCGTCGCCGGTGGCGCCGACGCCGTGTATTTCGGCATGCGGCATTTTAATGCCCGTGGCCGCGCCGAAAATTTTCGCAGCGCGGAATTGGCCCATCATGTCGATTGGCTGCATGGCCATGGTGTCAAATGCTACGTGGTCATGAACACTCTGGTCCATGACGACGAATATCCCAAGGCCTTGACCCTGGCCAGGGCCGCGGTCGAGGCCGGCGTCGACGCCGCGATCATCCAAGACTTGGGACTGTGGGATGTGCTCTCACGCGAATTTCCACAATTGAAGCGGCATGCGTCGACCCAGATGACCATCCACGATCCGGCCCAGGTAGCAGTACTCGCGCGCCTAGGCGCCGAGCGAGTGATCCTGGCCCGCGAATTGGCGCTGTCAGAAGTCCAGGCCTGCACCGACGCCGCGCGGGAAATGGGCATTGAGACCGAACACTTCGTGCATGGCGCCCTATGCTACGCCTTTTCGGGCCAGTGCCTGATGTCCAACTTTGCCGGCTGCCGCTCGGCTAATCGTGGTACCTGCGCGCAGAATTGCCGGTTTGATTACCAAGTCGAAGAGCGTACGGAAACCGTGTTGTCGATGCGGGATTTTGCTCTGGTCGACCAGATCGGCGCCTTGGCCACCGCGGGTGTGGCCTCGCTGAAAATTGAAGGTCGCCTGAAAACCCCGGAATATGTGTTTACCGTCGCAGGTGTGTATCGCGCAGCAGTGGATGCCTGGGTGGCCGGCGAACCGTTCGATGCGCTCGCTGCGCGTACGCGGCTGCGCGAGGTGTTCGCCCGTTCTTTTACCGATGCCCCCTTGGCAGGTATCTACGACGAGCGTTCGCGTCTGCATCGCTGGGAACCCGACAAAGACGCCCCCGCTGATGCGATCCTGGAATCGCTCGACCGCGCTCAGAGTCGGGCGGTGATTGCCGCCCCGCAGGTGCAGGCGGGCATGGGTTTCACCTATACCCACGGCATGTGGAATGGCGGCTTTCTGGTCATCGCCGCCGACAGCCAAGGACCCGGGCGGTGGCGCTGTCGCATCCGTGGCGACGCCGAAGGACCACCGCTGCCCAAGGGACTGGCCCTGCGCAAAAATGTCGATCATGCCCGCCGGGCTGAATCCGAACGCGCCATGGCCGCGGTGCGGGTGCCACCCGCACCGGCCCCGGCCGTGACGGTCGACCTGCACGTGCACGGATCCATCGGTAGCGAGCTTCACGTCACCTGTCGCAGTACGGATGGCCGCACCTGCGCCGTCGCAACGTCAGAATTATTGCAGGCTGCTCGAGGTGCCCCGCTGGATGCCGAACGTCTACGCGAAAGTCTCGGCGCGTTTGGTGGCAGCGGATTCCGCTGCGGCGCGCTGACCACCGACCTGGAACCGGGCAGCTTTGTGCCGGCGTCCACGCTGAAACAATTACGTCGCGAGCTGGTCGCCGAACTCGAAAAATTACCGGCCCAGCCCGCTCCGGCGCCGTGGGCGCCGCCCGATCCCAGTCAGCCGCGGCGACGCCAAGTTGCCTTGTGGGTGGCAGTAGGTTCTTTGGCTGCAGCGCGCATGGCCTTGGCCGCCGGTGCCGCAGCGGTGTGGCTGGAAGATGCGACCTTGGATCTGTGGGCTGCCGACGCGCCAAGTCTGGATCACACCGATATTGCCCCGGGTCTTTTATGGCTGCGCCACCCCGCCACGGCGCGCACCAGTCCGCATCTGGCTCGGCTGGGTCTGCCGGTGGTCGCGGGCCAGTTGGGCGTCGTCCACGCGGCGCACGCGGCGGGCTTGGCGGTGATTGCCGATCATCCGTGCAATGTTTTTGGTTGGGCGACGTTGCGTGCTTTGGGCGGCCTGGGTGTTCAGGCCGCGGTCGTCAGCTTGGAGTGCAGTGCGCGCGAAGTCGCCCGACTCGCGGGGCGAATCGGCGCGACAACAGAGCCCATGCCCGCCGTCGGCGTCGTCGTGCATGGCCGCCTGCCGGCGATGCTGACTCGCCAGGACCACGGCTTGGCGGTCGGCGCACAACAGCGCATTCGCGCTGCCGAACACGATGGCGGTCTGCCCTACGCGATCCAGCGCCGCGCGGGTGGTGACACCGTTATCTGGGAAGAGCGGCGATTGTGCGTGCCTGAGCAGGCCGCACAGACTGCTCACCTGGTCGATGGCTGGGTCCTGGAATGTGCGGACCTTGATCCTGACTCGGTTGCGGTGGTCACCGCCGCCTATCGCGATCTACGCGACGGCTATTGCAACGCAGAAGCGGTGCGCGAACGCACCCGGCCTTTCGCTAGCAGTGGATTTTTTGCCGGGCATCTGGAACGCGGTAGCCGTGAATTAGATGCGGCGGCGGCCAGCGTCGAATCTTGAAGTGTCCATTTGCTCAAGAGGTGCTTAGGCGTTGGCTGATCGCGATCCGGAAGACTCGACCTTGAAGTTGACCAAAGATCACTTTCTCACCGAGGCAACGGTGGTGGAATGCCCGCCTCTTTCCATCACCATACTCACCGGCGGCTGAATGGAGGTCAGTGCGCAAGAATGCGTTGGGTCAATTCACTGACCTCGCGCATTAATTCCGGGTCCTTGGCGGCGCGTTCTTCCGCTTGGCGGATCGAATACAAAACGGTCGAATGATCGCGGCCACCGACCATGCCGCCGAGGGCGACCAGCGAATGCGCGGTCAGTCGGCGCCCCAAAAGCAGTGCCATCTGCCGCGCCTGCGCGACTTGACGCAGGCGGCGTTTGCCGGCGATGTCCCCGGGACGCAGTTCATAGCGTTCTGCCACGACTTGCAGGATACGGTCGAAACTGGCGAGATCCTCGCCGGTCTGAATGCGTTCACCGTCGTTTAGGCGTTCGGCCAGATGCACCACTTGATGCATGTCCGGCGCCAAGGCGTCAACCAGACGGGTCAATTCCCGTGCTTCCATACCGTTGGCAACCGTGCCGGCGAGACGGCGCAGCAAGGCCAAACGGGTTTCCGTCAACGGTGGTTCGACCGCGACGGCCAGGCCCCACGAGAGTCTGGTGACCAGACGGTCCTCAAATCCAGGCAGTTTGCGCGGCGCCTCGGAACCGGCGAGAACGATTTGCTGGCCGCGCTCGAGACAGGAATTGATCAGGTGGAATAATTCCTCCTGGGCCAAGGTCCGTCCAGATAAGGCTTCGACCTGATCGACGCAGATCAGCGCAGCGTGCGATAACGCCAGGCGCAGCGGAGTGGAACCACGCTCGGCCAGAGACTGCGCATCTTTGGCGACGAATCCGGGCCCGTCCAAGGCGACCACCGCATGATCGCCGAGCATCTGGCGGAATTCACTGGCCACGGCGCCGAGCAGATGTGATTTGCCGCAGCCAGGAGGGCCGTGGAGGTACAGTGGATTATGTTCAAGGCCCGGCGCTTCGACGACGCGGCGGCAGGCGGTGAGCGCAACTTGGTTGCCCGGATCGCGCAGGAAATCAGCGAATCGCTGGCCGCGTTGGCCTTCGGCTTCGGCCTCTTGGCGGCTGACAATGGCGAGATCCAGGCCCAGGGCGGCCAGCCAGGCGCGGGCAGTTTCGCCGGCGTGGGCCTGAAACACTTCATGCCAGATCGGGTTGGGCAAGGTGGCGATGACTCGGCCCGGAGCCGGGCGTAATTTGAGCGCCGGCATCAGAACTTGCTCTACCGCGGCCGGTAATTGCGCGGTCAGATGCGCCTTGAGACCGGCGATGGAATGGACGGTCCCCCGGGCCATGGTGCCTCAGCGCCGCCCGCTCAGGCCGGTGCGCGACGACCACGAGAACACCTGGTCGCTAGCCCCGGTGCGAACCGTGATGGTGGCGGTGTCCTCATTCTCGCGGAGACGGTCGAGAGCGATCTGAGCCGCGCCCCGGGGATCGCAACTCGCATCGGTGCTGACGGTGATGGCAAAGGCATCGCCGCTGCCACTTTTCTTTATTACCGGCGCCTGATCCGGAATGACGATACGATACGAAAATTCTTGGGCCGTTCCCATCACCGGCTTGGGCAGGGCGACCATGCTACCGATTGGTGGATAAGCACGAGCTAGGCCACGTTCGAAAATGCGCAACACATCGGCAGTATTTTTATTTCTGGCTGATTCGGCGATGCCGTCGAGCGTCACCACCACCGCGGAACCCTGACGCATGACCGTATACTGGCGCAAAGTTGCGGGACAGGTTTCCGCATCCTGTTGCTCGGTGACGGCGTGCAGCAATTCAACCACGATGCGGCCGGGTCGCCGTTCGCCGTCGAGGAATGCCAGACGTTCAACCGCCGCAAAGCGGGCGTTTTCGTGTTCGGCGAGTTGCTTGGCGACGCCTTCGGCGCGCGGGACCAAGCCCTGGTTATCCGCACCTTTTAAGCGATCGACCACCTGGGAAGCGCTGCCTAAGGCCAGCTGTTGGCGGCCGGCGGCGAGCAGGATCAGGATGCCCGCGACGACGGCGGCGGCACGCAGAGCGCCATCGCTGCGCCAGAAGGCCACCCGCTGGCGGCGCTCCTGGGTCAGGCCATCGAGTTCATAGGATTCCGCCACCGCGGTGCCGAGCGCGACCGTCCATGGGCTGGGCAGGATTGCGCACTGATCCAGATCCGCCTGCGACATGCTGCTGAGTATGCCGGCAAACGGATTGAGCAGACGCACGCTGCCGTGCAGACGCTCTTGCAGATGATCGCTAAATCCGAAGGCCTGCGCGCCAGCACCGCCGACATAGATCACTTTCGGATCATAGGCGTCGATCTGCAACTGCGCCTTGGCAAAGCGCACGGTGTTGGTGACCAGGGTCGCGATGCCCTGAACGTGGCGTTTGATCAGCGCGTGCAGGCTGTCGGGCGAGCCCTTGCCGAGACGGGTGAGCAAGGTTTGTGCTTCGGCGAGGGGAATGCCCTGGGCTTCGGCCAGGTCCTTGGACAAATTGCCCATGCCGGGGCCCTGATTCCGTACCAGTAATAATTCACCTTGGCGGACCAGGGCGATATGCACGTGGGTGGCGCCAACGTCGAGAATAATCGCGTCTTCATTCGCCGCGGCGGTCTGGCGTCGCCACGCGTGATAGAGCCCCAGCCCCATCGGCACCACGTGCGCCAGTTTGCCTTCGTGTTTGGCCACGGCGCTGCGCAGACGATCGATGAGCGCGGACTTGGCCATCAAGGTCAGTACGCGCATATCGCTACCGCCGGCGCTTTTGACCAGATGCCAGGACACTGTCACAGGCTGGGTGTCGTCGCCGCGCGATGATTGCAATTCGAATTGGACAATGCGGTCTAAGCGCTCGGGGGGGCACGGCGGCTGAATCATCGTGCGCAGCAGCATCTCATTATGATTCAAGGTCACGGTGACCCGGCCTAGGGGTCGAGGTAGCGGGGCCGCCGCGAGGGCGTCCAGCGGGTCGACGCCGTCAGCGATAACATGGCGGTCGAGGCTGTCGAGCTTGCCGTTGCTGAATCGCGCGCAGCGGATCGCCGAACCTGAAATCTCAATGGTCGTGATCATCCCCTCAGGCTTAGGGCTTTCCCAGGCGCTCGCCAGGGGGGCTCGTGCAGGATTTCCCGGCAAGCAGGCGGTCTGTGCGGCAGAAGAGGCCGCTGTAGCTCTCGGGAAAGGGTCCCGCAAGGCGTCTTCGCATTCCATGCCAGTTTTCAAGGCGGGTCGCGATGAGGGCTTGCGTGCTTTGAGCGGCCTCTAGAGTCCCGTAGTCGCTACCACCAACGGCACCTAAATTTCGGAGGCCTTTTCGTAATGCGGATTCGCTTGTGGGGCGTGCGCGGCAGTCTCGCCACGCCATTATCGACATCGCTGCTGCGCGAGAAGGCCAAGGCCTTACTCACTGCGGCGAAGCCCGAAGATCTTGCGAATGACGCCGCCATCGAGGCTTACCTCGATGGCAGCCCGCATGCGTGGACTTACGGCGGCAACACCAGTTGTGTCGAAGTTTCCTTTGGCGATACGACCTTGGTGCTGGATGCCGGTACCGGTCTACGTTCGTTTGGCCTGCAACTCGGCGCCGATGGCCGTGGCGCCGACATGAGCCATCACCTGCACATGCTGTTCACCCATTTTCATTGGGACCACATCTGCGGCTTTCCATTTTTTGGCCCGCTCTATATCCCGGGTCGCAAGATCGATGTGTGGTCGGGCCGTAGCGATGCCGAACGCCTGTTGCAGTTGCAAATGGGCGACGCGCATTTCCCGGTGAAATGGGACATGCTGAAAAGCAAGATCACTTGTCACCAGATTCCCGAACAAACCATGGTTGACGTCGGTGGCGCGCAAGTGCGCATTCTGCCGTTGGTCCACCCGGACAAGGCGTATGGCTACCGCATTACGTATCGCGGTCGGTCGGTGTGTTATCTCACCGATACCGAGGTCTCCAAACACCCGAACCGGGTGTCTGAAGCCTACTCCAATTTCGTTCGCGGCGCGGATGTGGTGATTGTCGATGCGATGTATGGCTTTCTCGAATATCACGACAAGGTGAATTTCGGCCATTCGACGATCTTTAATTTCATTGATTTTTTCCAGGATACCGACCTGGGTGAATTGGTCATCTTTCATCACGATCCGATGGCCAGTGATCCCGCAGTCGCCAAGTTGTGCACGGATGCCCAACGTTATGCCAAGCTGGTGGCCCCGAATGCGCGTTGGCGCATCAGTGCCGCCTTCGAAGGCCAGCAATGGGATCTGGCGGAGAACCCCTCATGATGAATGTCCCTGCTGGACCAGCTACCGCTACCGTCGACGATGATCGGCTTTATCCGCTTCTGCAGCCTCAGGCGCATCCGGATGACGAATATCCGGCCATGTCGGCTCCGATGCAGGCGGCTGACAGCCCGATCGAGGCGGTGACCACAACCCGTCGTCGGCCCATTACCCAAACCGTCCAGGCCCTGGTCGGTCGCCATCTGCAAAAGCAGGGCATGACCGCACGGGCCTTGGCCGAGCGGGCCAACATTACCTATCCAATGGTTCTTGCGGCCGCCAACAAAGGCGCCCTGCCGCGAAAGCCCTCCCAGCGCGAATCGTTGCGCAACGCCATGGGGGTGACGCCAGAGATCTGGGCGGTCGCCGTGGCCGCAAGTGGCAAAGAATCTATCGATTTGGGCGGTGATGCGCCCACTTTGCAGCAATTGGTCCTGCGCACGATCCTGGAACAGGGCTTAACCGAGCTGGCTTTTGCGACCGCATCCGGGCTGGCGTACCCCACTATCCTGGGGGTCACCCGCAAGGGGGCCATTCCCAGAGACGAAACCCTCGCCACGATGGCCGAAGCCCTGTCCTTGTCGCTGGTGGATGTCAGTTCCGCCGTCGAACGGAGTCGGGCCGTCCGCCGCGAAGGAACCCCACCCGTGCCTGATCCTCACTCGCAGAGTCTTGCCCAACTGGTCGCTAATACCGCGCGGCGTAATGGCCAGTCGTTGGCGTCGTTTGCACGCCTGCATGAATTGCCCTATTTGGCGGTGATGAAATTGGTCAGCAACGGTGAGCCGCCGGAAGAGACCGAAGTTCTGGACCGACTTGCCCAGGCCTTAGGCCTGGAAGCCGATGTCTTTGCGACCATTGTCAGTCGTTCACGCGAAGAACGTGAGCCCGCCGATGGCGCCGACCAAGAATCTTCCGCGCAAACTCCGTTGCAGGCCGCCCTGCGCACTGTTATCCAGCGCAAGTCGATGACCATGAAGGCGTTCGCCGAACTCAGTGAACTCAGCGTGCTCACCGCGACCCGTCTGGTCAAACACGGTGCGCTGCCCAGCCGGAGCACCACCCACGCCAAGCTCGCGCGCCTGCTTGATCTCAGCGAAGCCGATTACAGCGAATTATTGCAACGCTCCAAGGCCGGCACCGGCACTGCTGCCATCGGCGACGAGGAATTCCAGCATCGCGAAACCGAAGAGATTCAGCCCCAGGATGGCACCACCGAGGCGCTCGCCCGTCGCAGTACCGATGAGCACGAACTGCTGGCCCTGATTAGCCGGTTGGATGAACGTAAGCGCAGCGCGCTGAAGGCGTTTTTGCGCACGTTGGTGTAAGCGTGATCAGATATCGTGGCCGAGCAGGCGCAGCCCGGTCACGATTTCAGCCGCGGCGGTGCTCTGGTTCAAGCAATACAGGTGCAGGCCTGGCGCCCCAGCTTTCAGTAATTGGTCGCACAACTCGATGGTAAAGCGCATGCCCGCTTTGCGCACTGCGACTACATCATCGCCCAATGGTTCGAGTAGATTCGTTAAAGCAGGGGGAATGGTCGCCTGACAGATCGCGCAAAAGCGTTTCAGGGCGGGATAATTCACCACCGGCAAAATGCCCGGAATGATGCGCGGCTTTTGGCCCTGTTCGGCGAACCACGCGGTCATCTCTTGGTAGGGTTTCAGGGTGAAAAAGCATTGAGTTATCGCGGCGCTGGCACCGGCGGTGAACTTGCAAGCCAGATTCTGCCAGTCCGCTTCGCGGGTCACCGCATCCGGATGTTTTTCGGGGAACGCCGCGCACAGAACGGTGAACCGCCCGTCCTCTTTGATGAGTTCGATCAAATCGGCGGCGTAGGCGCAGCCGCCGTCGGTGGGCACAAAACGGGTTTCGCCTTTCGGCGGATCGCCGCGTAGCGCCAAGAGATTGGCGATTCCTGCGTCGTGATATTCATCCAGCAGCGCACCCAAATCCGCCCGTGTCGCATTGACACAGGTCAAATGTGCCATCGCCGGGTGCCCGGTCTTGGTCTGGATATGACTGACAATTTCGCGGGTCTTGCCGCGGGTGCTGCCGCCAGCGCCATAGGTAACCGAGGCGAAATCGTTGCCGAGGGCGGCCAACTGAGCGATCGAGTCCTCTAACGTGGACATGCCCCGGTCATTTTTGGGCGGAAAGAATTCAAAGGACAGGGTGCGGGGCCGGGTGGCGAATAAGTGGTCCAGGCGCATGAGCGGTACTGTCTGAGGTTCCATCGGTCTATCAAGATGGAACGATGGGTCGGGCTTCATTGCCTCCCGCCGATTGCCCCTGGTCCTGACTTCCGGACAGTGGCAATCACCCCAAAGCCACCGGTTCCTCGCCCGGCAAGATCGCCGCCCACGCCCGACCCTCATCGTCAATCCACGCCCGCGGCATCATCTTGGCCCGCAGCGGAAAGGCGTGACCGCTGCGGTCGAGCGTGATGGCGCCGCCTTCGCCGCCCAGGGCGACGACGGCGTTGATGGCTTCTTCGGCGGCGGGACCCAGGCCCAGCACGTCGCGGTGCATGGCGATGCGGTGTGCGAAGGCGCAGCGGATGAAAATTTCCCCGATGCCGGTGGCGGAGATGGCACAGTCGGCATCGGCCCAGGTGCCGCAGCCGATCAGGGCGGAGTCGCCGACGCGTCCCGGCAATTTTCCGGACAGACCGCCGGTCGAGGTCGCCGCTGCAAATCGACCCGCGGCATCGCGCGCCACCGCACCAACAGTTCCCGGATGGCCTGACGTATTCGCAATAAACCAATCGCGCGGCGCGGCCTGGGCCCCATGCGCAAGGGCAAAGGCATCGGCGTCGCTGCCGACCAAAAAAACGTGCGGGGATTCATCCATGACTAACCGCGCCGCGTGCACGGGATTGCGGCAATGACGCAGGCCGGCAACGGCCCCAGCCCGGCGATCGGCGCCGGTCATCACCGCGGCGTCCAACGTAACCCCGCCCAGCGCATCGCGCACTGAGCCCCGGCCCGCATCAAAAAGGCCGCAGTCCTCTAACACGCGTAGCGCAGCCACGCACGCATCCAATGCGGTGTCCGCGAGCGCCGAGCGCCCGGCCGCAAGCGCCTCCGCAAGGGCCACCAGGATATCGGCGCGTGGCCGGGTATGGGTGCCGGCACCGGCATGAAGGGCAAGCAGGGTCATGGGTTGAGCATGGTCACCGTTGTCCAGCCCGCGCCAGCCCCAACGTAGTGCACATGCCCGCACCCGGAGAACCCGCCGGTTTCACCCTGACCGCGCCCTATCAACCGACCGGTGATCAACCGACCGCGATTATCGGGCTGAATGCGGCGATAGAGGCAGGGCGGCGCTGGTCGACGCTGCTCGGGGTGACGGGTTCGGGTAAGACCTTCACCGCGGCGAATGTCATCCAGGATCAGCAGCGTCCGACCCTGGTTATTTCGCATAATAAGACCCTGGCGGCGCAGCTGTATTCCGAATTCAAGGGCTTCTTCCCCAACAACGCGGTCGAATATTTCGTCTCCTATTACGATTACTATCAGCCCGAGGCCTACGTCCCGTCGCGCGATCTGTACATCGAAAAAGAATCGTCGATCAACGAAGAGATCGACAAATTGCGCCTGTCGGCGACACGCTCCCTGTTGTCACGGCGCGATGTCATCATCGTCGCCTCGGTCAGTGCCATTTATGGCCTGGGTTCGCCGGCCTCGTACGCCGATTTGACCGTGGAGATTACCGCCGGGCAAGCGATCAGCCGCGACGACGTGCTGCGCAGCCTAGTCGCCATTCAGTACAGTCGCGGAGATCTCGGTTTTCAACGCGGGCGTTTCCGCGTGCGTGGCGACGTGGTCGAATTGTGGCCCGCCTACGAGGACATCGTGGTGCGGGTCGAGTTTTTTGGCGATGAGATCGAACGCATCAGCACGGTGCATGCGATCACCGGCGAGGTCCTGGGTACGCATGCGCGGATGAACCTCTACCCCGCTAAGCATTTCGTGGTCGACGAACCGACCCTGGACAAGGCGGTGGTGACTATCGAAGCCGAATTGCACGAACGTCATGCGGAATTGATGCGCAAAGGTGCCTTGGTCGAAGCGCAGCGCTTGTTCTCGCGCACCAAGTATGATCTGGAAATGCTCAGCGAAACCGGAACCTGTCCGGGTATCGAAAATTACTCGCGTCATCTCACCGGACGCAAGCCGGGCGAACGTCCGTACTGCCTCTACGATTTTCTACCCAGTGATTTCCTGCTCATCGTCGATGAAAGCCACGTCACCATCCCGCAGATTCGCGGCATGTATGCCGGCGACCGCAGTCGCAAAGAGACCTTGATCGAACACGGTTTTCGCCTGCCCAGTGCATTGGACAATCGCCCACTTCGGTTCGAGGAATGGGAAGGCCTGGTCAATCAGGGCATTTTTGTCTCCGCGACCCCCGCCGACTACGAAGAAAAACATGAGCAGGCCCGAGTTGAACAATTGATCCGCCCGACCGGCTTAGTCGATCCCGCCGTTTCCGTGCGGCCGACGTCAGGCCAAGTTGATGACCTTATTGCCGAAGTCACCGCCCGCTGTCAGCGCGATGAACGTACCTTGGTCACCACCTTGACCAAGCGCTTGGCAGAAGACCTCGCCGAATTCCTCAACGAAGCCGGCGTGCGCACGACCTATCTGCACAGCGATATCGACGCCATCGAACGCATCGAAATCCTTGAGGCCCTGCGCATGGGCGAAACCCAATGCCTGGTCGGCGTCAATTTACTTCGCGAAGGCCTGGATTTGCCCGAAGTGTCGCTGGTCGCCATTTTCGATGCCGACAAACAGGGATTCCTGCGCAGCACGGGCGCCCTCATCCAGACCATGGGCCGCGCCGCCCGCCATCTCACCGGCCAGGTCATTCTCTACGCCGATGCAGAATCACCGGCGATGAAAAATGCCATCGGGGAAACCACCCGTCGCCGCGAGTACCAACTCGCCTTTAATGCGACCAACGGCATTGTCCCGCGCACCGCCGTCCGCCAGAGCACTCAGTCCGGGGCCTTTGGCGAACAACTCCAGGGTCGTCGCGCCGCCGCCGCCGGGGCGGCCTATGATCCGCAGATGCCGGAGACCATGGATGTCAGCGAACTCACCCGCGCGATGCTTCAGGCGGCGGAGGATCTGCACTTCGAAGAAGCCGCCCGCCTGCGCGATCAGATCAAAGCCATCGAAAGCGGCGGCGCCGCGCCGGTGCCAAGGAAGCCCGCGCGCCGCAAAGGCATGCGCCGAGGTCGGCGGTAAAAAACGATGGAACTGCCGATCGCTCTCCAGCCAGCGCGTTTATGAATTCGCTAGATCAAAGCAATGGCCTAGGGGTTCTTCCTGGAATGCGAAACTTACCGGGGATGGACGTTTCTTCCAGATCGTTACGAATTCAGGGCAACCGGCGGATGATCCAACAACGGATGCAGCGCAGCGGCAAAGCGCTGATAGCCGGTCGCATTCAAATGCACCCGATCCTTCTGATAGCAGGTTGGATCTAATTCGCCTTGGGCGGTCAGAAATGTGCGGCTGAGGTTGGCATGGGTGGCGCCGAACAGGTTCTGCGCAGCGACCAGACGGTTGATGCTGGCCAAGCGTTCACACAACGCGCGATCAACGGCGGGCAATAATCCGAGCACGACCAGATGCGTATGCGGCCATTCCCCCGCCACCGAACGCGCGCAGGCAACGATACCGCGGGCGATGGCGTGGTCGGCAGGGCTGTAAGGATCGCGCCAGATATTATTAATGCCGATGAGCAGAACCGCGGTCCGCGGGGCCAATCCAGCTAATTGACCATGAGTGATCCGGAACAGGAGGTGCTGCGTCGTGTCGCCACCGATGCCAAGATTGATCGCGTCGCGGCCACCCCAGTGCTGGTGCCAATGGTCGCCGTCCCAGTTGGCGGTGAGCGAGTCCCCGATGAGCACACACGATCCGGCGCCCTGGTGACTGCGGCGCAGACGATCGGCGAATTGTTCACGCCACGCGGGGAATTCGGGCGGCAGCCATCCCCACGCGGGTTCCCAGGGTGGGACCGGATCGGCCTGGCAATTCGGGAAATCCGGCGGGATGGTTTCCATCGCTGGATATCTTCCGGAGAGTCCGGAGCCAGGCCAGCCTCGCATCAGCGAGGGTGCAGACGTTGCGACCGAACCCTCGGGCACAAACAGGCCCACCATACACCACAACGGGGTGGAACCAAAAGGCTCCACCCCGTTGCGGGTTCTAGCAGCAGTCGAGCTGGGCTTACGCGACCGCTTTGATCGCCTGCAGGCAGCGGATGATCGCCGGCGCCGGATCCTTGGGGTCGGCTTCGTATTCGATCACGGCAAAACCGGAGAAGCCGATGTCCTCCAGGGTTTTGACGTAGGTAGGCAGATCTAGGCTGCCTTCACCGATCACGGTTTCTGACCATTTGCCATTTTTGTCCCACAAGAAATCCTTGTAGTGGGTACCGTAGACTTTCTTGCCCAATTTCTTCGCCCATTCCGTGGGATTGGCATTGCCAGCCTGCATGCACCAGGCGGTGTCGATATTGACGCCGACGTAGTCCCCCCCGAGTTCGCTGATGTAGGTGATTTCGTCGAGACTGCCGCCAAACATGTAACCACCATGGCAATGCAGGGCCAGCTTGATGCCATAGACTTCCGACAGACCCGAGGCGACCTTGATCGCATCCCGGAAGCTGTCGATCTTGAAATGGGCGCTGATGTATTTGGCGCCGGCTTTCTTGGCGAACTCGAACCACTGTTTTTCGACAGCGGCGTTGCCGGTGAAAGTCTGCACGCCGATGGAAAAGACGCGCTGGCCTTCCTTTTTGAAGATCGCGATGGGGGCATCGTGCTTGGCCGGGTCATTGAAGTCAGCCTGGACGCCGCAGACCTCGGTGGCGGTGACGCCGACTTCTTTGAGCTTGGCGCACAAGGCTTCTGGGGTTTTGAATTCGCGGAACGACCACGATTGGACGCCGACATCGCGGGCAGCAGAAATTGAGGGCATGGAGGCTCCTGGGCAACGGTGGGTTGGGCAGACTATTAAGACGACGGCGATCCCCGGTGCAATTAGCCAAAACTCGGAGCTGTTGGCCCTCACTCGGATCAGCGGGCGGACCCGACGGCCCCAGATCTCTACGGCCCCAAACGAGAGGGGCTGCGCGCCAGGCTGGCCAAAATTGCGGAAAATGCGCCCTGCCAACGTTCGCGAGATCCGCTTGGCATCGACAGGGTGATGGCCACCAGCGAGTTGCCGTTGCGCAGCAGCAGGGCCTCCTGCTCCCAGGCCGTCGGCCCGGTGCGGAAGCGGTAGCGTGCGCGTTGCCACCCTGGACCCAGGTCGGTGGCGGCGGCAATGGGTTGCAGGATCACCACGTCGTGACCCAAACGCGCCAGCAGCGCCAAGGCCTCATCGAGCAGGGCGGTGGCATCGCGTTGGTCCTCGGCAGTTTGCACCTGCACCGCCACCGCAACGCCATTTTCCTGCGGGTGGCGCCACACCCGGGTGCGCCGGTCGGGGGTCCATTCGCTGGTCCATTCGGGGGGGATCGCCAGGCGCAGGCCCGGCATGATCTCGACCAGATCGGCGGACCAGACCCAGGCGGTCACACATAAAAGGAGGAAAAGCCGCAGCACCCATGCTAGCGTAGGCCTCTATGACCGCTGGGAACAGCCCTTGCCCGGAAGGTATTTCGACCCTGGACATGGGGGCGGGACCCGGATCATGCGCGTCCCGTCACGGCCTGGCTTCGAAAGAACGCCATGTTCGATTACATCTCCGATCGCTTCACCGGCATCTTCGACAAGCTCCGCTACGGCGGCAAGCTGACGGAGGACAACGTCCAAGAGGGCTTGCGCGAAGTGCGCCGCGCCCTGCTTGAAGCCGACGTGAATGTCGAAGTCGCGCGCGAATTCCTGGAGCGGGTCAAGGCCAAGGCCGTCGGGGAAGAAGTCCTGAAGGGGGTCAACCCCGGTCAGCAGATCGTCCAGATCGTTCACGATGAATTAATCGAATTGATGGGCGAACCGGATATCGATATCCCGTTCGCAAAACACGGCCCCACCGTCATTCTTATGGCAGGATTGCAGGGCTCGGGCAAAACCACCACGTGCGCCAAACTCGCTCGGCTGCTTACCGAACAGGGTAAGCGCGTCCTGCTCGCTGCCGCCGATTTGCAACGCCCTGCCGCTATTGAGCAGCTCAAGATCCTCGGCAAGCAGATCGATGTCCCAGTCTTCCACGAGGCCGGCCTGAAAGCGCCCGAATTGTGCGCCAAGGCCGTGGCTCAGGCGACTAACGACCATCGCGATGTGGTCATTCTTGATACCGCCGGTCGCTTACACGTCGACGACGATTTGATGGGCGAAATCGCCGAGATCCATACCCGCTCCAAGCCACATCAGACCTATCTCGTCGTCGATGCGATGACCGGCCAAGACGCGGTGAATTCGGCCAAAGCTTTTAATGAGCGCCTGGCCCTGGATGGCGTCATCTTCACCAAGCTCGATGGTGACGCCCGCGGCGGCGCCGTGGTCAGCTTGCGCCACATCATCGGCAAGCCGATCAAATTCGTCGGGATGGGCGAAAAAGTCGATGCCTTGCAGCCCTTCTTCCCCGACCGCATGGCCCGCCGTATTCTGGGCATGGGCGATATCCTTAGCTTTGTCGAAAAGGCGCGCACTGCCGTCGATGACGATGTGGCAGCCAAGCTGGAAGAACGCTTCAAAAAGAACAAATTCGACCTCAATGATTTCAACCAGCAGTTACAGATGATTCAAAAAATGGGCAATCTCAAGGATCTGCTCGGCCTGATTCCCGGCATCGGCTCCAAGTTCAAGGAACTCAACGTCGACGAATCGGTGTTCCGCCGCTACCAAGCGATCATCAATTCGATGACCAAGCCTGAGCGCATCCGTCCCGAGCTGGTCGACATGTCGCGCCGCCGCCGCATTGCCCACGGTTCCGGCGTCTCGACCAACGAGGTCCAGGGCCTGCTCAAGCATTTCGAAAGCATGAAGAAGATGCTCGGTAAGTTTGGCGACTTCGAACAGCTCGCCGGCAAGTTGCCGCAGCAAGAAGAATTGACGCCCGAACAGCTGGCCAATCCGCAGCAGTTCATGCCCAATCCCAACCGCATTTTCAACCGCAAGGAAGACAACGAAGCGCTCAAGCGCTACCGCGCTGAGCGCAATAAGGCAAAAAAAGCGAAAAAGAAACAAAAGCGCTGATCATCGGCTTGGCCAATCGGGCCGGAAGATAATCGGGGGTTGCCTTTTGGCAGGGGGATGATGAGCATAGTCATATGCGCATTGCCCTTCTCGTCGTCTCCGGTTTCGCACTCACGGTCGGTGCTGTCGACGCGGACCAGTTTCGCGATTATTTCGGCGCCGCAGATAGTACGCTCACCGAACCGGTAAGCGGGGTGGCCCTGAGTCTGGCGGTGCAGGTCGAGAAGGTGGATTCCGGCGGCGCTGCCGAACAGGCCGGCATGCAGGTCGGCGATCGCATTCTCGCCTCATCGGGATGTCGTGTGTATGGATTAAGCGAGATGTCCTTCATGCGCCACACCGAAGTGGGCCTCCCGATACGGTTCGTGGTGCAAAGAGAGGGCAAGATTCTGGAAATCAGCGCCGCTGGGGCGCGGCCACGAACCATTGGATTCAATTATATTACCTCCGCCGGTAATGTCGTTATGATGCATAGCGAACGGCCGGGGCGAGAATGAAATTAGATACGATTTTTGGTTGCCGCTGACGTCGGCGCAGGTGAGAACGGACCAGGGCGATCATTTCAACCTGACTTGCGGGTAAACGCCTCCTGACGGTCTGTGCTTTGAGGTCGTGATTGAGATACTCATCGGGGTTCAATTCCGGACTGTAGGCGGGAATAAAGTGCAGCTCCAGGACATCCGCGCGATCCTCAATCCATTTCTTGACCAGCTTCGCGATATGGGCTGGATGACGATCCACGATGAAGTGAACTTTCCGTCCACGAGCATGCTTGAGCAGCTGCTTGAGGAATCGAATAAAGGACGCCGCGCGGAATCCGCCTTTGAATACCTGAAACAGCAGGCGGCCTTCATTATCAATGGCGGATATCACGTTGCAGGAATACCGTGCTCCGTTGATGTCAGCTATGGCGCGCTGACCCTTTGGCGACCAGCCGAGGATGGTCCGTTCGTCGTTGCGTACCCCTGTCTCGTCACCCCAGAAAATCAGGGCTTTTTCGCGCTTCGCGCGAGCAGAAAGGCGCGGGTACTCTGTGGCAACCCAGTCGGCCACGGCTTGGCTATCTTGCTGCCAAGCACGGCGGGTCGATCGTTTGGGTGTGAATCCCCACTCATGCAGAAGCCGGTGCGTCGTCCGTTTCGAGAGGGTCACCCCGTAGCGATGTTCCGTCAGGGCAATCACGGCATCCACCGTCCACAGCGCAAAGTCTAGACGGAGTTGACCGGGCTGATTCCCCATGATGAGCTTCCGCAAACGGCCCGATTGCCATGCCTTCAAAAGGATGCGCTTCTTGCCTCGCGGACGATCGATGATTCCATTTTCTCCCTTGCTCCGGTACCACTTCATCCATGAGCACATCGTCGCGGGGGTAACCCCTACTTCGCGTGCCGCGGCCGCCTGACGCACACTCCTGGGGTTCATGAGATATTAATCTCAGGTCGTAGCATGACTGACTTAAAGCATTCAAACTGACCCTGCTAACTTTTATTTGCCACGCGCTAGTCCGACAGCTTCCATTTCGCAGATTCCCTTTCTATGCTCCTCGGAAACGGTTTGTGCGCCGAAAAATATTGATTCAAAACAGATCGTAAAGTTAACTGACGGACGGATTGAGATGATGCAAAAACCATGGATATGATGAATGATTCGGCCATAAATCAGAGTGACCTGAATAATTAATAGCGAATAAAATATACAAAATAGGGCAGGAGTAAACCATCAAAATCAAGCGATTTCCTTCTGTGAATGAATCGTAAAACGATCAGGTTGAAACGTCATTTCCGGGTCACGGCACTGAAGCGATCAATAGGGAACTATATCGACAAGTCCGGGATAGCGAGGGTGAAACTTACAGATTTGCCGCGCGTCATAAATTCCCTTATTTAGAGAACGTCCTCGTATCTCATCGCTAACGCATGATTTTTACATTTTTATTTATAAATAAAATATATTAAAAATTCTCGCTCTGTTTAAATCGCACAAAGATCTGGCAGATATTTTTGGATACAGCAGTGCGAGAAACGGATATTTATTGGCATTTTTACGGATTCGGCATTCGTTGTAACCCATAAAATGGTTAAAATAAAAAAAGATATATGCCGAACCCCAGGAGTGGATGGCATGACTCGTGCCAGAGACTACCAGCGCGACGCCCTGCTGGCGTAAGGCATGCAATTCGTTAGGTGAGAAAGTGCGCGTGTCCACGTTGGCCATGATACAAATGAAGACGCGGAAATCATTACAACATTACCGGTGGAGGTAATAAGTATGATTATAACGCTCAGATTCACGCCCTGACCGAATTCGGTCTGCCCCTCGATCAAAACGTTGATCCCGCCGGGTGGCGCAGTTGGCTCCAATTTCCGCCACGCTTGACCGTGGCTCTGGTCACCGCCGCGCAGGCCGACCCGCAGGCGTCGACTTGGCTTGTGCCGCTGTACCGGCATGGCGCGCCCTGTGCATGCAGGATTTTGCTGCGGCAGCACAAGAGAAGTGGACGCCGTCGGATTCTCTCAAGGCTCCGGCAGCGTTTTGGAATACGTTGGCCCAGCGCAACCGCGAACACGAACAGGATCCTGATCCCACCGCCTGCGGCGTCGATACGCTGCGATTCGCATATTGGTATCTCTGGCGGGCGGCGGATGCAGAGAAGGCTGCTGCTAATTGCCGGCGAGGCCGCCCCCAACTCAGCGGGGCTTAGCGACCGCACCGCCCGCTTCCTGAAATCCACGGGCAAGCAAATCTGGCCTCAGTTCCGCAAGCGCGTTCGCAGGCACACCCACCCATAGGAGGTTCCTCGCTCGCGTCACGGCAACGTATCCTATTCGGCCAACTTCGGTATCGACACCGGCAAGCAACGCACACACATGTTCCTTTGTTGCCAAGTAAAGCACGGCATCAAGGCTTTCGCCTTTGACGCGATGCACCGTTTCCACACGAATCCGAGATTTCTGCGCAGTAGCCAAGTCACTTGAGAGCATTAGCGGAGCGTTGGACAGCTTTTTTTTGGCCAACTTGTGTCCCAGGTTGTCTGCTGTTGCCAAAGCAAACTTCTGCTTCAGCAACAACAACAGCGCCCTCGTTTTTACTACTAGCTGTGGATGCCACTGCGCATCTGCCGGCAAGGTTGCCGCAGGCAGACCTGTCAATGGGTTGCGGGTAAAGCTCCATATTGCGCGGCGCAAAGGCTTGTCTTCGGGGTAACGTGCTGGCTGCGTGATCCTCGCAGCCAGGTTCTGTGGGGGGTCTTTGAGCAGACCAATGATGGATGTCGCAACTGACTTGAATGCGCCCAAGTAGTCCTTCCGCTTGTCCCTCAGGATTGCCGCCTGCGCTAAGCCCTTCACGACGCCCTGCCCTGCTGGTGGTGTATTTCCGGAAAGTTTGTCCGCTTGCTCGCGGCCCCGACACAGCACGGCTGAACTCTCGATCTTCAGATCCGCTGCGAGCACCGCAGCCTGAAATGCCATGACGAGTTGTTCGGATTCGGCCTTTTTATAAGAGACAAAAAAAGCACCGTGCGAAGTTTCTGGCGCTTCTCGACCCGCATCATCCGTACGCGCAGACAGGTTGTTGGCCAGCGTCAAAATCGCTGGAACGGATCGGTAATTGCGAGTTAGTCCGAAGCTCGCGATGCCTGGACGTTGTCTATACTGAGTTAGAAAGATACCGTTCGCGCCCGCAAAGTCATAGATTCCCTGGTGCGGATCCCCGATCAACGAGACCTTGGTCCCAGCGTTGGTGAGTTGCTCAAGTATGGCCTGATGGAGCGTGCTGATATCCTGCGCTTCATCAATCAGGACATGAGGATAGCGACGTGCAAGTGCGCGGAGAACAGCGGGCTGCTCTCGCAGAACGCGATAACACCAGTAGCGGCCAAGATTGTGCGTATAGGCCCCCGACCGACCTAGACGATGCACGATTTCCGAGGCATATGCGGTATCTATCTCAGCCACTTGGCCCTTATTCGCGCAATAGAAATAGACGACATCCTTGCGCATTCCCACCTGCATCTTTACGATTTCGACTGGATATGTGCTCTGGCGGAATGTGAAGCCGCTCAAAAAGGATTCTCCGCCCGTCACGAGAAAGGCCGCTTGCGCCGCCACCATCGTTCGATGAGCATGCGGGCGTAACACATTACTTGTGATGAATCCATCCAGCGTGTCGATCTCCACGCGGTCACGGCCGGTGCCCTCGGGAAAATCCTTGACCAGTAATTGGAAGTTCTGGCGAAACGTCTCCACAGCCACATTGGAGAATGACAGCAGTGCAACCCGGCCACGGTGGTTACCAAGGCGTTTACGTATTTCTGCGAGCCGGTATACTGCGGTGCGTGTCTTCCCACTGCCCGCACAAGCGACCACGGACATGGACTCAAGCGGTGCGGCAATGATGGCCATTTGCTCGTCCGATAACCTAATCATACTTTTGCCGGACCTGCCTGACATACGTGCATAATGGCCTTCCTGATGTACTCAGGCAATTTGAATTCAGCGCCGTCAGATAGCACCTGCGCCAGTGACTGACCAAAGCTCCCCTTCTTTACATTGTTCGTCTTGCGTTCGAACATGCCGGTGAACAAAATCTGCGCTTTCGCGGCATCATCTGCGGCGGCATCTACCGCTGTTTCTAGGGCATCAGCAATCCTTGGGTGAAGTTCTCGGAGAGCCTTCAGCATCGCAGTGCGATTTTCCGAGTGCAGCGCCAAGTCGTACTCAAGGGTCTTTAGTCCATGGAATACTTTCACGAAGGAATCTTCTTTGCCCTTCATTTTGGCAGTGTTGTCTGAAACTTTGACCGTATCGCCTATCGTCGGATATAACGCCAGCGGTTCATCGCCTTCTACCGTTGGCTCGCCAACCGGGTCGGCATCTGTAATCAATGCCACGGGCACCTTTAACGCTTGTTCGCCGAACAACGGGAGGAATGAATCGAAGTTCAGTCCTTCGACACTGATTAGGCTGACGCCATGCTCGCGCAAGTTGAACCCGGATTTTTCAGCTAGCACAGACACCAGCATCAGTTCGGCCGCGCCTTCAACGAAGATCACTCGTCGTGCGAAAAACAGTTCTGCTCGTGTCGCATCAAGATAGCGTTCGAGCTTTTCGCGCTTTCCTGCCTCGAACTTGATCGTCCGAGGAAAGAAGGTTTCAACCGTGGCTCCGGTATCCACAAGGCAGGTCAGGCTATCGAGATCCGCAAGGCTAGCGAAATTAGGAGAATGACTGGTCAGGAAAAGCTGCACCGGCCTTTCCCCTTGGACGTCCTTGATTGACTCAAGGTAGCTGAGCAGAACAGCCTGGAGCTGCGGATGCAGGTGTGCTTCGGGTTCTTCGACAATTAGGCCGCGATAGGCTGCTTCCGGATTCTTGGCGAGTTCGCACAGTACAACGGCCATGAAGATCAGGTTATTGAACCCCAGTCCGTTCTGTTCGATTTCGAAGGCGTCCACTAATAACGACAAGCGAGACGCCACACGGTGGAAGTCGCTTGCAGCCAAGCCTATCTCCAGCGCCTGTACCAAATGCGGACCTAGCATACTGTCATGCCGAGTTTTTATCGCGGCGTTTGTAGTCACCATGGGCTGGAGATTATTCAATTCGACATCGAGTGTCTTTAACGCTGCATTGATTCCATCGCGTCCTGCTTCGTCGGCGAGAAGCTGGAACAACCTGGACAGTTGGCTTGTACGGCTCGGCCTGAGGCTCTGAGAGGCGTCACGTAAAGGCGGCAGATAGACCCCGCGTAGGTTTTCCATCATATCGGCGGTTAGGCCCAAGTCCTCATTGTCGCCGCACCAGCGTTTGGCCCGCAATCTGCCAGTCATGTCCGCCTCGATGTAGCGGATGGTGATGTGTGCCTCCAGTTTGCCGGTCGCGTCTGGTTTCAGTGCCGCAAGGAAATCGGCCTCATCGTCCTCGGTGAGCCCTCTAAAGATGTACTGGAAAACGATGTCCCCAGCTGGCTTGCCACCTTTGGGGCGATGCGCATCATCGGAGTCAAGCCGCGGGTAAGGCTCTTCGTGCCCCGCAAGCAAGGCGCGTAGCGCATCGACAACCGCGGTTTTGCCCACGTTGTTTGCGCCGACCAGGATGTTTAGCCCCGGTTGGAATTCTAACTTAGCTTTTTGCAGCTTCCTGAAGTTCGAAATGTTTAGCTGAGCCAGGTGCACACGTTGTCCCTCCTAATGCTATCGAGGTGCTCATGACGCGGATCAGCCGCGCGACTTGCGCGAACTTCCCATAGAGCCATGGAGATTCCTTCGTAATGGATTGAACGGCAGCAAACTGTTCCGACAGCGAAGGTAGTTGGAGCACGACCGCCAGGCAATGAGCGGAGGCGTCGCCGTTCGTGGCGATTCGGATTAGCCGATTGGCCGTTGTCGGACGCCGGGCGTCGCGGCTGCCCGCAATCCTAGGCCTCCACGCCATCCCCTGGCCCCCTCGGAACCAGGGGCGGCAGACATGGCGGCTGGCTTCACTGGCCCGAATTCCTCCCATCTCCTAAGTCCTTCTTGAGACAGGACTTGTTCGGGAAGAACGTCTGGGCCATCCAACGCATCTACCTGATACATAAAGTCTTTTGACTATATTAATAGTTCTCTAAGCTGTTTACTGACGCCAACGACACTTGCTGGCAGCAAATGGCCCCGGCCTGCCTGTTATCCATTCAGAGGGTCGGGAGGGATTCCTCATGTTCGACGTGCCTCAGGTCCCAGCCGTGCCCATGTCAGGGATGTCAAATGGCACGGCGCTCCCGATTCTGGCCGGGGAGGCTGGCCCAGCGGCTGCCGTGGCCCGCGTGTTGGCGGCCTGGATGCGCCGCCTTGGGGATGGCAGCCCCCGAAGGCGTAGAGCTATGGCGGGAAGCTCGGACCTTCCTGGCGTTCATTGAACAGGCACGAGGCTTGGGCCGGATCAATCTGATGGCAGCGGGACTCTTGGTCTTTCGCAGTGGCGAAGGCTATGGCCTGCAAATATTGCGGCCGCAATGGAATGGGCTGCTGCTGGTTACGGTTGATTTCGTGGACGCAAACATGGCCGATGTCATCGCTTGGTTAGACCTCACCAGTCGCACGGCAGGGGGCTTGAGCGTGAGCTGCCCTAATGCACGGATTATAACCAGACCCTATACGTTGCGGACGGTCGATATGCCCTTTCCCGAAGTCCTGAGATACCTTGCCCTGATGACAAACCAACAGGTGACGCTCACTCCAGCGGGCTATCTGCTGGAATGAGCGTCACGAATTCGGGCAAGACTCAGGCCTTGGCGGCGCGTGCGGTCTGAAGCGATTCGCCCATCGGATCAGCGCCGATGGTGCCCGCCAATTTACTGAGATAGCCAGCGTCTTTGGTTGAGCCCTGCATGGCGCGGGCGCGGACTAAGCGACCCTCGATATCCAAACGCTGCGCCACATCGGCATGGTGTGGCAGACGTTGGAAATTTTCCAAGCTGCTGACATGGCGCGTCCACAGACGCTGATCGCGCGCTTGTTTGACCCGCAAACGTTCCTGATACCAGTCACTGGCCAAGAGGGCTGTGTGGGTGAACAACGCGCGCAAATCGGGATGATCAAGCGGTTTGCCTTGCCAGGTGCCTTTGGCCATGACTTCCAGGACAGCGGCCAGGGGCGGACACGCTTCGGTGATGGAACCGTCATCGAAATAACTTTGCGCGACCGTGCGTTGCGAGTCGACGATGGTGGCTATGCCTTCAGCAAAGGCCTGTGGATCCTGGGTTTCCGGACGCAGCAGCATTTCCGGGAATACTGACGCAGGATCGTCGAAGACGCGGCCCATGAAGGTATGCACGAATTTTGCGGTGATGCGATAACCGAGGCGGCTGGCCAAGACCTTTTTCCCATCCAAGGTATAATCGGCGATGCGCTCTAAGTGACCGTCGCGGATTAAATAGGCGGGGTCACGTTCGGCCATGGTCAGGCGGCACCACAATTCCGGAACTAACAGACTGATATCATGATCGACGCGGACGTTGGGACCGACATGGCCAGCCGGGGTCGAGAATCCCCAGCCGCCGGTCAGAATCGCGGAGACGATGGTATTATTGAGGTCCGCCGTGGTGCGCACCGCGTTAAACGGCCCCTTGGTTAGCGCCCCTTCAGAGCCCCAGCCGGTGGTCGAGGGCGACTTACCCGACAAGCTGGCGACGAAATCCATCACCAATTCGGGCAATTCCTGGTAATGTAACGGATTATACACCGCTAACATTTTTATACCGTTTTTTGGTTCCGGCGGATTATTGCGCCGACCAGGCAGAACGGCATGGACCGGAAATACGGTGGGGATTTCCATCGGCAAACGGCGGAACAGCCGCGCGCCGACGTGGGCCAAATAACTGGCGCGATGTTCAACCAAATCCGGACGGACCTGGAGATAGCGCGGATTCTTGGTCGGTTTGCCATTGACGATGCGTGGATGTGACGAACACATGGTCCACGCCGTTTTTTTGCGAATTGCCGTATTGAGGCGATCGCGCATCGGTTCGGTATATTCGGAGAAGACCATGGCGTCATCGGCAAGAGCAGTGACCGCCTGCAAGGATAACGGTTCATAATTCGACGCGAACAGCCCATTCATCGCCATGTCGGATTCGGCTTGTTTGTCGTAACCGCGAATAACGGCATCGTCAGGGCGCTGGAAAAAGCGGTATTCGCAATTAGCTGCTATTTTGACCGCGTCATTGCAATGCTCGCGATTCAGGCCCGGCAAACGATCGCTGGCGATCACGGTCGATGCCGAGATGTCGTCCTCCATCGCGACTTTCATCGCCGAAACGAAATCCTGGCGCAACTTGAAGGTCCGCCACGAGCCGTCTTCGGCTAGGCCGACACGCAGATAACTACCGACCAGACGCCGACCGCGATATTTCAGTTCATGGCCGGGATGGCCGTTGATCAGATCGACGGTGAAATGGCTGCGCCAATCGCTGCCCCACTCCGAGCGGTAGAAGCGCTTGATGATGAAGACCAAAGCCCGCAGGTGGGGGGGAATAGCCGCGACCCAAGCATTGTATTCGGCAGTGAATTCAGTGGGTGAGGGAGTCAGTAATTTTACCACTGATCCCAGTGAGCGTTCTGGGCTCAGGATGGGGCGGCTTCCGCTGGTGCCGGCAGGGCGGACATCATTCAGGAAGCGATCGCCGTAATCGCGATCAAAGATGGCTTGGACATCAACCAGGTCTTTTTCGACATCAGCAATAAAGATGGGGCCGAACAGCATCGCATCGCGCAGCGACTTGGAGATTTCGGATTTTCCGCCGCCAGAGACGGTACAGGGCTTGTGACAATACACCCCTTCGGCGACAGTGCCGACCAAACGCCAGGACGGCGCGCCTGGATGTTTTTCGAGATGGACCTTATAGCCAGCCGGATGGACGTAGTGGTAGTCCGGACGCAACGGTAGTTCTTGGTCGACGCCATCGTGTTTCCAGGTGATACGGCTCTTGTTGAGCTCGATATGCATGTTCTCTGGCAGGTAAATAATTTCCGGATAGCGGCGGTCGATGCCGTGGCCTTCGGGAGCGATATCAAATAGGGTGCCTGCGTAGCGCGAGGAAACTTCGGACCACGAATGTCCGCGTGAGAGCACGGTACCGTTATCGCCGTGGAATTCCTCGCCCAGGTTGAACGCCGCAAAGGCGATCGTACCGCCGGCGTGTTCTTCTTCACAGCCGCCAAAGAGATTGGCCGCCAGGGAGATCTGGGTTTTGACCTCTTTCTTGCAGTAGCCGTAATAATTATCGGCGATGATGGTGACCATCACCCCTTGGCGGTCGCGGGCGGTGATCTTGAACGGGGAGCCATCGTTGTAGAGCTCGTCCGCTTTCTCCCAGTACATGCCGTCGCGCTTCTGCCGTTCGGTGGCGGCCGTGATAAAGGGCAGGCCAAGTTCTTTCTTGGTCACCGTGATCAGATGCGGCGCCAAGATCACGTAGCCGGTATTCCCGGTCCAGTGATCCGTGTCGATCGCAGCGTCATTTTCGGGCAGGTCGGGGTCGCCCGCATTGCCAAAAATCGATTCAACGAAATCGAGGTTCGAGACGAGCGAACCAGGGGCGATAAAGCGCACTTCCATGGTCCGCGCCGGCGAGACCCCGGGAACTTCGGGGCACACCATCGGGCGCATAAGCAAGGTGACAAAGGTTTCCACCGGATGCTCAAATGCGGTAGTAAAGGGCAGGCGCAACAAATCCGCAGGCGGATGAAAAGCTAGGCGCAGCAGATTGCCATACACCTTTTTCGGGACGGATTTCTTATCGTCGGCAATCGGCAAGCCGCCCTCGGCGACATGGAAAACACCTTGGGTGGTGCGGCGATCGTTGAGCGGATTATGCAGCACGCCCTGACTGATGCGGTAGCTGGATAAGGTTGGCGATACGTGGCTGTCCGCGTCGACCGGCAAGCTTAATTCGCGGGCCAGACCGTGACGATCGAGGACGAACGTATTATTGGGCAGACGGAGGGGGCCGGTCAGCTTTTCGCCCGCGAGATAGCCGTCCAAAAATGTCTGCACGCGTTGATCGGCGGGGCACAGATGATCGGTCAGCAAGCGACTGAGTTCACGATGATTCGCTAAGAGATCGTGGGCGACCGCCAGGAACTCGCGGTTCGAGGCATCCGTTGGCACATCATAGCCCAGCGAAGCGAGCTTCAGGTTAATGTAACGGATCAGGGTTTTGCGATCGTGTTCGACGGGGTGACCGTCGGTGTCGAGACCCAAGCTGCGAAGATTGTCCATGGGCGGCACTTCACCGTGGAAAGTCACCGCCACAAGGCTGGATTCGCACCGAGATTATGCCGAGGATACCGTTGCCCTGCGGGTCAACGCTGCACCACGCAGCAGGAGCAGGCTTGTCGACCCCGTACAGGCCTCAGAATCCAGCGATGCCTGTTACTCTCGATCCACGACCCCCGATTGACCTGGCACGGCGCTATCGCCATTGAGCGCCATGAGCACTGGGCGCAGCCGTGGCGGTTGCCGTATGCAGAGCGTGGGTTATTTGCCCTCGAATTACATGGGCCCGCGAAATGCCCAGCCGGGGTTCGACTCGCGTTGATGGCTGATACCAAGGCTATTGGGCTGCGTTTGCTCGCGCATGATGGGGAAGCCCGGCCGATTTCCTTGGTCCGCGATGGCGAGCACGTCGCCGATCAAGAAATTTCAGCTGACGGAGTGGCGATTTTTCTGGATCAACCGTCTGGTACGCACCGCTATGAGCTGTGGTTGCCCCAAAATGTGCCAGCCAAAATCATGGGCGTGCTGGTGGATGATCTCGATGCGGTGACGGCAGCAGTCCCACTTCCACGCCGGTGGATCACCTACGGTTCGTCCATAACCCACGGCAAACAGGCGAGTGCCCCGGCCCTGACCTGGCCGGCTTTGGTCGCCCTGAAACACCACGTGGATCTCACCTGCCTTGGTTTTGGTGGGCAATGCCATCTCGATCCGCTGGTGGGGCGCGTCATTGGCAGCCAGCCCGCCGACGCGATTTCAATCAAGGTCGGCATCAATATTCAAGGGAATGGTTCCCTGAATGTGCGAACCTTTCGGCCCAACGTGATCGCATTTGTCCGCCTGATCCGCGAAGTGCATCCGGACGTACCGCTGGCGCTTATTTCACCGATTTATACTCCGGTACGGGAAACGTTGCTCAACCGAGCCGATTTGAACCTGACGATTATGCGCGACCATATCGCCGCCGCCTGTGATATTTTGCAAGCGCATGGCGATACCCAGATTCGCTATCTTGACGGGCATGCCCTGCTGGGCCCCGAAGATCGTGATCGTCTGCCGGACTTCCTGCATCCGGATACCATCGGCTATGAACTGATGGCCGAGCGCTTCAGTGCCCAGTTGGGTGATTTCCTTTTCGGATAACTATTCGGGGGAGGTGGTGACGAGGAGATATCTCAGCGACGCAGCATGCGCTTGAGAAATTGTCCCGTGTAGCTGGCAGCGACCTGGGCCACTTTTTCGGGGGTCCCTTCGGCGACAATCGAACCGCCTTTGGCGCCACCTTCGGGGCCGAGATCAATCAACCAGTCGGCGGTTTTGATAATATCGAGATTATGCTCGATCACGACCACGGTGTTACCCTGGTCCACCAGGGTGGTGAGCACGCTCAGCAGCTTACGCACATCTTCAAAATGCAGGCCGGTCGAGGGCTCATCGAGAATATACAAAGTCTGCCCGGTCGACCGCTTGGCCAATTCGCGACTGAGCTTAATGCGCTGGGCTTCACCACCGGAAAGGGTGGTCGCGGCCTGGCCCAATCGCAAATAATCCAGGCCAACATCAATCATCGTGCTTAAGATACGGGTGACCGGCGCGTGCGCGCTGAACAACGTCATCGCCTCGCGCACCGAGCTGTCGAGCACATCGGCGATGCTCTTGCCTTTGAACAGAACCCGCAGGGTTTGCTCATTAAAGCGCCGGCCATGGCACACTTCGCAGGGCACATAGACATCAGCCAGAAAGTGCATTTCCACCTTTTTGACGCCGTCGCCTTCGCAGGCCTCGCAACGGCCGCCCTTGACATTGAAGCTAAAGCGCGAGGGGGTGTAGCCGTACAGTTTTGCTTCGCGGGTGAGCGAGAAAATGGTACGAATATGGTCCCAGACCTTGGTATACGTCGCCGGATTGGAACGCGGCGTACGCCCAATCGGCTGCTGGTCGATGGCGATGACTTTATCCAGGTGTTCCAACCCGGTGATGCGATCATGCGGACCGATCTCGGGCGTGGCATCGTGAAAATGCGTCGCCAAAGCCGGATAGAGGATGTGATTGAGGAAACTCGATTTCCCCGCCCCGGAAACACCGGTCAGACAGGTCAGGGTGGCGAGCGGAATCGACACATCGATATTGCGCAAATTGTTGGCCCGGCAGCCGCTGACCTTGAGCTGTTCGCCGGAACCCTGGCGGCGCTTTTTCGGAATGGCTATTTCTTTACGCCCGGAGAGATAATCCCCAGTGATCGAACCTTCTGCGGTCAACACGCCAGCGACCGGGCCGCTGTAGACGATGCGTCCACCGAGTTCGCCAGCGCCGGGCCCAAAATCGACCAGATAATCGGCGGCGCGAATGGTGTCTTCGTCGTGTTCGACGACTAAGACGGTGTTGCCAATGTCGCGCAGATGTTTCAAGGTGCCAATCAGGCGATCGTTGTCGCGCTGATGGAGACCGATCGACGGTTCATCGAGAACGTAGAGAACGCCCGTCAATTCGGAGCCAATCTGGCTGGCCAGGCGAATACGTTGCGCCTCGCCGCCGGACAGGGTCGGTCCTGAACGATCAAGAGTGAGATAATCCAAGCCGACATTCAGCAGGAAGCCCAGGCGGGCCTGGACTTCTTTCAGAACTCCAGCCGCGATCTTGGCGGCGCCGCCCGTCAGCGGCAGATGGGCAAAGAAATCCTGTGCCGCCGCGATGGTCAAATGGCAGACCTCGGGCAAAGAACGTTCGCCAACCTTCACCGCGGCGCTATCACGTGCCATGCGGGCGCCGTGACAGGTTGGGCATATATCATTGCGAAAATACTGACCAATCTTGCCGCGCTTCCATTCACTGTCGGATTCGCTCATCGTCCGTTCGAGCCAGGCGACGACGCCATCGAATTTGGTGTTAAAGGTGCCCTCGCCATTACGGGTGGTCCAATTGACCTTCACCCGGCCATCCGCGCCGTGCAGGACCAGTTCCTGCTGCTTTTCTGTGAGTTTTTTCCACGGCTTGTCCAAAGGGACTTTGAGCTTGGCTAAGACTTCGCGGCGATATTCAACATGCCACGCGGTGCGTTCCTCATCGCCTAACTCTCCCCACACGCGGATGGCGCCACCGTCGATCGACTTTTCTGGGTCCAGCAATTTTTCCATATCCACCGACGAACGCACACCCAGGCCATTGCAGTCCGGACATGCACCCAACGGTGAATTGAACGAGAACGAATTCGGTTCGAGATCTTTGAACGAAATGTCGCAGTGATGGCAGTACAGCCGTTCGCTGAAAAACAAATCCGGGCGTTTGCTGTCATCGGCAAAGCCGGCGAGCATGGTGCCGCCGCCTTCGCGCAGACAGGTCTCTACCGAATCCGCCAAGCGTGAACGCAGCTCGGGTTTCACCACCACGCGATCTACGATCAGTTCGATCCGATGTTTGACTTTTTTATTCAACTCAATCGGTTGATCGAGTTCCTTCTGCTCACCGTCGATGCGCACGCGGGTAAAACCGCTGCGTTTCGCCCGTTCAAGAATGTCAGAATGTTCGCCTTTGCGATCGCCGACTTTCGGTGCGAGCAACAACAGGCGGCTACCGCTGGGCAGGGCCATGATCGCATCGACGATCTCATCCGGACTCCGTTTGCCGACCGCAGCGTTGCAGCTCCAGCAGTGCTGCACCCCGGTGCGCGCCCACAGCACGCGTAAATAATCGAGCACCTCGGTAATGGTGCCCACGGTCGAACGCGGATTCTTCGACGCCGACTTCTGTTCGATCGCAATCGTCGGCGACAGCCCGCGCATGCTGTCGAACTTCGGCTTGTCCAACTGGCCCAAAAACTGCCGCGCATATGCCGATAACGACTCGACATACCGCCGCTGCCCTTCGGCATAAATAGTATCAAACGCCAAACTCGATTTTCCTGACCCCGACGGCCCGGTGAACACGGTTAAGCTGCGCTTGGGCACATCCAAGTCGACGTTGCGCAGATTATGCTCGGCTGCTCCGCGAATGGTGATCGAAGTGTGCTCCGACACGGTCGCTCTGGTCGCTACCTCTGCCGCCTTGGCCCGCATGGCTGACGGCTTTGACGACGGACGGGGCGACTGCTTTTTGACCTGGGCTTTTGGCATTCGCGGGAGTGTCGGTCGCTTGGGTAGGAAGGAAGCGTGACCCGCTCTGGGATTGTGCACGGCTCCGCATCGCATCGCCGAGCACATCGACGGTGAACTGGCAGTGGCCCCATGAATGCGACCCCGCACGCAGGCACGGCGGTGTTCGGCTGCAGCCATGGGTTGAACCATGCATTGAACCATGCATTGAACCATGCATTGAGGAGGGTCGGGCGGCAAGTTGACCCTATTCGACCCTTGCGCCCGGCGACCTCGACCTGGATCCCACTCGCTTATGCTAGGCGCAGGACATCGCGGTCCGTGGGCGCACCATGCTCGATCGCTGCTCAGGGCGAGGTTTCCGGCATCGTCGGCGTCAGGGTTGATGCGCCGCCGACCTCAATCGCCAGTGGTTCGGCCGCGGTCTTGTCGCTGGTGATCTCGACCGAGAGCACGACGCGGAACTCACCCTGCGGGTAGACGCGCTTGAAAGCTGCTGCCGCGCGGGGCAGATCGCGCTCGAGGTCGCGCAGCTGGCGCAGAATGTCGCCCAGGGTCGGCTCCCGGCTTTCGTTCTCCATGTGTTCCAGGCGCTGCTCGATAACGGCGAGTTGTGAACTGAGGCTATCCCGTCGCCGCGGCGGGGCGTTGGGAAGGACGCCGCTGACGCTGAGCCGCTCCGGCGTTGCTCCAGGCTGCGCCAGCCGCGCCACGTCCAAGTCGATGCGATCGCCGGCACGCTTGCTGGTGAAGGTTCGTCTCCAGTCGTCATGCCGTTGAAGCGGTTGCCCATCGAGGGCGACCAGACGGTCGCCGCCGGTCAGGCCCATGACCTCTGCCGGACTGCCCGGCTCGACGCGCAAGATAACGATGCCCTCCTGGGCAAACGACGTGGCGGCATCGTCGATGACGATGCCGAGGTAACCTGGTCCGCGGACGTCGACGGCCGCGAGGGCCGTGCAGCACAACAGCAGGAAGGCAGCCGGCATGGAAGGTCCTTGTCTAATGAACGAGTGGAGGAGTGGTGCCGATCAGGATGCGGGCATCCCAAGCGACTGCATGATCGGCGGGCGGCCCGCCGAGGGGGGGATTCTCGACGACGCGTAGGCGCAGCCGAAAGCCGGGCAGTCGCTGCAGCACGGCGACCTGTTCGTCGGCGAGCAGGTCCCCGGAGCGCTGCGTCCGGCGCTGTTCAAGGTCGTTTAGACGCTGAGCAAGACCGCTGACGCCCTGCTCTAGGCGTTGCCGCCGCTGCGCCTGCCAGGTACGGAACGCCTGTTCGGCCGCATCGTCCAACGGCACGACAGGAATATCATCTGGCCAAGCGCCCACCGTGCCTTCGGCAATTTGGCGGATGCCATCGCGCAGATACTCGATGGTCACATCGCCGCCGACGCCCGCGAAGCCAATTTCCTGGCGGACATCCTGCATCATCGTGATCGGACCGCCATTAATGCTGATGATAAGATCCTGCTCCTGCAGGCCCATCGCTGCCGCCGGGGTGTCGGGGTGGATGCGCACTATCTCAACCCCGAGATCGGGTGGCGTGTGATTGCGATGCTGCGCCGGCAGCCCCGGCGGCGCCATGCGCACACCGAGGATGCCGAGCGGATCGAACGTCTGATACCCGTCCTCGCTGGCTGCCAGGAAGGCAGCCAGCGCGAACACCAGTACGCAGCGCACGAATCAACCGTCGCCTTCAGGAGCCACCGGGCCGCCGCGCGTCCTGCTGAGCGCTGCCGCAGTGGTCGTGGTGGCGGGCGCGTCACCGTCGCCGATCACGCCGCCATTCGTCCGGCGGACGACGACCGTGGCCGAACGAGGACGCGCCGATCCGGCACCACCCGGCCACGTGCTGAAGGCATTGGCGTTTCGCGCCAGCCAATTGTCACCTTGACCGGCGTATTCCGGCGGCTGATTGGGATGATTGCCGACCTCGCCCGGATGCTGCACGTTGACGAAAACGCTCTTGCGATCCGGGGTAAAGGTCAGGCCGGTGATTTCGCAGCCGGCGGGTCCGACCAGGAAGCGGCGAATTTCACCGGTGGCGGGATCCGCCGCGAGCATCTGGTTGTTGCCCTGCCCGGCGAAATTGCCGACGTTGCTAAAATTGCCATCGGTCTGGATCCACAGGCGGCCGAAGCTGTCGAAACCGATGCCGTCCGGGCTGTTAAACATGTTGGCGGTGGTGATATTGCCGCTCCCGCCCTTGGCGTCGGGCTGCGGGAAGGCCTGGGGATTGCCGGCGATGGCGAAAATGTCCCAGGTAAAGGTGGTCGCCGTCCCGTCGCCGCCGGTCTCTTGCCAGCGCACAATGTGACCCCAGTTGTTGACGGCGCGGGGGTTGGCCTCGTCGACCGGTGGGCGCGCTGAACCGGCCGTGGTGGTGCCGTCGATGGCGTTGGAACTTTCGGTGCTGGTGCCGCGGCGGTTATTGTTGGTCAGGGCGATATACACTTGACCGGGGACCTTAGGATTCGCGGTGATCCATTCTGGGCGATCCATCATCGTTGCGCCGACGCGGTCGGCGGCCTGGCGGGTCTTGATCAGCATGTCGGCCTGATCTGCGAAGCCATTGGCGGCGGTCAGGCCATTGGTGTCGTGGACCAGCGGTATCCACGTGCCAGTGCCCATGTTGTCACCTGCGGTCGCGCCGGCCTCGAATTTGGCGACGTAAAGCGTCCCGCTCTCGAGTAAGGTGCGGTTCGCCGGCGACAGCGGATTGGTGGAATTAAAGGTGCCGGTCGACACGAATTTGTAGATGTACTCGTTGCGCTCGTCGTCGCCCGAATAGACCACCACTTTGCCGTTTGCCGCGACGACCACTTCGGCGTTCTCATGCTTGAAGCGGCCGAGCGCGGTATGTTTGACCGGGGTGCTGCCGGGGTTGAAGGGATCGATCTCGACGCACCAGCCGAAGCGGTTCGGCTCGTTATCGTTTGCATTCAGGTCGAAGCGCGGATCGACGGTATGCCAGCGGTAGCCGAAGCCGTTTACCGCCAGACCATAGCGGCGCTCGTGAGCGGTCGGCACGCGGTCGCCGTTCCAACCGAAGTAGCCGTTGAAGTTTTCTTCGCAGGTCAGGTAGGTGCCCCAGGGCGTGAATCCGTTGGCGCAGTTGTTGAGCGTGCCCAGAGCCGAAGTTCCGGTCGGATCGGCAGCGGTCTGCAGCAAGGCATCGCCGGCAGCCGGACCCGAGATGGTCATCGGGCTGTAGCCGGTGATGCGGCGGTTGTAGGGCGAACTCTTGAGGTGGCTCCACGACCCATCGCTGGCCCGTTTCATATGCGACACCGAAACCCCGTGCGCCGCCAGAGCCTTGCGCACCTTAGCGAAGGTGAAGGGCAACAACCAGTCGTCAGGATCGGTTCCGGGGGTGTAAAAGTATTCGGCATTGATGTATTCGTGGTTCATCACCAACAGACCTTCATCGCTGCGGCTGCCGTAGGCATTGCCGGCGGTGTTAAAGCCGAAATAGGTCATCCCGTCATGATTGTCACCGATCTGTTGTTCTTGCTCTTGCCAGCCCTGCGAGGCATCGTCGGCAAAGGCCGGGGCGAAGCTGTTGATCGGTTCGCCCCAGGGCAGAATGGCCTGGGCGACGTAGCCGGTGGGCACGGTGACGGCATCGGCGGATGACGTGGTCACGGCGAAAAAGCCGAGCATGCGTTCGGCCGCCGGCGCATCGGGCCCCGCATCATCCCCGGAATGGGAGCAACCCGTCAGCCACGATCCTGCGAAGAGCCCAATGGCGGCCATGCTCAGACTGCCCTTGAGCATCGCTCGCCGCGATACGCTGCGATCGATTAATTCGTTCAGCGAGGGGGTGGAGGAGGGATTGCTGACGGAATCGTGCGCGGTATCGACGGACATGAAGGGCTCCGGAGGTCGGGCGGCCCGATCGGCCGCAGGGTTGGATGGCTCTGGATACCCGTCCTCGGTGAAGACCTAGTGAATGAGCGATGGATGGTGAATGAGGGCGAGGCAAAGATCCGGTATGCCCAATGAAGGATCAGCGGGGGATCAAGAATCTTTGACTAAGAATAAGGCGAGAGCCGTGAGCAAGCGCCGCAGCCGTGGTCGGCTAGTGGCGTGCCTGCACGCGCGCAAACCTTTCAGGTACGAGAACGGAGAGAGCCGCGTGCGATGGAGGTCATCATCGCACGAATATCACGAATAAAGGATACGGCGAGTAGAGCACGAGCGGCACGAATGTATGCGAATCGCGGACATAAACAAAATTCTTAAACGCGCCGACTTGCTATACTGACCGTCGCCCAAATCCCCCTGTTGGTGAGGCTAATGGCGACGGCTGCGGAGTTGGCTCTGACCACGCGCGCCTGCGTGCACGTAGCGCTCCTTCATCGCGTGCCACCCAAACGCCGTCGTAGCGCCACCCGCGGTTCTCGCGACGTGGGAGCGGAGTCCATGCTGCGGGAATTCCTGCATAACGAAGGGCGAGAAGAGTGTACTTACCATGAAATAGAGGAAAAATGCTGGTTGGGGAGCACACAGCTTTGGCATGAGCGGTGCTCATATCCCATACGTCCCGCATGCTGCCGGACCTGAATACCTCAACACATCCCAACCAAGGAGAATTTCATGTCGATCTTCAAACATGGCCTCATCGCCATCCCTCTGACCCTGGCCGCTCTCGCAGTGGTCCCCGCCGCCGATAACGGCGTCAATCCGAACCCGCCCCACGTCAATCCCCCCGGCGCGACTCCGCAGCAAGAAGGCACCAACACCGGTATGACCCGTGCCATGAACACCGTCGATCCGGTCAATGGTCGCATGGTCGATCACAGCGTGAAGACGCTGACCCTGTCGTCGACCGGCCATGCCGTGACCGCAGGTTCCGCTAGCACTGTCGTCATTGGCTTCTCGGAAAAGAGCAGCCGCGACCTGGTCGAAAAGGCTCAAGGCAAGGAAAAGGAAATGTACATCACTGCGGCGCAGCAGAATCGCGTCGTCCAGGATGGCCGGATCAGCGACGGCAACAATATGGACCGTGATGGAAAGATGGATCAAGAAGGCAAGTCGGATCGTGATGGAAAAAAGATGGACCGTGATGGAAAGATGGACCGTGATGGAAAAAAGATGGACCGTGACGATAAGAATCCCAATCAGCGCGACATGGATCCCGCCCAGCCGACCGGTATTCAGACTGGTGAGGGCGTGAACGATCCAGCGAAGAAACCTTTGCCCACCCGCTAGGAGTGAGCAGGTGAGCAAGGAAGCGGCCACCTGCCGTTGACGGTACCCTATGCGGTAACGTCAGCGTCAAGGGACCGCGACCGCGATCTCCGCAGCATCGCCAAGAGCCATACGCCTTGGTCAGCATGCGGACGGAGACGTTCTTGATCACGGCGTAAAACGCCCCCGCCGGCTCCCTGCCGACGGGGGCGTTTGTCATTTCATAAACCCTTCAACACATGCGCTCGGATAAGCAGCGCAAGCACGTGGCATGAAGCCTATCCAGGTGACTGCGGGCACGCTCATCACGAAGAGCGAAATTTTTGCTACGCCATTGGCAGAGTGGCAATACGCTGCCTGTCCTGGAGGCCTTCGGCGGCGAACGTTGATGCTGCTTGTGACCTGAGCTTTCGGTGTGCGCGGAAGTATCGGTCGCTCACGGGCGGGTAGGCGTGACCGATTTGGGATTGGGCGCGGTTCATCATCGTATAGTCAAGCACGTCGACGGCGAAACAGGCAGTGGCCGCGCGGCCGCGCACCCGTAAACAATTACGGCCGTGTTTGGCAGAACCCCGGGCAGAGAAAGGCGCACCGCTCGCACCGGGGGATGCCCGGGAAACAGGCGGCGATGGCCGTCATCAACCGAGTGTTTGCGTGTGAGGAGGGTTTACGTAATAATGGTGAGTAGGCATCATGAATGAGAATGTCGTATAAGCCTAGATTGAAGTCATCCTTGGGGCGCGGTGGTGAGTGCCTTGACTGTCAGATGATGGAGTAGATCAAGTTTATGCGTATGTATCGTAGGGGTCCTTCTTTTGGGGCGAGCACGCGTCGCGTATATGTTCAAAACATTTCAGGCGGCAATTCTTTGATAATGCCGCAGAATCCCACCCAATCGCGAGGTGCAGATGACCGGTGTATCGGACGTCGCGTTTTCGGTGTGGCCTGCGGCTGGGTCGATGATGGCACCGTCCAGGCCTTGGTGGGGGCGCTCGGTGTGGTAATGCGCGAGATATTCCTGAATGGCATGGCGCAGACCGATCTCCCCCAGGGGGATGATGCGGCGCAAACATTCCTGTTTGATGGAACGAAAAAAGCGCTCCATGAAGGCGTTGCAATTGGGCGATTGCGGCGGCGTGCGGATCGGGCGCACGCCCGCATGAGCGAGGATGCTGCGGAAGCGTTCACTGAAGGTGCCATCGCCGTCCATGATGCAAAAGCGTCGTCGACTGAGAAAGCCGTCGAATCCATCGGTCAGGTTTAGCGCCTGCTGGGCCATCCAGTCACTGGTGGGATGGGTGGTAATGCCGACCAACTGCACGCGGCGGGTGCCATGGTGGATGGCGAACAGGGCGTAGCGGGTGGCCAGCGAGCCGTCACGCTCCAGGGTTTCCACCGTGGTAAAATCAATGGCGGCAATCTGATCGGCATGTGCTTCCAGAAAAGTCGCCCAATCGCGGTCATGGTCGCGCACGGGTTGCGGATCAATGCCATGAGCGCGCAGAATGCGGCGCACCGTGCTGGCCGAGATGGCGTGGCCAAGATGGCGCAAGCGCAGGGCAATGCCGGGCGATCCCATGCCGGGATTCTCGCGGGCAATACGCACGGCCAATGCGGCGATGGTCGGATCAATCGGTGGTCGCCCCGGATTACCAATGGGCGGATGAGTCCATTTGGCAATCACCAATTGCCGATACCAGCGGCGCAGGGTGTCTGGGGTAACAATCAACGCCAACGTCTCCAGCCGTTGGCGTTCGATGCGCTGCGCCAAAGTCGCCAGCAGTTCGCGGTCAGCGCGCGCAAGTCGCGGCAGACGTTTGATCAGGTCGCGCAGGATACGGCATTGCGCATCCAGCAGATCAATAACGTGCATCAGGTCGCGCTGCATCCACACTGCGGCGCCGCAGATCAGCAGGGCAAGCTGGCTATCGTGGTCTGCGACGTCCGCGTTGGTGTCGGCGTGGGGTTTGGCAGGTGTGGTCGTGCACGTGTTGTTCATAATTGCTGCACCGTGCCGTCAGAATGCGCGGCTGCAATTGCAGCATAAAGGCGCTATTCTGTGCTTGCGCAGAATAGATGTGTGGTAAACTGCGCGGGTGTCCACCAATGCCGGTTTTTTCAGTGCTTTCATGGCGTCTTCCGTTGTTGCGGAATTGTGTATTGCAGAGTTGTTCAAAGGGGGTCGCGGCTGCGCCGCTCCGGCTGATGTGCGCTACGCGCTCCCGGTGGTCGCGTCGTTGCGCGGCCGGGTGCCGTCGCCGCACGAGATGCAGGCCGCTGGTGGTCGGGCCCCCGCTCGCGCGTGGGGCCGGGGGTGCTGCCTCGCTCCGGCATATTCGTCAGCACCCGGTTGGTTAGCCGATGACCGGGTGCGGTTTCCGCACGCTCGGTACGTCGGTCCACGCCCACTGCATATCACCGTGCCGATGGCGCGGGACTACGGCGCCCCCGGCCCATCACGGGAAACAGTTTCGGCTGGGTTCCCGGCGTCGCGGGTACGGAAAATAGTCGCGTGCAGGCACGCCGGTCACGCGGCTGTCCCCACCGCCACGGGTGCAGGCGCGCCCGGAAGCCCGGCGGGATGGGTGCTGATTTTGTTGTTACGTCATTATTCGCCCGCCGCACTTCCCGGCACGCCTGCACCGGCTTCGGTGCCGATGGCATCGTGGCCTGCGGTGCTCGGCGCCCGCGGTGCAGTCGCCTGTGCGCCTCGGCCCTCCGCTCGCTGTGCTCGCTCCGATGCCCCGCTTTCATCCGCCTACGCGGCTGGCGCCGCTGCGGCGTCAGGCGGGGCGCTGCTGATCTGGGAGCGTTTCCCGCAGGGTCAGGCGGGCAAGACGGTGCGGGCGTACGCCTACGACCTGGGCCGGCGCCTGACCAGTCGCACGGTGACGACGGATCCGATGTCGAGCTTCACGGAAGTGACGCAGTACGCGTACGACGCGGCCAACCGCTTGCGGCAGCGTGGGTATGCGGATGGGCAGAATGATGGCTTCCAGTATGACTTGGCTTCTCGCCTGACCGTCGCAACCAGCGCGCGCTATCAGAATCAGGTCGAACGTCTCTACGACAGTGGTGGCCGCCTAACCGGCGAATGGCTCATTGGTCAGGGCAACAGCGCCCTGCCGGCCGCGTGGTCGGTGTGGTACGGTTACGACGCCGCCAATCGGGTGCGGGAATTGACCTATCCGGATGGCACCGTGGTCAAGCGCGACTACACCGCGCGGCATCAGCTCCGGGCGATCACCCATGGCGGCACGCCCGTGGCCACGCGCACCTATGACGCGGCAGGCAAGCTGACGCAGTCGGTGTTGGGCAATGGGTTGTTCGAGACGCGCAGCTATATTTCGGACAGCTATCTCGTGGCGACCATTCAGGTTCCTGGCGTAACGGAATTTGCGTATCAATATGATGCGAATGGCCGCAAGACCACGGAGTCGCAAACCGCGACGCTACCGAGTCAAACGCAGACCTTTGCGTACGACAACCAGGATCGTCTGACCAGTTGGTCGCACGACAACGGCGTGGTGCCAGCGCAAACCCAGACCTGGAATCTGACCGCCGTCGGCGATTGGCAGTCGACGACGCGCGACGGCGTGGTGGAAACCCGCCAGCACACCGATGTGCACGAAGTGACGCGCATCACAGTCGGCGCGGGTCCGAATCAGAACCTGCGTTACGATGCGAAGGGCAACCTGACCAAGGATGATGAGAACCGCCGGTACACCTGGGATCCAGAGAATCGCCTCCAGACGGCGCGCACGCCCAAGGCCGTGAGCCCGACGGGACAGAATCTGCGGACCGCCTATCTGTACGACGCCCTGGGTCGTCGGGTCGCGAAGACGGTGAACGGTCACGTCACGCGCTTCATCAGCGCCGGCGCGCAAGTGGTCCAGGAAGAAGAGGGCATGGCGATCGCGCCGCCGGCAGAGCGCAGGGGTGATGGCGACCTGGAAAATCTTGCCGAGGAGCCCGCCAGCGGCGGCATTCTGCCGCCCGCCAGCGATCCGTCGGCACCGGTGCTGCGCGTGAATTTCCAGCCGCGCTCCAGTGTCACGCCGCCCGGCTATCTGGCTGACAAGGGTAAGCGCTTTGCCACGCGGACGAATGGCTTTGCATACGGCTGGTCAGCCAACCTGCACAACTCCGACCGCGTCCAACGCTTCGCAGCCAGTCTAGAAGAGTGGGACACCTTCATTCGCGCCGCGCGTCCAGGTCGCCCAGCGCGCACGTGGCGCATCGCCCTGCCCAACGGCACCTATCCGGTCTTGGTGGTGTCAGGTGACGCGGTGAGTCGCAATCACACCAACCACTTGGTCATCGCTGGCATCCCCGTCACTGATCCGGATCCTGCCACCATGGCGACCGGCTACGAGCAGGGGGACTTCGACGGCTACGCGGTGCAAGCCACCGTGACCGACGGAGTGCTCACCATCGCGCCCGGCGCGGGCGCCTTCGATCCGACCCTGTGCTTCATCGAAATCGGCCCCGAGGGGACGACGATCACGCCCGCCGTCGAAACGCGTTTGGCGGAACTCGTCGAATCGATGACGACCGCGACCTACGCACCGCAGACGCCGAGTCTGGCACGGCGGCAGTATGTCTTCGGCACCTATGTCGATGAATTGCTCAGCTACACCAACAACGGCACCCGGTACTTCACGCACGCGAATCACCTCTACTCGATTGCGGCGACCACGAACAGCGCGGGCACCGTGGTGGAGCAGTATGCGTATGATGCCTACGGCACGCAGACGGTGACGAATGCGGCGGGGACGGTGACGCTAGCGGAGTCGGCGGTGGGGCAGAGACGTGGGTTTACTGGATATATCCTGGACCAGGAGGCCGGGCTGTATCACGCCAGAGCGAGGCAGTATGATAGTCGGATAGGGCGGTTTATTGGGAGAGACCCACTGGAGACAGGGTCTCCGTTGGGAGGGTACCAGGATGGTTTAAGTCTATACGCCGCCTGGTTTGTTCCAGGAGAGTTGGATCCATTTGGTCTTTATGCCGACAGCACTTCAGACGGAAAATATTGCAGCAGAACACCTCCTTGTATTGCGGCATGGACAGATTTTGGAATCGCATTTCATCGTGAGCCTGGTGACTGGTGGTTCGAGCTGGGAGATGGGTCCGTTTCATGGTACGGCGTAGAGGCCGTGCAGATATGTGCTAATATAGAGGCAAAATTGAATGCGTCTTGGACATGTCATAATTGCCCCCATCCCAGCGATCAATACGAAGATACGCATAAGCCGATTAAGGTCTGCCTCGGCATTGAGGTTCCATTTTGGCTGGCTGTTTCGTTAGTTTTCCCACCATCATTTCCCAAAGTTTCTGTTGGTTTAGCGCTTGCTTCGGCCAGGACGTTCCAGCGCCTTCTTCAGGCAGCCGGAAAAATCGGGCAGTTAAATCAAGCAGCAAGACAAATAACGGCGCTCATTAAAACAGACGCAACTGTTAAGGAGCTCTGTAACGTCGGCAAGGATCAAGTGGTAAGGCGGTGGAAGCCCATTTTGGCTGCCCATATTCCAAATTATATAAAAATTAATCCGTGATATTAGTGTAAATTATATGGAAAATTCCGTCCAAAAAAAATTGCACTTTGGGTTTGGATTTCATTTAGCATCTTGGTCTCACTATATGGCGCATATTCGGAGACAGCCGCGGCATTTAACCAGGATTCAGTGCGGGGTGATTTCATTCAAATGGCTAAATTCAGTTCTGCGCAGTTCGTAAAGTTTTTCTTGTTAATCAACCTAGTATTTCCGTGCGTATTCTTTTTCTATTTGCCGCAGCTCACTCGATTAATTCGCAGATGCTTGCATGGGAGGCCAGCGAACAAAGAAGACGGAAAGCAATGAAGCGTATGGTGCAGACGATATAGGGGACACAGTGCGCCGGTAAAAGTCGGCGTGAAACACGGGGTGAAAGTCCCTGACATCGAAAGGAGTAGCCCGTATGATGCGAATATTATCGGCGCGGACCTGCGCCATTTTTACGGGATAAAGCGGCGCATTATCTTGATGGTTGCCCTCGGAAAATGACCGCAAGAATGCGGAAGTGCCTCGGGACACGGGAAAATTCTGCTGTTATCGCACGGTTATCCGCCATCTGACCAGCGGGTCGATGCTGCGGTCCGTGCTGTTGGCGTCGCCGTTACGCGGCGCGTCGAAAAGACGTCAGCAGACCGTGCAGCGATTGATCGCAGACGAGCTTGCCGGTGCCCGTCTGCCAAGGCCCGACAGGAACGTTACCGATACCTTGATGGGGACGATCTTCGTTATAATGCCGAATATATTCAACGGCAGCATGGCGCAGGCGATCTCTCTGAGAGGAAGATCATGTGATTCAGGCATTCTTCCTGGATCGAGCGAATAAAGCGTTCGACGCACGCATTCATATCCGGAGCGTGGATGACGGTCTGCGTCAGCTTCGTGCCCAAAACGCGTTTGGCGCCCTCCCCATACTTTCCGTCGTTGTCGAGAATCCAATGTCTGCGTCGGGCAAGCGGCTCGCCGGACAGGGTAGCCGAGCGCAAGACATTGGCGCACCACGCATCGGTCGGATGGCAGGTTATGCCGAGCAGATGCACGCGTCGGGTATCGTGTTCGATCGCGATGAAGACAAACGCGTTGACCACTTTGCCCAGCAGGCCAATCGGGATTTGGATAAAATCCGCACCCACGGTGGCATGGGCATGCAATTTCCAGAATTGACTCCAGGTACTGCCCCGGCGTCCGTTTCCCGGCGTGGGTGCACGGCTATGCTGAGTCAGGACTTTGCGCACGGTCGATTCCGCAACGGTGAAGCCGCACTTGGCCATTTCGCCAACGATGCGCGACAGCCCGGTGCAGCCCTTGTCGTAGATGCGCAGAATGGCGTCGACTTTATCCTGCCCAAGCCACGGTCGTCCCGGACCTCTTTCCGCGTCTGGCTCAGCCGCGCTGTTAGCCATGCGCTGTTGAAATCGTTTCACGGTGCGAATAAGCGCATCGGGCGTGGTGATCCAGTGAAAGATCTGCCGCATACGAATCGGAATACGTTTCAGATACGCGGCTTGCAGCAGCCGTTGGGCTGGGGTCCAACGCAGCCGTTTGCCGTCCAGCGTGGTGCGCGCGACCTCCATCTGTTGATTGATCGCCGCGAGAAGATCATCGACCGGCAGACCCAGTGCCGCCCCGCAGGCCATCCACAACGCCATGCGGATGCGGAATGGTTGTTTGCTGGCGGCGCTCAACGGGGCGGGTTCATCAGCGGGTGCGGTTTTGGGCATGGGCGCGGCACCATTTCCATGATACGTGACGCCACAAGCACGGGCTTGTTCGCACGGGCCGTATTTCACGATGCGGCGATGCGCGTTCGCAGCGTCATCCGTGAGGAAAAGGATCTGCGCGGCTGTGCCGCTTCGGCTGATGTGCGCTGCGCGCTCCCGGTGGTCGCGTCGCCGCGCGGCCGGGTGCCGTCGCCGCACGTGATGCACGCCGCTGGTGGTCGGGCCCCCGCTCGCGCGTGGGGCCGGGGGCGCTACCTCGCTCCGGCATATTCGTCAGCACCCGGTTGGTTAGCTGATGACCGGGTGCGGTTTCCGCACGCTGTGGACGTCGGTTCAAGCCCACTGAAAATCACCGTGCCGATGGCGCGGGCCTACGGCGCCCCCGGCCCATCCCGGAAAACAGTTTCGGCAGGGTTCCCGGTGTCGCGAGTTCGGAAAATAGTCGCGTGCAGGCACGCCGGTCACGCGGCTGCCCCCACCGCCACGGGTGCAGGCGCGCCCGGAAGCGCGACGGGATGGACGCGGGTTCTGTTGGTGCGCAATTATTCGCCCGCCGCACTTCCCGGCACGCCTGCACCGGCTCCGGTGCCGATGGCATGTGGGGGCCTGCGGTGCTCAGCGCAATGTTGTTCACTTAACAGCCCTCCGCTGAATACTTCGTCCATGGGGACTTTTGCATTCGCGTGGATAGTGTCGTCCGGGTTTGGGTAGGTAGGCGAATTGTCGTAACGCCTCCAGGTCATCGTGG
>Ga0335395_10000016_pt1 | contig 177759 bp, 159 predicted proteins | sample MAT02_FD_205744 | JGI IMG/M metagenome (GOLD analysis project Ga0335395, IMG submission 205744) | Freshwater microbial communities from Lake Fryxell liftoff mats and glacier meltwater in Antarctica - MAT-02 (spades assembly) (version 2) ...
ATCGGACAATATGCTTCCTGAGCTATTTAGCAATCGGTAGACTCTTATTCTCTTCACTTTACTGTTTTTACAAAGCTAAGTCTTATCTTTAAAAATATAATTCTGTAAACATAGGAGCTATCGGGATAATTTCTTCTACTTAGTCTTACTAAATTTTTCTGAAATAGTTGCAAATACAACATAGAGGCCAGGTATAATAATAATTCCAAAGATGGTTCCAAAAAGCATTCCCCCTGCAGATGCCGAGCCAATAGTTTGGTTACCGATAGCTCCAGCTCCACTTGCCAGCATTAATGGTATTAAGCCTGCTATAAAAGCAAAAGAAGTCATTAAAATTGGGCGTAATCGCATGGTAGCTCCTTCTACAGCAGCTTGCAATGGCGTTTGACCTTCTTTTTGTTTAAGTATAGCAAATTCGACTATTAAAATGGCATTTTTAGCTAATAAACCTATAAGCATAATCATAGCAATTTGTGCATAAATATTATTTTCTAATCCCATTATAAGTAAAAACAGAAATGCACCAAAAATCCCGGTAGGTAAAGATAATATTACTGGAAGCGGTAATAAAAAGCTTTCATATTGGGCTGATAGTAGTAAATACACAAACAACAAGCAAACCGCAAAAATAATGATAGATTCGTTTCCAGCATTGGCTTGGTCTCTCGAAGATCCTGCCCAATCGTAGTCGAACCCTTTAGGTAATTTTTCTTTAGCTGTTCTTTTTATGGCGTCAATTGCATCGCCACTGCTAAACCCTTTTGCTGGCTCGCCAGTTAGCATGGCCGATGTGTACATGTTGTATCGGGAAATTTGCTCTGGCCCATACGTTTTGCTAATACTCATAAATTCAGAAATGGGCACCATTTCACCATCTCTATTTTTTACATACATCTTCAAAACATCTTCAGGCAGCGCCCTATATTCGGGCGAGGCTTGTACCATCACTCGGTACAATTGACCAAAACGTATAAAATTAGTGGCATATTCGCTCCCTAAATAGGTTTGTAAGGTGCTTAGTACATCATCTATAATTACTTTTTTCTGTGCTGCTTTTAAATAATCAATAGTAACCAAAAGCTGTGGAAAACTGGCATTAAAGGTTGTAAACGAATTTACTATTTCGGGTTGTTTATTTAGTTCGTTTACAAAATCGTTGGTTACTTGTTCAAGTTTTTTTAAATCGCTTTTGCCAGTTTTATCTAATAATCTTAATTCAAAGCCACTCGAATTTCCGTAACCGGGTACAGGAGGTGGGGTAAAAAACTCAATTCTTGCATCCTTAATATAGTTAGATTTTTCGTTTAGTTGTTGAATAATTTCCTTGTCAGAAGACATCCTATCTTTCCAAGGTTTTAAACTAATCAAATTCATCCCATAAGATGCACCCACACCTTCGGATAGTACACTATATCCTGCAAGTGTAGATACAGAGGCCACACCATTTATGTCTTTAGCCACTTTTTGTATTTCATCCGCAATTTTTTCTGTACGTTCTAGCGTTGCGCCAGCTGGGGTTAATATATTTGCATAAATAGTTCCTTGATCTTCGTTGGGAATAAAACCAGAAGCAATAAATTTTCCTAGGAAACCGGTACTTACCATAAAAATTAGCAAGACAATAAATGTAATAACTCTTCTATTGGCAATAAGTGAAATTAGTTTTTGATAGTTAGTTTCTAAAGATTCATACTTACGATTAAAAGCATTGAAGAATTTTTGCAACCAATTTTTTTTATGTGTAGAATTATCATTATGATTATGTTTAAGCATAATGGCACATAAAGCAGGTGTTAGGGTTAATGCTATAACGCCCGACAGTACAATAGCTACCGCCATTGTTAATGAAAACTCCCTGTAAAATACGCCAGTAGGTCCCGAAATAAACGAAACTGGAATAAACACTGCCGACATTACCAAAGTAATGGCAATAATAGCTCCGCTTATTTCCTGCATAGCTTCTTCAGTTGCTTTTTTAGCATCCAATCCAAATTTGGTCATTTTATAATGCACCGCTTCAACTACAACAATGGCATTATCTACCACTATACCTATGGCGAGTACGAGGGCAAAAAGGGTAATTAAATTTAACGAAAAGCCCATTAATTGCATAAAAAAGAAAGTACCTACCAGCGAAACAGGAACAGTTAAAACGGGTATTAAGGTAGAACGCCAATCTTGTAAGAAAATAAACACTACTAAAGATACCAATATAAAGGCTTCTAATAAAGTTTTAAGTACTTCGTTTATAGAGGCATCCAAAAAAGTAGATACATCGTAACTAACTGTGTAATCCATACCGGCCGGAAAATTTACCTTTAATTCATCCATCCTATTTTTAATATTTTGAATTACGTCGCTAGCATTACTACCTGGCCTTTGTTTAATTAAAATAGCGGCCGATGGATTACCATTTTCTTTAGATATGACATCGTATTCTTGAGACCCAAATTCAACTTGCGCTATGTCTTTTAATTTTAAAACTTCGCCATCCGCATTACTTTTTATGATGATATTTTCATATTGCTCTGGTGTATTAAACTTACCTGTATATTTTAATACATACTGCAGTTGTTGTGCTTTTTGACCCGAACTTTCACCCACTTTACCTGGGGCGGCTTCTATGTTTTGTTGTTTTAAAGACTTAATTACTTCTTCGGTTGATATTGAGTAGGTGGTTAATTTTGTGGGGTTTAGCCAAATTCTCATAGCATAATCCCTAGATCCCATAATATCGGCAAAACCAACTCCTTCAATACGTTTTAATTCTGCTAATAGGTTAATATCCGTATAATTGTATAAAAATTTTTCGTCCATTTGCTCGTTATTACTTAAAATATTTAAGTATAACAACATACTATTTTGGACTTTTTCAACAATTACACCCGCCTTTATCGCTTCTTCTGGAAGTTCATCTAAAGTAGAAGCTACTCTGTTTTGAACGTTTACAGCTGCAATTTCAGGATCGGTGCCCGACTTAAAAATTATTTGAATAACGCTTGAGCCATCATTACCAGAAACCGATGACATGTAAGCCATTCCTGGCACACCATTAATTGCTCTTTCTAACTGTGTAACTACTGCTTTAACACAGGCTTCGGCATTAGCTCCCGTATATTTTGTACTAACATTTACCTCTGGTGGCGCAATATCGGGAAACTGTGTCATAGGCAATTGCGTTAATGCAAGCCCTCCCAAAATGGTTATAAATAAAGAAATTACTATGGATAGTATGGGTCTATGAATAAATTTTTGAAACATTTTTACGTTTTAATTCTACTAATTGATACTTTGAATAGCTAGTTTTGAAGAAATAAGACTGTTTGAAATCTTATCCCCCTCTTTCACTAATTGAATTCCTTCAAGCACTATTTTTTCATTAGCTTTTAAGCCTGATTCTAAAACATACACATTTTGCAAACGAAGTTTTGGGAATACCCGTCGCATACGTACTGTATTATTATTATCCAAAACATAAACATAAATATTATCTTGAATTTCGAAAGTTGATTTTTGTGGGATTAGCATTGCATTTTTCAATTCTTGCTTAATAATAATTTTTCCGCTCGAACCATGTTTAAGCAATTCTTTGGGATTGTAAAATCTTGCTCTAAAGGCAACGTTACCTGTTTCTTTATCTACTTCACTTTCTACAGTTTCAATTTTCCCTTTGCTGGGAAAAAGCTGATTATTTGCCATAACCAATTCAACCTCAATGTTTTGTTTCCATGTTGAGTTGGCAGTTAAGTTTAAATATTCGCTTTCAGAAACATGAAAGTAAGCTAAAATCTCTTCGTTGTTTGAAAAATTGGTAAGTAAGGTGCCATCATCAACTAAACTTCCAATTTTATTAGGAATACGATTTATAACACCATCAAAAGGTGCTTTTACCTTTGTTAAAGAAAGGTTTAATAAGGCAGTAGCTTCATTGGCTTTTGCTTCTTGTATTTTTGCTTTCGCAACGTCTAGTTTAATTTCAGCAATTTGCAACTCTGTTTTAGATACAATTTTTTTGGCTAATAATGTTTGTATAGTTTTAACTTCTAATTCAGCAACTTTAGCATCGGCAATTGCACTATTTAAAAGTGCTTTAGATTTACTTAGCTCTTCTTTAAATTGATGGCTACTAATAGCAAACAGTACTTGGCCCGCTTTTACAGGTTTACCTTCTTCTACATAAATATGTTCTATAAATCCTTTTACTCTGGCCCTAATTTCTACATTATGCTTTGCATGTATGTCGGCCACATATTCTTTAGTAAACGAAGTATCAATTACCAATGGTTTTGATACTTTATAGTTAACTTCTTTTTCTTTATTTGCTTTAGTAGAGCAAGCGGTTATAAAAAAAAGTGCAACAAAGCTTAATTGAAATGAAAATTTAACCATTTTTTATGAAATTTAAAAATTTAAAATGTGAATTTTAGCACCCGCTAATAAAACTAGCTGTGGTTTAGACGAACAATAACAAATATAAAATTGTTTAAACTTTGGGAGGTCTAACTAAAAGTTCAGGATATAAAAGCTTAATAAACTTATTTTTATTTATAGTTTTGGGTTGGAAGGTAATAGTTGTAATTAAAGTAGAGATATTTGGAATAGCATAACTATCTAAATTATCAATTTCTTCTACTAAATTAAAGCTATATGCTTTCTCTTCCGAATCTTTTTTTATTGGCTTATTATACGATGAACTATAATTTTCTAAAGAGGTTGTTTTAGTGAAATGAACGATATAACGTACATCATTATTCTCACACGCACTTACTAATTTAATATTTATCAAGCCTATTGATAAACCTAAAAATAGGAATAAAGCGCTAATGAGTTTACAAATAATGAATTTATTAAGTATTTTCATAAAACAATGCAAACTTAGTAAACTATTTCCAAAAAATGTTAAATGATTGTAATTTTCCTCAATTTTATTATTATTTTATATAAATTTTTAGTTTAAGTTGGTTTTTTCGCTAATTATCTCACGTTACACAACGCAGAGTACCTGAAAAAGGAGACTCTGCTTGGACAGAAATTAGTAAATCCAAAAATTTTGGCTTCGCCCTAAAAGGGTGCTGCTGTTGTAGGGCCTACTGAAACTGTGTTAGTTGCACCTCCCAAACCTGCTTGTGTAGTTGCCATGCGGTAAGTAATGTTGCCGCATGGCTCTGAACCGCTAAGTTAAAAAATACCGCTGTTGTTGATGTTGGGACAACTACGTGTTGTGAAACAGTTTGGCCGTGGGCGATATAATTTCCTGCTAACACAAAAACAAAGCTTATGATTGTTGTAAGTCTTTTTATCATAACTTTTTATTTTTTTTGATAAAAATATCTATAGGTTTTTTTTATTTATAAATCTTTCACAAACGGTAGGTTTTGAGCCACGAACGGTAAAAAATAATTTATAAAGCTGTATTTAATCTTAGATTTAATTCGATAATTGAAAAATATTTATAGGTCGATTGGTTCAACAAGAAAAATAACATGTTAATTAAATCGTCTATTGAAATTTCATCTTATTTGATTTCGGCGAATTAGGTTTATTGGATTAACTTGTGTTTTGATGATTTGGCTTATAATTAAAGATGATATAAATTACCAAGCCAAATTATATATTAATGATTTTTATAAAAAAAGATAAAAATAACCCTTAGCAATTTATTACAAAACACATGGCTAAGCGTATGAGTTTAATTTAAAAACCGATTTAGTAGCACAATTACATTATTTAAAACAAATATTAATATTACTATGCCCAAGTATGTAAAGCTATTGAAGATGTATTTTACCAATAAGAGTTATAATTATGGTTAACAATGTGATTTATTAAATACTTGTCAAGTTAAAGATATGAAGGAAATAAAAAAAACATAATTATTTTCAAAAAAAATAGGACTCGTACTTCTTTTAACCAAAGCTTAATACCTAATATTGGCAGTTGTTAAAGCACATCAAATTGTGTGTTTTTTAATAACTCAATTACATGTTTATCTATTTCAAATGTTAGGTCATCTTTACCAATATCTTTTAAAGGCAAAAGTCTAAATGCTTGTTTTTCATCCCCGTAAGGGCTTATAAAATTAAAAGAAATGTGGCTAATAGGTACATTAAAACCATTAACAGGTTGCACCAAGTAGTAAATGGAAATTAGTTGGCCACCACCAAAAATAGATTCTACAAAAAAATCGGTGGTGTAAAAGTGGCTTACAATTTCTATTTCCATAGCACACTCTTCCATAAATTCTCGCTTTAAGCCATCAATTAAACTTTCGCCATACTCTAACCCGCCGCCAGGGAATTTCGTAAATCGATGCCCGCTGATTTCTTCGTCGCTTATAAGTATTTGCTGGTTTTGGTTTATTAATAAACCATATACCCGCACATTAAAATTATTTTGCATTATATTCAAAATGTTTAAGGTTTTGGGTTACATTGTTTATATCCCATGTAATGTGCTTACTATTAGGATGGCTGCGCACCAAACAATTAGGGATATTGCAATAGTGGCAACATTGTGGTAGGCATGGGTCGGCGTGTATAAAAAATTCGGTAGCCATACTAGCATTATTACTTATTAATTTATCAACCAATGAAACCTCTTCATGTACCCTTACCAAATCAAAATAATAGGGTAATGTTATATGGCAATCTATATGTATTCCTGCACCATATCGCTGTGTACGCAGGTTGTGTACATCTATCCACTCGGGTTTGCGGTTTTTGTTTAGGTGAGATATTACTTCCACAATCATTTTATCGTCCGATTCATCCATCAAACCTCCCACTGCTTTTCTTAAAAGCCTATATCCATTGTAAATTATAAAAAAACCAAGTGCAAAGGAAATTATACTATCAAGCCAAATATATCCTGTGAAATAAATAGCTATTAACCCTATTACCAAACCAAAGCTAGTAAGTGCATCTATTAACAAATGTTTGCCATCGGCATTTATGGTAAGCGAATTTAATTTTTTACTTTGCAACACCATATACCAACCTAAAAGTCCGTTTAAAAAGCCAGTAAAAGTAATTATGTACACCCCTAATAGCACATCGGTTAAAGCATGCGGATAAAAAACAGTGTAAACCGATTTAAAAACTATAAATAAACCTGCCAAAAATATAAGTGTACCTTCTATAAAAACCGAAAAAAATTCGACTTTACCGTGTCCGTAAGGATGGTTATGGTCTTTTGGCAATGCGGTTAAATAAATGCTGTAAAAAGCAAATGCACTTGCCACAACATTTACAATACTTTCTAACGCATCGGTTAAAATTGCATTTGATGCCGTAATAAAATAAGCAACAAATTTTGCTAACATTAATATAATGCCTACAAAAAGTGAAACAGTAATAATTTTTTTTGGTGTCAATGCCGATGTTTTATAATATTTCACAAACTTAAACAATAGATAATTATTTGCACAAAAACTATTTTTCTATATTTGTTCCACTTAAAAATAATTATGACTGTATTATCAAATCGAATAGAGAATTTATCTGAATCTCAAACCATTAAAATGGCCAAATTAGGCCGCGAACTTTCGGCTAAAGGCGTAAGCGTTATTAATTTAAGTTTCGGTGAGCCCGATTTTAGTACGCCTCAATATATTAAAGATGCAGCCAAAGAGGCAATGGATAATAATTTTACCTATTATACACCTGTTTCGGGTTACCCCGATTTAAGAAAAGCCATCGCAGATAAACTTAAACGCGAAAATAATTTGGACTATACTTTCGAACAAATCGTAGTCTCGACAGGAGCCAAACAATCATTGGCAAATGCAATATTGTGTTTGATTAACCCTGGCGACGAGCTTATAGTACCTACACCTTACTGGGTTTCGTATTCCGAAATGGTAAAACTTGCCGAAGGTACATCAGTATTTATTGACGCCACGGTTGAAAATAATTTTAAAATTACGCCTCAGCAATTAGAAGCTGCCATTACACCTCGTACAAAAATGTTCATGTTTTCGTCGCCTTGTAACCCAACAGGTAGTGTTTACACTAAAGCAGAATTAGAAGGCTTGGCAAAAGTGTTCGAAAAACATCCTAATATTTATATCATATCCGACGAAATTTACGAGCATATTAATTTTATAGGTGGCCACGAATCTATTGCACAATTTGCATCTATAAAAGACCGTGTAATATTGGTAAACGGTTTTTCAAAATCATTTGCTATGACGGGCTGGCGCATAGGCTATATGGCCGCTACCAAAGAAATTGCTAATGCTTGTGATAAATTACAAGGGCAAATAACATCGGGCACTTGCTCAATTACTCAAAAAGCAGCCATTGCAGCTTGTAATGGTGGGTTAGATAGTGTTTACGAAATGAGAGATGCTTTCCAAAAACGCCGCGATTTAGTTTATGGGTTACTAACCGATATTGATGGCATTAAAGTTAATCTTCCCGATGGTGCATTTTACTTTTTCCCTAATATTTCGGCATTTTTAGGCAAATCTTTTAACGGCACACCTTTAAACACTGCCGAAGATTTATCCTTATTTATTTTAAATGAAGCGCATGTAAGCACTGTTACTGGCGAGGCTTTTGGTAATCCCGATTGTATTCGTATATCCTACGCTGCATCCGAAGAGGAGTTAAAAACCGCCATGAGCAGTATTAAAAAAGCACTTTCGCAGTTAGTTTAAATTGTGATTAACGAACTTTTTAATAGCTTCAATAATTTAAACATCATTATTATTGGTGATGTAATGCTTGATGCCTACTTGTGGGGGAAGGTTGATCGTATTTCGCCCGAAGCCCCTGTGCCAATTGTTGCAGTATCAAAAAAAGAATACCGCTTGGGCGGAGCTGCCAATGTAGCATTAAACTTACAAGCGTTAGGCGTTACACCATTTATTTGTGCCTTGGTGGGCGATGATACCGAAGGCAAAGAATTTATAAAACTATTAAAAAATGCAGAAATTGTAGATACAGGTATTGTAAAAATAGCTGATAGACAAACTACTGTAAAAACGCGTATCATCGGGAATAACCAACAAATTTTACGCATAGATGCCGAAACAGATGAAGAAATTTCATCGGCGCAAAGCCAAATTGTTTTAAATAATGTTGCTTATTTTTTAGCCGAACATAAAATAGACGCCATAATTTTTGAAGATTATGATAAAGGATTAATAACCCAATTAATTATTGATGAAGTAATTAAGCTAGCAAGCCATAGAAACATACCTGTAATTGTAGATCCTAAAAAACGCAATTTTTTAAACTACCAAGGCGTAACTTTATTTAAACCAAATTTTAAAGAATTAAAAGAAGGGTTAAAATTAGATTTTGATGCTCATAACCTCACACATTTGCAAGCAGCTGTAGCCAAGTTGCAAAGCCATATTAAGGCAAAAAATATCATGGTTACATTATCCGAACTGGGCGTTTATGTACTTAATGGGACTAAAAGTAAACTTATACCCGCACATATTCGCACCGTTGCCGATGTATCGGGAGCTGGTGATACGGTTATTAGCGTTGCTGCAGTTTGTTTGGTGGCTGGTGCCGATATTTTTACTGCCGCCCAAATTGGTAACCTTGCAGGCGGTTTAGTTTGCGAAAAACCAGGTGTAGTAGCCATTAATAAAGCACAGTTATTATTAGAAGCGATAAAGCTTATTTAATTAGATTATTTTTTAAATGCGCAGTTTTAGTGGAAACATTTTTAATAATCTATTTTCAAATAGATTATTAAATAATTAAAGCGTTTAAAAAAAAGCTAAAATATTTCAATGATTAGAAAATGTGGTTTTGATGATTCGACTTTAATATAGTAAAAAATAATTTGGCTAAAACATTAAAATATAAACAATGAAAAACACCCCATTATACCAAAAACATATTTCATTAAATGCTAAATTAGTACCCTTTGCGGGATATAATATGCCTGTACAATATGAGGGCATAAATAAAGAACATGAAACTGTGCGTAACGGTGTAGGCGTTTTTGATGTGAGCCACATGGGCGAATTTATTATTCAAGGGCCTAATGCGTTAGATTTTTTGCAAAAATCAACCTCTAACGATGTTTCAAAATTATTTGATGGCAAAATTCAATACGCTTATTTACCTAATTCAACAGGAGGTATAATTGATGATTTATTAGTATATAGAATAAACGAAAACACCTATATGCTGGTGGTAAATGCTTCAAACATCGATAAAGATTGGGAATGGTTACAAAGCTTAAACACACAAAATGTTGAAATTAAAAACATTTCGGACCGTACAACACTATTAGCCGTACAAGGGCCGCTAGCTATACAAGCATTGCAGCCCTTAACCGAAATAAACTTAAAAGAGATGTCATACTATACTTTTAAAAAAGGTGTTTTTGCAGGTATCGATAATGTATTAATATCGGCAACTGGTTACACTGGTGCTGGTGGGTTCGAAATTTATGTAGATAATAAATATGCTGACACCTTATGGGATGAAATTTTTAAAGCGGGTAAACTGTATAATATAAAACCTATTGGCTTAGGAGCCCGAGATACTTTACGCCTCGAAATGGGCTTTTGTTTGTATGGCAACGATATTGATGACAGCACATCGCCCTTAGAAGCTGGGCTAAGTTGGGTAACTAAATTCACTAAAAACTTTACTAATTCGGTAAATTTAGCTGAGCAACATAAAATCGGCCTAAGCCAAAAATTAGTAGCTTTTGAAATGATAGATAGGGGAATACCTCGCCATAATTACAAAATTGTTGATGTTAATGGTAAAATTATTGGTAGGGTAACCTCTGGAACACAATCACCTTCGTTACAAAAAGCTATTGGGTTGGGGTATGTTAAAACAGCATTTTCGGTTTTAGATTCCGAAATTTATATCCGCATAAGAGAAAATAACGTAAAAGCAAAAATTGTAAAATTACCTTTTTATAAAAAATTAGTTTAACACATAACCATGCCAAAGTCAGTTGAAGTATGCTTCACTCCCACTTTATTACCAACTTATCAAATAGAAAACAGTATCGTAGTAGTTATTGATATTTTTAGGGCAACTTCATCCATCTGTTTCGGTTTTGAAAACGGGGCAGAGGCTATTATTCCCGTGGCTACAATTGAGGAATGCTTGGCGTATAAAAATAAAAACTATTTATTGGCTGCCGAACGAGATGGGCAAGTTGTTGATGGTTTCGATTTTGGTAATTCCCCGTTTTCATATACCCGAGAAAAAATTGAAAGTAAAACTATCGTTTTAACCACAACTAATGGCACACACGCCATTAATCAATCTAAAGGAAGTGCTTACCAAACAATTATTGGTTCATTTTTTAATTTAGATGCTATTTGTAATTATCTTAATAACCAAAGTAAAAATGTTGTTTTGCTTTGCGCTGGTTGGAAAAATAAATTTAATTTAGAAGATACACTTTTTGCAGGAGCCGTTGTAAAACAATTAAAACTTAATGGTTTTTTAAGCGACGATGCAGGTACGGCTGCACAAGATTTGTATAACATGGCAAAAGCCGATTTGTATGCTTACACTGCCAAAACATCGCACAGCGAACGTTTAAAAAAATTAGGTATCGAAGAAGATATTAAGTTTTGTTTAAAACTTAATATTACTAATGTAATACCGGTATTAAATGGCGAGAAACTAGAAGTTTTAATTTATTAAATTCTAGGAAAAACACTCCAAAACAAAAAAGGCTTTCTAAAAATAGAAAGCCTTTTTTTATTTTGTTTAAAATTTTTATGGTCGTCCCACTTTACTTCTTTTTTTCTTAAATTTTGGAGTGTCGTTAGGGTTTATTTGAGGGTCGCCAACGCTACTCATAGCACAACGGAAACCAATTTCAGAGGTTGATTCGCCTTGGTCTAAAAATCTACGTGTGCCAGGGTTTAACCAATATGCTCTATCATTCCACGAACCACCTTTAAATACTTTCGATCTATCGCTTACCATGGTTATTCTACCATAAAGATCAAGATTTTGAGGATTTAGCGCACCTCTTTGATCGGCTGTAAAACTTATTTTCTGCAATGCCATTAAAGTATCTTTAGGTTCAGGCGTTGATGGGCTTTCGGTTGATTGACTTGGAAACCTAGCACTTTGGCTAAGGTAATCCTCTTTTTTTCCAGATTTGGCAGCCTCGGTCATAGGAATATTTGTAACGCCCATTGTTTGTATTTTACCTTGGCTATCATACACATTGTTTTTAAAGTCGTTACCTCTAAAAGGTGCAAAATCTTCTGTTTGGTCAAAAGATAATTGACGGTATGTATCATAAACCCATTCGTTTACATTACCCCCCATGTTGTATAAACCAAAATCGTTAGGCAAATATTTTTTTACTGGTGCTGTAATATCAGCTCCATCATTTAAATAACCTGCAACACCCATATTATCACCCGCACCCAATTTAAAGTTAGCATAAATTTGTCCACGAGTTTTACTATCTGGCGAGCGCACACCTAAACCATACCATGGATATATTTTATTGTTGTTAATATTATTATCAGTCATGTTACCCAATAAAGCTAATGCCGCATATTCCCATTCTGCCTCTGTTGGTAAACGATATCTTCCTGGAGTAAATAATCCATCTTCAATTTTAGCGCTTCGGCCAGCATTGGCTGAGCCTTTTGTACCACTTTTACCGGCAGCGGCGGTTTGTTGTGCATTTAAGTTTTTAGGCGCTGCCTTACCTACATCTTTATATTGCCCTTGTAAATATAAATCTAAGTCAAAAGGCTGAGTATTAGGTTCGGTTCCTTTACTAGCTGTTTTGCTTGATTTACCACCCTTGCCTTTTCCAGCAGTAGCTGCCGAATACGATTTCCAATCATTCATTACTGCTTTTGTTCGTAAAGCGTTTTCGTTTACTACATTGGTTCTCCATTGGCAATAAGCAATTGCTTGGTCCCAAGTAACGCCTACTACGGGATATTCGCGGTAAGCTGGATGCCTTAAATAATTATTTACATAAGGTTCGTTAAAACCTAATGGACTTCTCCAAACCAATGTATCGGGCATTGCTTCATAATACCATCTCAGATCTTTACCTACTTGTACAGTCCAATTAAGATACTCTAGCCAATCTACATTTGAAACCTCAGTTTCATCCATGTAAAATGTTGCAACAGTTACTCTACGTTTTGGTGCAGCAAAATCAAAGCCAATATCATCTATATTTGAACCGCCCATTACGAATGTACCCCCTTCAATATGCACTAATCCTGGCCCTGGTGCTGGTTTTGTTTTTCTAGATATTTGTAACGATCCTGGGCGTCTTTGGTTGTAAGCCGCCCCAGTTTTTGGCGATGCGCCCGTCCTGTTTTTACAAGATGGTAATACAAAAGATGTGCCTAGCACTACAGCACAAACAATTAAAAGATTTTTTCTCATTTTTTTTATTGATGTTAACGACGCCTAAAAATACAATAAACTAATAACTTATTTTAAAACTTTTATTAATTTATCAACTACAATTGTACAGATAAACGTTGTAAATAACAAAAAAGTTACTCAAAATAGATTTTTTTTTTAATAAATATATTTTATTCCTCAATTTAAGTATAGATAAAGTAAATTTACAAATTCGATAAAAAGTATAAAAAATAGCATTTTTGTAACCACTTGGTTAGTTAAAACTTATTATCACAAATAATTTATGTTAATAATACCATCTTTGTAAAAATTACGTTTAACTAACAAATATGCAAAATCACAAAAATACTTTGTTAAATAAATTTAATTTAGCATCAACCAAAACCGATTAATCAATTTCAACAATATAAATTTTTTTATGAAATTAAAAGTAACATTTTTATTAACATCGTTTTTATTAAGTACAACATCCATTGTTTTTTCGCAAAACCAAGGCAATCCCCAATCATCAGATGGTCGAACAGGAAACATTATAAATACTGCAGTGCCTATATTAGGGGTATCGCCCGATGCTAGGTCGGGTGCCATGGGCGATGTAGGCGTAGCTATAAGCCCTGATGTAAATGCCATACACTGGAATCCTGCAAAATTGGCCTTTTTAGAAGATAAGTATGGGTTTAGTTTATCCTATACTCCTTGGTTGCAAAATATTGTTCCCGATATAAATTTAGCATACTTAGCAGGTTACTATCGTTTAGATGAGCGTAACGTTATAGGAACTTCTTTAAAAGTATTTTCTTTAGGACGAATTGATTTAAGGGGAGAAACCAACGACGAAAGAGGCACATACAATCCCAGCGAAATATCGTTTGATTTAACCTATGCCCGTAGTTTTGGCGAAAATTTTTCGCTAGGTACAGCACTTAGATATATTAATTCAAACTTATTTAATGGTGCATTTGTAACTGGGCAAGATACGAGAGCTGGAACTGCCTTTGCAGCAGATGTATCAGGTTACTACAAAAACGAAACTGAATTTTTAAACACCCCAGCTTTAATTGCTTTTGGTTTAAATATTTCAAATATCGGAAATAAAATGAGCTACACCGATAATGTAAATAATGCACAATTTTTGCCTACCAATTTACGCCTAGGGGGTGCCAGTACTTTTCATTTAGATGATATGAGCGATTTTACTATAGCTTTAGATATGAATAAACTTTTGGTACCCACACCCGATTTTATAATTGACCCGGCTGGAGATGGCATTCAAACAATAGATAGAAATAGAAATAAATCAGTACCTGCAGCCATTTTTGGATCCTTTAGCGATGCACCAGGAGGTTTCAAAGAAGAGATGCAAGAAATTTCTTATTCTCTTGGTTTGGAGTATTGGTACAACAAACAATTTGCCCTTCGAACAGGTTATTTTTTCGAAAATCCTAATAAAGGAAACCGTAAGTACCTAACACTAGGTCTTGGGGTAAAATTCAATGTTGTTGATATTAACGTATCTTATTTACTAGCCAACCAATTAGCTTCACCTTTAGCACAAACCTTACGTTTTTCACTAGTATTCAACTTTGGTTCGGGTAGTAATTTTTAACTAATGAAAATTAAAGTGGGGTTTGGGTTCGATGTTCATCAACTCAAAAACAACCATCCCTTTTATATGGGTGGCGTTCATCTAGATTCAGATAAAGGAGCTTTCGGTCATTCAGACGCAGATGTTTTACTTCACGCTATTTGTGATGCGCTTTTAGGAGCAGCCAATCTTAGAGATATTGGTTTTCATTTTAATAATACCGACGATCAATGGAAGGGTATCTCAAGCCTCATTTTATTACAAAAATGTGTACAGCTTATTCTTAATAAAGGTTTTACAATTGGCAACATTGATGCTATGGTTTGTTTAGAAGCTCCAAAATTAAATCCCCATATTCCTCAAATGCAAATTAATATAGCCAAAGCAGCAGGAATAAATATTGATGACATATCTATAAAAGCAACAACCAATGAAATGTTGGGTTTTATTGGCCGTGAAGAAGGCGTTGTTGCTTATGCTGTGTGTTTGTTAGAAAGTAAAAAATAATAGGTTACTGCAAGCGGGTAATTACATAGTTTAATAATAAAAACTATTTTTTACTTTTGATTGCTTTATTAGGCTTCTCAAAATCAACTTTACACTTACCACAATTACTTGCACAACCTTTAGAGGTAGTAAATGACTTATACAGTATGTTAGCCACATATCCTAAAGCACCTATAAATAGTAAAACAATAATGATGTTTTGCATCGTTTTTTTCTTCAAAAATAAGCTATTGTTTAGTTTATCAAGTCATTAAAGTTTCACTTTAAATATTGGTAGTGTTTTTTAACATTAAAACCATAACTTTGCAAAAAATTTACAAAGCATCATTTTAATGCAAAAAATAAGAAACATAGCGATTATCGCTCACGTTGACCACGGTAAAACTACTTTGGTTGATAAAATTTTACATAGTTGCTCAATATTTAGAGATAACGAGCAAACAGGCGAATTAATATTAGACAACAACGATTTAGAGCGTGAACGTGGTATTACCATTGTTTCTAAAAATGTGTCGGTAATGTATAAAGACGTTAAAATTAATATTATTGATACGCCTGGTCACGCAGATTTTGGTGGTGAGGTAGAGCGTGTGTTAAAAATGGCCGATGGTGTTTTAATTCTATGCGATGCCTTTGAAGGTGCAATGCCTCAAACTCGTTTTGTTACCCAAAAAGCTTTGGCTTTAGGCTTAAAGCCAATTGTTGTAGTTAATAAAGTAGATAAAGAAAACTGCCGCCCTGAAGAAGTTTACGAACAGATTTTCGAGTTGTTCTTCAATTTAGATGCTACTGAAGACCAATTAGATTTTCCTGTAATTTACGGTTCATCTAAACAAGGTTGGATGAGTACCGATTGGAAAGTTAAAACCGAAGATATTTTTCCGTTGATGGATACCATATTGGCAACCATCCCACCTGCACCAGTATCTGAAGGAACTTTGCAAATGCAAATTACTTCTTTAGAATATTCTTCTTTTGTGGGCCGAATTGCCGTAGGCCGTGTTGCCCGTGGTACGGTTAAAGAAAATCAACCTGTTTCTTTAGTAAAACGCGATGGTAAAATTGTTAAAACAAGAATTAAAGAACTTTATACTTTCGAAGGTTTAGGTAAAGTAAAAGCTACCGAAGTATCGGCAGGCGATATTTGTGCCGTTGTAGGTATTGATGGTTTTGATATTGGCGATACCATTGCCGATTTTAACGAACCAGAGCAATTAGAAGTTATCCATATTGATGAACCAACAATGAATATGTTGTTCACCATTAATAACTCTCCGTTTTTTGGTAAAGAAGGCAAATTTGTAACCTCGCAAAGGTTACGTGAGCGTTTGTTTAAAGAAATGGAAAAAAACTTGGCGTTAAAAGTTGTTGAAACCGAATCGCCAGATTCGTATTTGGTATACGGTCGTGGTATTCTGCATTTATCGGTTCTTATTGAAACGATGCGTAGAGAAGGTTACGAAATGCAAGTTGGCCAGCCACAAGTTATTGTAAAAATGATTGATGGTGTTAAATGCGAACCCGTTGAAACTCTAATTGTTGATGTACCTGGCGAAGTTGCTGGTAAAGTAATTGAACTGGTAACGCAACGCAAAGGCGACCTTTTAATTATGGAACCTAAAGGCGATTTACAACATTTAGAATTCGAAATCCCGGCTCGTGGTATTATTGGTTTACGTAACAATGTTTTAACTGCTACAGCGGGTGAAGCTATTATGGCACACCGTTTTAAAGACTACGAACCTTGGAAAGGGCCAATACCTGGCCGTTTAAATGGTGTTTTAATATCAATGGATAAAGGTATGACAACCGCTTATGCGATTGATAAATTGCAAGATAGAGGTCGTTTCTTTATTGACCCAGGAGTTGATATTTATGAAGGACAAGTTTTAGGCGAACACATTCGCGATAACGATTTGGTTATTAACATTACCAAAGGCAAGCAATTAACCAATATGCGGGCTTCGGGAACTGATGATAACACACGTATTGCACCGGCCATTAAGTTTTCGTTGGAAGAATGTATGGAATATATACAAGCCGATGAATACATTGAGGTTACGCCTTTAAGTATTCGTTTACGTAAAATTTACCTTACCGAAAACGAACGTAAAGTAAATGGCAAAAGATTTGTAAATCAATAAAGGATTTTAAATCTAATAAAAAAAGGGAATTGTGCTGTTGCTCAATTCCCTTTTTTTATGAAAGTAATTGTGCTTAACGCAATCAAAAATAGGTATTGTTACACAATAAATTAAACATTTTATTTATGATTTATTTTAAGCATATAAATCTTATACACACTAATTTGTATAAACATTAACTCGGCCTAAGCCAAACAAAAAACCTTATTTATTTTTCGATTTTTCGCCTTGCAATAATTCCCAACGCTTTAATTCTTCGGGATCTACGTTTCGTTTTATACTTGTTTCGGCTGGGGCCGATAATTCAAAATATTGCACTTCACCAGGTTTTAAAGTAAAATTAAGCGTTGCTGTTTTGTTTTTAGTATTTAAGTTATTGAATGAGTAAGCAGGATTGGAGTGTGCTTTAAGTAAATCGAATTGTGTAGGGGTAAGGTTTTGCGGCCTGCCCATAACTTGCCAAGTTTCCCATGGGCTGCCATGGCCAATGCCAATGGTAGTTTGTATAACATTTAAAACGGTATCTAATCCGCTAGGTATTTCCACACTTCCACTCCAACTTTTTTGTACTTTAACTTCTGGAAAGTTTTGGTTCCACAATATTACTTTGGTTATTGATTGTTCTTTTACAACAAAGCAGCCTGCACCTAAAGGCAAAGCTTCTTTTGGCGTAACTTTCATAATATCTCCCGTTAGTTTGCGTAATATTTTAAAAGCATTAAACGATGCTTTTGGTAAACCGTGTATGCTTATTAAGCCGTAAGTACTCGAAAACGGACTATGCGGAATGCCACCTTCATCGAAAATATCACTCACAACCCAATAGGCTAAACTTTTAGCTGCATCATCAAGTTCGATACAGTTTCTTGCAATAAAAGATGCTGCGTACAAATTATCAACATAAATATTATCGCCCCAAGTAATTTGTTTAGCGGTTGCGGCGGTTTGCGTATTCCATTCTGTCCAATGTATTTCTACATTTGGTTTTTCCGATTTTCTAACTACTTCCTCAACTTCTCTTACGGTTGCAGTAAAAAAATCGCCTATGCGGTGTGGGCTACCTACACGGTCGGGGTACTGTACTTGCTCATCTTGTGGGTATAAATGGGTTGATACAAAATCTAAGGGTAAATTATTTTGGGTGGTATAGGTTATAATTTCTTTAACCCAATTTCCTTTCGATGATGCAGGGCCACCAATGCGTAATTGCGCATCCACTTTTTTTACGGCTAAGGCCGATGCCTTGTAAAGTTCCCAATAATCGGCCTGTGTGCCACCCCAAAAACCGCTTAAGTTCGGCTCGTTCCAAACTTCAAAGTACCACGTTCTTACCTCATCAATACCATAACGTTCTACCAAATGGCGTGTAAATGTTTCTACTAAATATCCCCATTCTTCGTTCGATTTTGGCGGTGTAACATTCATGCCATAGTTAAACATGGTTTGCGTTCCCGATGCCATAACTTTTGGCATTGGGTTAAGTTCTACAAAAGGTTTAATACCTAATTTAAGTAACGCATCGTAAACTTGGTCAACTTCATGCCATTGGAAAACTAGTTTTCCTGTTTTTTCGTTGCGCTGCACCACCTTCATCTCATCATCAAAAATAGCATGGAAACGGCAAAAACGGTAGCCCATTACCTTTTGTGCATAAGCCAAATGTTCTAAAATATCGGCCCGTAATAAATTATGCGCCCTGCCTACGGCAATAATATTTCTCCATGGCATGGTTAATTGTTTGCTAGTTGCAGCGGTTTCTACTTTTATTTTGCTTGGTTGCGTTTGTGCGTTTGCGCTAAGGCAAACAGATAAAAGTGTTACTATAAAAAATTGCTTCATTTGGTTTAAATTTGGTACACAATTATAAGGGAATATTTTATAAATTAGGCTTTTGTAAGAATATTATATATTTATATTGGCATTATTGTTGCAAAATATTACTTGACAATGAGTTGTAAAAAAAGTAATCCGATTTTAGGTGCATCACAAATTTTATGTTTCCTTTATTGATAGTTGTTTATTGAATGTATAATTAATTTATATGTCTGATTTTGGGTTTCTATAATTGATAATCAAATAAAGCACATGCGCATTGCAAAATCGTAATAGGTTTACTTTACTTATATGAAAACCTATTTTCAATCGCAAAGTTCGCAAAGTTGGGCGTATAGTAAAACATATACGATTTAAACTTTATCTATTGTGTTGATTTTTATACACAAGCTATACACCTGGTTTAATTTAAAACATGAATAAAACAGTGTAAAAATTAAAATTAATTATGTCTAAAAGTATATTTGTATTTAGTTCTGTTTTCTTGTTGTTTTCTTGCGCTTACTCTCCTTACCGAAAAATTCAGAAACTGCAAAACCATAAAATTGATAGCTTAAAAAAAGAAATAGCTTTAAAAACCGAACCTTTATTGCTTGATAGTTTACAGCAACCAATTGTTGTGGATTATATACCTACCATAAATTTTGGCTTACGGAAACCTAATTTCGTTATTATTCACCACACAGCACAAGATTCGGTAGGGCAAACTATAAAAACTTTTAGCCTAACCCGTACACAGGTAAGCGCTCATTACCTCATCAGCGCAAGCGGTAAAATAATACATTTATTAAATAATAACCTGCGGGCTTGGCATGCTGGAAATTCGACATGGGGAAATATAACCGATATTAATTCTTGTTCTATTGGGATAGAATTGGATAACAATGGCCTATTACCATTTACAACTCAACAAATAGAAAGCTTATTGATGTTATTGAAAAGCTTAAAAAAAATGTATAAAATACCAGCAGCTAATTTTATTGGCCATGCCGATATTGCACCATTGCGTAAAAACGACCCTAGTAGATATTTCCCATGGAAACTATTAAGTGAAAATGGGTATGGTTTATGGTATGATAATCCCGACTTGCATCCTCCCTTAGATTTTGATGTGGAAAATGCACTGCGCCGTATAGGTTACAATACCAACAATTTACATGCTGCCATAAGAGCTTTTAAATTACATTTTGTTCAAATAGATACATCACCAATATTAACCGAATGGGATAAATGTGTTTTATGGAATTTATATAAAAAGTATTAATTGTTACAAAAAAATCACATAATTAAAAAATATTAAAGCGTAATTTTGATTTACATCTTAGAAAAAGAATTTTTAAATTTTACCAGGTTTTTGGTTTATGAGATAAAAATGCAATTACTGCTTTGTGTAATAGTTTAAACTAAATTTACTTAAAATGATTGGCAATATAATTTACGACATACCAAATATTACTGTTGAGGAACTCACTTATTTAAAAGACAGTACTGATGGGCTAAGTCAAGAGGATCAAAAAAAGTTTATTTTATTGTATAAATCTAAACGCCGCAACCCGCATTTACTATTATTTTTAACATTATTTGGTTTTTTAGGCTTTGCAGGTATACATAGGTTTGCCACCAATAAATGGTTTTTAGGGTTATTGTATTTATTTACAGCAGGATTTTTTTTTATAGGAACCATTTTAGATATTATAGGCTATAAAAACATAACCAATAAGTACAACCGAAAAATGGCCAGTGAGAGTTTGTATTTTTTGAGTTTAAAATAAAATATTGATTTTCTAAAAAAATCTTCTAATAGATATATAATACCATAAATACCCAACTTTCGCTAAAGTTTTTAGCTTTAATTTCACTTATCCAAAGCTCCCTTTGCATAAAATTCAATGCTGCTTTAGGAGTTGGTAAGCCGTTAGGTGATTTTTGTTCAGCTATCTAAAAATATTTCCATTAAAACTACGGAACTGGGTTTATAAAACATTGCCAAAAACCGATATAAATGGTTTGGAAAAAGTGGTAGTTGTGTGATGCCTGATGTGAAAGTTTAGGGGTAAATTAAACAACGCTTATCAAACGCTATCTTAGTTACCTCTACCTGCTGCTCGCTGCCCATTTCAATTCTAAAAAATACCTAAAAAAAATACCTCAATTCTTCTAACTTTGCATCCCGAACAATAAAATGTGGTTTTAAAATTTTATCACACCAAAACCCAACATTAATTTACACGTATGCCAAAAAATACTTCCATAAAATCTGTCCTTATTATAGGTTCGGGTCCCATTATTATCGGTCAAGCTTGCGAATTTGATTACTCAGGCTCACAAGCCGCCTTATCTTTAAAAGAGGAAGGTATTGAGGTTTCAATCATTAACTCGAACCCGGCCACCATTATGACCGATAAATTAATTGGCGACAATGTTTACCTATGGCCTTTAAATGTTGCTAGTATTGAGAAAATTTTACAAGAACGTAAAATTGATGCTGTGCTACCCACAATGGGTGGGCAAACGGCTTTAAACCTTTGTAAAGAAGCCGACGAACGTGGAATTTGGGAAAAATACGGTGTAAAAATTATTGGTGTTGATATTGATGCGATAGAAAAAACCGAAAACCGCGAAGAGTTTAGGCAACTAATGGTTGATATTGGCATTGGCGTTGCGCCATCGCAAATTGCCAATTCGTTTTTAGAAGGGAAAGAAGCTGCCCAAAAAATCGGTTTCCCCTTAGTTATTCGTCCGTCGTACACTTTAGGTGGCTCGGGCGGTGGTTTTGTACATAGAAAAGAAGATTTTGATGCCGCCCTTACTCGTGGTTTAACGGCATCGCCTACCCACGAAGTATTGGTAGAACAAGCCGTTATAGGTTGGAAAGAATACGAGCTAGAGTTGCTTCGCGATAGCAAAGACAATGTAATTATTATTTGCTCCATCGAAAACTTCGACCCTATGGGCATACACACTGGCGACAGTATTACCGTTGCCCCAGCCATGACGCTTAGCGACCGTTGTTACCAAGATATGCGTAACCAAGCTATAAAAATGATGCGAGCCATTGGTAACTTTGCTGGCGGCTGTAACGTACAGTTTTCGGTAAACCCCGCTAACGATGATATTATTGCGATAGAAATTAACCCTCGTGTATCGCGTTCATCGGCCTTAGCCTCAAAAGCTACGGGTTACCCCATTGCAAAAATTGCCGCTAAATTGGCCATCGGTTACAACCTCGACGAACTTGAAAATCAAATTACCAAAACCACATCGGCATACTTTGAACCCACTTTAGATTACGTAATTGTTAAAATCCCTCGTTGGAATTTCGATAAATTTAAAGGTGCAAATACAGAACTGGGCTTGCAAATGAAATCGGTAGGCGAAGTTATGGCTATTGGTAGGTCGTTTTCCGAAGCCTTGCAAAAAGCTTGTCAGAGTTTAGAAATTGGCAGGGCTGGCTTGGGAGCCGATGGTAAACATTACCGTAATATCGACGATGTAATGCAAAAACTAGAACACCCAAGTTGGGACCGTTTGTTTGCCTTAAAAGATGCCTTAACCATGGGCGTACCTATCGAATCGGTACGTAAAGTTACCAAAATAGATAAATGGTTTTTGATACAAATACAAGAACTGGTAACCTTAGAGCAAGAGCTAAAACGCTATACGCTAAACAATATTCCCAAAGATTTTTTCTTAACGATAAAACAAAAAGGGTTTTCGGATGTGCAAATTGCATACACATTGGGCAATGTAACCGAAGACGATGTGTATAACAAAAGAAAAGAATTAGGCTTGCGCCGAGTGTATAAAATGGTTGATACTTGTGCGGCCGAGTTTCCAGCGAAAACGCCGTATTATTACTCTACTTACGAAGGAGAAAACGAATCTATCCCATCGCCCAAAAAGAAGATTATTGTGTTAGGCTCGGGTCCAAACCGCATTGGCCAAGGTATAGAATTTGATTACTCGTGTGTACACGGATTGTTAGCTGCCAAAGAAGAAGGCTACGAATCTATCATGATTAACTGTAACCCCGAAACCGTTTCTACCGATTTTAATATGGCCGATAAGCTGTATTTTGAACCCGTATTTTGGGAACACGTACGCGAGATTATAGATTTAGAACAACCCGAAGGTGTAATTGTGCAACTGGGCGGGCAAACGGCATTAAAGATGGCCGAAAAACTCCACCAAAGTGGGATAAAAATTATTGGCACCAGCTACAACAATATGGATATTGCTGAAGACCGCGGCAGGTTTTCGGATTTGTTGAAAGATTTAAACATCCCTTACCCTAAATATGGCGTTGCCGAAACCGCCGAAGAAGCCATTGAAGTAGCTCAAAAAGTGGGTTACCCTGTTTTGGTGCGTCCTAGCTATGTGTTGGGTGGCCAAGGGATGAGCATTGTAATTAACGATGAAGATTTAGAAAAAGCGGTAGTAAAATTATTGGGCGATTTACCTGGCAACCGTGTATTAATTGATCATTTTTTAGATAGGGCCGAAGAAGCCGAATCGGATTGTATTTTTGATGGCGACGAAGTACACATTATTGGTTTAATGGAGCATATTGAGCCAGCGGGCATCCACTCCGGCGACTCAAGTGCAGTATTACCTCCCTTTAATTTATCGCCAAGTGTGCTAGAAAAAATGGAGCAATACACCGAAAAAATTGCTCGAGCATTAGATATTAGAGGTTTAATGAATATGCAGTTTGCCATTAAAAATGAAGAAGTATATGTAATTGAGGCCAACCCGAGGGCATCGCGTACGGTACCGTTTATTGCCAAAGCCTACGATGTTGCCTATATTAACATTGCTGCAAAAGTTATGCTGGGTACCAAAAAGCTAAAAGATTTTAAAATTGAACGCAAGCTAAAAGGCTATGCCATTAAAGAGCCTATTTTCTCTTACGATAAATTCCCCGAAGTAAATAAAGAGTTAGGACCCGAAATGAAATCGACCGGCGAAGCTATACGTTTTATTGACGATTTAGAAGACCCGTATTTTATACAGTTGTACAAAGAGAAATCGATGTATTTGAGTAAGTAGGGTGTATTGGGAGTTATTTTTATGTTTGTTAGGATTTCGGGATTGAGTTTTAAGACTGTCGGGTTTCTGAAACCTGACAGGTTTAGTCAATCCCAAGATGGTGCGATTAAAGTGACACACAAGCAACCGCACCAACATAACATGCAATATTTCAATTCCAAGATGGTGCGATTAAAGTCAAACTTACTAAACGGGGTTTATAACCTCCTTTTTCGATTTCAATTCCAAGATGGTGCGATTAAAGTAATAGTAGCAATACTGTAACGGGTGCCGTTTTAAAATTTCAATTCCAAGATGGTGCGATTAAAGTATTAAACCTATACCCAAACACCGCCCTACCTATAGAGATTTCAATTCCAAGATGGTGCGATTAAAGTAGAAAGCCTTATAATGATTAAGGTTAAAAACTCGGAATTTCAATTCCAAGATGGTGCGATTAAAGTCAATAGCAAAAAATGATTGCAGCCCTTTCGCCTAATTTCAATTCCAAGATGGTGCGATTAAAGTAATAAAACGGCAATAGCTTTGATTGCTTGCGCTCCGTATTTCAATTCCAAGATGGTGCGATTAAAGTACAAACAAAACTCTGACTCTTCAACATTATCAGTAGGATTTCAATTCCAAGATGGTGCGATTAAAGTGTTATGGGTAGCTTAAAAATACCTGTTTTTGACAATTTCAATTCCAAGATGGTGCGATTAAAGTAATAAAACGGCAATAGCTTTGATTGCTTGCGCTCCGTATTTCAATTCCAAGATGGTGCGATTAAAGTAAATGATACAAAACCCTACCTTATTTAAAAGAATGAATTTCAATTCCAAGATGGTGCGATTAAAGTTTGTTATTATATTGCCGAAAAATTTAGCTGTACGTCCATTTCAATTCCAAGATGGTGCGATTAAAGTGAGCTTAAATTCTGTATTCATCATTATACGCTTTATTATTTCAATTCCAAGATGGTGCGATTAAAGTCTTTTATTGCAGCCATGTTTGCATTCGCTTTGTTTTATTTCAATTCCAAGATGGTGCGATTAAAGTCAAATTGGGTATAAAACGACAGGGGGGAAACAAGCCTATTTCAATTCCAAGATGGTGCGATTAAAGTTACCGTACATAATGCCGTTACCGTCTTGTTTCATATTTCAATTCCAAGATGGTGCGATTAAAGTGAAATAGTAACACCAACCACACCACCAGTAGATTCATTTCAATTCCAAGATGGTGCGATTAAAGTTTAGCCGATTTAAACGGGTTTAGGTTTTTAAATATATATTTCAATTCCAAGATGGTGCGATTAAAGTTTAGGCATTATAGAGATTGTACACTGCCCAACCTGATTTCAATTCCAAGATGGTGCGATTAAAGTGGTTCTAAGGTTGCTTCTATACGATCATATTTAAAATTTCAATTCCAAGATGGTGCGATTAAAGTAGGGATGGTTGTCCGCAAAACCTTGCGGTATGTGGAATTTCAATTCCAAGATGGTGCGATTAAAGTCGTTACAGAATATTCGTCTAACACATACGTAATATATTTCAATTCCAAGATGGTGCGATTAAAGTCTTTGAGCAAAAGCAAAGTTACTTTGTACAACCTTTGTATTTCAATTCCAAGATGGTGCGATTAAAGTAAACGGTAGATTTATCATCAGCGATATTGTCGCAAATTTCAATTCCAAGATGGTGCGATTAAAGTTTAGAATTGGCTTTGCGCAAGATGACGGATTTATAAATTTCAATTCCAAGATGGTGCGATTAAAGTGGTGAAAGTCCCTACTTCTCAAAGCTCTGCTTTGTTGATTTCAATTCCAAGATGGTGCGATTAAAGTCAAAATTAAAGAAGGTTGCACCGCCTTTACCTTTACCATTTCAATTCCAAGATGGTGCGATTAAAGTCATAACTTTTTAAAATTACTCCAGACTTCAAGTACATTTCAATTCCAAGATGGTGCGATTAAAGTTGCAAAAAAGCAATTATGCAAAATAGTTTACCTAAGATTTCAATTCCAAGATGGTGCGATTAAAGTGGCTAAAGCTGGCATTGATATGCCTCGCATTGATGCTATTTCAATTCCAAGATGGTGCGATTAAAGTACGACTGCGATTGGAAAATGGCAATGCGTTTATGCTATTTCAATTCCAAGATGGTGCGATTAAAGTTTTGCTACTAAGCAAGCTATAAACCCAGCCACACAGGATTTCAATTCCAAGATGGTGCGATTAAAGTTTCTTTTGATTGTTGCTCTCGTATAGCCTTCATGTATTTCAATTCCAAGATGGTGCGATTAAAGTATCTTTTAACCATGCTGTAATTGCCGCTTTAACTTTATTTCAATTCCAAGATGGTGCGATTAAAGTACCTTCGTCGTACATCAACACACACGATTTCACAAATTTCAATTCCAAGATGGTGCGATTAAAGTCGGTACAATATCCGTTTCCCAGTTTATTGTAGTAAAATTTCAATTCCAAGATGGTGCGATTAAAGTTTGCACTCCAAATTTGATATACCACGCAGTTACATATTTCAATTCCAAGATGGTGCGATTAAAGTCAAGAAGCCACCGCAGGCGATGGTTACGAAACTGCGATTTCAATTCCAAGATGGTGCGATTAAAGTATTATGAAAGCAATTATTTTATTAGCCCTAATGTTGAATTTCAATTCCAAGATGGTGCGATTAAAGTGCAATAAATTTAATGCGACTTTGTCAGCAAATTGTAATTTCAATTCCAAGATGGTGCGATTAAAGTTTTGCGCAAGATGTTTTTTTACTTCAATTACCGCCATTTCAATTCCAAGATGGTGCGATTAAAGTAAGTTTATTAAAGGTGTGTCTATTACTAGTATCGTAATTTCAATTCCAAGATGGTGCGATTAAAGTATACTGGCAAAACTTACAACTGTACAGGTGCCTGTTGATTTCAATTCCAAGATGGTGCGATTAAAGTCTGCCACAGACCACCCAATATCGCTACTTAACCACATTTCAATTCCAAGATGGTGCGATTAAAGTCTTTTAATAGATATGTTTTAGAAGATATGTTATACTGATTTCAATTCCAAGATGGTGCGATTAAAGTTGTGTTTGAATACCGCCAATATTAACGATATTGCCATTTCAATTCCAAGATGGTGCGATTAAAGTCCGTAAAAGTGTATGGTTATGGGCAGTTGGTAAACTTCATTTCAATTCCAAGATGGTGCGATTAAAGTGCTATTAATGTTGTTACTAAAATTAATTGTAAGGTTATTTCAATTCCAAGATGGTGCGATTAAAGTTGTAAAGTTGCGTGTAAAGTACTTTACACGCTTTTATATTTCAATTCCAAGATGGTGCGATTAAAGTATATTGCCGCTCCGTCATTTGATAGAAGTCCGCAATATTTCAATTCCAAGATGGTGCGATTAAAGTTTGTTGGTGAGAGCTGGAGCACTTTATCATGATATTGATTTCAATTCCAAGATGGTGCGATTAAAGTGGCATTAATGAACGGCAACAATGGAGCGCCATCAAATTTCAATTCCAAGATGGTGCGATTAAAGTTACCAATATGGGTCATTATTCAGGAATGTTTGACAAATTTCAATTCCAAGATGGTGCGATTAAAGTCCGTTTAAATCCACAGTTGCTGTACCTGTTGTGCTTATTTCAATTCCAAGATGGTGCGATTAAAGTGCAACTTACCCAACTCGTCTATCCAGTAGGTTAATTATTTCAATTCCAAGATGGTGCGATTAAAGTGCGTTACCTCCATTAATTTCGCCTCCAATTGTAATATTTCAATTCCAAGATGGTGCGATTAAAGTTTGACATACTGCATTACTTATATCAACAAAGCAAGATTTCAATTCCAAGATGGTGCGATTAAAGTAAGTCAATCCCTAACGATTTAAAACCGCAATTGCAATTTCAATTCCAAGATGGTGCGATTAAAGTTTACCTCATTAATAGCGTTTACAAAGCTTGTTTTATATTTCAATTCCAAGATGGTGCGATTAAAGTTTTTTTATTGTCATGTATTGAGCAATAACGCCCAAATATTTCAATTCCAAGATGGTGCGATTAAAGTGCAATTAAAAGGTGTAGTTAATAAAGATACTGCCTTAATTTCAATTCCAAGATGGTGCGATTAAAGTGTATTTATCGCCAACTTGCGGTGTCCATACAGCCGATTTCAATTCCAAGATGGTGCGATTAAAGTAAATGTATTTAATCCCGCAAAAGTGTTAGCTCCTGCTATTTCAATTCCAAGATGGTGCGATTAAAGTTTTACGACAAAAACCGATGAAGTAAATTTAAAAGTTATTTCAATTCCAAGATGGTGCGATTAAAGTTGCTTATAGGCATAAAGCTTACAATGAAAAAATTGGATTTCAATTCCAAGATGGTGCGATTAAAGTCTTTAAACCAAGGCGTTATTTCAGCGTTTATTAAGTATTTCAATTCCAAGATGGTGCGATTAAAGTAAGGATGCAATTTACAAAACCAATGTAGATGTAAAATTTCAATTCCAAGATGGTGCGATTAAAGTAACCGCACCTACAATAACGGCTAAAACCGCCCCTACATTTCAATTCCAAGATGGTGCGATTAAAGTAGCAATCAATTTCTCTTTGTTGTCAGGTGTTACGGTTATTTCAATTCCAAGATGGTGCGATTAAAGTCTAGTCAAGATAAATTCGAGGGTAAGGTAAAATCTAATTTCAATTCCAAGATGGTGCGATTAAAGTTTCTTTTACTGCAGGGTTATGAAGCAGGGTTGTGTGTATTTCAATTCCAAGATGGTGCGATTAAAGTTTTTCGGGGTCTGTGGGTACGGGTTTCGGGAAAACGATTTCAATTCCAAGATGGTGCGATTAAAGTGAAAGCACAGGGCAACCCGAAGAGGTTGTAAATGCTATTTCAATTCCAAGATGGTGCGATTAAAGTAAACACCCCCCCTTCGGGGGCTGGGGGGAATGGGGAATTTCAATTCCAAGATGGTGCGATTAAAGTCGTTTTGTGTCATTTTCATAACGCTACCTTTAATATTTCAATTCCAAGATGGTGCGATTAAAGTTGGTAAAGCTTACTTTGTTTTCAATCAAATAGCCGATTTCAATTCCAAGATGGTGCGATTAAAGTGTCTCCGACTACGGCTGGCCTAATGGTTAGAACCACATTTCAATTCCAAGATGGTGCGATTAAAGTTTTTTGGCGTGAACAATTTGGAAATAGAAAGCACTATTTCAATTCCAAGATGGTGCGATTAAAGTCATCTTTATACGCTTTGTTTAGTGCGCCAGTACTGTATTTCAATTCCAAGATGGTGCGATTAAAGTAAGTTTGTGTAACTAAAAAAAGCCACTCAATTGAGATTTCAATTCCAAGATGGTGCGATTAAAGTGCACCTATAAACGATGTTTGGTTACGTGTAGACGAATTTCAATTCCAAGATGGTGCGATTAAAGTCTTTTATTGCAGCCATGTTTGCATTCGCTTTGTTTTATTTCAATTCCAAGATGGTGCGATTAAAGTCAAAAATACTGTTAGAAGCTAAATATGTGCAGCCTAATTTCAATTCCAAGATGGTGCGATTAAAGTGATGCCATGAGCATGCAAAAAGCATTTTTAAACGCATTTCAATTCCAAGATGGTGCGATTAAAGTATTATCGTAATACTTTAAAGCCATTGCCCCACGCAAATTTCAATTCCAAGATGGTGCGATTAAAGTCTTAAGCCCAAAGCTTTACCCATATCGACACAGCTTATTTCAATTCCAAGATGGTGCGATTAAAGTAAAGCAAAAGCACTTCCATCATGGTGCGCCCCGATTATTTCAATTCCAAGATGGTGCGATTAAAGTCAATAACCCCCGAAACAAAACAAAACGAAAATAAAAATTTCAATTCCAAGATGGTGCGATTAAAGTCGGGAGCAAATGCAAGTGTAGGTACCTCAACACTAGATTTCAATTCCAAGATGGTGCGATTAAAGTCGCCAACTCCCGAAGCATAGTTACCCCCTCTACTGTATTTCAATTCCAAGATGGTGCGATTAAAGTGTGTAGCACTAATAAGCTTATTGTACACATTCAATATTTCAATTCCAAGATGGTGCGATTAAAGTTACCATCTTCATTGTTTTTTATACGGGCAATGTTTAATTTCAATTCCAAGATGGTGCGATTAAAGTGTAAGGGATTGCCCATAAGACGTTACGCCTTGCGTGATTTCAATTCCAAGATGGTGCGATTAAAGTGATGAAACCAAACGTTTTGAAGATCTATTAATACAAATTTCAATTCCAAGATGGTGCGATTAAAGTAAATACCTAAAAGAGCTAACCACCGAGATGAACGGCAATTTCAATTCCAAGATGGTGCGATTAAAGTGGGTTTGCTGTACCTGCAATAACCAGCGCATCAAAATTTCAATTCCAAGATGGTGCGATTAAAGTGGTTAATCATATCTATCAACAATGCTAATGTACAGCAATTTCAATTCCAAGATGGTGCGATTAAAGTCCAGGCGAGGCGAATGGATTTTTAAGTACGAGGAATATTTCAATTCCAAGATGGTGCGATTAAAGTTACAGGCCGCCAGCTTTGTTTTATCCTTAGAGATATATTTCAATTCCAAGATGGTGCGATTAAAGTCCGTTTTTTTTCTGCCCAAAAATACCTTAAAACCCCCTCCAAACAAACTGTTTTTTCAAAACAAACTTACTTTTTTTAGTCGCTCATCAATAACCGAAAATACCCCCACCTACGACAACCACCCTCAAAGCCCTTAAAACCCATTTTTGCCCTTTTTTCTAAAATTAGTACGTCAAAGAACTGCATAAATCATCCTCACCGACAACCTATAAAAACACATCCAAATTGTTTTTCTCCTTACCTATTACCTGTTTTTCAAGCCATTTCTCCTGCCGGCTTTTAAAAATAATTAAGCTATCTTCCTCTTTAAGCATAATTTTTTTAGCCGCCACCTCAAACTCCTTCAACTTAACCGCAGTAATTTCGCCCTCAAAAACCGAGTTTTGTATCCAGTTTAAATACCGTCTACAAAGTTTAAGCATTTTGCCAACCCGTTTTTCGCCCATATCATACACCAATATAACGTACATTACCACCTAGCTTTAAAAGGTTTATACTCTTCTATATTTAATAAATGCTTGCTAAGTTTATAGCATTCTAATTTTATTAAATGCTTATAACTTACACTTCGGTTTAAAACTGGGTGTTTAAAGGTTTCGTTTATCCGCTCCTCCCATATACGTACAAATGTTTTTTTGCCCGATGGTTTTAGCAAACAACTGTTTAGTTGGTTATCAAAATCTTTTGCCTGTATTTCTTTTTTGTTAAGTACCCTAAATATAATACGATCAACCAATAAAGGTTTAAATATCTCGGCCAAATCTAAGGCTAACGAGTAACGCCTAAAACCCGGTTCGTGTAAAAAACTTATGGTGGGGTTTAGCTGCGTGTGGTAAAGCTGACTTAAACACAGGGTATAACACATCATATTACCAAACGATATTAAGGCATTAATCTCATTTTGGGGTGGCCGCTTGCTACGGTTTTCCATCGTAAAATCGGCACTAATAACACCATCAAAAGCACCGTAATAGGTTTGCCTAATATTGCCCTCTATACCCATCAACTCGTCAACAGCGGTAGTATTATCTATTAAAAGGGCGTATTTATCAATATTGGCTAATGGTATTTCTAAATCCTTATCTCGGTTAATGTAATATTTTAAATTTTTACCCATATTAAAAGCCGCACCAGCAACAAATTTTTTTGCCAGTACCATTCTTTTTTTCTTGTCAATATAATGTTTAGTTTGCTCTATTTGCATTTTACCCGCAAGCAAATACTCTTTAGGCATAAACGAACCCGTATAATGTTCGTAATAATCAAAAAAATGGACAGCTATACCGGCCTTACCCAAAAAATTGTATAAAGCACTATTGGTATCTAAACTCCCAAAGCAAAACAATTCTGATACGCCTTCTACCGGAATATACTTGGCCACACCCTCCACCCCGTTTTCATCAACCGGTACAAATTTTAGGGTATTATCTTTCCTACTCATACGGCCAGGGTTAAAAAGGTAATATGTTTTTTTCATAAAAGTATTTTTGGTTTAATCAACACAACATTGGTTTTTTAAAAACAACTAATTTACAATAGTTAAATTTGATTTTAATTTAGTGTAACCCTTAATTCGATTGATAAAAAATTTTATTTATGATTTTATTTGGGCGTTTTAAAACGCTTTACGCTATATCTTTTTCCCCCTAACCCCAAAAAGGAGGTTTAAAACGCTGATTCCCCTTTGGGGTTAGGGGGAAAAAGGATGCCGCTTCAATCGTGAACGCTCTTAAATACTAAATAAATACAACTAATATAAATTACACGAAAGGCTAATTCAATTTAGGTTCTTAATTATTTTTTTGTTAGGATGCTTAGCAATGGTAGCATCCTGCCAACAGGCAAGCAAATTTTTCATTTTCTCTTAACCAATCACAAAAGGCAAAATTATTAAGAAACAAAAAAACACAAAACACAATTTTACCCTCTAAAGCTATCCGTAATTAATTTCCAAAACATACCCCAATCTACAAAAACAAAATTTACTTCTTCACACATCTACCCTCGCCCCAAGCCCGTTGCCCGCAGCCCGACAGCCCGCAGCCCACCTCACTCATCAACATAACAAAAATCATAATAGCTGCAATTTTTGCAAATTTTTGCTTTTATGGTAGCAGGGCAATTTTCGTTCGCCATAATTTCTTCAACCTCTTTTTCCCATTGTAAAACAATGCCTAAGCTATCGGGCGTCCAATTTACAGTTTCTGTTTGCCTAAGTTTAGGATATTCTATAATGCCACTTGCACCTTCGATACCATTTTTTGTAAGTTTATACAAGTAATATAACACTTGGGCTTTGTGTGCGTTTTCTACCTTGTCCGATTTTTTAACCTCGTGTACTATCTTATTTTTAGCATCATAAAAATCTATTTTTACCCCATCAAACTCCACCTCGGTATATTGCGTTGCCCTATCTTGGTAGGTAGTTTCGCCAATAAGTTTGCCTTCGGCAACCGTTTCCGATGTATGTTCCATTTGAATACCATTGGCAAAAAGCCATAGTTTGCGTTTACAAACATGGTAATAGTTAATATGTGTGGCTGTTAGGTTAGGTTTTGCCATAGCTGTAAATTTAATAAAGAAAACCAAAAAACCATAGCGGAATTGCGTTTCCGGCAGTATATTCAATGTCTGCCTTTATTACCCAAGCATTGGGTAGGTTAGCTATTTGTTTGTTCGATTTGTTTTTACCTCCAATTTCAAATGAATATCGCCCATCTATTATAAAATCGGTATCGGGCGAATATTGTACCTTATGTTTTACCTGCAACTGGTTTTTAAAAAAAGTTTCTCTTACAGTTCCTTCCGATGGCGCATCCTCCGAAAGCGCATAAAGCAGATTGGTGTTTTCAATAAAAATTTTTTCTGGTTTTTGTAATGTGGCAGTGCTTATGCCTTTATTATTTAGTAAAAAAACCAAACGAGCCTCCTGTAAAAAAAGAAGATAATTGTTGATAGAATTTCGGTGAACACCCGTTTTTTGTGCCAAACTGCTAATATTGAGTTTAAAAGGCACTTGCTGGGCAATTACATAAATTAATTGTAGCATTTTTTTGGCATGTCTGATATCAAAACCTTTAAGTTCGGCCATGTCAAATTCAACAATGGTTCTAACCAATTGCCTTAATAACCGATGGTAATTTAAAACATCGTTTTTATAAAAAGGGGAATAACCAAATTGTAAATAGTCTTTAAACCATAGCAAAGGTTTAAAGTCGGGCGGAAAGTAGTCGCTCCATTTAAAATTTGAATTAAGCAACTGCTCCAGTTTTAAAACTGGTAATGTTAATTGATGTTGAAACTGTAAGTATTCGCGGTACGACATTCCTTTTAACTCGTACATTAATGCCCTGCGGCTTAAATCGGCTTCCTGCTTTGCAATATCAATAATTGATGAGCCTGTAAATATAATTTGTAAATCGTCGTACCTATCATACAAGTTTTTAACTTCCCTTGCCCATTCAGTATATTTATGCACTTCATCTAAAACCAGTATTTTGCCCCCTTGTTGGTAAAATATTTTAGCCGTATCCAGTAAAGAATTGGTGGTAAAGTATAACTCATCTAACGAGAAATAAGCAGTTTGGTTAGACGGTAAATTTAACTCCTTTAATTTTTGAAGCAAAAGAGTGGTTTTGCCCGTTCCTCTTGCACCTTTTACACCAATTAACCTATTGTTCCAGCTTATCTCGCTAAATAAATATCGCTTAAAATCCAGCGAAACCTTTGTTATTAACCGGGTAGATAGTTCTAGTAATTCTTCCATATTTGCATAAGTATATGTGCAAATACACTGTTATTTTGCATAAGTATATGTGCGGAATGCGGGGTTTGTAAAAAAATTACTTGAAAAAAAAATTATAAAGAGATTAAAAAAAATGACACAATTTTATAATTATACGCTATAAAAAAACATCCTCAATACCAGTTAAAATCAAACCAATTTCAGGAGAATATGAATTTATTGCAAAATAGATACTCATTTCTTCATCGCTCACCTTAATTTTTGTGGATGTAATCTTACCATCTTTTATCGCTTTCTTTACTATATAACTTGAAATGTCAATTGAGTTTTCCAGCTTAAATTCTTGAAAATCCTGCCAATAATAAAAATTGCTTTGAGGCAGATTGACAAACACAGTTTCATTTCCGCTGATGTCTCGTGATTTCCAATTACTGCTTTCTGAATCATCTTCTTTTGTTAGTTCTTGAGGTAAAACAATCCAATTAGAAGTGAATTTTTGCTTCAAAAGATTCGCATTGTCTTTTGCTTTTGTTGTAAAATTGTTAAATGCTGGATAAACTTTATTGATAAAACCAACAAAGTCATTAGCCGAATATCCCTTTGTTTCTAAAAAATCTCTTGTTTTAACTAAAGATAGATTTGCTTCCCAACCTTTCTTTGGAACATATTTCCCATATGGTGCAGGATAAATTATATCATCTTTAATTGGTACTAAAATGTATAATTTGCCTTTTTTAGATTTATCAAATCTAGATAAACGTCCAGCTCTTTGGACTAGTCTATCAATTGGGCAAATTTCAGAAATCATCATGTCCGTACTAATATTTACACTCATTTCTCCAATCTGAGTTAATATGGCAATTCCATTTGCAGTGCCATTTGCCCAAGCTTCCTTGCCCAATGCGTCTAATAAAGCCTTCTCTTTTTTGCTTTTGTCAGGTTCTGTAAATCGACTATGGTATAAAATGGGTTTTATTCCTTTTTTATTAAACCAAGTGTAAAACACCATCGCTTTATCAACTGTGTTGGCATAAATAATTCCTGTTTTTTGTAAAATAATTTTTTCTAATAAATATTCAATATCATCCAATTCAGAATATTCTTTTATTTCACAAATTTCGCATCTAATTCTTTCATTATCAGAATTATCTTCTTTTATAGAATCAACTTTATAACCCGTGGTTTTATACATTTTAACAGCAGCCTCTGGCAATGACGCACTCATAATCATTACTGGAACTTGTAAAATATTTAAAGCTTCTAATAATACTAAAATATTTGCTTGGGTAAACTCGTCATAAAAATCGGCTTCATCTATTACTACGCAACTGTTTGCTAAATTGAATACAATTGAATGGTGGTCTTCTCTTGTTAAAGTCAAGGCTATCAAAAGATGGTCTATAGTACATACAATTACAGGAGCTAAAAGCTGTCTAGCTAGTTCATGTTCTTTTTTTGCGTCTGATTTTTTTACATTTCCATCCTCAACATCTTTATGAAATTTATTGAACCATGCACTTGAATGATAAAGTCCAGTGCTAGACAAGCTTTCGGCTACGTTGATAGAAAGAGCATTGGAGGTAAAACGTGTAGGCATAGCAATAATCAATCTTTCTGCTTTTTTATTCTGAATTTGAAGTGAGGCCCAGAGTAATGAAGCATCTGTTTTGCCTGCTCCCGTGGGCGCTCTCAACAAAAGTAATTCGTCATTGCAATTTTCTTGAGCAATTTTCTGTACGCTTCTCGATTCTTGATGGGGAAATTTATACGAAAAGCTCGTAAACACAGCTGATTTGTCGATTGATTCTTTTGCACTCGCTCTTCTATCTGCTAGTTGTAAAAAAGCCCTTACCCCTGCATATTCATAATGTTTTGAAACAGCTTCTTTAAACGAATGAAAACTCTTAAAACACGCATTTAGATTTATAAATTCAGCCCAAATCTTTTCACTGCCAATACCAGAAGATTGGTCAATCCAACGAGATTCATGTTTTCTGCTTAGTTTTGAATGATGAGCGGCAATCGCAACTTTTACTGGGGATGAAAAATTGCTTTTCTCATGTCTTATTAATGAATTTATTTCGTGTCTTACTCCAGTACTTCGTAAATTCTTACCAGCTAAATCCTTATTAGCTTTTTCAAAATCCCGAAAGTTACCTTTGTTTTTTTTCTGCCATACCAAGAAAACAAAATAATCTTTTTGACAAGCCTCTTGCCAATTTGTATGTTTTTTGCCTTCGTCATGATATGTAATTGCACCACCTAATCTCTTTGTTAAATCTTTACTAGTAATCCTGAGATATTTTTCAAAAGTTACGGGAAAACAATGAATGAGGTCATTACCTTCCGTAGACACATTTATGATGTGCTGCTGAAGAGTAATACCAAAGGGTTTTGCTAAATCTTCCATTTATAAATTATTCAGGAAAAGCTTGTGCAAAAGTTTTAATCTCCGTATTAGCAGTGCATGGGTCAAAAAGGGAATTTGCTTGCAAATATTTTATTGCTGACGTATAAGCTTGTGAAACTGAAGTTTCTCCACTAGTATCATCGCCTAAAAAATATGTAGCTCGTCCCTCTTCATTCAACTCCGCTAAGATGTTTTTCTTCTCAATTTCACCAGCAACGAAGTATCTTGATGCTTTACGGCTCATTTTAGTGTCAAAAACAATTAATACTTGTTGAGGTTCTCCGCTTACAGCATTTCTTGCTTGATTAGCGTAGTCATTCATCATTCTTGTTGCTTCAATAAACAATTTCACTCTTCTTTTTCTTTCCTCTTCCTTTACGTGTTTAATGTAAGATGAATTGATATGGAAATTTTTCTGATAATCGAACACTTTAGAAATACCCACTGAATTGATGTCCAAAAAGAAATTCATGTGCATTATATCACCTTGACTAAATTCTCTAGTTGCAACTGCATTATTTCTGTCCATTGTACTTAAACGCAACATTAAGTCTCTTCCTATTTCTCCTTCTGATAAAGCCACTGCTGGGGTTACACTTAAGGGTGCAGTTCTTCTGCCTGAATAATCACCTTTTGAAGGATGCATAAATCCTCCCAAATCGGCTCTCAAATCAGTTTCAATATTATTTCCAATTCCATCACCATTCGAAACGTAAGTTTTCTCTTTGTTTGGATCGTCCTGATTTAATCTATTGATAGCACTAAAAATAACATGACGTTGCATTTGCCCCGAGATATAAACTTTTCCATCTGGTCGTCTTTTAATGGACGAAGCATTTCCTAATAATTTTTCTCCACCATTGGCAATATGGTTTTCCATGGGGGCAAGCATTGTAATTAAAATTCCTTTGATTGACATAAAATTTATTTTTAAAAGATTTATTTTTTATTACTCTTGAGCATTACTTAAACTATCATTTTCACTTTCTGTTTCTTCCTCAATTAATCCTTCTTCAACTGGTTTAATCTTTGCCTCATACTTGTTTTTTACTCTAGAAAAAGCAATTAGTAGATGCTTAGAACTTTCCAATGATATTTCACCTGTACTTGCTTGTATCATAAATAATTCAGCTTCTGCCGGAGCGTCTAATCCCGAAGCTCTACCTGCCCTAGTAATTGCTTGAAAAATAAGAGCAGATCCACTCCTTGCTGAAAATATTGAACTTTCGATTTCAACTAAAGCTTTTGCTTTTTGTTCTCGTATTTTTTCGTAATTATTTCCTTCAACATTTGCTTTCGCTACTTTGTATGCAGCGTAGTTGAGCCATTTTCCTAATTCTCTGGCCGAAAGAACTATTTCTTTGTCTATTTTGTCCATATTTATAAAATATATTTTTAATAATGTTTCTAATTGATTAGGATATTCTGCCCTGAAAGCAAAAAAGTCTTTAAATGCGGGTTTTGTAAATAATTGCAAGAACCTAGAGGCGAATAAGTCGAATTTTTGATATTCAAGTCTACTTTCTCTATTTCGTGGCCCTTGATTATATAGAACAACATAATAAATACTGTCTATAATGGTGTTTAACTTGTTTTCTTTTGCCAATTCGATTATATAATGGCTGTATTTAAAAGTCTCAAAAGTCTTGTTTCCAACAACATAAATTGGTTTTTCTTTCAAACTTTCTAAAACCCTATTTGCCCAGTCAATCATAGAAGCGTCTTTAGCCCAAGAGCCAATTGCTCCAAGTATGCTGACAGTGCCAAGCGAACTACTTCTTGGAGCGTTAGGAAAATTACCATCAAAAATTTTGGGACGATACGGTTTTTTGTCTTTGGGATTAACGTTTCCATACATTAATTTTTCTGTAGAAGAATCTCGCATTTTCTCAAAAAGATTGATGAAATCAATAAGTTCTTCAACGGAGAGGTCAGGGAAAATTGCTTGATTCTCAGTTTCTATTTTATCTTTCTTTATCGTTTTAAAAGAAAAGCAAGGTTTTTTATGAGTAGAGGTTGCAATAGAACAAAAAACCGCAATTTCAATGGATGTTTTTGGTTTTCCTCTTCCAATGGCAGTACCAAATCTAGCGTATTCACCCGAGATAGGGCTAATTGCTCTGCTTATTTCTGTATTTAGAATCTTATCGTTAGCTAAATCAATGCTCATTTTATTTAAAGTGCTGAAAATTTGTGCAGCACTTTTGTCTGTAGCAAGAATAGAAGGTGATAAATATATTCCCTGCTTTGGATTCCCTTTCTCCATGTTACAATATGAATACTTTACACTAGTGTGCTCGACAATTTCAACATCAGGTTTAATTCTAAAGTGATTTAGCAATCTTGATATCTCTTCAATTAATATTGCCTTAGAAATATCTTTTTCTTCAGTAATGCCATTTGATGCCATTACTACAGCTTTGCCATAGTTTATAAAAGGATGCTCATTCATCTTATATTATATTTAGTTCAACCCAACCTTCGCTATTACCTAAATATGATGCTGAATTTTCATTAATAGCACTTTTGAGTAACTCAAATAAATCTTTATTTATTTTTAGAGTTATCTGAATTTGATTTTCATGCACTACATATTCCCTTAAAGTAGGTGATGTATAAAACATTGGGTAATTTGATTTGTATTTTTGAAAAAAAACTGGCAAACCTCCGTCTTCACTTTTTAGAAACAGATGTTTTTTCTTTAATATATTGTAATCAAGATTCGGAGTGCCCTTTGCGTGTGTATCAGCATCCATTCTACTGAAAGATTTCTTCCATAAATCGTTGTAAAAACTAGATTGAGGCTTGACAACCAATCCAACTTCAAAGAAATCGTACAGTAAGGGTTTGAATCCAGAGTTTGATTCAGCGAGCTCAAAATCTTTATTTTTTAGTTTTTTAACGTGAAATTCTTTCAGTTTTTTATATATCGCAATCCTGTCATTTTTTCCAAAATGCCAGCCTAAAATATTTTCAAATAGCCCACACAACTTAAATTTATCAGGTATTTCTTGAGTTTTATAATAAGTGCCAGGAATATTAGATACCATAGACAAAGGGGCTAGAGGTAAAATTTCTAAAGTTACTATTTTGTCTTTTTCGGGTTTCTGAAAAAGTATGTTTAAATCAATTACCATAATTTATCTCTTTTATTTATTTTCATATCCACCCGTATATTTAACTACAAAATATTTCATTATCTTTTTTTCTTTTAACCCGACAGGTTTTCAAAACCCTGTCGGTTCTGGTAAATTTTCTACACCAAAGCCCCAAAGCCTATACCCGTACTATTCCCCACACCAACATTCCAAGCAAAAGCCATTTGTTCGGCATTGCCCTCTATAATTACGGGGCAAATACTTCCTTTATTAAAAATGCCATTATGTTCAAATCCTTTGGTTTTAGCGTTTTTATAATCTGTATCAAAATACACTTTTACATTTTCGGTATCTAGCCCTGCTGTTGCTAATTTAGTTTTAAAATTAGCGGTAAGTACATCCGAAGCGTTTGGGTCGTTATAGTATAAAAATTTAGCATTACCATCTGGGTTTTTAAATTTTATAAACACTGGGTTGGCTACATTAAATCTTTCCGTTTCGTATTCAAACTTTGGGTTTTCTTGTATTACAACCTCTTCGGCTTCCATACCCGAAAATATATAAGGGTCGGTTTGTATGGCCTTTATAATTGTTTTTAGTTTTTCGTCGTCATAAAAGTTTATGCACCAATGGGTATTTGGGGTGGTATTAAAACCTTTGCTTACCACTTTTAGGTTATTAAGCCACGAAAACGAATATAAAGACAGCTTTCCATGTTCAACATTGTGTTTCCCGAGCCACTTATGCAAAATACCCGTTAGTTTTGATTGATAATTGAAAGGTATTAGTTCTTTATTGGGAGTGGTTTTAATAATTAATCTCATAGATATTTATTATAAAGTTTTTGATTACAAATAGCACAATAATTACAAACTTTTTAAAGTAACCAGCATTTACAACCTTATTTTTATAATTTTTTAAACATAAATTTATTTAAAAAATGGTACAATGGCATTTGCTGTTTCTTTTAAGGCATTAAATTTTCTTATGCAATTAAACATATTTTTACGGTTTTTTTACTATTAAATAAACGATTAGGTTGTAACAATTATGATACCGAATGTGCTAAATTCTTATATTGTGAAAAGCCTTGTATTTTATAGATTAATAAAAAAAAATCGGGAATTATTTTAAATTTTTGTTGTGATTATTAATCATAAACATTTAAAAATGGATTTTACCTTATTAGATATTGAAAAATTACTTGACGCTAAATTTGATTAGAAATTAGAACCGTTAAAGAATACGATGAAAAGTATTTCTAACTTTTTAAATACCGTTAATTTAAGGTTAGATGGTTTTGAAAGTAGGTTTACACCGATTGGGAAACATAGAACACCGTTTAGCAAAAAACGAAAAATGGATACTTGTTGAGAATTCATCCATCATTTAATAATAAAAATTAGGTTAAAAAAAGCAATAAAAATTTATATTAAATTTCCTTTTTGCTTTAAAATTTAAAGCATCCCAGCAATTTTACCTCAACCCTTTCTACTTTCCCAATTCACTTTTTGAAAAATCAAATATTAATAAGCATTTTTACATCAATGCCGCTATTAATTTACACGCCTACTATCAACCCTCGTATAACCTATATTTTTAACCATATTTTGGTTAATATTTTAGGTATTGATTATAATTTTACCACTAACCAGCAATTATTTATACAATTTTCGGATGCTAAATTAAACTATTCGTCTTTCCCTTTTGGGGATGAAATTTACCTAGCTAAACATCCTTTTATTGATGAAGTAAGCATAGAACAACAAAGTTTTACTTTTACAGATTATGAAAAATATACCGTTCCGTTTGCAATTGAAGATAATTTATTTCCGTTCGATATATTTTCGGCAGCCTTTTACTTATTAAGCCGTTACGAAGAATATTTGCCCAACCAAAAGGATAGCCATGGCCGTTACCAAGCCGAAAATAGTTGTGCGTTTACCAATAATTTTTTACACTTGCCTGTAATTGATAATTGGGCATTTACGCTATTCGCCAAACTTAAAACACGTTACACCAACTTAAAAGCAAACCATCGTCAGTTTACTTTTATACCCACAATTGATGTTGATAGCCCTTATTTTTTAAAAACAGAAACCTATTGGAAAAAAAATCTAAAAATTATAAAATCGGTTTTAAAAGGAAACTTTGGCATTTTAAAACATGACCCTTTTGATACTTTTAAATACATTAAAAACATTCATCAACAGTATAATTTGCAACCCTTATTTTTCTTTTTAATAGGTAATAAACATTTGTACGATACTGCGCCAAAATTATCATCCCACCAAAAAATATATACTTCGCTAATAAAATCGGTTAGTAAATATGCAAAAATTGGCATCCATCCATCTTACCAATCAAATGAAAATATAGCGGCATTGGCTACCGAAATTAAAATTTTAGCATCCGCACTTAGCGATAAAAAAATTGAAACATCGCGGCAGCATTACCTAAAATTAACTTTACCACATACTTATAACAATTTGTTAAATAATGGCATAAAACATGACTATACCATGGGCTATGCCTCGCATACAGGGTTTAGAGCTAGCACTTGTACGCCATTTATTTGGTACGATTTACAAAATGAAAGCATTACCGAATTAACCATTCATCCCTTAACGGTGATGGACCAAACATTAAAAAAATACTTAAATTTAAGTCCACACGAAGCTATAATGCATACACAAAAGTTAATTGATGAAGTAATAAAAGTTAACGGCACCTTTATAAGTTTATGGCATAACGAAACATTAAGTAATTTTGGCGGTTGGAATGGTTGGTTAATAGTTTACGAAAAAATGTTGGAATACGTTAACAACATTAATAAACAAATGAAATGAAAAACAAGAAACATATATTTTTCGACCTCGACCACACCATTTGGGATTTTGACAAAAATGCAGAAGAAACCCTATTTGAGCTCTATTCGAAGTACAAACTTAAAGAGTTAGGCTTAAACAGTGTAGATATTTTTATAGAAACTTATACACATAATAACCATGCTTTGTGGTTAGCTTATCACTTAGGAGAAATATCCAAAACAGCATTAAGGGAAACGCGTTTCAAAAAAACTTTTATTGATTTGGGTATTTCGCCCGATTTAATACCCGAAAACTTTGAGGATGATTATGTAAATATTTGCCCAACTAAAACCAACCTTTTTAATGGCGCTCACCAAACTTTATCATACCTAAAAAATAAATATAGTTTACACATTATATCTAACGGTTTTAAAGAAAGTACGGAGATGAAGGTAAAAAATACTTTTTTAACACCGTATTTTAGTAGCATTATTATATCGGAGGTGGTGGGTATTAATAAACCCGATAAGGCCATTTTTGAATATGCCTTAAACAAGGCTAACGGCATAATCGGCGAAAGCCTAATGATAGGCGATAGTATAGAAGCCGATGTGCGTGGTGCGCAAAATTTTGGTATGGATGCGATTTTTTTTAACCCTAACCGACACGAAAAACCAGATGATGTGCTTACTGAAATACATTGCTTAACTGATTTGCAAAACAAGTTTTAAATTGTTCACAAATAACGACTTATAAACAGCCGTATTCCTTAATATATAATTAACGTTAAAGTTATTTTAAATATTCTCATTTGTAAAAAACAAAGTATTATGGGTATTGATATTATTTATACATCCATTGTGGCCATATTGCTTATAGCAATTGCAGTTTTTTATTTTAGTCCGCTTGAGTTTACCATTGAAGAGGAACGCGATTAAAAGGAAAGATATGCTAACTGGCACTGGATTTACTTGCATAAATTCATTGAAATTTTACCCCCTAAATTTTTTAACCTGATATATGCCTAAACGCGAAATTGATATTGTTGTAATTTCCGATATACACTTAGGCACTTACGGTTGCCATGCTAAAGAATTATTAAAATATTTAAAAAGTATAAAGCCTAAAATGGTGGTACTTAATGGCGATATTATTGATATTTGGCAGTTTAGTAAAAGATACTTTCCCGAAGAACATACCAAAGTAATTAGGCGGATATTAAAATTTGTTACCGATGGTGTACCTGTATATTACTTAACGGGTAATCATGACGAAATGCTGCGAAAATTTGCCGATTTTACTATGGGAGATTTTCAGTTACTTAATAAATTGGTACTTAACTTAGGCGGTAAAAAGGCTTGGTTTTTTCATGGCGATGTGTTTGATGTTACCATGCAACACAGTAAATGGCTGGCCAAATTAGGCGCTGTTGGTTACGATACTTTAATTATTATTAATAGTGTGGTTAATTGGTTTTTAACCAAAATTGGCCGAGAAAAGTTTTCGTTTTCGCAGCATATAAAAGCAAGTGTTAAAGAAGCTGTAAAGTTTATAAACCAATTTGAACAAACAGCCGCCGAACTAGCCATAGAAAAAGGATATTCTTATGTACTATGCGGCCACATACACCATGCCGAAATAAAAGAAATAAAATCAGAAAACGGAACAGTAACCTATTTGAATTCGGGCGATTGGGTAGAAAGTTTAACATCGCTGGAATACCATAATAAGCAATGGAAAATTTATACTTATAAACCCGAACATTATTTATTGGCAACCGAAGATGAGGATGTTAGCGATACTGAAGACCTTAATTTGAAGTTGGATGTAAATGAGTTGTTTAAAAAGTTTGTACAAGAATTAAGCTAAGGTGGTTAAAATACAGGTTATAATGCTCTAAAAGTTTACCATTAACAATCATTAATCTTTAATTGATTATACTTTAAATTAGAAATTATATTTATCGTAAAGTTCCCCTGTTTTAATGCAGCACCCTAATTATTTTGTTTATAAAATTAAACCTATCTTATTAAAAACTAAAACACTAATTTTGCAAGCCATGTTACAAACGGAAGCCAAGCAAGATATTAGAAGTTTTTCATTAGAAAAATTGCGCATAGCTTTTTCCCTTATGGGCGAAAAAAATTTTAGAGCCAACCAAGTGTACGAGTGGCTTTGGAAAAAATCGAGCCACTCGTTCGAGGAAATGAGTAACCTATCCAAAGATTTAAGAGAAAAACTAGCGCAACATTTTACTATAAATGCCATAAAAGTAAATAGTACGCAGTTTAGCAACGATAAAACTATAAAAAGCACTTTTAAATTATTTGATAATCACTTAATCGAAGGCGTATTAATACCCGCTACCGAACGTATGACGGCTTGCGTATCGTCGCAGGTAGGGTGTAGCCTTACCTGTAAGTTTTGTGCCACAGGATATATGGAACGTAAGCGAAACTTAAATGCCGACGAAATATACGACCAAGTAGTGCTTATAAATAAACAAGCAACCGAAAATTATGCCATTGGCTTAACCAATATTGTGTATATGGGCATGGGCGAACCGTTGCTAAATTATGCAAATGTTTTAAAATCTATTGAGCGAATTACCGCCGAAGATGGATTAAATATGGCTTCTAAACGCATTACGGTTTCTACAGCTGGCATTGCCAAAATGATTAAAAAACTTGGCGACGACGATGTAAAATTTAACCTTGCACTTTCTTTACATGCTGCCAATGATACCAAGCGCAACGAAATTATGCCTATTAACGAAGCCAATAGTTTAAGCGCATTGGCCGATGCTTTAAAGTATTTTTATGCCAAAACTAAAAATGCGGTAACCTACGAATATATTGTTTTTGATAATTTTAACGACACAATTGAAGATGCAAAAGAACTGGCTAAATTTTGTAAACACATTCCCTGTAAAGTAAACATTATCGAATATAATCCAATTTCGTTTGCTGCTTATGAAAACGCTGCTGGCGATAAAATTGATGCTTTTGCTAATTACCTAAAAAGCTGTGGCGTTAATACCAATATTAGGCGAAGCCGAGGCAAAGACATTGATGCTGCCTGTGGACAGCTGGCGGTAAAAGAAACAAGCACATAGATGGGTTTTGTTGGGTATGTAAAAGATTTTTTATCTATAATTTTCCCAAAATTATGTTGTGGCTGTGGCCGAGGATTAACCACAACCGAAAACTCAATATGCTTACATTGTTTAAACGATTTACCATATACCAACTTCCATAAACAAGCCGAAAACGAAGTAATGAAGCTTTTTTGGGGGCGTGTAGATGTGGTAGCCGCAACAGCATTTGTATATTTTAAAAAAAGCAGTAAAGTGCAAAAAATTATGCACCAATTAAAGTATCATAATCAAAAACAAATAGGTGTAGAGCTAGGCAACATGTACGGCAAAATACTTGCTTCAGAAAATGTTTATAATACTGTTGATTTAATATTACCCGTACCTTTACACAAAAGCAGGTTTCGCAAACGCGGCTATAACCAAAGCGAACAGTTTGCAATAGGCTTATCAGAAAGCATGAAAGTAAACGTTGATACTTCTGTATTAGTTAGGGTGCATGCTTCGGAAACTCAGGTAAATAAATCAAGGTATAACCGTTATAAAAACATGGAAGATATATTTGTAGCTAAGTTTAACCCGCTGTATAAACGTATATTATTGGTTGATGATACCATAACCACAGGTGCCACCCTTGAAGCTTGTACCCTAGCTTTGCAAAAAGTTGGCTATACACACATTATTATTGTTGGCATTGCATTTTCAGTATATTAACTTAGAAAAAAAATGAAAAATATATTAACCCTTTGCTTTATTAGTTTCGTTATTGTAGCAGCTTGTAAAAGAGACCAAGGCGTTACTTTTAATCCCCAAAACAAATTAAATTTTTCTACCGATTCTATTCTATTTGATACTGTTTTTACTAGTATTGGTTCTACATCGCGAAGCATAAAGGTTTTTAATGTTTCGAAAAATAATATCGAAATAACCAATATTAAGCTTGTAGGAGGACTTAATTCTCCATTTAAAATTAATATTAATGGTATTTCGCAAACGTCAGTAAATAATATTAGGATAAATGCTAATGATTCTATTTACCTTTTTTTAAAAGCGGTTATTAACCCAACAATAGCCGAAGCTCCATTTTTAGTACAAGATACTTTAGAGTTTTTAACCAATGGTAACTTACAAAAAATACCTATAGTAGCTTACGGTCGAAATGCAATATATTTTAATGCGAAAACTATTTCCGAAGATTATACCTTTAAAAAAGGGATTCCCTATTTAATTTATAAAACACTAACAATTACACAATCGGCAAATGTAATGGTAGAAGCTGGTGCAAAATTATATTTTAACAGCGATGCCCGAATGATGGTTTATGGTACATTACAAGCAAATGGTAGTCTTGCAGATAGCATAACTTTTTGTAGCAATAGGACCGAAAGAATATATAGAGATGAGCCTGGACAGTGGAAAGGGATATATTTTGGCGAAACGAGTAAAAATAACACGTTAAATTATTGCTCAATTAAAAATTCGGTGGTGGGTTTACAGGTTGATTCTTTAAACACTGACATTAAACCGAAACTGCTTATAACAAACTGTATAGTTAAAAACCATGCGCTTGCGGGTATTATAGTAAATAATTCGCATGTGGTAGCTATTAATAACTTAATGTTTAATTGTGGCAGATATGTTATTTTAGGATTGTACGGAGGAAAATATAATTTTTATCACAATACAATTTCCAATAACAACACTAATGTAGGCAGGCAAACACCGTCAGTTTTATTTAGCGATAATAACGAAGATGGAAGTATGAAATTTAAAAATTTTGAATTAGATTTTATAAATAACATTGTGTGGGGAAATTTGGATAACGAGTTTTCGATAAACAACAATGGTAATAAGCAATTTATATCTACTATAAAATCGAACCTGTTAAAAACAAAAAATGTTTATGATGTTAGTAATATCATAAATACCGACCCGCTTTTTGAAAACTTTAGAAGAAGCAATTATCTGCTTTCGGCTAACAGCCCTGCACAAAATTTGGGTATAGATTTAGCATCTTCTATATACTTTAATCAATTTATAAAATTTGATTTTAATAATATTTTAAGAACATTCCCGTCTGATTTAGGTTGTTACGAGTTATCTAGTAGTTTTTAAAAATTAATCTATCTTTTTTAAATATAAATATCCTAATTTTTTATGTTAAAAAAATGTTATGATATTAAATTACTGTTTTAACAATTTTAAAATAGTAATTTAAAATTGTTTATTTTAATAAAAATCTAACATTTAGCATTATTGTTTAACAAAGTTTTAAAAGTTTAATAATTAGCGTTTTTTTTTATAAAACATTTAATTTTTAAAACCAAAATTCTAATTTAGGCGTTATAAATCATAACCAAACACCAAACACCAAACACCAAACACCAAACACCAAACTTAAAACTTAAAACTTAAAACCCTTAACCAATGCTCAGCTTAATTAAACCAATTATCCAAAAAGCTAATCAAATACAACTCGAAAAGCAAAATTCGGCTTTACTTGTATTTGCGAATATTGTATTTTTAGTAGTATTACTAACTTTTACAGTATCGTTGATATTGATAAGTTTTAATTATTGAAAAATAAGGTGAGGAAAATTTAATATATTTTTCTTCACCTTTTTTTATTAGCTGATAACAGCAAATTATTTTAATATCCAATAATTCCTGCCAATTTTTACATAATTAATAACAGCCTTCGTTAATTATATTTATAATATATTTCATCTGCATAGCATTTATAATATAAACCCATTCCTTTAATCCCTATCCCTACTTAACTTACTAAATTTTAAGGTATTTTCTGATAAAATATGTTGTTCTCGTCTGTTTTTTACTATATGTATGGCGGTAAACACTGCTTCCCTAAACGATGATTCGGAAGCTACATTTTTACCTGCAATATCAAATCCTGTTCCATGGTCGGGCGATGTACGCACTACATTTAAACCAGCCGTAAAATTTACTCCCTGGTTAAAGGTTAAAGTTTTAAAAGGTATTAATCCTTGGTCGTGGTACATTGCCAATACAGCATCAAATTTTAGATATGTTTTATTTCCAAAAAAGCCATCGGCAGCGTAAGTACCAAAAGCAAAAACCCCAACTTTGTTTGCAGCTTCAATAGCGGGAATAATTATTTCGGCTTCTTCGTTACCTATTAAACCATTATCGCTAGCGTGGGGGTTAAGGCCTAAAACAGCTATTCGTGGTTTTTCAATCCAAAAATCGTTTTTCAAACTGTTGTTCATCAATTGCAGTTTCGATAGTATTTTTTCAATACTCAGTTTTTCAGCAATTTCCTTAACGGGGATATGTCCTGTTACAACGCCCACTTTTAAATCATCACTTAATAAAAACATTAACGAATCGGCACCACCCGCTTTTTCTTGTATATATTCGGTATGGCCAGCAAAATTAAAATCGTCGCTTTGTATGTTGTGTTTATTAATAGGTGCTGTAATTAAGGCATCAATTTTACCAGCTATTAAATCTTCCGTCGCTTTTTTCAACGATAAAAAAGCATATTTTCCGCCCGTTTCGTTTTGTATTCCTAATTCTATTTTTACATCTTCCTCCCAACAATTTATCATATTTGCTTTGCTGCGTAATGCTTGTTCGGCATAGTTAATCACATTAAAATTAAAATCACTAATATTTAGAGCCTTGCGATGGTACGATGCTACTTTGGTATGCCCATAAACTATGGGTGTACAGTATTTATAAATATGCTCATCAAGCAAAGTTTTCATAATAACCTCTAACCCAATGCCATTAGTATCGCCAATAGAAATTCCAATTTTTAACAGTTCGCTCATTACTTGATTTATAAATATGTGCAAATTAAAGATTTTTTAAAGCAATTTATCTTTACACACTCAAAATTAATAAGTTTGCATAAATAGTAAATTTGAAAATGAGTTTGGTAAGGGCGAAAAAACATTTAGGGCAGCATTTTTTAACCGATAAAAACATTGCACAAAAAATTGTAAACAGCTTACAATTAAGCAACCTGTACAATAAAGTATTAGAAGTTGGGCCTGGTATGGGCGTGTTGTCCGATTTTTTGTTGCAAAAAACCGAATTTGAAACCTACTTAATTGATATTGATACCGAATCGTTTTTGTTTCTTCAAAAACAATATCCCACCCTTGGCGATAAATTAATAAACAGCGATTTTTTAGCCCTCGATTTTAAAACCATTTTTCCGGCCTCGTTTGCTATTATAGGTAACTTCCCTTACAACATATCGTCACAAATATTGTTCAAGATTTTAGATAATTACCAGCAAGTGCCCGAGGTGGTGGGGATGTTTCAAAAAGAAGTTGCCGAACGTATTGTGGCCAAACCTGGCAGTAAAACTTACGGTATTTTAAGCGTTTTTTTGCAGGCCTATTATAAATGCGAGTATTTATTTACTGTAAAAGCGGGTGTTTTTAATCCGCCACCCAAAGTATTGTCGGCAGTTATAAGGCTAAGTAGAAACGATGTGCAAGAGTTAGATTGCAATCCAAAACTATTTTGGCAGGTGGTAAAAGCAGGTTTTAACCAACGCCGTAAAACCCTAAGCAATGCGCTACAATCTATAATTGCCAAGGAAAACCAAGACGAGCAAAACGTGTGGACTTTAAGAGCCGAGCAACTAAGCATAGCCGATTTTGTAGCTCTAACCCAAACCATTACCAAAACCAGAGAATGAACAAGCTAAAGATTTTAATAGCCGACCAATTACACCCAGCCTTTATACAAGGCGCACAAGATTTAGGTTTTGAAGTTACCGATGCTCCAAAAATTACCCGATCCGAGGTTTTAAATTGCCTAAGCAATTTTGATGGCATTGCCATACGCACCAAATTTAATATTGATAAAGAAATTTTTGATGCCGCCCCCAACTTAAAATTTGTAGCCCGGGCTGGTGCCGGCATGGATAATATTGACGTAGCCATTGCCCAACACCGAAACATAAAATTAATAAACGCACCCGAAGGTAATTGCGATGCTGTGGGCGAACACGCCATTGCTTTATTGCTTTCGCTGATGAACAACCTACGCCAAGCCGATGCCCAAATTAGAAACGGTATTTGGGATAGGGAAGGCAACCGTGGCTACGAGATTAAAGGCAAAACCGTAGGCATTATAGGTTACGGCCATACCGGACAAGCTTTTGCACAAAAAATTAAAGGCTTTGGTGTAAATATTATTGCTTACGACAAATATAAATACCGTTACAGCGACGATTTTGTGCAAGAAAACAGTATGGAGCAAATTGTAAAATATTCGGATGTTTTGAGTTTACACATTCCGCTTACGCGAGAAACCAAACAAATGGTTGATGCCGAGTATTTGCTTCATTTTAAAAAACCTATTTTCTTTTTAAACGCTTCACGCGGAGAAATTGTAAATACCCAAGCCGTATTAGATGCTATAAAAAGCGGAAAAATTTTGGGTGCAGGTTTCGATGTTTTAGAAGTAGAAAAATATCCCGCCCTAGCGGAACAAGCATTTTATAACGAATTAATTGCTAGCCCTAAAGTGCTTTTAAGTCCACATGTTGGCGGTTGGACGTTTGAATCTTACCGAAAAATTTCGGAAGTATTGGTCCAAAAATTAAAAAATTTGGTTTTGTAAGTGTAAATCATCTATATTCGTATTTACAACTAAGCAAGACTATGTATGCAGGCGCATATATAGTCTTGTTTGTTTTTTAAGGCTTAGCCAAAAACTATGCTTTTTTAATAATAAACCAATAAACTGATTATGAACGAGATAGCATATTTTACCAAAGAGGGATTAGAAAACTTAAAACAAGAATTATATTATCTTAAAGGCGAAGGCCGAAAAAAAATATCGGCAGCAATAGCCGAAGCGAGGGATAAAGGCGATTTATCGGAAAATGCCGAGTACGATGCTGCAAAAGAAGCACAAGGCCACCACGAAGCAAAAATATCTAAACTTACCAACACGTTTGCAAACGCTAGGTTAATTGATGAATCGAAATTAGATACATCTAAAGTTTTAGCACTATCGATAGTTAAAATAAAAAACACCAACAACGGTGCAACCATGACCTACCAATTGGTTGCCGAAAACGAAGCCGATGTAAAAACGGGTAAGATATCTATAAAATCGCCCATTGCACAAGGTTTACTGGGCAAAAAAGTAGGCGATAAAATAGAAATTATAGTACCCGCCGGCGCAATGATTTTTGAGGTGTTAGAGATAAGTAGGTAGGTTTTGGGGGGGGGGTTACTTGGGAGTAGTTAGTGGTTTACCAAGTTTATAAACTGAAATGTTAGTTGTGATTTTTGAAACGCCCAAATAACAATCATTACTTAAAATAATTAACTTAGCTTAAATTAATTGGTAGTCTAATTTGACATGGAAATCTTTGGTACTCAAAATCATAAAATTATACATGGAGATGCTTTAGAGGCATTGCAAACTCAAGTACAAGATAATTCAATAGACTTAATTTTTGCAGACCCACCTTATAATATTGGCAAAATTTTTAATGGTCATATTGAAAAATGGGAAACCGAGGAAGCCTATTTAGATTGGTGTTACAAATGGCTTGACCTTTGTGTAAAAAAATTGAAACCAAATGGTAGCTTTTATGTAATGACCGCCACTCAGTTCATGCCCTTTTTCGACATTTATCTTCGTAAAAAATTAAATATACTTTCAAGAGTTGTTTGGAGTTACGATAGTTCTGGAGTGCAGGCAAAAAAATATTTTGGGTCTATGTATGAGCCAATTTTGTTTTGTGTAAAAGATAAAAATAATTATACATTTAATGCGAACGATATTTTGGTTGAAGCCAAAACAGGCTCTAAAAGAAAATTAATTGACTATCGTAAAGCTGTTCCTACGGTTTATAACACAGAGAAAGTTCCAGGAAATGTTTGGGATTTTGCAAGGGTTCGCTATCGAATGAATGAATATGAAAACCACCCAACTCAAAAACCAATAGCTTTGCTTGAACGCATTATTAGGGCAAGTTCTAATGAAGGTGATTTGATATTGGACCCATTTTCTGGTACGTTCACAACTTGTGCCGTTGCAAAAGAAATGAACAGAAATTGTGTGGGAATTGAAATGCAAGATGAATATGTAAAAATTGGATTAAGGAGATTACAGTTAGCTAAAGAATATAAAGGAGAAAAACTTGAAAAAGAAATTCGAACCTTTGAGTCAGAAAAATTGGCGGCAAGCCACAGTTTAAGTTTATTTGAATAACCCAATGGAACATACTTTCACAGCTAATATAAAATCAATTTTAAACAATAATTTCGGATTTGATTCAGATGAAATATTTAAAAACAGTAATTTAATTCAGTACATAAATTTCAAAACACGTTCGGCAAACAAAGGCTCAAAAGCCCGTTCAAGTTTTGCGAATCTATACGCTATTTATGTATTAGTTGAAGATTATATGGACAACCACTTTGTACAAAAAGGCAAATACTCTGAATACGAAGGTGCAATATACAGCAAGCTGTTTACCCGACAGCGACAACTTCCTTTTGGCGGAAGTCTTCAAAATCATGCGTTGAATAATCGAATGAACGCAGAGTTTAAAAAATATTTTCCCACATCCGAAATCATACCCATTTTAAGGAAAATAGAAACAAATAGGTATTGGATAAACGAGAATTTGTTAAGAATTAATGTTGGCAAAAATGACTACAATTTATCCTCTGTAATTATCGAAATTATCAACGAATATACCAAAACCAAGCAAGATGCTTTTCAACGTTTCATTAAAGCATGTGAAGAATTGCAAGAAATTGAAGGCTCAAATCCTGACAAGGTTATTGAATTTATCAGCGGTTTACTCGCACCCAATGTTGACGCAAGACTTTTTGAAATTGTAAGTTATTCCATTTTGAAATTTCATTACCACAACCAAAATATATTTTGGGGTTTTGAAATTGACACTTTGACAAAAGAAAATTTAAAACTTTACAAGACCGGAAGAACAAACGCTAATGATGGTGGTATCGACTTTGTAATGAAACCAATTGGCCGTTTTTTTCAAGTAACCGAAACCCTCGACTTCAAAAAATATTTTCTTGATATTGATAAAATCCAGAAGTTTCCTATAACTTTTGTAATTAAGTCTGATGAAGCAATCGAAGAGCTTTTGGTTAAAATAAAAAACAATGCTAACAAGATTTATTTAATTACCTCAATTGTTGATAGGTATATGGAATGTATTGAAGAAATAATTAATATTCCAATCCTGACTTTGCGTTTTAAAGACGCAATTAAATTAGGCTATCTTAACAATATTTTAAATGAAATTATCGCTCAAAGTAAAGTCGAATTTAATTACACCGACACAGAAGAACTTGATGAAGAAGAATAAAAACAGAGTTCGCAAATATTTTACGCAATTTTTAAAATGCTCTCAGACGGAATGTTAAGCTCAAACTCTTTTAGTTAAACCCTTACCCCTTTTTAACAACCAACAACCTAATTTTTAACCTAAACCCCCCAACCCTATGCCATCCATATTCACTAAAATAATTTCGGGCGAAATACCTGCACATAAAGTTGCTGAAACAGCTGATTTTTTGGCTTTTTTAGACATTCATCCCTTGCGGATGGGTCACGTTTTGGTTATCCCAAAAACAGAAATAGATTATATTTTTGATATGGAGGATGCGCTTTACACCCATTTGATGCTATTTGCGAAAGAGGTAGCTAAAGCAATAAAAATAGCTATCCCATGTACAAAAGTAGGCGTTGCGGTTATTGGCCTTGAAGTGCCGCATGCACACATACATCTTATACCTATGGATAATGTTTCCGATATGGATTTTAGCAAGCCTAAATTAAACCCTACCGAACTAGAATTAAGCAACGTAGCGTTAAATATTTTGGAAAGTATGCGTGAAATTTAATGTTACCAACCCAATTACAACCCATCGCCATATTTAAAAAACGAATTTATACTTACAGGTAATTTTCCGGAAGCTTTTAGCTTACCATTGATGATTTTGAGGGCAGAAATTTCCATTTCATCGGTATCTTGATACGCAACTATTAAGGTTTTACTTTTTTCAATACCTGGCAAGCCAGCAATGGTGTAAGGATTGGCAAAAACAATACTTGTGGTATTTTTTTGTGCTACATCGGCAATTAGTAGTTTAACATTATTGTTGTAATCTAGTGTGCTAAGTGGCCGCTTTCGGGTATCATGTATAGCCATTATTATACGATCGAAGCCGGATAGTTGGTTTTTAATAATTTGTAAATCAAGTATTGATGCGTTTTTAGGTATGATAAATACACTTGCTTTTAGATCGGTTTTTTTGATTTCTTTGGCAAAAAGTGAAATATTTTTACTACCGATATTTAAAATAGCTGTTTTTGTAATACTGGTTTTGCCCAAAGCTTCACTGTCTCCGCCTTTTAAAACAGTAATTGCGGCATCGGCCAGTTGTTGTATTAATATCTTTGCTTCGGTTGTATTAAGGTCGGCTACTACGTTTTGTGTATCTAATGGTTTATAATTGTTTAAACCAACCCAGTATTTTGCATAAAGAATTTTTTTAACTTTTTCGCTTATATCATCCCACGTCAGTTTTCTTTTATGTATCGCTTTGCGTATCAATTTTTCGGCCCTAAGTGAATTTTCGGATAATTCGATTACGTCGATACCGGCTATTAAAGCTAGCACATCGGCTTCTCCTTTAGGAAAAAATTTTACTACTCCTTTCATTTCCATGGCATCTGAAAATACCAATCCTTTAAAACCTTGTTTTTGCTTTAGCCAACCTGTAATAATAGGTTTTGACAATGTTGAAGGTAAGTTTTTGGTGCTGTCTAAAGCAGGTATATTCATGTGTGCTACCATTATGCCACTTAAATTTTGTTTTATTGCTTGTTTAAATGGGAACATTTCTAAGGAATCTAAGCGTTTAACACTAAAATTTAGTTGCGGTAAATCGTAATGCGAATCTACATCGGTATCGCCGTGGCCAGGGTAATGTTTTGCAGTAGTTAGTATATCATTATCCTGCATTCCTCGCATGTAAGCAATGCTTTTTGCGGCAACATTAAATCTATTATCACCAAATGAGCGGTAATTAATTATAGGATTATTGGGATTGTTATTGATATCCATTACTGGTGCAAAATTTATGTGCATTCCCAATCGTTTAAAATCTTTGGCTATTTGCTGCCCCATTTTATACAAAAGTGTATTGTCTTGTATGGCACCTAGCGTCATTTGGTATGGGTAAGCGGTGGTACTATCAAGCCGCATGGCTACTCCCCATTCGGCATCCATCGCTATCATTAAAGGTATTTTTGATAATGCTTGATAGCGATTGGTTAATGCAGCTTGCCTACCTGAGCCTCCTTGAAAAAAAACCAAACCGCCAATATGTTCTTTTTCTATAATTCGGGCTACCGAGTCTTCATACGCTTTTCCTTTATCGGTATGCGCTCTTACCATAAATAATTGGGCGATTTTTTGGCGGCGTGTCATACGCTTATAAACCGAATCAACCCATTTATTGGGAGTATTTAAAGTGTTTACAAAAGGGGTTTTCTGTTGTGCTTTTATATCATCTGCGCAAAGCAAAAAAAATAATGAAAAGTAAAAAATATGTTTAAACATGTATTTTAATTGTTATTTTGTGTTGTAAAACGAATTTTAATATAACCGCAAAGTTAGTTTTATATCTTTGTGGAATTTGGTAAATATATTTTCTAAATGTAAATAAAACAGGCTAAAAATAATTTAATTGCTTTTATGAAAATACTATTATCCTACCTAAAAAACTATAAACCTTTAATTGCCTTAGCCTTATTATTTGCAACTATTAATCAATGTTTTTCGTTAATAGATCCTCATATTACAGGTAAAATTGTAGATAGTTTTATTAATAAAAAAGATATTTTATCGAAACCCGAATATATAAATGGCATTTTAAAACTAATAGGATTTTCGGTAGGTGCGGCCATGGTATCGCGAATCGCTAAAAATTTTCAAGATTATTTTGCAAGTATCATTACACAAAAACTGGGAGCTAAACTATATGCCGATGGGTTACAACATTCGTTACAACTGCCATACCAAACCTTTGAAGACCAACGAAGTGGCGAAACATTAGGAATTTTACAAAAAGTACGATTAGATAGTGAAAAATTTATAACCGCATTTATAAACATTGTATTTACCAGTTTGGTAGGTATGGTATTTGTAATTATTTATTCGCTAAATGTAAGCTACAAAGTAACCTTGGTTTATTTTACGGCAATACCTTTAATATTTATGGTAAGCTGGTATTTAAGTAAAAAAATAAAAATTATACAAAAAGTAATAGTTAAAGAAACTACTTCATTAGCTGGTTCTACTACCGAATCGTTACGAAATATTGAATTGGTTAAAAGCTTAGGCTTGGCAGGGCAAGAAATTAAAAGGCTTAACAATACCACTTTTAAAATACTAGATTTGGAACTGCGGAAAGTTAAATATGTACGCAGCATGAGTTTTTTACAAGGTACTACCGTAAATTTTGTGCGCAGTGCGATGGTAATAATTTTGCTGATGCTAATTTTTAGTAACGATATTTCGGCAGGCCAATACTTTACTTTTTTATTTTATTCGTTTTTTTTATTTGGGCCTTTGCAGGAGTTCGGAAACATTATACTTACCTACCGCGAAGCCGAGGCTTCGTTAAATAATTTTAACCATATACTCTCCAAGCCTATTGAAGTAAAACCTGTAAACCCACAACATATTGGTACAGTAAATAGCCTTACATTTAACGATGTAAGTTTTAAACATTTAACCGCCAAGCAAAATGCTTTAAGTAATATTAGCTTTACAGTAAATAAAGGAGAAACCATCGCTTTCGTAGGTCCTTCGGGATCTGGTAAAAGTACACTTGTAAAATTGTTGGTAGGTTTATATCCGCCTTTAAGCGGTAAAATATTTTATAATAAAGTAAACAGTGCCGATACAGATTTAGATGAATTGCGAGAAAAAATAGGTTTTGTTACCCAAGATACACAACTATTTTCGGGTACTATACGCGAAAACTTATTATTTGTTCAACCTAATGCTAGTGATGATGATTGCTTAAAAGCTTTGCAGCAGGCGGCCTGCCAAAATTTATTAGCCCGAGCCGAAAATGGTTTAGATTCTATAATTGGCGAAGGAGGTGTGAAAGTTTCGGGTGGCGAAAAACAACGTTTATCTATTGCGAGGGCATTATTGCGTAAGCCTAACATTTTAGTTTTCGATGAAGCTACGTCATCTTTAGATTCTATAACTGAGGAACAAATTACCGAAACGATAAAAAACGTTTCTAACGAAATAAATCATATAACTATACTTATTGCCCACAGGCTATCAACTATTATGCATGCCGATAAAATATTTGTGCTAGAAAAAGGCCAGATTGTAGAAACGGGTAAACATGCTAATTTAGTTGCCGAAAAAGGTTTATATTATGCCCTTTGGCGACAACAAATAGGCGAAAGAGAATCAGAAGAAATTTAAATTAATTATGCAATTTACCATCGCTGTATTATTGGTTATTATTTTTCCATTACTGGTTGATATTGTAACCGTTTTATACATTATAAAAAATATAAATTTTAGCCAATCTAAAAAGCTATTGTGGATTTTTATAGTTTGTTTATTTCCCATTATTGGGGCAATTGCTTATTTTACACACTTAAAATTTAACACTTAAAAAAACTTTCATCCAATATTATAGTTTATGGTTTAATGATGACTGAACAAGAAGATTCTCCCACCAAAACAACCTATTACACTGGCGAAGCAAAGTTTTCGCCTGTACCTACTAGCATAAGCTCGCCAGTAATAAAACTTATTGATAAAAATAAAGTACGGGCTGTAGCGGTTGAAGCAATGCACATGCAGGCTAACCAGCAAATGGTATTGTTAAAAAAACAAGCCGATTTAATTATGTTACAAGTGAAAGAAATTGAAGAAAGGCTAAGAATTTCGGAACTTGTTTATCAAGCCGATATGCGTTTCAAACCTGTTTTAGGGCAAACCTATCACTTATACCAAAAAGATACTGGCGGATATTTAATTAGTATTATTGGCCCCGATGAATGGGGCAAATCGGTTACAAACAAGCAATTTATATCTACAATTAAATTACTTGGCGACCACACTTGGGATGTTTTAGATAAAGCAGCTTTTATAGCACCAAGCGTAAATATTTAATAATTTTCATAATTTAATTTAACACCTTCAATCCCAATAACTTTCGGCACTACTCCCAACTAACTACTCCCTATTCCACCCGCTAACCACTCCATCAAATCATCAACCTTAAACTTATATCCCAACTCGCTACTCGCTACCACACTATTCACTACTTTATATTTTCCCTTTTCGGGGATAAAACTAATGCGCCTACCATCTAGTTTTAAAGCTGCTAAACTATAAAAATCTTGTTTTGTAGGGTGGCTGGGCGAAACACCATTTATAGTTTTATCCCAAAAATTTTGTTCAATAACAGCAGCAATTAAACCAATACAATCTTCCAAACAAATTAAATTTACAGGCACTAAGCCGTCGGCAATATTTTGTTTACCCGCAAAAAATCTTCCTGGATGCCTATCGGAACCTATCAAACCCGACATCCTGATAATGGTGGTTTGTAAATTAGGGTTGTTTCTAAAAACTTGTTCGGCATTATACATACGCATTCCGTTTACCGAATTTTTATCAACTTCGGTAGTTTCATTAACCCAATTATTTGTTTCAGGATAAACTGATGTAGAAGAAATAAAAATAATTTTTTTAATTTTCGAATTAATTACGGCATCGTTTAAACTATTTATTTTTATTAAATAATCGTCTACCAAATTTTTTCTTCCATGCGGAATGTTAATTATTAATAAATCCGAATCAAAAAAATCATCTATATTATTTTCGCCTAGGGTGGGATTTAACAGTACTAAATAAGGCTTAATACCATTAGTTTTCAGCAAACTAAGTTTGTCAAGTTGAGTAGTCGAGCCTTTTATGTGGTAACCTTTCGCTAGTAAATGTTTTGCCAAAGGCAAACCTAACCAGCCACAGCCAATAATAGAAATAGATTTTATAGCGTTATTTAACATAAAACAAAAAATTTTGGCAGTACTTTTGTAAATGTAAACAAACAATTAATTTAAGAATCATGAAATCGAACAATTTAAAAATTTCCGTATTAACATTAGCAATTATTTTTATTGCATCAACCATTTTAACCAGTTGTAAAACAACATCTAAAACGCAAAAAGGAGCAGGGATAGGTGCAGTTGCGGGTGGAGCATTGGGCGCACTAATTGGTAAAAAAGCAGGAAATACTGCTGTTGGGGCACTTATTGGCGGTGCAATTGGTGGTACTGCAGGTGCTTTTATTGGCCGCAAAATGGACAGACAGGCCAAAGAGTTAGAACAATCCGTACCAGGTGCCGAAATTACTAAAACCGACGAAGGTATAATAGTAAATTTTGATTCGGGTATATTATTTGGTTTTGGTAAGTCAGAGTTAACTGCCGAAGCAAAGAAAAATATCGACAATTTGGCTGCATCTTTAAATAAAAATCCTGATACCGATATTATGATTATTGGGCATACGGATGCTGTAGGAAGTTATTCATTTAATAATAAACTTTCGTTAGAACGAGCAACATCTGTACGCAGTTATGCAAGTGCAAATGGGGTTAGTTTTACTCGTTTGAAAGTAAATGGTAAAGGTGAAAGCGAATCTATTGCATCTAACGATACCGAAGAAGGCAGAGCTAAAAACCGCAGGGTAGAAATTGTAATAACTGCTAACGAAGCTATGAAAGCTGAAGCTAAAAAAGCTACTGCTCAGTAAATTTATTGGCATAAAAAAAAGCTCTACTATGGTAGGGCTTTTTTTTTAATAAATTATTTAAAAATTAATCATCTGCATTAACACCACGTCTAATTACTGGTAGACCAGTAATTTTATAAACCTCATCAATTTGGTTTATGCTGCCGTTTACTAAGTTGCTTAACAGTATAATGGTAATATTTTGTTTGGTATCTCTTAAATATATGTGCCTAAAACCATGCCACCAACCTGTGTGGTAAATTACTTTTTGCTTGTGCAAACTGTCTGCATAAATGCGCCAACCTAAGCCATAGCCAAAATATTTATTTTGCAGTTTGCTATTAGGAGTGTAAGCTAAATCAAGCGTTGTTTTGCTAAGTATTCGTCCATCCCGTAAAGCTTGGTCAAATAAGTATAAATCACCCACCGTACTATAAATACCCTTATCGCCCGTTGTTCCGTCTAAAAAATCTTGCCTTACCGATCTACGCCAATTACGGTCATGCCCAACCACATCAACAGGTATTTTTTCGTAAACTGCTGTTGAATAAATAGCCGTATTTTTCATACCAAAGGGTTTAAAAATTTTCTCCTGCATATATTCGGCAAAGGTTTTTTTTGTTACAGCTTCCACAATTGCTGCCAATATCATGTAGTTCGAATTATTGTAATGAAACATCCTATCAGGCGGGAAATAAGGTTTTGGTTTATACAATGCAAATAACTGCATAACATCCATATTTGTCATTCCCCTATATTTTTTTTTCCAAATTTTATCAGTAAAATAAACGTAATTTATTAAACCCGAACGGTGCGAAAGCAACATTTGAATAGTAATACCAGGATAGGGGAAATCAGGATAAAAATCGTTTACAGTTTGGTTTAGTTTTAGTTTACCTTCTTCCATCAACATTAAAATAGCGGTACCTGTAAATGGCTTACTTAGCGATGCTAATTGAAATTTAGATGCGATAGTTAATGAATCTCTATGCAAATAATCGGCCCAGCCAAACGCATTTTGATATATAATTTTGCCATTTTTAGCTATCAACACGTTACCATTAAAATTTCTTTTTCTGTATAATTCTTTAAAATAAGCATTTAGCTTTTTATTCGCTTGGGCGGGATGATAAACTAATAATAAACTATCGTGATTGGGATTTATTACAATCTCTTTATTAGATATACTTTTTTCTTTTTTATTAGAATTACAAGCAACTAAACATGTAATGGCTAGTAAGGCAACTAAAGCTAATTTTTTGATAATCATACGGATTTTAAATACAAAATTGAAAGCCCGAAAATTATACATAATGTAGTTAACAATAGGATTATAAAACATAAATTTTAAAAAAATATTTTATAGTCTAAACTCGCTTCTATATTTTTTGAGTAATTTTGCTGTTGAAATTTACATAATATTATACCAAATACATTCTTTCAAACGAATTCGATTGGTTGAAAGGAGTAGTAAAAATTTACTGATTTTACTGAATATTAAAAATAATGTTAGTTTATTTACCAGTTGATTAACAAATAATTTTAAAGAGCCTCCAAATAGTAATAAATATTTTATGCCACGTATTTTAGCTTTTGATTACGGTACAAAACGAGTAGGTATTGCCGCCACCGATCCGCTAAAAATAATTGCAAATAATTTAATTACTTTACATCCAAAGGAAGTAATCATTTACTTAAAAAAATATATTTTAACCGAACAAATAGAACTTTTTGTAGTTGGCGAACCTAGGCAAATGGACGGGACCGAATCAACTTCGTCGGCACAAATAAAAATTTTTGTGACGCAATTAAAAACTACTTTTCCTGAAATTAATTTAGTAATGATGGATGAAAGATTTACCTCAAAAATGGCATCGGCAACCATTGCCCAAAGTGGATTAAGAAAAACTGCAAGACAAAATAAAGCATTAATTGATGGTGTGGCTGCCACTATAATTTTACAATCGTATATGGAAAAACAAAGTTTAATTGAAACAAAATAATGTTTTTTGTTTACCTAATTTAAAAATAAACCATATTATGTGTAATATTAACGGTAATAAAAACATGTAGATATAAATATTATTTTTTAATAAATTTTTAATTTACCATATAATGGCTCGCAAATTGATATTGCAAATTTCATAATTAACAATTTAAGATTGTTTAACAATAAAAGCATGAAACATAAAGCAAACGCTTTAGAAAAATCTAAACAAAAACAAAAACCATTTGGGTGGTTTATACGCATGTTTCTCACATTGTACGATGTATATTTATTTATACTTAGGTTTTTTAAAGAGGGCTTTTTACCGCCTTACGAAGGGAAAGAATTGGTAAAACAATGTTACAATATAGGTTTAAAAACATTACCACTTATATCGGTTACTGGGTTTATAACTGGGATGGTTTTTACGAAACAATCTCGTCCATCATTAGCCGAGTTTGGTGCTACATCGTGGTTACCATCATTAGTGGGCATTGCCTTATTGCGTACATTGGCTCCCTTATTAACAGCACTAATTTCGGCAGGCAAAGTTGGTTCTAGCATAGGTGCTGAGCTAGGAAGTATGCGTGTAACGGAGCAAATAGATGCTATGGAAGTGTCGGCAACCAATCCCTTTAAATTTTTGGTAACCACAAGGGTATTAGCCACAACCATTTCTATGCCTATTTTAACATTTTATACAGCTTGGATAGGTTTAATGGGAGGATTATTAAACGTTACCATAAGCGAAAACACAAGTTATAAAATGTTTTTTGAGTCTGCTTTTGAACAAATAACCTTTTTAGATATTACGGCATCAACCATAAAAGCTATAATATTTGGTTTTACGATTAGCATGGTTGGTTGCTATCAAGGTTATAATTCGCTAAAAGGTACCGAGGGAGTGGGTAAGGCGGCCAATTCCGCCGTAGTTATTGGCATGTTTTTAATATTTATTGAAGAAGTAATTACGGTTCAGTTTTTTGCTTTATTTAGAGTTTAACTTATATGGAACAAAAACCAGCAACACCACCCAATACACCAACTGTAATAGAAATTAAAGATTTAAAGATTGCTTTTGGCGATTTCGAAGTATTAAAAGGTGCAACTTTAAATTTGTATAAAGGCGAAAATTTGGTGGTTTTAGGTAAATCAGGTACGGGCAAATCAGTACTTATAAAAATTATATGTGGCTTGTTAAAACCCAATTCGGGTTTGGTAAAAGTATTGGGCAGCGAGGTAGATGGTATTGCTTACAAAGAATTATTAAAACTACGTTTACGCATTGGATTTTCGTTCCAAAATAGTGCTTTATATGATAGCATGACTATCAGAGAAAACCTCGAATTTCCATTGGTTCGCAATCGCCGAGATTTGAATAAGCAAGAAATTAATGCCGCTGTTGAAGAGGTTTTACAGTCGGTAGGTTTATCACAAACTATTAACCAAATGCCCTCCGAACTATCGGGAGGACAACGCAAACGTATAGGCATAGCCCGAACATTAATTTTAAAACCCGAAATTATGCTCTACGACGAACCAACCGCCGGCTTGGATCCAATTACCTGTTTCGAGATAAATAATTTAATAAATCAAGTACAACAGCAGTATAAAACAAGTTCGATAATTATAACCCACGACCTTACCTGTGCAAAAGAAGTAGGCAACCGAGTTGCTATGCTTTTAGATGGAAAATTTGAAAGACAAGGCACTTTCAACGAAATTTTCAGCCAAGCAGATGCTCAAATTAAACCTTTTTACGATTACAATTTCATTCAATAAGTTATGCAAGAAAATAATAAGAAAGCCATTAAAGTAGGGATATTTATATTTATAGGGCTACTCATATTTATAATTGGTGTTTTTACACTCGGAAGCCAAAAAAAAGCTTTTACAGATAGTTTTTCTGTAAATGTAGTATTTGACGATATACAAGGTTTAAAAACGGGCAACAATGTTTGGTTTTCGGGTGTAAAAATTGGAACAATTAAAAAAATACAATTTTTTGGCACTTCGCAAGTACAAGTTTTTATGAATTTGGAAGAAGAAGCGCATAAGTACATCCATAAAGATGCAAAAGCACTCATCAGTTCCGATGGTTTGATAGGCAACAAAATTGTGGTAATTACAGGCGGCAATCCTAAGTTTCCCTTTGTTGAGGAAGGCGATAGGCTACAAGTGGACCCCACCTTATCAACCGACGATATTATGAAAACACTACAAGCCAACAACAAAAATTTAATAACTATTACCAACAACCTAAAATCTATAACCGATAATATGATAAAAGGAAAAGGTACGATTGGTATGCTTTTAACTGATTCGGGAATGGCAATTAAAATTAAAAGTGCCGTCAACAATTTAGAGGCTACTACACTTAATGCTAATAAATTAACATATGAATTTGCGCAGTTTGGTACAAAATTAAACGCTAAAGGAGGTTTAACTGATAAGCTATTAACCGATACAAGTGTTTTCCCTAAACTTCAAAGGTCGGCAACGTCTTTTCAGGCAAGTGCTAAATCGGCGGCAACGCTAACCAATAATCTAAATTCAGTAAGCGAAAAACTAAAAGATAGCAATAGCCCTTTAGGTATTTTATTGAGTGACAAGGTTTCGGGCAACAATTTACGAACTACCTTAGTAAATTTAAAAACTAGTTCAAAAAAACTCGATGAAAACATGGAAGCCTTACAACACAACTTTTTGTTACGAGGATTTTTTAAGAAAAAAGCTAAGGAAAAAGTAGAACAACAAAGAGATAGTATTAAACCTTAAATTAATAAGGATAGTTTTGATACTATCATAAACTTGAAAAGTTTTTTATGCACTAAAAATTTATTAAAAATTATTATTTTGAATAAATTGTTTTTAAAAATAATAGCTTATTCAAGCCTTGAAACCGAATTTTAAGTAAATTTTAATTTTTTGATTAAATTTATAATGCTAAATAAAAATTAATGCCAAATTCAAATTGTATTTAAGTATCTGCAATTAACATTAATTTAACATAAATTTTAAAAACTATATTTGGTTATTGTAAAAAAAATGATTTTTATTGTAAAAAAATATAATGATGCTTTATACGGTTAATTTAAACATAAAGAGTTAAAATTTTATCATCGCCAATTCGTTATTTATCAAATACATTAATTTACAACACACTTACAACTAAAATTAAAACAAAAAACAATGGCAAACGTAACAAAACCAAAAAATGAAGTATCGAAAGGTTCAGGAATATTTGCCGGATTGGCAATAGTAGTATGTATTGCGGTAGGATGGATTCTTTATCTATTTGTAATGGGTAACGGTTCAAATTTCGAAGGTGGTTCAAATCTTAATCATCCATTACCAGGTAACTATTTTGGAATGGTATATAAAGGTGGGCCAATTGTACCTATGCTTATAGGTATGTTATTAATGGTATTTGTATTTTCAATTGAAAGATTTTTAGTAATTAGCAAAGCCGCTGGAACTTCAAATGTTGATGCATTTGTTAAAAAAGTACAGTCATTATTATCGGTCGGAAACGTTGAAGCTGCAATAGTAGAATGCGATAAGCAAAAAGGCTCAGTAGCTGCGGTTATAAAATCGGGTTTGATAAAGTACAAAGCGGTTGAATCTGACACTATAATGGATACCGAACAAAAATGTTTGGCTATACAAAAAGATATTGAAGAAGCTACATCGTTAGAAATGCCCATGTTAGAGCAAAACTTAACTATTATTGCAACCCTTGTATCGGTTGGCACATTAGGTGGTTTATTAGGGACGGTAACAGGTATGATTAAAGCATTTGGTGGTTTAGCCACATCTGGTGCACCAGATCAAGCGCAGCTAGCAAATGGTATTTCTGAGGCACTAATTAACACAGCAACTGGTATTGCAACTTCGTTAGCTGCTGTTATATCTTATAACTTTTTTACTTCAAAAATTGATAGCTTAACCTATTCTATTGATGAAGCTGGTTTTTCAATTGTACAAACCTACGCGGCAACACATAAAAATTAAACTTTAGTGATTTTTTAATCAAATTCTATAATTTATTTTGGGAGGAGATTACTTTAACATATTTAATCACTATTAAACTTATAAGCAATGCCAAAAATTAAAATTAAAAGACAAAGTACCTCGACAGATATGACCGCCATGTGCGATGTAGCCTTCTTGTTGCTTACCTTTTTTATATTAACGGCAACAGCCCGCCAACCAGAAGCCTTAGCCGTCGATACGCCAGCATCAACTGTAAAAACCAAAGTGCCTGATGCCGATATTTCGACGTTAACTATTGGTCAAGGAAAGGTGTTTTTTGGAGTAGTTGGCCAAGATGTAAGAATGAAAACATTGCAAAAAATGGGTGAACAATATAAAATTTCGTTTACCCCCGCAGAAATAAAAAGGTTTGCCTTAATAGAATCGTTTGGTGTACCTATAGCTAATTTGAAGCAGTACATAGCTTTGGACAATGCCGATAGGATGAAACTAACCCAGCCTGGAATACCAATCGATAGTTTAGATAACCAGCTTGATGCTTGGATATTACAAGCTCGTTATGCTACCAAAGAACTGCATGGGAACGAGCTAAGGTTTACAATTAAAGGGGATTCTAAAGAGGAATATCCTACAGTAAAAAAAATAATTAATATTTTGCAAGATCAAAAAATTAATAAATTCAGTCTAATTACTTCTTTAGAAGGCGATAATTAAAAATATAAAAAATGGCAGAATTAGATACCTCCGGCGAGGGTGGCAAAGGAAAAAAAACCAGAAGTAAAAAAATGTCAACCAAAGTTGATTTAACCGCAATGGTTGATTTAGCTTTCCTTTTAATTACTTTCTTTATGCTTACAACTACACTTGCCAAACCTCAAGCTATGGATATGTTTATGCCAGATAAGCCTAAAGATGAGGACAAACAATTAGATGTAAAAGCATCACGCACCATGACGGTTTTGTTAGCATCTAACGATAAAATTGTTTGGTACATGGGCGTTGCAGGAGATAACCCTCCAACGGTTGATAGCTATAATAAAAGTGGTATTAGAACGGCTTTTATTGATAATAATAAAAAAGTAATTGCCAGTACTGGTGACCCTAAAAAAGGTTTAATGGTAATTATAAAACCTACCGACAAATCAAACTATAAAAACTTTGTAGATATATTAGATGAAGTTAAAATTGCTGGCGTACCATCGTACGGAATTGTTAATAAGATAGAACCAGCCGAAATTAATTTGTTGAAAGATCAAGGAGTATATAAATAATAGCAAAAAACTATTTTCGTTTAACAATTAATAAATAAAACCATAATGTCAAAATTGGATATATTAAACCAAAACTGGATAGACATAGTTTTTGATGGCCGTAATAAAGAATATGGTGCTTACAAATTACGTCAAGAAAGTAATAAAAGTACCAATAAAGCAATTATTGCCGGAGTGTTACTTTTTTCGCTTGCTATAGTAAGCCCATTAATAATTAATCTAATTGAAGGAAATTTAGAAGACAAAAAAGAAAAATTTAAAGAAACCGAGGTAATTTTAACACCACCCCCGTCTATTGATAAAACATTGCCACCGCCACCACCAGTTGCGCCACCACCACCAAAGATAGATCAAATAAAGTTTCCTCCCCCGGTTGTAAAACCAGATAAAGATGTTGCAGAGGAAGAGCCTCCAACTATTGAAGACATTAAAAAAGCCGATCCAGGAGAAAAAACTATTAAAGGAGATGCAAATGCAGAAATCGTAATAAATGAACCAGTAGGAGATGGCCCAGTTAATCAGGCTAAAACTGGAGATAGCAATGAAATTTACACGAGTGTAGAGGTTTTACCTACGTTTAACGGAGATTACGGTAAGTTTTTGCAAAAGAATTTACGCTATCCACCTATTGCCCGCGAAAACGGTATTCAAGGTAGGGTAATTGTAAATTTTGTGGTTGAAAAAGATGGTTCACTTACAGATATTAAAGTAATACGTGGTATAGGAGGGGGTTGCGATCAAGAAGCTATCCGAGTTATAAAAAGTTCACCAAAATGGAATCCAGGTGTGCAAAATGGCAGAAACGTTAGGGTAAATTATACTATCCCAATTTTCTTTCAATTACAGCAAGAATAAAACTTTTAGATGTATAAAAAATTTGAAGACAGACAAAAATCGCCCGCAAAGCGATTTTTGCTTATTATAGGCATTGTAATGTTTACCCTATATTTTGCATTGGGTGTAATGATAATTTTTTGGCCTAGCTTTCCATTAATGATAGGCGTTGATATTAAATGGAAAATCGGTTTCGGGATTTTGTTAATTGTATATTCGTTTTTTAGATTTATCCGATTATTAAAACAACCACAACATGGGGAGAAGGAAAATTAATATTATTTTTTTCTTTTTCTTTTTTTTGGTAGGATTGTTCGGCTGCAATCAAATCCAAACTCCCACTACCGAAGGTATAATATCGGGCACAACTACAATTGTTGCCGACGAATCTGTATTTACTATTGTGGACGATCAAGCTGAAATATTTGCTTTAAACTACAAACAAGCTAAAATAAAATTTAATTATCAACCACAACAAAAACTGATTAAACTTTTCCTTTCCGATAGCATCAAAACAGCTATAATGGCCAGAGATTTAACCATGCAAGAAAAGCAACATTTTTTAGATCAGAAAATAATAATTCGTACCAACCGTTTTGCTATTGATGGCATTGCTTTAATTGTAAACAAACAAGCTACCGATAGTGTAATTACTACGAAACAATTAAAAAACGCATTGGTAGGCAAGTACAAAACAGATAAAGCTTGGGTGTTTGATAATGCACAATCAAGTACTTTGGCATATTTAATGCAGTTTGCTGGGGTAAAAAGTTTTGCCAGTAACGTTTACGCTTTAAAAACAAACAAAGAAGTAATAAAATATGTAAGTACAAACCCGCAAGCAATTGGTATAATAAGTTTAAGTTGGTTGGTTAGGCCTACAGCCGATATGGAAAAAGAAATAAAAAATATAAAATTATTGGCCCTTAACGGGGATGATAAAAAATACTACAAACCTAATCAAAGCACTTTAAAAACAGGATTATACCCGCTTACAAGAAATTTATACATACACAATTGCCAAGGTAGTGCAGGTTTAGGCACAGGCTTTGCATCATTCTTAGCTGGCGAGTTGGGGCAACGCATTATATTAAAAGCAGGCTTAGCTCCCGATAGTTTACCATCACGACAGTTAAATTTTAAATAAGAAATCATTAAATTTACAAATATGAAAATCATAAATAAGATATCAATAGCCATTTTAAGTATAGTTTTTTCGACTTCGGTGGCAAAAGCGCAAAGTTTAGAAGATGCAAAAAAAGCAGTTTATGCCGAGCAGTTTCAAAAAGCAAAATCAATATTTAAAAACTTAACTGGTACGCAACCCACCAATGCCGAAAATTATTTTTATTTTGGAGATTTATATCTTAATATAAACTTACCTGATTCCGCAAAATTAGCTTTTCAAAAGGGTATAGCTATAGATCCAAAGTTTACCTTAAACTATGTGGGTTTAGGGGCCGTTAATCTTTTCGAAAAAAACACGAGTGCAGCTCAAGCCAATTTTGTACTTGCAACCGCAGAAATGCGAAAAAAAGATTTTAAAGAATACATTTATGTAGGCAAGGCATTTACATATGAGGCTTCAAGAGATTTACCTAAAGCGTATCAATGGTTTGATAAAGCCAAAGAAACGGGAGATAAAGATTTGGAATTACATATTGCTTTAGGTAATGCCTACAAAGCTGATAAAAAAAATAGCGAAGCTGTAGGAGCTTACCAAAGGGCGTTAAATATCCAAAGCAATTTACCCCGTGTTGAAGTTAATATTGGCGAAATATGGACACAAGCCTATAACTTCGAGTTAGCAGAGACAACATTGAAAGGTGTAATTTCAAAAGACCCAAATTTTGGTCCAGCTTTTAGGGCCTTAGCCGAAAATTATTACCGTTGGGGTTCGCAATTCCCTAATAAGCGAGCCGACTTATTGCCCAAAGCACAACAAAATTATTCTAAATATTTAGATCTTACTGATAGGTCGGTGGAATCGAGGTACCGTTATTTAATATTTTTATTAAACGCTAGCGATTATCCTACTTTGGAAAAAGAAGCAGCTGAATTTATTCAACAATATGGTACTAAAAATCCTGAGTTTGCATTGGCACAACGTTTTTTGGGATATGCATACATAGAAAATGACAAAGCATTAGATGGGGCAAAATATCTAAACAATTTTATGACAGGTGTGGATGCCAAACGCGTTATTGCCGATGATTACCTTTATTTAGGTAAAGCCTACCAAATACAAAAGCAAGATTCGTTGGCTATTATTAATTTTATAAAAGGGTATGATTTAGATACTACCAATACCAAAGTGCTTAATAGTATAGCAAAGTCGTACTTTTCTAGCAAAAAATTTGGTAAAGCAGCAGAGTATTATCGCAAATTAGCTAATTTGCCTGAAGCAAGTTACGCCGATAAGTTTTATTTGGGTTACGCCGATTACTTTTATTATGCCACAGAATTGGCTAATAAACCAAATGTAGATCAGGCATTAGTAACCAAAACCCTTTTAGAAGCCGATAGCGTTTTTACTTTTGTAGGAGAAAAAGCAAAAAGTGGAGATGCGTACTTATACTTAGCCCGTGTAGAATATTATTTAGAACCTACAGATGCGCTAAAAAAAGCGGCTAATGCGTATGATAAATTTATAGAATATACCTTATTAAAACCAACACAAACTGCAACTGACAAAAAGAATATGATTGAAGCATACTCCTATTTAGGTGCAGCTTATATTAAAACGGATAAAGCTAAAGCTAAAGATTATTTCGAAAAAGCATTGGTGTTAAGTCCTGGAGATGTAAAAATTAAAGAAGCATTGAGGGCAATTGCTGGCAAATAGATTTATTTGTGTAAGCGCTACTTACATTTAAGTAAAAGGAATTAAATTTCAAACATTTATCTTAGTCTCAAAGCGTAGATTACAGCAAAAAAATATTAGTAAAAAATGGATAATGTTTTAAAACCGTTATCCATTTTTTGCTTTAAAACTATTAGAATAATGAAAACAGTTAAAATTTTTTTAAATTTTTACATGATCTATTCAATAACTCAATTTTAATATTAACCTTTTATGTTTATACTTGGAATAATTAAACTTAGATTTAATTTCTTTAAAAATTAACTAAACTTCAAATAATCCTTTTTTTGGGATGTTAGTTTTAACGTTAAAATCTCAATATAATTTTAAAATTTACAAAAAGCAAATAAAATTATAACCTACAATTTGTTTTAATTCCTTAACCAATGCACATTTTTTACACTCCCGATATATGCAACACAACTTACCAACTTAACGAAGAGGAAAGCAAACATTGTATTAAAGTGTTGCGTTTAAAATTAAACGATGAAGTAAATTTGGTAGATGGGCAAGGTGGGTTTTATTTGGCTTTAATAATCGATGATCATCCCAAAAGAACAATTTTAAATATCATAAACCACCAAAAATTATTTGGAAAACGTAACCACTATTTACACATTGCAATAGCTCCCACTAAAAATATTGAACGGTTAGAGTGGTTTTTAGAAAAAGCAACTGAAATAGGTATTGATGAAATAACACCTATAATTTGTGAACACTCCGAGCGTAAAGACATAAAAATCGAAAGATCAATAAAAATAATTACAGCTGCCGTAAAGCAATCGTTAAAGGCTTATCATCCAAAACTAAATCAAGCAGTATCTTACCAAAATTTTATAAACAGCGCTTCCGCAGATGCAAAATATATAGCACATTGCCAAGATTATGAAAAACAAACTATTAAAACTAGATTTATCCCATTCCAAAAATATTTAATTTTGATAGGGCCAGAGGGCGATTTTTCGCATAACGAAATTATTGCAGCTCAAAATAAAAACTATAATTTTATTACACTTGGAAACACCCGATTACGCACCGAAACAGCTGCCTTAACTGCCTGTTTTGAAATAAATTATTTAAACCGATAATAATATGAAACTTATAAAACTTGCAAAGTATATTTTTAACCTTGTTTTATGTATTTGTTTATTAATTTATAATGTAAGTGTTTTAAATGCGCAACCAAGTTATAAAATGGCCAAACTTAAATATAGTGGTGGTGGAGATTGGTATGCCAACCGAACAGCATTACCTAACCTTATAACTTTTTGCAATCAAAATATTAAAACCAATTTCGACCTCAACGAAGCAACCGTGGAAGCAAGCAGTTCTGATATTTATAACTATCCTTTTATATACTTAACAGGTCATGGCAATATAACTTTTAACCAACAGGAAGCTTTAAACATACGCAATTACTTAATAGGAGGAGGTTTTTTACACATCGACGATAATTTTGGATTAGATAAGTTTATACGACCTCAAATGAAAAAGGTTTTTCCTGAACTTGATTTTGTAGAACTCCCACCTACACATGCCGTATACAACCAAATCTATAAATTTAAACAAGGATTGCCCAAAATACACGAACATGATGGTAAACGCCCGCAAGGTTTCGCACTAATTTTTAAAGGCAAAATTATTTGTTTTTATACTTACGAATGTGATTTAGGCAATGGTTGGGAAGATTTTGGAACTTACCCTGATGATACGCAACAAACAAGACTTATGGCTTTAAAAATGGGCGCCAATTTGGTGTCTTTTGCATTTAAACAATAATAATGACTGGCATAAAACGCAGAGAGACCCCGCTTAGACTAAAACGTTATCCAATTTTATAACTAAACAATCTGGTGTTAAATATTACTTAATGTGTTTAAATTGATGTGCAATCTAAAACAAATAAAATAGTATAAAAATGGCTTAGCTATAAATAAGGGTATTAAGCTAAAATATTGTAAAATTTTAACAATAAGCCATAAAACTTAATTTATTAAACAAACATTTTTGCTTTAATACGTTTGTTTACACATAACCTAATTTTAATATATCTTAAAATTTTTTAACTTTTACCAAATTACAAAACGATATTAAAAATAAAATTAAAATTTAATAGTGCATTATACTATAAATATTAGCAATTTGGCGAATTATATTAATAACACAAAAACCTATGTTCGATACTATTAAAAAAATTTTAACGCCTAAAGAAAGTGAAGTACCTTTAAGCTACGGCCAAAAAGCCGATATTGTTAGAGTAAAATCGGCGGAATTATATGAAAAAGCAAAGCAATATTTTCCAGGTGGTGTTAATTCACCGGTAAGGGCTTTTAAATCGGTATATGGTACGCCATTATTTATCGAAAAAGGCGACGGCTGTCGTATTTGGGATGCCGATGGAAACGAATTTATAGATTTTTGCGCATCGTGGGGGCCATTAATTTTGGGTCATAATAACGCAAAAGTACGAGAAAAAGTAATGGAGGTTATGCAAAATGGGATGAGTTTTGGCGCACCTACAGCATTAGAAAACCAATTGGCCGATTTAATTTTAAAAAATAACAAATACATAGAAAAAATACGTTTTACCAGTTCGGGTACCGAAGCCGTAATGTCGGCCATTAGGCTAGCCCGAGGTGTAACTAAACGCAATAAAATTATAAAATTTGAAGGCTGTTATCATGGCCATTTAGATGCCTTGTTGGTAAAAGCTGGCTCGGGTTTAGTAACTTTTGGCGAAACATCTTCGGCTGGTATTCCCAAAGCAGTTGCCGATGAAACAATAGTGATTGCATTAAACGATAGGGAAGCATTGCTAGCCGCCTTCGAACAATTTGAGGGCGAAATTGCTGCCGTAATTATCGAACCTGTACCAGCCAATAATGGCTTAATTTTACAAGAAAAAGAATATTTAGAATTAGTAAGAGAAACTTGCGACAAGCATGATGCCTTATTAATATTCGATGAAGTAATATCGGGTTTTAGAATAGGATTTGAAGGAGCAGCAGGTTATTACGATATTAAACCCGATATTTTAACCTACGGAAAAATTATTGGCGGAGGCTTGCCAGTGGGAGCCTACGGTGCTTCAGCTGCAATAATGGCAAATATTTCGCCCGAAGGTTCGGTTTACCAAGCAGGAACTTTATCTGGAAATCCAGTAGCAATGGCCGCAGGTATAGCGCAAATTACTGAATTATTAAAATTTGGTTTTTACAAAGATTTGAATAAAAAAACTTTCGAGTTTGCCGAATCTATAGAGCGTTATGCAGTGGCAAAAAACTATAAATTAAAAGTATTTACCATAGGCTCTATATTTTGGATTGCATTTACCGATAAAGAAACCATTAGTGCTTCCGCAGATATTTTACCTGAAAGTATGGATAAATTTAAGCTTATGCACCGAGAACTTTTAAACCGTGGAATATATTTTGGTCCATCGGGTTACGAAGTCGCTTTTATATCGGCCGCACATACCAAGGTGGATTTAGAAAAAGCGAAAAGAGCTATTTTTGAAAGTTTAGATTGGGTTTTTAGAAAATAATAAGGCATGTATGATTGTGGATTTAGAGAATCGTGATTTTTTAAAACCCCGAATTTTATAAGTAATTTATTCTTTAGTACATGACAAAAATAAATTTGAATAAAAATCAACAAAATAATATAGAGTAAATTTGAATAAAAGACGGATATTCAGAACATTAAAAAATTATTGCAACATAATTTATTAAATGGAAAATGCCCGTCTAAACCACAAAGACACATCGCTAATTTCAGTATTACAAGGTCATTTTAAAGGCGAACTAAACCTATCAAGGGCAATCTCATCTGTTTATTTATAACGACTTTATACAAAAAAAAGACAATTAATTATGACAGACTAGCCCCTGAATAAGACGTCAATGCGGTCAAAAACAGTTCTTGCAGACGAATACAAAGATTTATGAAAGAATTTAACTTTCCCCTGAAAGTAGTTTATTCATTGATATACATATTGTTACCATTTAAAAATGGTATAGTGCTAGTTTTTAGATAGAACAAATTGGGAATTCGGTTTTAAAAACATCAATATATTAATGCTGCGTGTTAGCTATAAAAACTTAGCTTTTCCGTTAATGTTTAAAATGCTAAATAAAAGGGGGAACTCCGATACCGATGAGCGGATTGATTTAATCGAGAAGTATATCAGTTGGTTTAGCTTATTAGCCGACGGGGAAATTTTTGGTCGTATAGGCTGGAGTTTTTGAATGATTAAAAAATTCTATAGCATATTCGAATCAGAAATAATTTTAAAATCTATTCATATCAAAAGCAAGAAAACGTAAAAGCTTTTTGGTTATTCAACAATCTGAAAATTGGCGATTTTTACCCCTACCCCCAAAATAGTAAAATTACACGGACAGCAATGTTATCTCTCTAGTTGTAAAACAATTGATAGAGATGAGAAAATGGAATTTTCAATTATTGTTTCTTTTAACAAACTTGAGCAGGCAATAATATATTATAAACAACGATGACAAATTGAACACTTTTTAGATTTAATAGTGCTTTCGCAAGATTTGTTTACCATCCCAAGCATGGATATTTATAAAACAAAAGTCTTATATACTTTTTTTGATGGTAAAATTATTTATGAAAAAGAACAGGAAGAATTTATTAGATAACACTTTCATATTAACATTTATAAAAATAATAATAGCGCTCAAGGCGGATTTTCTGTGGCCGCAGCAAATCCTAAAAACGAAATTGTATTTGTAAATTTAAGTGTGCAATATATTTTTGATTTTAAACAATAGCATCCAGAACATATATATTCATTTTTCGATAATATTTTTACCAATAATGTGCGTAATTTCTGATTTTAATTTAGCTAGCATAGCCGAATTTTAGTTGTAATAAAATTTCACTAACAGAAAACTTTGCGCCACAAACAAACTCATCTGCTGCACCATAATAAATAGTTAATTCATCCCCGTTAAGGGTATGCCCATTTGTAAAAACAACTTCGCCAAAAAAGCCGCACATTTCGTACTCCGCCGTTGGGCGCATAATAGGTTCGGTTGTTTGTGCTAATATTATTGACGGATTGTTTAAATCCATTAAAAAAGCACCTAGGCAATATTGATGTTGGGCGTTTGCACCATGGTAAATTTGTAGCCAGCCTTTTTCAGTTTTAATTGGTGCAGCACCAGCACCAACTCGCTTACTATCCCAATGGTTTTTTCGGGTTTTGATGATGCACTTATGATTTCCCCAATGAATGCCATCGGGCGATTCGGCCAACCAAATGTAATTGCCGCCTAAATCTACACTGCTGGGCCGATGGAGAGCATAAAATTTACCGTTAATTTTCTCTTCAAAAACAGCGCAATCTTTGTTGTGCGGCGAAATAATCATCCCGTGTTTTTCAAACGTTTTCCAGTCTTTGGTGGTTCGCATACCTACGCCAACCCCGTGTGACGAAACCGCTGTAAACGTTAAATAGTACGTGTCATCAATCAAGGCAACCCTACAATCTTCTATCCCGAAAGCTTCGTTTTCTCCTTCACCATGTAAAAGCGGGTAGCCGTCTGGCTGATGAAAATTTATGCCATCATTACTACAAACCAACCGTAAATGCGATAGCGTTGTCAAGTAATCTGCTCCTTTATAGTTAATTACTCGCGGGTCGGTTGCTATCAAATCTGGGTGGTTTTCTTCAATCTCAATAATTTCGATTCCATCGCCTTTTAAAACTGGGAAAGAGATTATTCCTGCTTTTTGCTGAGGTCTTTCTGCCACACGAATTAACAGCCATATTTTATTTTGAAAAGTAAACACCCCAGGATTTAACAAACAGGCGATTTCTAAGCCCTCTCTGCTAGGGACTAAATCTTTTGGAGACAATAAAGGATTAGCTTCGAAACGTTTTGCTATGTCTATCATAACCAATATTTTTAAGTAATTTAAAATTTTGTTTTGCGTTATCTGGAATCATTTCTCAAATTATTAGTTCAGCATACTTTAGTTTACAAATAGCTCGACTTCCCATCTTGCTTCCCACCTAAAAAATTAAAACCAACAAAAAATAAACCAACAATACACTTGCACTTGTTACCATCATCCGCATCATATTAATGTACGATGCTGCGGCTTCGTTTTTTAATACTTGTAAAAACCACCAACTAAAAAAACATAAAACCGGCAAAGTTATCACACCAAAAACATAAAAATTTTGTAATTGCTGCGCTTGTTGCCAGTAAATAAACATCAAGCCAAAGCTTAAAAAAAATATGCCACCCGAAAATAAAAACGAACCTTTTATACCCAACAAAATGCTTAGGGTTATATCGCCACGTTTGCCATCTTCATTGTGTTGATACACCTGTGTTAATGGGTACGATGCGCCAATTAAACACGAACAAATTACCCCAGCTAAAAAAACCTTTGCATTAAAACCAGTAAATAAATTTCCTACTGCGTAATATGTGGCTACATAAATAAACCATCCTTGAAAAATAAAAACTACCAAAAAACTAATAATGGGATATTTTTTTAACCTAAACTTAGGATGACTATATGCTTTAGAAAGGGCATTGTAAAACAGCACACAAAGCGCAAAAGACCAGCTTACTACCACCGCCAAAGCTACACCTAGCCACTCTAGCGTAACGGCTAAATAGTATAAGTTAGATTGTATTTTTGGGGGCGTTTTTAGCAATGCTATGCTGCCTTCGTCTTTATCAAAATAACTGTTGTACGCATTACTAGCCGGATAAACCAATAAATGCCAAACTATAAAAACCAATACCGCATTAATAACGTTTAAGTTTGTAGTTTGACTTATAGCAAAAACATAAACAGGCAATAATAACAGCGAAAACGGTAAACGTAAATGCAATAAGTTAGCTTTGGAAAATACAGACATTAATTTTGGCTTTTAATTTGTGTAATGAATAAAAATATATTATAAACAAGAAATGAGTAGCGTAATATCGGCAATTGGTACCAGTAATCCCGACAATAAATTTGCCCAAAGCCAAATATTAAATTTTATGCAGTCGGCTCATCAGCTAAGTGGCGATAACGCCCGACGCTTGCAAAAACTTTACCAAGCATCGGGCATAAAATTTAGACATTCGGTAATTGATGATTTTGATAAACATACTGGTAATTTTACTTTTTTTGGTAACGATACTGGCTTAACGCCTTTCCCTACCACCCAACAACGTGGGCAACTTTATCAAAACACGGCTTTAAATATTTGCCTTGAGGCGATAAAAAATGCCACAAAAAATTTAGAAAACTTTGATATAAAAAGCATTACACATCTTATTACTGTAAGCTGTACCGGTATGTATGCCCCAGGTTTAGATGTAGAAATTGTTGAAGAGTTAAACCTAAACCCATCGGTTGAGCGAACATGTATAAATTTTATGGGTTGTTACGGAGCGTTTAATGCTTTAAAAATGGCCAATTATATTTGCATCGCCCAGCCAGATGCCACAGTTTTAGTAGTAAGTGTTGAGCTGTGTACGCTCCATTTTCAAAAAGAAAACACCTTAGATAATTGGCTTTCAAACTCCTTATTTGCCGATGGTGCAGCCGCCGTAGTAGTGCAACATAAAAATTTAGCAACAAAAAAAATATTCGAAATAAAGGGTTTTTACAGCCAGTTAGTAAGTAAAGCCCGCAGCCAAATGGCTTGGACAATAGGCAACCACGGCTACCAAATGCAACTTAGCAACCAAGTAGCCAAACAAATTAAAGCCGAAATTAAAAATGTAGCCATGGTGTTATTAAATAAATTAAATTTGGTTTTGGCCGATGTTGGGCAATTTGCTATACACCCAGGTGGGCGGCGAATATTAGAAGTGTGCGATGAGGTTTTTAACCTCGAAACCCACCAAAACCAACACGCTTACAAGGTATTGCGAGATTATGGCAATATGTCCTCAGCCAGTATTTTGTTTGTATTACACGAATTAAGCAATACCCTGATAGCTCAAAATAAAAGCGAAAATGTATTAAGTTTTGCATTTGGTCCAGGGTTAACCTTCGAAAGTATATTGTTTAATTATGCCTAATTTTAAGCACCGAAGTACCGAAGAAGAAATAATGGATAATTTTGCGCTGCCTAGCAACCAAATAGATCCGGTATTAAGAGAGTTGGAAACCATTAACAAATTATTGGGTGGTTTTTCTGTATTTTACGATGCTTTTAAATTGTTGAATTTAAAGAACGGTGACACCATTTGCGACTGGGGTTGCGGTGGTGGCGATAGTTTAAAGGTGTTAAATAAGTATTTTAAAAAGAAAAAACTGAACCTGAATTTCATAGGAATTGATGCAACACAATCGGCCGTGGAGTTTGCGCAAGCGACACATAAACTTAAAAATTTAAACTTTAGGTTTGCCAATGTTTTAAATGAAGAATTTTTGGCCGAAGAATTTGATGTTGTTATAAGCAGTTTGTTTACTCACCATTTTGATAATGATAGTTGGGTTTTATTAGTACAAAAAATGGTTCACTCTTCAAAAAAAGCAATTATAATAAACGATTTACACAGGCATTGGTTTGCTTATTATTCTATAGGTTGGTTAACACAATTGTTTTCTAAATCGCCAATGGTTAAACACGATAGTACATTGTCTGTATTACGAAGTTTTACAAAATCAGAGCTCGTTATTTTATTGCAAAAAGCGGGTGTAAAAAATTTTACCATAAAATGGATGTGGGCTTTTAGATGGCAAATTATTATACATAAATAATGGCAAAACCAAGCATAGTAATAATTGGCGGTGGCTTGGCAGGTTTAATAAATGCCATTGTTTTAAGCAAAGCCAATTTTGAGGTTACGCTTATAGAAAGAAAAAATTATCCATTCCATCGCGTATGTGGCGAATATGTAAGTAACGAAGTATTACCTTTTTTAAATAGTTTGGATATTTTTCCGCTACAAATGGGTGCAGCAAAAATAGATACGCTAAAAGTAACTTCGGTAAACGGCAATACGCTAAACCAAGCTTTAGATTTAGGCGGTTTTGGCATAAGCCGATTTAAGCTTGATGAGTTAATGTACCTAAAAGCAAAATCATTAGGTACTAAGTTTATACTCGAAACCAAGGTTAATGATGTAATTTTTAAAGATGAAAAGTTTTATATCGCTATTGCGGATGAACAACCTTTACAAGCAGATGTGGTTATTGGCAGTTATGGCAAACGAGCCAATTTAGACCAAAAACTTAACCGAAAATTTTATTACCAACGTAGCCCCTATTTGGGAGTTAAATACCATATAAAAACCCAGTTTCCAGATAATTTAATTCAACTTGATAATTTTGAGGGTGGCTATTGTGGCATTAGTAAAATTGAAAACGATTTATATTGCCTTTGCTATCTTACCAAAAACGACCAGCTAAAGAAGTATGGAAATATTCCAGAAATGGAAAAAAACGTGTTGCACAAAAACCCATATTTAAAACATGTTTTTCAAAACTCAGATTTTGTTTGGGCTAAGCCCGAAACTATAAATGAAATATCTTTCGAGCCAAAAACAACTATTGAAAACCATATATTAATGAGTGGAGATACTGCCGGTATGATAACGCCATTATGTGGTAACGGTATGGCTATGGCCATGCACTCGGCAAGTTTACTTAGCCAATGTATTATAAAACATACCAGTTTAGGTACTTCGCCTAGCATCAGGGCCAACCTCGAAAAAGAATATAATCAACTTTGGCAACAAAATTTTGCTAAACGGTTATTTGTTGGCCGCAGCATTCAACGCCTGTTTGGTAACAATATGGTTTCTAATATTGCGATAGGTGTTTTGGAAAATTTGCCTAAAGTTAGTGGCTATTTGATTGGTAAAACTCATGGAAAAACTTTTTAAATAATGAAGCTGTGAAGCATAATTCAAAGCTTTTTTTTATTTTATAATAACTAACCCCTGTTTATTTTAATTGGTTTATTTTTTTTCTAAGGCAATTTGCGCTTCAAATTTATTGTGAATAATTAAAATTAATAACCCGAAAGCTATAGCCGATACGATAAGTATAATGTTTAATAAACCCGTTACCGAAAATGATAGGCGAATTAAAATAGTAGAAATTATAAATCCAGAGTTTCTAATAACTTTATGAAACTCGTCGGTATGGAAAAAAGAAAACAGCAATATAATTACATCTGTAATAATTAAAATATTAAAAAACTGTTCGAAAAATATATTATTTATATTTTTGAATGAAACAGCTGGATGCTCAATTGGGTTTATAATGCCTGTAAACCAGTTAATAAACGAATAAATTGCGACAACAACTAACGTAGGAACTAATAAAGCTGCCAATATTTTTTTTATTTTTATAAATCTTTTTATTTGTTCGGTTTCAATTTTTACACCAGTTATATCTTTCTTTTTGCCTTGTTTATAAAATAGATATATAAGGAAAAATAAAAGTATGGATGCTATTATATCGTATGTAAATTGTAAATCGTAATTTATTTCGAACCAATTAGTACTTAACGTCAAATTAGAAAGATCTTTAAACAACCTACGAATTATTATTAGCGTAATAATTTCGTATTGCTTACCAATGTATGTGGTAAAAGATTTTGGCAAATAATACACTAACAAAAAAACTTCATAAACAAGTATAAACGAAAATGGAGTGTAAATTGCTGCGATAGGATTTTTAAGTAATTCGGATGATGTATTAAGGGATATAAACCCGAAATCAACCATATAAATTATCATTAAATGAATAATAAAACTTGCGATGGCAATAATTAAGATTACCTCTTCGCTTTTTCTTTTAGTTTTATCCGAAAGAAGTTTTTGATATAAATATTCATAATTAACCCGATATGCCATATCAATCATTTATTAATCTAAAAATATAAAAAGAGCTATTAAATTTTCGTAGTAATCATTATTTGAAACCATTACACACACAAAAATTTTTGATTTTATTTGCGTTCATTGAAGTTTAACAATTCTTTTTTTTATTAGTTTGCATATTCTAATAAACATAGGGTAGATTTATTCCATAAATTGATATTTGGAAAAAATTAATTTGTAATTTTAAAATTAAACAAATAAACGTCCCAATTTTTACTTTTAATGAAACTTCGAACTCTAGTATTCATAAATTCCTTAGCCGTTGGCTTATCTATTGCTGGCGTAAATTTTTATTTACAAAATAAGTGGAGTTTTTTTTGGATAGCTTTAGGCATTTCGTTTATAATAAGTTACATAGTTTTTTATTTTTTATTTGAAAAATACCTTTACTCAAAAATTAAAATTATATATAAATTAATACACAATTTAAAACTGGGTAAAGATTTAAAAGATGCTTTGGGCGAATATGTATCGGCCGACCCTATTAACGACGTTGAAATGGAAGTTAAAGAATGGGCGAGAGATAAAAAAATAGAAATTGATGAACTAAGAAAACAAGAACAATTTAGGCGTGAGTTTTTATCGAATATATCCCACGAGTTTAAAACCCCATTATTTGCCATTGAAGGATATGTAGAGGCTTTAAAGGACGGGGCTATTGATGAACCCGAATTAGCCAAAAAGTTTTTAGAAAAACTTTCGAACAATGTAGATAGATTAAGTTATTTAATTAAAGATTTAAACGAAATATCTAAACTTGAAAGTGGTGAAATACCTATCGAATACCAAAAGTTTGAATTACTAACACTTATTAAAGAAGTAATAGAATCGTTAGAACTTAAAGCAAAAAAATACCATATTAATATGCTTTTAAAAGATAAATACGACCAGCATACCGTGGTAAATGCCGACCGCGAAAAAATAAGACAGATTTTAATAAACCTTATTGATAACTCTTTTAAATATGGCAAAGAAGGCGGTACAACAGCCATCACACTTTTTAAACTACACGACCAAATTTTGGTAGAAATAACCGATAATGGTATTGGTGTTGAAGAAAAATATTTGCCTCGTTTATTCGAACGTTTTTACCGTACCGATGCTAGCCGAAACCGTAAAATTGGTGGTTCGGGTTTAGGCTTAGCCATTGTAAAACATATCGTAGAAGCCCATCAGCAAACTATAAACGTACGCAGTACCGAAGGTGTGGGTTCAACTTTTGGTTTTACCTTACAAAAAGTACCCGAACCGTTATTAAATATTCCTATGTTAGGTACATAATACAAGCTTTAATCTTAACATTATATTAACATAGGTATTGTAGTTTTGATGAAATTTCAAAAAAGCATAACCATATCAAATGAACAACCTATTTTCTTACTTCACACCAAAAGATAAAAAGTTTTTTCCTTTATTCGAGAAATCTGGCCTCAATTTAGTAACCATGTCACAATCCTTGGTTGAGCTAGTAAACTCCGACCCTAGCGATACAGATAAGAGAGAGGCCATTTATAAAAAAATTGCTGATTTAGAACATATTGGCGATGATATTACACATCAAATATATATTGAACTAGGTAAAAATTTTATCACACCATTTGATAGGGAAGATATACACGCCTTAGGTTCAGCATTAGATGAAGTAGCCGATTATATACACGGTTCGGCATCACGAATGAATTTGTACAATGTAGTAGAAATGACCGAACCCATAAAAAAATTGGCTGGTTTTATATTACAAGCTAGTATTGAAATTTCAAAAGCAGTTATCGAATTAAAAAACTACAAAAATATTCGCATCATTGCAGATGCTTGTATAAGAATAAATAATATTGAAAACCAAGCCGATTATATTTTTGATAAAGCCGTAGGCGAGTTGTTTACTTTTGAAAAAGACGCCATAACCATTATTAAATACAAAGAAGTTCTATCGGCAATGGAAACTGCAACCGATATGTGCGAGGATGTAGCTAATGTATTAGAATCAATACTTATAAAAAACGCATAAACTTTAATTTTAACACCTATTAATGGTTACCTTACTCCTAGTTATAGTTATTTTTTTAGCCATAGCCTTCGATTTTATAAACGGTTTTCACGATGCTGCAAATTCTATTGCAACTATTGTATCAACTAAAGTATTATCTCCTACCATGGCTGTACTTTGGGCAGCGGTATTTAATTTTGCCGCTTATTTTTATTTTACCGATCATAAAGTAGCCAATACTGTTGCCAAAACAGTTTTCGAACAATACATTACTCTTGAAGTAATACTTTCAGGTTTATTAGCTGCTATTTTATGGAATTTATTAACTTGGTATTACGGTATACCATCTAGTTCGTCGCACACTTTAATTGGTGGTTTTGCGGGTGCCGGTATGGCGCATGCCATATTTTTAGGTGATGGTATGTTGCAAGCTGTAAACTTTGGTCCCATTGTTAAAGTAGTATCTTTTATAGTTTTAGCCCCATTATTAGGTATGGCTATATCAATTATCATAACATTAATAATTATAAATATAGCCAAAAATGCAAGGCCTGCTGTTGCTGAGGTTTGGTTTAAAAGATTACAGTTAGTTTCCTCGGCTGCACTAAGTTTTACCCACGGCGGTAACGATGCACAAAAAGTTATGGGTATAATTTATATTGCTATGGTGGCCTCAAAAGTGTTAAATAATGGCGATGCAATGCCAGAGTGGATACCCCTTTCTTGTTACGCCGCCATTGCATTAGGCACTATGAGTGGCGGTTGGCGAATTGTAAAAACAATGGGTACGAAAATTACCAAAGTAACACCTTTGGAAGGTGTAGGTGCCGAAACTGCGGGTGCAATTACTTTAGGTATAACCGAACATTTTGGCATACCTGTATCAACAACACATACATTAACAGGTGCAATTATTGGGGTAGGTTTGGTTAAAAGAGTATCGGCGGTAAGGTGGGGAGTAACTATTAGCCTTTTATGGGCATGGGTTTTAACTATACCCGTTTCAGCTGCATTGGCAGGTTTAATATTCGCTTTTGTACATTATGTATGGTAATCAAATCCTCAACCTCATCCTCATCCTCAACCTCAACCTCATCCTCAACCTCATCCTCATCCCAATTTATTAATTCCCCATTATTTTAGCATCAATAAAATTAGTAGGTTGTAAACCAATGGTTAGTTTATGATTATCTAAATCGTAAAAATCGCCCAAGCTAATAACATGTACCTTAATATTTTCTATTGAAACTGGTGTACCCATTTCCACACTATATATATTGGTATTCACAATTTCTCTACCATCAACCAGTATAGTTACACCCGAACCTATGCCTTCCATAGTTTGATTTCCAGTTATTAATAACCCAGCATCTTCACCTAAGCCTATCCCTAACATACCAGGGTTACTAGCAACGGCATAAAATAGTCGAGTAAATCGGCCTCTTTGTATAAAATGAGTGTCAATAATAACATTATCTAAAAAACCTAAACCACCAGTAATTTGCACTTCGCCTTTAACAAGCGCCTCTTTACTTTGGCCTTTATAAATCATGTTGTTAGAGGATGCCGCTGCGCCAGCAGATGTACCAGCAATTAAAAAACTATCGTCGTTAAAGTAACGGTACTTTAAAGTTTTTAAAAACAAAGTGCCGCCAAGTATAGAAGTTAAGCGCAACTGGTCGCCTCCGCTAAACATTACAATATCGGCTTTTTGTAAACGGGCAATAATATCCGGTTCGTTAGCTTGTTGTCTGTTACGTATATCCATAACTCCTACATTTTTTACACCTAACTGCCCAAAAGATTTTATATATTCTAAACCAACCAATTCGGGAATTTGTGATGCGGTTGTAATAATTTCAACAATAGCATCTTTTTTACCAACCGATTCATTAATTATACGTCTTAAAATACCAAATTCAAAAAATTTAAGATAATGTGGCTGATTGATACCTTCGTCAAAACCAACGTTAGTCCCCATATCTACAGCGCCACCTATAATTACTAATTTGCCTTTAGGTTGCCCCACAATTATTTTATTTTAAGTTAACATTATCTACATTTCAAAAATAGTATTTTAATGGTTAGATTTATAAAAAATTGATTACACTTTTCCACAAAAATTATCATAAATTGAAATCGAAATTAAAATTTATAAAAAATTAATATTAACGAAACACTAAACATCCTATTTACAGATGATTATCGAAAAAATACAAGTACTAAGAGGGCCTAACATTTGGAGCATCCGTCGCGAAAAATTAATACAAATGAGATTAAACCTAGGCGAGTTGGAGCAATTGCCAACCAATAAGATTCCTGGATTTGCTGAGCGAATGGAAGCCTTACTACCCAGTTTATTTAACCACCGATGTTCGCCGGGTGAGCCAGGAGGGTTTTTTCAACGTGTAGAAACAGGTACTTGGATGGGCCATGTTATTGAGCATATTGCGCTCGAAATTCAAACCTTGGCGGGTATGTATTGTGGTTACGGCCGAACCAGAGAAACAAAAACACTAGGTACCTATAATGTAGTATTTAATTACCAAGAAGAAAAAGTAGGCGTTTTTGCAGCCACTGCAGCAGTAAATATTGCACAAGCTATAATTGATGGGGTAAATTACGATATAGAATCCGATGTTTTACAAATGCGTCGAATTCGCGAAAAAACTAGCTTAGGACCAAGTACTGCCTCTATTGTACAAGAAGCAATAAATCGTGATATTCCTTGGATAAGGTTAAATAATCAATCATTAGTACAACTTGGTTACGGTGTAAATCAAGTACGTTTTAGAGCAACCATAACCGAAAAAACCAGTAGTATTGCCGTTGATATTGCAGGAAATAAAGAACTAACCAAACAATTACTTGAAGAACAAGCTATACCTATTGCAAAAGGTATGACAATAATTTCGGAGGATCAGGTGCAACAGGCCATTAATTATATTGGTTATCCACTAGTATTTAAACCTTTAAATGGCAACCATGGTCGAGGCGCAACTATTAATGTTAAAACTTACGAAGCAGCAATAGAAGCTTTTAATCACGCTGCCATCATATCTAGAAAAGTAATTGTCGAAAAATTTATTACAGGCTACGATTTTAGGGTTTTGGTAATCGATAACAAAATGGTGGCCGCCGCCCAGCGAGTACCTGCCAATGTAGTAGGAAACGGTGAGTTAAGCATACAACAACTTATTGATGAAGAAAATAAAGATGAAAGGCGTGGTTACGGACACGAAAACGTATTAACCGAAATATCGGTAGATAGAGACACCTTAGATTTGTTAGAAAAATTAAGCTATACTTTAGATAGCATCCCGCAAAAAAAAGAAATAGTTTATTTAAAATCAACCGCTAATTTAAGTACAGGTGGCTCATCTATAGATGTTACCGATTTAGTACACCCACAAAATATTTTCTTTTGCGAGCGTATTAGTCGAGTTATAGGTTTGGATATTTGTGGTATTGATATAATGGCAAAAAATCTTACCGAACCTTTAACAGAAAATGGCGGCGTGGTGTTAGAAGTGAATGCGGCACCTGGTTTCCGTATGCACTTAGCACCAAGTGAAGGTTTGCCCCGAAATGTCGCTGCACCCGTAATTGATATGTTGTACCCGCCCGGTAAATCGTCCTATATACCTATAATTTCGGTAACTGGCACAAATGGCAAAACAACAACTACACGCTTAATTGCACATATTGCAAAAACCAACGGCTGTAGGGTAGGTTACACAACATCCGACGGTATTTATGTACAAAACACCTTGATGGTAAAAGGAGATACTACTGGCCCACAAAGTGCCGAGTTTATATTAAAAGATCCATCGGTTGATTTTGCTGTTTTAGAAACCGCTCGAGGGGGTTTATTGCGGTCGGGTCTAGGTTTTAAGAAATGTGATATTAGTGTAATTACGAATGTGCAAGAAGATCATTTGGGCATTTCGGATATTCATAATTTAGATGATTTACGACGTGTAAAAGCTGTAATAGTTGGTGCGACTAAAAAAACAGGTTGGGCTGTGCTTAACGCAGATAACTTACACTGTGTAAAAATTGGTAAAAATGCCGAATGCAATGTAGCCTATTTTAGTATGGATGAAAACTCCAAAATAATAAAAGACCATTGCAAAAAAGGTGGTATTGCCTGTATTTACGAAAACTTATTTATCACTATTAAAAAGGGTGGATGGAAAATTAGGGTATTAAAAGTAGGGGCTATTCCAATAACTTTTAACGGATCGGTACCTTTTATGATACAAAATGTTATGGCCGCTACCTTGGCAGCATTTGTTTGGGGTTTTAAAACCGAGGATATAAAATTAGCTTTACAAACATTTATACCTTCGCCTACCCAAACGCCTGGTAGAATGAATATTTTTCCATTTAAAGATTTTAATGTGATGGTTGATTTTGCCCATAACCCTGATGGTTACCGTGGCATAAGAGATTACCTAAACACGATAGATTCACCTATGAAAATAGGTATTATTGCGGGTACTGGAGATCGTAGAGATGAAGACATTGTAGAACTTGGGGTTATTTCAGCAGAAATGTTTGACCATATTATATTAAGGCAAGAAAAGCATTTGCGTGGCCGTACTGCCGAAAACATTATTGGCTTACTTATACAAGGTATAAAATCGGTAGATAAAAAAGTAACCTATGAAGCCATCCCTAAAGAAGTTGATGCTATTAAACATGCTATTGGAATGGCATTATCGGGCACTTATATTGTTGCACTAAGCGATGTTATTGACAATGCAATTGATATAGTACAACTTTACCAAGAACGAGAAATACTAGATCAAACTTAAATCCTAATCATTACCTTACCTATAAACCTGACAGGTTTTAAAAACCTATCAGGTTTGGAATCAAATATTTAAAAATGAACAAAAGTAGTAATATACCATTAGAAGCTGGAAAGTATTACCACAATTATAATCGTGGAATTAATGGCACCCACTTATTTTATGAAAAAAGGAACTACAATTATTTTTTGATGAAATACGCTTTATATATGGATGGTTTTTAGATACTTAGGCCTATTGCTTAATGAAAAATCATTTTCATTTATTAGTGCGAGTAAAAGAATCTCCTTTCGAGAAAATTACTGATAAAATTGGTCTTCAAAATGAAAAAGGACTTCACTCATTCGAAAATATTATAAGCAAAAGATTTTCAGATATGTTTAACTCATATACGAAAATATAAATGTTGCACAATAAAGAACTAGTGGACTATTTGAAATACCTTTTTGTAGAATCTTGGTAGAGAATGATGCTTATTTTACGAAACTTATTTGGTACATTCATTTTAATCCTCAAAAACATGGTTTTGCTTCAGATTTTAGAGACTATCCTTACAGTTCGTATCATAGTTTATTATCAACAAAGCTTACTAAATTAGCTCAAGAAGAAGTTGTTAAATGGTTTGGCTCATCTGATGAAATAATTGAATTTCATAACTTAGCACACACAGAAGAAAGTTTTAACAAATATATTATTGAATATGATTAAACCAACCAAACCTGACAGGTTTTAAAAACCTGTCAGGTTTAAGGTCTAGTTTAATACCCTAAATTCGGCCCCAACCAACGTTCGGCGGTTTCTATATCCATACCTTTACGAGCGGCATAATCAACCACTTGGTCTTTATCTATTTTACCTAAACCAAAATATCTAGATTGTGGGTGCGCCATGTAAAAGCCACTTACGGCAGCGGTGGGGTACATAGCAAAGCTTTCGGTTAGCATTAAGCCTATTTCGGCTTGGGCGTTTAATAGTTTAAAAAGAGTTTCTTTTTCAGTATGGTCGGGGCAGGCAGGGTAACCTGGTGCCGGGCGAATGCCTTGGTATTTTTCTTTAATTAATTCATCGGAGTTTAAAATTTCGTTGGTGGCGTAGCCCCAATATTCTTTACGCACCAATTCGTGGAGTTTTTCGGCAAAGGCTTCGGCCAATCTATCGGCTAAGGCTTTGGCCATAATGCTGTTGTAATCATCGTGATCGGCTTCAAATTTGGCTACCATTTCATCGCAACCTATGCCTGTGGTAACTGCAAAACCTCCAAAATAATCTTGTAAACCTGTGCTTTTAGGGGCAATAAAATCCGCCAAAGCGTAATACGGTTCGTCTTTTGCTTTTTCGGCCTGTTGGCGGAGGGTGTGTATTACAACTTGCTCTCCAACTCCCTCTTCCTCATCACCCTGGCCCTTTTCCTCTCCCCGACCCTCTCCAAAGGAGAGGGGGACAGAGAGGACAATGTCGTCGCCAATAGCATTAGCTGGCCAGAAACCAAACACAGCTTTTGCGGTTAACAATTTCTCATCTACAATTTGTTGCAATAATATTTGCGCATCGGCAAAAAGTTTTTGGGCTTCAATACCTACAAATTTATCTTCAAATATTTTAGGGTAAGTGCCCCGCAACTCCCAAGTATGGAAAAAAGGCGACCAGTCGATATACGGCACCAAATCCTCCAAAGGGAAATTATTTAAAACCTTTGTACCCGTAAATGTGGGCGCTTTAGGCATCTCCCCGTTAAGGGAAATTTTAAAATTACTGTTACGAGCAACCGCAATGGGCATAAATTTTTTATCTACCTTTTTAGCGTTATAAGCGTCGCGAGTTTGTTGATAATCTGCTTTTATACCGCTTATATAACTGGTTTTTGTTTCGGTGTTTAGCAAATTACTACATACACCCACACTGCGAGATGCATCTAAAACGTGTATTACCGAACCTTTATAAAACGGATCTACCTTTACGGCTGTATGTATGCGAGAGGTAGTTGCACCGCCAATAATTAACGGAATATCCATTTCTAAACGCTCCATTTCTTTGGCAAAATGCACCATTTCATCCAACGATGGGGTAATTAAACCGCTAAGGCCAATAATATCCACATTGTGTTTTTTAGCTTCTTCTAAAATACGGGTGGCGGGCACCATCACACCAATATCTATTACCTCAAAATTATTACAAGCCAATACCACACCCACAATATTTTTACCAATATCGTGAACATCGCCTTTTACAGTGGCCATCAATATTTTACCGGCGCTACTATTACTGCCGGCTTCTTTACTGGCTTCAATATAAGGCAGCAAAATGGCTACGGCTTTTTTCATCACCCTTGCCGATTTTACCACTTGAGGTAAAAACATTTTCCCTTCGCCAAATAAATCACCCACAATGTTCATTCCGGCCATCAGCGGACCTTCAATAACTTCAATAGGTTTGGCGTATTGTAGGCGGGCTTCCTCAACATCTATATCTAAATAATCAATAATACCTTTAATAAGGGAGTGCGATAGCCTATCCTGCACCGATGTTTTGCGCCATTCTTCGTTTTTAACAATTACTTTTCCTTTGTTTTTTACAGTTTCGGCGTAATCCACCAAAATTTCGGTAGCATCTGGCCTGCGGTTTAGCAAAACATCTTCCACTTTTTGTAAAAGTTCTTTAGGAATTTCTTCGTAAACCTCTAACATACCAGCGTTTACAATGCCCATATCTAAACCCGCTTTTATGGCGTGGTATAAAAATGCCGAGTGCATAGCCTCCCTAACCGTATTATTTCCACGGAAAGAGAACGAAATATTGGATACGCCACCACTCACTTTTGCATGTGGCAGGTTTTGTTTTATCCACCTTGTGGCATCAATAAAATCAACAGCGTAATTGTTATGCTCTTCTAATCCCGTGGCAACGGTTAAAATATTAGGGTCGAAAATAATGTCTTGCGCCGGAAAACCAACCTCGTTTACCAATATATTGTACGACCGTTGGCAAATTTCTTTTCTACGTTCCAGGTTATCGGCTTGGCCAGTTTCATCAAATGCCATTATCACCGCCGCAGCACCGTATTGTTTAATTTTGTTGGCGTATTCTTTAAATTTTTCTTCGCCTTCTTTTAACGAAATAGAGTTTACAATACCTTTGCCTTGCAAGCATTTAAGGCCAGCTTCTATCACCGTCCATTTAGATGAATCTACCATTATAGGCAGTTTAGAAATATCAGGTTCGGATGCAATAAGGTTTAAAAACTTGGTCATTGCGGCTTCCGAGTCTAGCATACCTTCATCCATATTTACATCAATAACCTGTGCGCCACCTTCTACCTGTTGGCGGGCAACCGATAAGGCTTCCTCAAAATCTCCGTTTAAAATTAGCTTTGAAAACTTTGGCGAACCCGTAACATTGGTACGTTCGCCAATGTTTACAAACATAGTTTGGGGCATTATGGTTACGGCTTCTAAACCGCTTAAACGCATAAAAGGCTCGGGTTGTGCAACTTTACGGGGTAAATATTTTTTTGCCTTAGCGGCGATGGCTGCAATGTGGGCAGGCGTAGTGCCACAACAACCACCTATTACGTTTATAAAACCTGAAGCCATAAAATCATCCACCAAATCGGCGGTTTGGGTGGCGGTTTCGTCGTACTCGCCAAACTCGTTAGGCAAACCCGCATTGGGGTAAGCGGTTACAAACATGTCGGCTTTTTCGGCCAGTTCTTCAATATGTGGTCGCATATCTTTTGCACCCAAAGCGCAGTTTAAACCAATGGAAAGCAAATCGCCGTGGCGCATAGAGTTTAAAAATGCTTCTACGGTTTGCCCGGATAATGTACGACCAGAGGCATCGGTTATCGTTCCCGAAATCATAATATCGCCCTTAAATTTTATGTTGGGATTTAAGGGCATTGTGGCCAACTCTTGCTCGTAACGTTTTACGGCAAAAATGGCAGCTTTGGCGTTTAGGGTATCAAAAATGGTCTCTATTATTAACACATCGCTACCACCATCAACCAAACCACGCACTTGTTCGTAATAGGCTTCTTCCAACTCCTCGAAAGAGATAGCCCTAAAACCAGGGTCGTTAACGTTGGGCGAAATAGAAAGCGTACGGTTAGTTGGCCCCACGGCACCCGCCACAAAACGAGCTTGGTTGGGGGTTAGTAAATTGTATTCGTCAACGGCCTCACGGGCTATGCGGGCACCTTCAAAACTTAACTCGTACGATAAATCTTCCATGCCATAATCGGCCATCGAAATTCGTTGAGTGCTAAAGGTGTTTGTTTCTATAATATCGGCCCCAGCCCCCAAATATTCTAAGTGTATGGCTTTAATAATATCGGGACGAGTGAGGTTTAATAAATCGTTATTCCCTTTTACATCGCTTGGGTGGTTTACAAAACGAGTGCCTCTAAAATCAGCCTCGCTTAGGTTGTAGCGTTGTATCATGGTGCCCATTGCACCATCAATTATTAAAATACGTTTTTGTAGTTCTTGTTTAATATTCATTTTTTAAGCTTTACAGCGATGGTAGTTTAACAAAGTTTTTTAGGCTTGGTTTTTAAAATACCTATCGTAATGGTTTGCTTATATCGAAAAAGTCGGGCTTTGGGGGAAAGACTTTCACTTATCTGTTCCCGATAAATCGAGATAGAATTTAGCACCTTGAATGTTTACAGGTTGCTAAGACATCTTTGGGTCTAATCCCTCCGTCTTTCTCTATAAGTTGTGCAAAAATGCAATTTTATTTTGTAGGATGCAAGTTTTGTGTGGGGTGGTGGAATATTATTTGGTTTACAATTCGCAAATACTTGCAATATTAAAAGTTTAATAATATAATGCTAAATCTCTTTTAAATATTATTTGTAAAATAGAGTGTGAATTAATAGGAATGAAATTGAGGCGGAGATGTAAGTTTAAAAAGTTTATAACTTCTTTTATTTAATCCCAAATTGAAGCCGAAAATGACTAACAATGCAAGTGTGGATTAGTTGTAAATATCTTTTCTGTGTCCGAGGGTAACTACTTCAATTATAAGTTTAGTATCAAAAATATCGTACATTACACGGTAGTTGCCTATTCTATAACTATCTCTACCTTTTAGTTTTTTAAACCATTAGGGCGGGGATTTTGGGTAAGGTTAAAAATAGCTAGTTTATTGCTGGAGTAAAAAGGCTCGTTAATATTCTCTAATTCTTTGAGAGCTTATTTACTAAAATCTAAATTATAGCGCATTAAGATTTGTTTTTGCGTTTTTCTTCAATCGTTCTAAAGGCTTCTTCCATTGGTATACGCTCGCCAGTATCATTTTTTTTAGCCTCATCGTAACTACAAATATCTTCTAACTCTTCAAGTTCTTCTATAAGGTTTAAAAACTCCTGAGTAGGTAATATAACCATCGAATTTTTACCGTTGGTATCTTTTATATATTGAGGATGTACGGTAAGCATAGCGTAAATAATTTTTTAGTTTAGAAAAATTTTAGAATTATACTTCAAATTTAATTTTATAACTCAATAAAAAAAATGGCTAAATTTAAAAAAACAAGGTTTAATAAACTTAAACCTGATATCTCTTTAGTAAACATTTAAAATTATAATAAACCAAAGCGTAATAATGTTTGGTAAAATAGAATTGATTTGATGAGGCAGAAACCAATGCGGAGAGTGTGAGTTTTTCGGTATATATTTCAAGTGCTTTTTTAATATTTATACTTTAGTAGTTGGTTTTGGGCTGGGATAAATTCCATTATAATGAATAATTTCCACCACTCTAGCGTTTTAAATCTATTAAGAGCGGGGGAAATAAAAAAGAACTTGTATTAATAAATAAATTCAGCTAACAGTCGTTAATATACTCGAAATTCAATCAAACAATTTTTAAAACGTTTTTAATTACAAGGTACAAGAAAAAAATAGCCAATAACCAATTTATTTTGGGGGATTTTAAAAAATTGCTTGAGGGTTGTTTATTAACTTTTAAAGCATTAAAAATACAAATTATCACACCAAAAGAGAATAGTTTAATTTTAAATATTATCATAATTGTTTGCTTTAAATCCAAACCATACAATTACCAAAATCGTAGGCGGCGAGTGCTAGGCCTACGTAACCAAGATATCTTTTGCCCAGTTTTCCTACTACTTTTAAATCACCACGTGTACCAATACCTTTGAAGCCATTTTTGGACATTTCAAATATAGCGGTATACCTGATGCTCTACCTAAGCAATCACCTAAATCGTTAGCGTAAATAAATATAGTGGCGCTATTTTCATAATATTTATTAGAAGTATCTTTTAATTGGTTTTTAGCGAATGTGTAATCATCGTTCTCTAATATAGAAATACTTTTACCTTGATCAATTAAATTTTCGGTTTCTAAAATCATATTCAAAAATGAGGCGGGTTGAAGGAAGTAGTTTGGGTTTTCTTCCAGTTTTTCTTTAATTAATATCAGACCTCCGTTAGTGAACGATTCCATAGTTTTAATAAGAGCTTTCACAGCATCATCTTCATCCAATTCTCCTTTTTCAAGAGCGACTATATCAATGTCGGTTTTTGCAACAAGAGCAATAAACATATTTTCTTGTAAGTTGGTGAAATCTTTTCTATGCAATACTTTAGTCTTGCTCCCCCAAAATTGAATTGCGTGACTAAAATCAACCTTTTTACTTTCTGAAGGTATTGGACTAAATTCATTATTGTAAAGTCCTAAAAAGAATGCATAGGTGTATAATTCATAATTGGTACTAAAATGTTTACCAAGGTTGATTTTCTTTTCACCTTCCGCACCAAACTTTTGTGAAAGTGAAGTAAACAAGTCTTTATGTGCCTCACTATATTTTGGAATTCTAGTTTTCCTTCTTACAAAAACTGCTTTCACATTGGTTTGTCCATCAAGTAAGGCTTTTAGCGTTTCAAGTTTTATGTAAGCAGAATAAATAAATAGGTTCTGCGAATGACTGATGTATTCGCTCAGTTTTGAACTAAATACTTCTCACAAAATATAATTCGGGTAAGATGATTTTAGATTCTTGTTCTGAATCTTCCTTTTTCCAGTAAATAATGAAATTCACTTTCGCTTGCTTCAAGTGATAACCTTTTTGTTTTACTGATTCAATCGTGTTTAGAAACTGCTTTGAGAATTTCAAAACAGATTGTCCTTTGTCGTTTTTGCATTCATCACCGTTTATGGTCAAAGAATCTCCGCTTGTGAGTTGCGAAACATGATGCTGTCGGGTAATAAAGTAATCTAACCAAACATCTTTGAAAGACAAGTGCATTGCCAACTGCTGGGGTGGCAAATGTTCTTCTCTGCATTCAACGCTTTCTAAATTTTCTGCTGTGAGGTTGTCAAGATAATTTTCGTTCAAGTGAATTGTCAAATTGCGTTTTGCTCTTGTCATTGCAACATATAGTTGTCGCTTTGCTTCATCGGTTTCAGGGTTGAAGTTTTCAAGCATGATGAAAACATTGTCAAACTCTTTTCCCTTTGCTTTATGGATTGTAGAAACAAAAATTGTTTCTCCGTTTTGATAGTAGAAATCTTCAAGTTTTGATTCTCTTACGAAAACTTCTAAATCTGATTTGTATTTCTTACTTGAATAACTGTCTTCAAATTGTTTGACAAGGTTGTTGCACACTTCAAGTTTTGAACTCTGCTGAAACATTTTTCTCATTTCACTTTTTGCGTTTGCCCAAACTTCATCACTGATAATCTTTACATCATCCCCTATGTTTATTGCATTGAGAAGGAAACGAACTTCTAAAAGGTTTTGTAAACTGAAACCGTCATTGCTTTGAATCAACTTTGCTTGCATCCTTTTTTTTAAAAGCAAACCGGTAATCTGTAATGCTTCATCATTTGTTTTTGTCAGCACACAAGTAGTTCCTGCAAGTCCTGTTGTAAGTATGTCTTGCACCAAAGGAGTAATGAGATTTCCGTTTTGATAACGCACCAACTTTATGTTTCCATTGTCGGTTTGCTTTGCAGCAATTGGAGTTTCTTTTAAGCGGTGGCGAATTTTTTTCACAAAACCGTTTGAGAATTCAACCAAGTTGTTTTTGCTTCTGTAATTTTCTATCAGTTCGTGTTTGGCTGCTTTTTTTTCAGCCATGAACTGCTCCAAATATTTTGAACTTGCTCCTCTGAATTCATAAATGTTTTGGTCATCGTCCCCAACTGCAATCACTCTCATTTCTTCGTTCTGTTCTATCAAACAATTTATCAAAGCAAACTCGTCAGCGTTCATGTCTTGTGCTTCATCAATTACCAAAACCGTTTTTGTAATTCGGTTTGCTTCAACTTCTCCGTTCTTAATTTTTTCAATTGTGCTTTTCAAAATTGCATCCGACTTTTTCAAACTTCCAACCTTGCCGAGCAAATCAAAACAGTAGGAATGAAAAGTTTTTATTTCAATGTAGTGGGCTGCATTGCCAATGAGTGAAAGCAAACGCTTTTTAAATTCTGTTGCTGCTGCTCTTGAGAAAGTTACCATGAGTAGTTGCTCATGCTTTACATCTTCCATTAAAAGCAGCGATGCCAATTTATGAACTAACACTCTTGTTTTTCCACTTCCAGGTCCTGCCACCACTGCAATGTGTTTTGTTTCGTTGTCCTTAATTATTTCTAATTGTGTTGGAGATAATGAGCCAAACAACTGACGGAACTTTGCAGGAGTTAAATTTCTTTTGATTTCGCTTTGTCTGCTGCCTTTGAAATATTTATTGAGAAAAGAAGTGTAATTCAACTGGAAATAATCATCTACAAATTGCAAAGCTCCTTTATAATCACCAATCATTTTCTGGGCATACTCACCAACAATATGTATTTGCTGAACCTTGTTATCGTAAAACTGATTTAGCTTTTGGTAATCATCATTTTTGTATCTCCGTTTATTGTCTTGCTCCACTCTGTCAATGGTTAAGCGATTATACACAACCAAAAAACCACCTTCAATTTTTATTGCATCTATTCTTGAAAGGTAAAAAAGAGTATCCTCAATATCTTCAAGTGAAACTTTCATTTCAAAAAGTTTCAGTCTCTTTTCAAACTCGTCTTTTAGTTCGTGAACTGAAAATTCCACCAATACTTCTTCCTTCTCTTTTTCATCTTCTTCAATGTTCAAATTGCTTTTCTCGTAAAGAAATTCAACAAGAAACTTTGCTAACTCATGTCGCTTATCCAACTTTTCTCTCAAAGAATATTTTGGTTGAACGCAAAGAATCACAACATGATTCTTTGAATACTCCTCGTTGTGTCGCTTAATCCAATTCTTTATTGCCCAAAAATTGATAATGGTTTTTATCTTGTTCGGTGTAACATCTTTGCAACCTTTCTCCTCTGCACCTTCATTCAGTTCTTTTAAATGGAAGGTTTTTTCTTGCTCCTCAAAAATTGGCAAAAGAAAATTTTCAATCTGACTAAATGTTTCCAAAATCTTCAATGAACGGTTTACGTTTTCACCTTTCTTTATGAATGCAGTTAAATCTTTTGCATCTGCTAAAATTTTTTCCTCACGAAGAAGATTCACAATGTTTATCACTTCCTCTTTTACAATTCCCAAATGGTCGCTGATGTAATCTATTCTTGATTCTGCTGCTTCATCATTGTTTTCTTTTCTGCTCTTGCTTGAAAAAAGTTTCTTGATAATTCTTATTCCTTTTTCTTTTTGCTTTTCCTCAAATCTTTGAGAGGCATTTATTTTTTCAATTGCTTCTTGTGCATTTTTTGAGAGAATACTGTTCGCAAAAACTCTTGGCATATTTTGCCCGCGTTTCAAATAGCCTGCATCTTCAAGGGCTGCAATCGCTGTTGTAACTCTTGTTTCAATCGCCACGACATTATCATCCCAACCTGCTTTCCTTGCAATCTCTAAAGCTGAATTTGAAACCGATGAACGAAATTTTGTGATTTCCTTTATCGCCTTCCAAACCTGCTGTATTTCTTTGATTGAAAGTTTGGTTTGGTTTAGCAAGATGAAATGTTTGCCAAGGTCTTCTTCATTGAACAACACAAAACAATCTGCTGTGATATTTTCATCCCGTCCTGCTCTGCCTGCTTCCTGAATATAATTCTCCAATGAATCTGATATCTCATAGTGAATTACCATTCCAATATCTTTCTTGTCAACTCCCATTCCGAAAGCAGAAGTAGCAACCATAATTGGGATTTCACCTTTTATGAAAGCATCTTGGTTGGCAGTTTTTTCTTTCACATCCATTTTGCCGTGATACGGTTTTGCATTGAACCCATCTTTTGTCAATCTCTCTGCAAGTAAATACGCTTTCTTCGTTCTTGAAACATAAATAATAGTCGGACAATTTTTTTCTTCAATCAAATCTCTGACTGAATTATATTTTTCTTCTTCGTCTCCTTTTTCAAAAACTTTGTATTGCAAGTTGGTTCTCGTTGCGCTGGAACTGAAAATTTCTAAATCAAGAGAAAGTTTTTCTTTGAAGTAAGCACAAATATCTTCAATTACTTTTTTCTTGGCTGTTGCTGTGAAGCATGAAATAGGAATTGTTTCTTCAAGATTTTTCTTCTCTTGAATTTGTTTAATGAAATCTCCGATGTATAAATAATCAACTCTGAAATCTTGTCCCCACGATGAAAAGCAGTGAGCTTCATCAACTACAAACCGAACAATTTTTCTTCCTAATAAAAGTCGTTCAATTGTTTTTGACCGTAATGATTCTGGTGAAATGTAAAGTAGCGATGCCGAACCGTCTTCAACTCTCTCAAAAGATTTTCCTCTTTCAATCGGGTCAAGCAAACCGTTTATTGTAACTGCATCTGTGATTCCAATTTTTTCAAGATTGTCAACTTGGTCTTTCATCAACGATTGCAAAGGAGAAATCACAACTGTCAAACCTTTTGTTGCTACACCACTCATTAAAGCAGGAACCTGAAATGTAATTGACTTGCCACCACCAGTCGGGAAAACTGCCAAAAGAGATTTGTTGTCAACGGCTGCTTTAACTGCGTTCTCTTGCAATTGCTCACCTGCATATGTTCTGTAAGTATTAAAACCGAAATATCTTTTTAGTCCTTTGTGTATGTCCAACGCTTGGTTGCAATACACACAACCAACGATGCATGGTTTGTTTCTCAATGCAATCATCACCCGTTCTATTTCATAGTAAGTTTTCAGCACCCAAGGCGGTGTAATTGAGTATCGGTTTCGGCAATTTATTAAAGCCAAACTGTAGGCTAATTCAATTGGGTGTTCTGAAATTATTTTTGTCAGGTCTGTATGTTCGCAAATTTCAGAATGAAATTTTTCACGAATTAATTTTTCAAGGTTTGTGTCGCTGCTTGTGTATGCAATGAAATGGAAAAAGGATCGGAATTCCTTTTTGTTATTCAAAAGCAAATACAAAATTTGTTTTAATGTTTCGTCTGTTTGTTGAAACGCTGCAACCTCGTCAAAGAAAAGGTCTTTGGCTTTTATAGAATCGTTAAGCGGATTGTTTGTGTCTTCCGTTTGTAGCTTGTCGTCTTTAAGCAAAGCATGATATGGCTTTGTCGGAAACAGTAGGGGAGAAAGAAATAAAGTGTCAATGATGTTTGCTGAATTTATTCCAGCATCAGCAACAGCTTTTTGAATGTATTTTAAATCGTGGTTGAAAATGTTGTGCCCACAAATGAACTCTGTGCCTCTAAGAAAAGTAGTAAAGTTAACTATTGAATTTGAATGAAATGAATTGCCGTCACCCTTAACACCACCAATGTCAAGAATTTTTCCGCTCTTAGGCTCAATCTCGGTATCAACAAAAGCAATTGTTTTCATTTAATAATTTTTATTTTCAGGTATTACTCCTCTAACTCCGCCTCTTGGTTCTTTCACATCGCCTTTGTATCGTGGAATTAAATGAATGTGAACATGAGGAACTGTTTGCCCTGCTGCTTCGCTTACATTAATTCCTACATTAAAACCATCTGGATTGAACTTTGCTGAAATAATTTCTTTCACTTTATTTAACATAAAAATACAAGCAGCTTGTTCTTTGAAGGTTAAATCAAAATAATTGGCACAATGCTTTTTGGGAATAATTAAAGCGTGACCAGCACTGACTGGAAATTTATCATAAATAGCATAAGCCGTTGCAGATTCGACTATCAATTCTCTATCTAAATCAGGATTGCAAAATGGGCATTCAGGGTTTTCTTTTCTCTTTAATTGGTTGTAATGTTGATATTCGTAAATCTCACAATTTTCATTTTTGAAAAATGATTTTGAATTAAGAATCACATTACATTGATACGTTTTCTTTTGATGAATTTTATGTGTTCTAAATCCTTCAAACTGCAAATCTCTTCTTACCGCAATATATACTTTTCCAGTTGGCTTGACGAGTTGCGACAATTCCATTAAAACTGTTGCTTGTTCTTCAGGTAAAAGTACATTTAAAACGTAAAAGCAAATTATTGTGTCAAACTTTTTACTAGGATACTCAGGAAAATGATATTTGTCGTAGCCTTCAATATTTATGCTTTTTGCTTTTAGCATTTTAACATCATTCCCAAATCCACAGCCCAAATCCAAAACATTACCAACCAATAAATTCTGATTAAGCAGAATTTTAGCTGGAAAAGAAAGGTTATCTCTTTCTTTTGCGGTTAAATGGCTATTTGGGTTTGTCTGTTGCATTATTTCATAAATTCAAAACCGTTATTTGAAGCAATTGAAACTAAAGGCTGTATAATTTCATTAAACTTACCTTGATTAAGACTATTTTCTTCAATATGTAAAATGGTTAAGTAGTCTTCAAGTAATTTATTATTTGGTGTTTTTCTTCGTACAATTTCATAAGCATTACTTTGCAAAATGTAAAAAGGTTCAAAATATCTTTCAAGGACTGGCAGTTTGTTACTTTTTGATGAATTGAAAGATTTATCAGCGGGAATTAAATTCCATATTAAATCGTGGGATACAAATGAGTATGGAATAAAATGCTCTACGGCATAGTTCCCTTTTGTTAGTTTTTGTCCTGTATAAATACAATTAATGGAGCCTAATTCATCTAAAACTATATCCCAAAATTGTGTTCTTTGTTTGTTTAAACCATTTCTTGTTGCAGGTTTTATAATCTTATTGGGAATATCAGGTACATTTGGATTCTTAGATTGTAAAAATAAAGCCAAGTTCCAAAAGCAAAAATCCTTTAAAACTCTAGCGTTAGAAACTAAGTAATTTACCCATTCAGGATTTATTTGTATAAATTCTTGATGCAGGGCATACAAACATTTTGATTCAAAAATTTGAGATTCGCAGTAAATTCTTTTTTCCTTTGCTGAATCAGTTTCATTTCCGTTTTTTGGAAACCAAGGGCTTAAAAACCAGTGTGGTACATTTTTGTTAAAATGCCATAAAAGCTTTTCTATATCTGCATTTCTTGTTGTTAAAAGTTTTTGAAAAACTGCTTCTCTTTTTTCCTCAATTGTAATGATTCCAAAACTATTTATATTACGAATAGCGTCTTGTATTAAGTCTTGTTTACCAAACGATACATTAAAATAGTTGACAGTAAACCAAGAATTTGAAATCATTCTTGAGAACAATTCTCTTTTAATAACTTTTAAAGTTCCATTTTCAGCGGCTTGCAGAATTGAAAGAAGCCAATAAAATTTATAGGTAGCAGTTGTTTTATTGAAACAAGCAGCTAATAAATTTACTGGTAATTCTTTTGATTCTGGTAATATCATTTTAGGTAGTATTTTTGTCGTTAAGCCGCATTAGGGATAGAAGCGAAAATCCTTTTTGCTGTTTTGACTTTGTACGTTGGGCAAAAAGATTGTAGCGGATAGCCCGACCCTGCCTGTGTTGTGACTTTGTGGGTTGGGTAAGGTAGGGAAATGCCCGAAAAATTAATATCCACAACCTCAGAAATTTTATTGCCCGCTTCGCCCGAAAATATATATTTTGCTGTTTCTAAAATCACTATTATTGTTTATTTTCTGATATTCTACTATCAATAATTCAAGGTCTCAAAGTAAGAAAAAATTAGCGATTTATAGCTCAATAAACTTAGCGCATTATAAAGAACTCTAAATATTTAATTATGACGAAGCATTAAGGCTTTTTAATTCCACTATTAAATAATTTTACTCCTTAACCAAACAAAACCTTGAGTGAAAACCCCATTTTTTTTATATAACTAATTTTTGTACCTAAATACAATACCCATTGCTTCAGTCTAAGCAGAAACTGGTATTATAATAAATCCCTATTTAATTTAGAACTATCGATCTTAAAATTATTTAAGTTAAATCGTTTAATAAAAAACTATTCTAAACAAAATATCGTTAATTATAACTCAATTAATCAAAGTATCTATGAACCGTTTTCTCACCTATTTTTATTGTAGTTTTTTCGTTTTACAATTTTTAGCTTGCCAAGGTAACAGCCAATCTAGCCCACAAAAAGATGTAAAATTAAATTTAACTCCGCCGAAAGGCTTAGCAGTTGCCGCATTTGCCGAAGGTTGCTTTTGGTGTTCCGAACATATTTTTGAAAACGTTGTGGGTGTAAAAGAGGCGGTTTCGGGCTATGCAGGCGGCACTACGGTAAACCCTACTTACGAAAAAGTGAATACCGAAACTACTGGCCATGCCGAAACGGTTTTAGTTTATTACGACCCTAAAATTATTTCTTACAAAGAATTGATTAACGTATTTTTTGCCTCTCACGATCCTACTACCAAAGACCAGCAAGGCCCTGATAGAGGCTCATCGTATCGTTCTGTTTTATTTTATCAAACACCCGCCGAAAAAGAAATTGCCATGCAAGCAATTAGAGAAATAAGTGCTTCAAATATGTTTTCTAAATCTTTAGTTACCGAACTGCAAAAATTAACTGCTTTTTATAAAGCAGAAGATTACCACCAAGATTATATTAAAAACGATTCAAGTAACCCGTATGTAAAAAACGTTTCGATACCAAGGTTTGAAAAGTTTAAAAAAACCTATAAAGGGAAATTGAAAAATTAAATACACTATTTATAAAACGATTTTTTTTAATATAATAACGTATTTATAAACAAAAAATAACCGTCTAAATACTTTATTATAAGAAACATAAATATAAACATGTTTATATTTTTTTTGTAAGATTTTTAAACCGAATTCTTCACAAATTTAATTGAATATAAATGTATGCAACTTTGCGATATAGAAAAAAACTATAGCATTATAAAAATAAATAGTTTTTATATAATTCAATCAACATTATATTTGCAACTTAATTAAATATAAATATTATGATAGGTATAGGAGAGAAGTTTCCAGCATTTAATAAACAAGCTGTTGTAAGCCTAGAAAAAGGTAAAGAGTTTGAATTCATTAATTCCGACAGTTTTATAAATAACGATAACCGCTGGACGGTGCTATTTTGGTGGCCAAAAGATTTTACTTTTGTGTGCCCTACCGAAATTGCAGAATTTAACAACAATTATGGTGAGTTTAAAGACCGTGACACCACGCTTTTAGGTGCATCAACGGATTCGGAATTTGTGCATTTAGCATGGAGAAATAGCCACGACGATTTGAGAGGATTAAAATTCCCGATGATTGCCGATACTTCAAAATCGTTAGCTGAAGATTTAGGTATTTTAGTTGCAGAAGAAAAAGTTGCTTACCGAGCTACATTTATTATTGACCCACAGGGTGTAATACGTTGGATTTGTGTTAACGATTTAAGCGTTGGCCGCAATGTAAAAGAAGTGTTACGTGTTTTAGATGGCTTACAAACCGACGAACTTTGTCCTTGTAATTGGGAAAAAGGTCAAGACACTTTAGGCTAGCAGTGGGCTTTCGGGCTGAGGTCAGAATTGCTATTACATTAAATATTTACTTTATTATTAAAGCCTAGTATAAAAAACTACTAGGCTTTAATAATCTTTTGTGTTAGGCGATTAAAAATTTCATTATTAAAAAATTAAAAAATGAGCGAAATAAAAGAAACTACGGCCGAACTTTTAGAAATTTTTGGCTTATCAGACATTAACAATCAAGCATTAGCAATTGTAAATGCTACCGAATTCAAATACCTTAGAGATTTAAAACTAAATTTTAATAGCACTTTAACTTCCGAATACATTAGCGAAAAGGAGTGTGGTTTGTTAGGTTTAAGTGTATCAACCAATAACCAAAACTCAGTGCTCACAAATTTTTATAAAAATTATGCGTTAAAATTTGGTGCAACCGAAGATGAACTTGCCGAAGCTGTATCATGCGCTTCGCTTTTGGCAAGTAATAATATATTTTACAGGTTTAGGCATTTTACCCAAAAAGAAAAATACAACCAAATACCTGCCCGCATTCGTATGCAAATTATGATGAAGCCAGTTACAAGCAAAGAGTTTTTTGAATTAATGAGCTTAGTTATTTCGGCAGTAAACGGTTGCGAAATGTGTGTAAATGCACACGAAGATTCTTTAATTAAAATGAATACCAAAGAAGAAAGAATTTTTGATGCCGTAAGAATTGCTTCCATTGTTACCTCGGTTGGTAAAATTATTTTTTAATAAAACCTCTAAATCTTATCATATTATACTGGCAAATTCTTTAATAAGGTTTAAATCCTAACATTATAATATCTTTAAAATTAAACCGTATTTTAATTATATAAGTACGGTTTTTTATGTTTATTATATAACATATTTCAAATAAAAAAAATTAGTTTAGCCACTTATAATTATCTAATTCAAAAAACACAATTCGGTTATTAAAAAATGGTTAATAATTCCAAAAAATTGAACAATCAAGATGTACTTGCAATAGATATAGGCGGCTCGCACATAAAAGCGGTGGTATTAAATAAAAATGGCGAATATATATCCGATTATCAACGCATAGAGACTCCGTTAGCATCTACCTTCGAAAATATTATTAAGGCTATTATTGATTTAATTAAAGTTTTTCCCCCTTTCGATAAAATTGCAGTCGGTTTTCCTGGGTATGTTAAAGATGGTATTATTAAGACTGCACCAAATTTAGGAAACAACTATTGGGCAGGTGCCAACTTGGGTCAAGCACTTGCAGACGAGCTACAAAAACCAGTACGTGTGGTAAATGATGCCGATTTTCAGGGTTTAGCATTAATTAACGGCAAAGGGTTAGAAATGGTAATTACTTTAGGCACAGGCTTTGGTACAGCTTTATTTATGGATGGCGCACTATTGCCGCATTTAGAATTAGCCCACTTACCTGTAAGAAAAAACAAAGATTACGATTCGTTCGTTGGCGAAAACGCTTTAAATAAAGAAGGGTTAGAGATTTGGAACGAAAGAATGAAAGAAGTTTTAGAAACTTTTAAAACGGTTATAAATTATGATAACTTGTTTTTAAGTGGAGGAAATGCTAAAAAATTAAATTTCAAATTAAGTAAAAACATACAAGTAGTTAGTAACAAAGACGGGATAAAAGGCGGTGCTTCTTTATGGCAAGTAGCCGAAAGTTACTCTGTTAAAACCGCACATCCCACCCAAAAACAATTAGAAAATGGAAATTAAAGATCAAACAATCGAGCAATTAGCAATTAATACGGTACGTATTTTATCGGCCGATGCGGTACAAAAAGCAAACTCGGGCCACCCAGGTATGCCAATGGGAGCAGCACCTATGGCACATGTAATTTACGCCAACCAAATGAAATACAACGCAAAAAGCCCAAAATGGGTTAACCGCGATAGGTTTATTTTATCGGCAGGTCACGGCTGTATGTTGCAGTACAGCATGTTATACCTTACAGGTTACAATGATATTACCTTAGATGATATTAAAGATTTTAGGCAAATGCACAGCAAAACTGCTGGCCATCCCGAGTACGGCCATTTGCAGGGAATTGAAGTTACCACTGGGCCATTAGGCCAAGGTTTTGCCAATGGTGTAGGCTTTGCCATAGCACAAAAACACATGGCTGCTAGGTTTAATAAACCCAGCTTTAATATTTTCGATTATTCTATTTATGCCATTGTTAGCGATGGCGATTTACAAGAAGGCGTTACTGCCGAAGCGGCCTCATTAGCTGGCCATTTAAAGTTAGGCAACTTAATTTACTTGTATGATGATAACCATATTTCTATAGAAGGTGATACCAGTGTATCGTTTACCGAAGATGTAAAAATGCGTTTTGAGGCTTATGGTTGGCATGTAATAATAGTATCGAATGGTAATGATATTAATGCCATTGATGCTGCCATTGAAGAAGCTAAACTTGTTACCGAAAAACCCACGCTTATAAAAATTCGTACACATATTGGTTATGGAAGTCCCAATAAAGTAGATAGTTACGAAGCACACGGCTCTCCATTAGGTGCAGAGGAATTGAAACTGGTAAAAAAAGGTTTTGGGTTTAACCCTGATGAAAGCTTCGTTGTGCCACCAGAAGTTTTAGAATTTTATCAACAACGAGGTAGCAAAGGCGTAGCTGATGAAGCAGCTTGGGACCACCTATACAGTAATTATAAAATAGCATATCCTGCCTTAGCGGCTGAATACGAATTGCAAGCCAACGGAGCTTTACCTCAAGATTGGAAAAATAATTTACCTGTTTTTTCGGGTACTGATAAGGCAATTGCTACACGTAGCGCATCGGGCAAGGTTATAAATGCCATTGCTGCTGCATTGCCACAATTAATTGGAGGTTCGGCAGATTTAGCCCCCTCAACCAATACTTTAATTGATGGCGCAACATCTTTTAGTGCCGAAAATTATGGCGGTCGTAACTTCCATTTTGGTATTCGCGAACACGCAATGGGAGCCATTGTTAACGGTATGGTTTTATCGCACAATATTATTCCTTATTGCGCAACGTTTTTAATTTTCTCCGAATATATGCGCCCACCTATTCGTTTGGCTGCAATTATGAAAATACGTCCTATTTTTATATACACCCACGATAGCATTGGTTTAGGTGAAGATGGTACAACACACCAACCAGTAGAGCAATTAATATCGCTACGCTCTATACCAAATATCACAGTTTTACGCCCCGCCGATGCAAATGAAACTGCTCAAGCTTGGCGAGTTGCTTTAGAGCACACCACTGGTCCAGTTTGTTTGGTATTAACCCGACAAGCTTTACCAATTATAGATCAAGATAAGTACGGAAGAGCGCAAAATGTAGAAAAAGGCGCTTACATAATATCAGATTGTGAAGGCGATGCGCAAGTAATTTTATTAGCCACTGGGTCCGAGGTTTCGTTAATTATGAAAGCTCACGAACAACTAAAAACCGAAGGCATTAGCAGCCGTGTGGTAAGTATGCCTTCGTGGGAATTGTTCGAAAAACAAGACGAAGCGTATAAAAACTCAGTTTTACCTAAGCATATTAAAAAACGAGTTTCGGTAGAAATGGCTTCAACTTTGGGTTGGCATAAATACGTAACTGATGAAGGTTTTGCATTAGGTTTGGATCGTTTTGGAGAATCGGCACCTGCCGAAGTTTTAATGGAAGAATTTGGATTTACTGTAGCAAATATTGTAGCGAAAGCTAAGTTAATTATTGGGTAAGAAATAGCAAGTACAAAGTGGTAAGTTAAGCGTCCCATTTTACTACATGTTTAAAGTTTTTGTAAGAATGAAAATTTTAAAATCATACTGTTAAATAAACTTTAAATGTTAATAGTAATTTGGGAAGCTACTAAATTCAAATACAGTAGTAGAATATTATATTATTAAAAAATTTAAGCTTAACGGTAGAGAATAATAATAAAAATTTGTATTCTAAGGCTTAGTTCTATTTAAGGACAAACGCCATAATAAACAAGGTAAAAGCACTAGCTAAAAGCCAAAAATAAAAAAGATGGAAAATAAAAAGTGCGTTTTGGGTATGATTGGCTTAGGTACAATGGGGAGAAACCTTTTACTAAACATGGCCGACCATGGTTTTAACGTTTGCGGATACGACCGTGATACCAAAATGGTTGAAAAAATTAACTATGAAGGCCAACCAACCGGCACCATTGGATTTATAGATATTGTTGCGTTTGTAGCAAATTTACAAAGTCCCAAAGCAGTTATGTTATTAGTGCCAGCAGGCAAAATTGTAGATAGTGTAATTGCTGAATTGATACCACTTTTAAATAAAGGTGACATAATTATTGACGGCGGAAATTCGTATGTTGCTGATACCGAACGCAGAGTAATAGAACTAAATGCATTGGGCTTACATTTTTTTGGTATGGGTATTTCGGGAGGCGAAGAAGGCGCAAGGCGTGGCCCAAGTATGATGCCAGGTGGCGATAAAGCCGCTTATGAATTTGTAAAACCTATTTTTGAAGCTGTTGCTGTAAAAGTAAATGGCGAACCTTGTGTTACTTATATTGGGCCAGGCGCTTCGGGACATTTCGTAAAAATGGTTCATAACGGTATTGAGTACGCACTTATGCAGCTAATTTCCGAAGCTTACTCAGTTATGAAAAACGGCTTGAGAATGCCAAACGAAGAAATTTATGAAGTTTTTGACGGTTGGAATAACGGTCGCTTAAAATCATACTTAATAGAAATTACCAAAGATATTTTTGCGTTTAAAGAGCAAGGTGCCAATCATTTACTGTTAGATGATATTAAGGATGCTGCAAAATCAAAAGGGACAGGCAAGTGGACAAGCCAAATTGCTATGGATTTAGAAGCCCCAGTTACCGTTATTGATACCGCTGTAACTATGCGCAACTTATCAAAACTTAAGCAATTAAGGATTAAAGCCGAGGCTATTTATGGTTCAAAAAAAACAATAATAACCGATACTGATGAGTTTTTAATTGCACTTGAGCAAACTATGTATTTTGCAACTGTGGTAACTTACGCCCAAGGAATGCACAATTTATACATGGCATCGCAAGCCTACAATTATAATCTAAACTTGGCCGAAATATCTAAAATTTGGCGGGGCGGTTGTATCATTAGAGCTAAATTTTTAGAAGATATTTACCAAGCCTACCACACCAAAAACGATTTGGAGCATTTGATGTTAGACGGTAAAATCAGCGAAAGCGTAAAAGATATTTTACCTGCTACACGAATGGTACTAGCTAACGTATTAACAGCAGGTATCGGCACACCTGCATTAACAGCAGCTTTAAGTTATTTTGAAATGTTAAGTAGCGGCAATATGCCTAGTAATTTAATACAAGCACAACGCGATTACTTTGGCGCTCACACTTACGAAAAAATAGGTTTCGATGGTGTTTTTCACACCCAATGGGAAAATTAGTTATAACCAATAAAAACATAAAATGAAAACAGAAAAATTTATTAAGCCTACCGTTTTTATGATTTTTGGTGGTACTGGTGATTTAGCCGCCCGCAAATTAATACCAGCTTTATATAATTTATATTTGGATAATTTTATGCCTGCCCAGTTTGCTATCATTGGCTTAGGTCGCACCGAATATACCTTAGAAGGTTACCGAAAAGAAATGTTGGAGGGCGTAACCGAATTCTCAAGAAGCGGCAAACCCGATAACAAAATTTGGAAAGCTTTTGCCGAAAACATTACCTTTTTGCAAGCTGATTTGGAACACGAAAAAACTTACCAAAACCTAAGCGAAATTATTGATAAATGCGATAACGAATGGGCAGAGCCAGCTAATGTTGTCCATTACTTGGCTGTTGCCCCAAGGTTTTTTCCTATTATTGCCGAAAACTTAGCTAAAGTAAATCTTACACAAGATATATTGCGTTGCCGCATTGTTATAGAAAAACCTTTTGGTCACGATTTAGAGTCGGCAAAAGCATTAAACATTTTATTGCGTGACATTTTTGATGAATGCCAAATTTACCGAATAGACCATTATTTGGGTAAAGAAACGGTACAAAACATGATGGCTTTTAGATTTGCAAATGCCTTGTTTGAACCCGTTTGGAACCGTAATTATATTGAACATGTACAAATATCGGTAAGTGAAAAAATTGGCGTGGGCGACCGCGGTGGTTATTACGACCATTCGGGTGCATTGCGAGATATGGTACAAAACCATCTTTTACAGTTAGTTTGCTTAGTAGCCATGGAGTCGCCAGTAAACTTTGGTGCCGATGAAGTGCGTAACCGCCGTGTTGATGTGCTAAAAGCCATTAGGCCATTTAGCGCTCAAGAGCTTAATAAAAACATAGTGCGTGGTCAATATAGTAGTGGTTGGGTTGAGGGCGAAGAGGTAAATGGTTACCGCGAAGAAAAAGGCGTAAACCCACAATCAAATACCGAAACATTTGCGGCTTTCAAGTTTTTTGTTGACAATTGGCGCTGGCAAAATGTGCCTTTTTATGTGCGCACAGGGAAACGAATGCACCAGCAATCTTCTATAATTAGTATACAGTTTAAAGATGTACCACATAAAATATTTCCAGATGACGCTTCTGAAATTTGGCAACAAAATCGCTTAATTATTAGTATTCAGCCCGAAATGAGCATTCGCCTTCAAGTGCAGGCCAAACGACCAGGCGTAAAAATGGTGCTTAACCCTGTCGATATGGTATTTGATTACCAAGGCACTTACGAACACGATAGCCCCGAAGCTTACGAAACACTTTTGTTAGATGTTTTACAAGGCGACCAAACTTTATTTATGCGAGCCGACCAAGTAGAAGTAGCTTGGGAATTACTAATGCCAGTAATTGAGTTTTGGGAGAAAAAAACAAGCTTAAACTTTCCTAATTACTCGGCCGATAGCTGGGGGCCCGAGCTTGCAGAAGCATTAATAGCAAAGGATGGCTTTCACTGGTATAGTTTACCCGTTTCTAAAAAAACAAAATCGTAATGGAAATTATAATTAAAGAAAACATTGATGAATTAATTAGGCTTAACGCCGATTTATTTGTGCAAATTGCCAACACAGCAATTGCCCAAAACGGTCGATTTACGGTTGCTCTTTCGGGCGGAAGCTCCCCTAAAAAAATGTTCGAACTGCTTGCCGCCGAGTATAAAACCGCTACCGATTGGGGCAGCGCTTTTTTCTTTTTTGGCGACGAACGTTACGTACCAGCCGACAGCCCTGACAGTAATTATTTGATGGCTAAAACCGCTTTTTTAGATGCTTTAAACATACCCGAAGAAAATATTTTTGCCGTAGATACCGAAGTTGACCCAGCATCGGCAGCATTAGAATATGCCAAATGTATTAGCCTATTTTTTGATGATGAACCAGCTTTTGATTTAATATTATTGGGTTTAGGTAACGATGCACATACAGCATCACTTTTCCCACACACCTCTGTTTTATGGCTTGATGATGAGTTAGTTAAAGACGTTTATGTAGAAACTCAACAAGTTTATCGAATAACATTAACCGCACCACTTATAAACAAAGCAAAAAATATTGCTTTTTTAACTTTTGGTTTGGCTAAGGCCGATGCTGTGAAAGCGGTTATAAATGGTAAAAAAGATATCGATAATTATCCAGCACAATTAATAAATCCCAGCAATGGCAAAGTTTATTGGTTTTTAGATACTGCTGCGGCAAGTTTGTTAGAGTAAAATAGCTTACTTATTGTTTTTATATCCCTCTTTCCACGTTTTACTAAACGATTTATTGGCAATTTTAGGCAACTCTCTGTTATTACCCCATGTATTTTTAAAAAATAATTTGATGAAGAAGTTTTTGGTTTTGCCGCTAAAATAATCCATTAGTTTACGGCTATTTAATGCTTTGGAGGCAAAAAACCATCCTGTTTTTTCCGACGGATTTGTAAAACTGTTACTTACTGCGTCGCGGCGGTTAAGTAATAACATTTTATGAATGTCTATTTTTACTGGGCATACTTCGCTACATTTTCCGCACAAACTTGATGCGTAACTTAAATGCTTAAAATCTTCCATGCCTTTCAAGTGAGGTGTAATTATAGATCCGATTGGGCCACTATAAGTAGTTTCGTAACTATGGCCACCTATATTTTTATAAATAGGACAAGCATTAAGGCAAGCGCCACACCTAATACAATACAAACCTTGGCGTTGGTCTTTTTGTGATAGCAAATCGGTGCGCCCGTTATCTAGTAAAATAACGTACATTTCTTCGGGGCCATCGGTTTCGTCGCTTTGTTTAGGACCGTTTAAAATGGTGTTATATACTGTTAAGTTTTGGCCTGTACCATGTGTAGAAAGCATTGGCCAAAACAAATCCAAATCGGATGTAGTTGGAATAATTTTTTCGATACCAACAATTGCAATATGAATTTTGGGAAATGTGGTAGTTAAGCGGGCATTCCCTTCGTTTTCAGTTATACACACTCCGCCGCTATCGGCAATTAAAAAATTTGCTCCAGTTATGCCAATATCAGCAGTTAAATATTTATCTCTTAATAATTCTCGAGCTTTTAAAGTAAGTTGTTGTGGGGTAGCATCAATAGGCGTATCAAATTTTTCGTGAAAAAGTTGCGCAATATCTTCTTTACTTAAGTGCATGGCTGGCGTTACAATATGGTAAGGTTTTTGCCCCAAAAGCTGCACAATATATTCCCCTAAATCCGATTCTAACGATTCAATATTTTTACTTTCTAAAAATTCGTTTAAATGAATTTCTTCAGTAACCATTGATTTTGATTTAATTACCGTTTTAGCATTTGCTTTTTTAATTATTTCAAGAATCTCTAAGTTTGCCTCCTCGGCAGTATTTGCCCAAATAACTTTTCCGCCACGTTTTTGAAAGTTAGCTTCAAATTCAGGCAAATATTTGTCTAAATTTTCCATTACTTTCCATTTTATAACATGTGCTTTCTTTTTTAAATGCTCGAGGTTAGCCATACGGCTAAGGCCACGCTTAACTGCAACATCGTATTTACCTATATTATTGTTTATAATTTTACGATGTTTTAAATCAAAAGCTTTAACTCCTGTAACATCTATAAAATCATCAGCTAAATTTTTCATTTAATAAAATTAAAAGGAAAGGATTTTTAACAACCTATTTTACCGACACGGGTAGCATGTCGCCCGGCTTCAAAAGTTGTTGTTAAAAATATTTCTGCAATGGCTTTCGCCGATTCAAGCGTAATAAACCTTTCGGGGATACACAAAATATTTGCATTATTATGTAATCGGGCTAAAGATGCCAACTCTAAATCCCAGCAAATGGCAGCCCTAACATTTTGGTGTTTGTTAGCCGTAATTGCTACACCATTGCCACTTCCACATATTAATATTCCAAAATCGAATTCTCTATTTTCAACAGCTATTGCAACAGGATGTGCAAAATCTGGGTAATCAACCGATTCAGGTGAATAAGTACCAAAATCTTTAATTTCTTTACAATCGCTCAAAAAATTTATCAATTCTTCTTTATATGTAAATCCAGCGTGATCTGCACCTATGGCAATTTTTAAATCAGATATAATTACCATAATTATCAGTTTAGTTTGCGTAAAAATCTTTTTCAGCAGCTAGTTTTTGTTTATTAACCACTTTTGATACCCATATACTTATTTCGTACAATAAAAATAGCGGTAAACTTACCGTTAGCATCGTTATAATATCTGGTGTAGGTGTTACTATAGCAGCAATAATTAATATAATCACAACTGCGTAACGCCTTTGAGCTTTCATAAATTGTGGTGTCATTAATCCCAACTTCGAAAGTACAAATATCACAATAGGTAGTTCAAAAACTATACCAGTACCTAAAGTTAATGTTGCCACAGATGATAAATACGAATCAATGGTTATGGTATTTTCTATAATGTTACTTATTTTATAATTGGCTAAAAAATTTACCGATAATGGTGCTATAATATAATAACCAAATAAAATCCCCATTAAAAATAAAAGAGAAGCAAAAAAAACAAAGCCACTTGCCGATTTTCGCTCTTTTTCTAATAATGCGGGTTTAATAAAACGCCAAACCTCCCAAAGTAAATATGGAAAGCCTAAAACTATACCAACTAATAAAGATGAGTTTATTTTTAATGTAAATTGCCCACCTAACTTTGTATTTATAATTTTGCCAGGTATTGAAGTTATACAAAACCCAGGGCCAAGGTTAAAATAATCGCCTATGCGACACATTACTTGGTAGGTTAAAAAATCGGGTCTTTTTGGACCCATAATTATAGTATCAAATAAAAAATCGTAATAATAAAAACAAAGGCATGTTAGTAATAAAATAACAATTGCCGACCGTATAAGGTGTCCTCTTAATACATCTAAATGTCCAAAAAAAGATAGATCATTCCCTTTATTTTTGTTTTTTCTTTTATTTTTTATAGATTCTAATAAATCCATTTTTTATGGTGTCATTTTGAGATTTTTTTATTCAATAGGGGGTGTTAAGTCAAACGTTTCCATAAATTTAGTTGTAAAATTACCCGCTCTAAAATTTGGGTCTTTCATTAATAGTAAATGAAAAGGTATGGTTGTTTTCACACCTTCGATTACGAATTCACTTAACGAACGTTCCATAGTACAAATTGCTTCTTCACGAGTTTGTGCAGTACAAATTAATTTAGCAATCATAGAATCATAGTTTGATGGGATTTGATAACCAGCGTAAACATGGGTATCAACCCTAACGCCGTGTCCACCTGGAGAGTGAAAGTGGGTTATCTTACCTGGACAGGGTCTAAAATTATTAAAAGGGTCTTCGGCATTTATTCTACATTCTATCGCATGCATTTTAGGTATATAATTTTTACCTGATATGGGTATACCCGAAGCTACTTTAATTTGTTCTTTAATTAAATCGAAATTAATTACCTCTTCGGTTACGGGGTGTTCTACCTGTATGCGGGTATTCATTTCCATAAAGTAAAAGTTTCGGTGTTTATCCACCAAAAATTCAACGGTTCCGGCACCTTCGTAATTTACTGCTTGGCCACCAATAATGGCTGCATTACCCATTTTTTCTCGTAACTCGTCGGTCATAAATGGCGATGGAGACTCTTCAACTAGTTTTTGGTGTCGCCGTTGTATCGAGCAATCTCGTTCGGATAAATGACAAACTTTACCAAACTTATCGCCAATTATTTGTATTTCAATATGTCTAGGGTCTTCAATATATTTTTCTAAATATAAGCCATCATTCCCAAAAGCCGCTGCCGATTCTTGCCTTGCGCTGTGCCAAGCATCTTCAAAATCTTCGTCTTTCCATACTTGTCGCATGCCGCGACCACCACCACCAGCGGTAGCCTTTAGTATTACTGGGTAACCTATTTCATTGGCTAATTTTATACCTTGTTTAATATCTGTTAGTAAACCGTCGGAGCCTGGTATAGTAGGAACACCTGCGGCTTTCATAGTGTTTTTTGCCGATGCCTTATCGCCCATACCATTTATTTGGTCGGCACTAGCGCCTATAAATTTAATGCCGTACTCTTCACAAATTGCCGAAAACTTAGCATTTTCTGATAAAAAACCGTAACCTGGATGTATGGCATCAGCATTGGTAACCTCAGCAGCCGAAATAATATTAGGAATACTTAAATAAGAATCTTTGCTGGCTGGTGGCCCAATACAAACGGCTTCATCCGCAAAGCGAACATGTAAACTATCTCTATCGGCGGTTGAATAAACGGCTACTGTTTTTATACCCATTTCTTTACAAGTACGTATAATGCGCAATGCAATTTCTCCACGGTTAGCTATTAGTATTTTTTTAAACATTTTTTGTTTTATCAAATTAATCAAACAACATAGTTGGTTTTAAGTAACTATATTTTACCATCAATAATTGTTAAATAGCTTCTATTAAAAATAGAGGTTGGTCGTATTCTACTGGTGATGCGTTATCAACTAAAATTTTAACAATTCTGCCTGCAACTTCTGATTCTATTTCATTAAAAAGCTTCATTGCTTCAATAACGCATACAACCTGGCCAATTGCAACTTCGTCTCCCACACTTACGAATGCTGGCTTATCGGGATTTGCCGAGCGGTAAAAAGTGCCAATCATTGGCGATTTTACAGCTATATGTTTAGAGTTATCAGTTACTGTATTTACCACAGATGGTACCGTAACCAATACAGGTTCCGGAGATAGTGCTTGTGGTAAAACTTGAGGTGTAACAGATGCGTTTACAAATGTAGGCTCTTGGTTAGTTTTTATAGTGATTTTAAAATCAGTTTCTTCAATCGAAACTTCGTTCACACCTGATTTAGCAACAAATTTTATCAGATCTTGAATTTGTTTTATATCCATTCCCATTTTAATGATTGGTTTTATTTGTGTAAAATTTAAGGATAGTTTAAAGCGAATATAATAATTAATTGAAATTTATAGGATTAATATGCCCATTTTAAATAAATAGAACCCCAAGTAAAGCCTCCGCCAAAAGCGGCCAATATTAAATTGTCTCCTTTTTTAAGTTTGCTTTCTAATTCCCATAAGCATAATGGAATAGTACCATTGGTAGTGTTTCCAAATTTTTCGATATTTATCATAACCTTATCGGCACTTATTCCACAGCGGTTTGCGGTAGCATCAATAATTCGCTTATTGGCTTGGTGAGGTACTAACCAAGCAATATCATCTGCCGTTAATTTATTGTTTTCCATTACTTCGGCAGCTACATTGGCCATATTAGTTACGGCAAATTTAAAAACCGCTTGCCCTTCTTGGTGTAAGTAATGTTCGTGATTATCAATAGTTTGATGCGTTGGCGGATGCAATGATCCGCCTGCTTTTTGGTACAAATGTGCACCACCAGAGCCATCCGATTTTAATATCGAGTCAATAATACCAAACCCTTCGGTGTTGGGTTCTAATAAAGCAGCTCCACAACCATCTCCAAAAATAATACAAGTTGTACGATCATTATAATTAATAATAGACGACATTTTATCGCCACCTACAACTAAAACCTTTTTGTGTCTGCCCGATTCAATAAACTGCGCACCTGTTTGTAAACCGAATAAAAAACCTGAGCAAGCAGCGTTTAAATCATATCCCCAAGCATTTGTAGCGCCAATTTTATTAGCCAATACTACTGCTGTTGCAGGGAAAAACATATCAGGCGTTGTAGTACAAAAAATTATTAAATCAATTTCTTCGGCCGTTATTCCTCGTTTTTCTAACAACCCTTTAACAGCTGGTACTGCTAAATCGGAGGTCGCTAGGCCTTCTCCTTTTTGTATTCTACGTTCTTTTATACCTGTTCGAGACAAAATCCATTCATCGTTGGTATCAACCATGGTTTCCAATTCTTGATTGGTAAGTACATAATCGGGTACATAACCATTTACCGCGGTAATTGCAGCATAAATTTTGCTCATATTTATTAAATTATATATCGCTAAATGCGAGTTTAAACTGGTTTATCAATTTAGTTTCTATCATATTTTTTGATGATAAAAGCATATTTTTCACAGCTTTAGGAGTAGAAATACCGTGTCCAATTATTACTGGAGCATTTACACCTAAAATTGGGCTTCCTCCATATTTTTCGTAATTAAAACGATCGAAAAAATCGTCTTTTAATCCTTTTTTTAAGGTTAAAGCATAAAACGATTCGGCTAATTTTAATACCACATTACCTGTAAAGCCATCGCAAACTATTATATCTGCTTTGTCGTTAAATAAATCACGGCCTTCTAAATTTCCATAAAAGTTTAAACTTGAAGATTGTTGCATCAGCAAAAATGCCGCTTGTGATAATAAATTCCCCTTTTCTTCCTCTTCGCCAATATTCATTAAACCTACTTTAGGATTTCCTATATCATACATTTGGTTGGCGTAAATACTACCCAACATACCAAATTGTAATAACATTTCGGGCTTACAATCGGCATTGGCTCCTACATCTAATAATATACCAAAACCACCTTTTAGTTTAGGTATAATAGCTGCAATAGCAGGACGAATTACACCACTTATTGCCTTAACACTAAACATAGCACCTACCAACATTGCACCCGTGTTTCCAGCCGATGCAAAAGAATCTATTTTTGCTTCTTTAAGTAATTGAAAACCTACGGATATGCTAGAGTTTGGTTTTTGTAAAATTGCTTTGGCAGGATGTTCGCCCATTCCTATAACTTCGGAAGTTTGCACATATTCGAAATGATCGGGATTAAAATTATTAGCCTCTAAAATAGGTAAAGCTATATTTTTATCACCAATTAAAACTATATTTTGATGCGTATCAAGATACTTGTGGGCTTCTATGGCCCCTAAAATAGTTGCTTGAGGGGCATAATCGCCACCCATAATATCTAAGCCTATTTTCATTTAAAAGATTCGCTTTTTAGTAGGCATAAAAATTTGTACATTTTTTATGTTATTGTTTTAGTGTACAAATTATTAATTTAAGATAATTTCATCTTACGCTATACTTGTGTTTTCGATAAGTAATTTACCTTTAAAATACAAATTACCATCAACATTGTACGCTCTATGTGGTAAATGCACAGCTCCTGTTTCTTTGCAAGTCCATAGTGATGGGGCAACAGCTTTGTAATGTGTTCTTCTTTTATCTCTACGCGATTTCGATATTTTTCTCTTTGGATGAGCCATAGTTTGTTAATTATTAGTCGTTTTTTATATTCTTTAAAATCTCCCATGGAGAATTATTTATAGTATCATTTGAAATCTTATCAGCAGATAAATTTTCTATTTTATTTAATATTTCAATATCGCAATTTTCTAGTTGGCCAGGGTTATCACATACGCTAACATAAGGAACTGCTAAATTTATCATCTCATATATAAAAGCCGATACATCAATCTCACTTTCATTTTTGTTTAATACCACCACCTCATCGGTACTGTTAACCAAATCTTCGTGAGAAAATTTCGCTATTAACCTATCTTTTGAATCAATAACCTGGTAATATTTACCTAAGCATTTATCACAATTTAACAATATCTTACCCTTAATAATGAAATCAAGAATTAACATTGTATCTTGTTTTTCGAGGTTTAATATAACCTCGCAGTTACCTTTTTTTGCTAACGAATACTCGAAAGCATCAAAAAAACTATCATTAATTTGATAATCAAATTGATGTTTACCTACTTTTAAACCTGTAAAGGGCAATAAAAACAATTTTAAGGGTTTCATTACCTATAATTAAGCCTGCAAAATTACAAAAAATTATGATGCGTTAAAGTTTTTTTTCTGATTAATAAATTACTTTAAAAATATTTGAATAATTAAATTAAAAAATTTAGTTATTCAAGAAGCAATTTTAAAAATACTTCTTTGATTTTATAAAATAAAAATTACCTCAAAAAGGGATTACAAAATCGGTCATTTAACTTCTTTAAAATTTATAAAACCCCGTTCTAAATTGCATAAAATAAACTAGATAGGGAAATCTAATTAATACCTCCCCCAAAAATAAAAGTCTATAAAAAACTACCCATAATATATTGCGACACTACTTTTTGCAAACCTTGTTTTACTTGCAAATCTAAAATCAACGTATATAAGCAACAGTAGAAATCCGTTTATTGCATAATCAAAAACAACCGCCGACTAGGCTAAATTTTATTTTTTTAAAAAAATGTTTTTATGTTATAAAATGATAGCATAATAAAACTATATTGAAAGCTCAAAATATTGAATTATTTATTATTATGGATCCAATTTGGTTAATTATCGCTTTTACGCTCGGTTTTTTAGTTCGGCTTATTGGTTTGCCTCCATTAATTGGGTATTTAATTGCTGGTTTTGTACTAAAATATTTAGGGGCAGAGTCTGGTGATTTTATTCAAACTGTGTCGGAGTTGGGCGTTACCTTGCTTCTGTTTACCATTGGATTAAAATTAAAAATTAAAAATCTTCTTCGTAAAGAAATATGGGCAGGTTCAATTATCCATATGGGCCTAACCATGTTAGTTTTTGCCATTATCCTCTTTTTTCTAAGCTATTATTCGTTTACTATTTTAAAGGATTTTGATATTAAACTTGCTTTAATAATTACGTTTTCTTTAACTTTTTCAAGCACTATTTTCGCAGTTAAAATATTGGAAAATAAAGGCGAAGTTAATTCCCCACACGGAATTGTGTCTATAGGCATTTTAATTATTCAGGATATTTTTGCCGTTCTGTTCATCGTGTTTGCCGCTGGGGAAATACCCGATATATGGGCATTGGGCTTACCTGTTGCCTTGTTTCTTATCCGACCAATATTGATGCTTATTTTAGATAGAATAGGCCATGGTGAATTATTGGTTTTATTTGGTTTTGTACTGGCATTAATTGTAGGCGCCGAACTTTTCAAGTTTGTAGGTTTAAAAGCTGATTTAGGTGCTTTAGTAGTAGGGATGCTAATCGCAAATCACAAAAAATCGAAAGAATTAGCTGATATCTTATTAAATTTTAAGGATTTTTTTCTGATTGGATTCTTTTTATCAATAGGTTTTATGGGGTTTCCTACTACGGAAATTCTAATTATAGCATTTATATTAGCCTTAGGTATAAATTTTAAGGTTATTTTATATTTTCTAGTGCTTATACGGTTTAAATTAAAAGCAAGAACTTCTGTTTTTACATCCTTAACGCTAGCAAATTTTAGTGAATTTGGTTTAATTGTTGCCTCATTTGCAGTGTCGGTAAATCTAATTTCTGCTGATTGGATAGTGATTTTAGCAATTGCGCTAACCATATCGTTTATTATTTCAGCCCCTTTAAACATAAATGCTCACGCTATCTATTTTAAAATAAAACAGAAGCTAAAGTTTATTGAAACATCAGAACGTTTAGCGTATGATAAAACGTTTGATATTGGAAATGCAGAGGTCTTGATTTTTGGTTTAGGAAAACTAGGTTTGGCTGCATATGAGCAGTTAAACAACTGCTCCGGGCAATTGGTAATTGGTTTAGATTATGATGTGGACGTAGTTGAAAGGTTAAAAAAAGAAGGAAAAAATGTAATTCAGGAAGATGCAACAGACAGTGAGTTTTGGGAAAGAATTGCCAATAGTCACATCCGTAGCAAACAAGTAAAGGCAATAATGTTGTGCATGAATGATCATAAATCGAATTTATATGCTGCAGAAAGATTAAAAGCCATAAACTTTGATGGTTTTATTGCCGCCACCGCTGTTTTTGCTGATGAAATAATTGAACTAAAAGAATTAAACGTTCACTCGGTGTACAACCTATACGCCGAGGCTGGATTTGGTTTTGCTAACCATGCCTGCCAGCAAATAAGCGAACTTACTAAGAGAGGAATTAACCATTGATATTGAATTATTTAAAAAATATTTATGATTGGTTTAAAATAATCTAAAAAAATAACAGATGAACCATTATACATTGATTTAACTAATAAAAGCTGTTGCATTTATTAGTTAAATGCTCCTTTTATAAAATTACTCCTTTCATTTTATAAAATCAAAATTACCCCCATTCGGCATAAAATTGTGCCAAATAATCTAACATAAATTGATGTCTTTTTTGGGCTAGTTTTTTGCCCTCATTTGTATTCATGCTATCTTTTAGCAGCAGCAGTTTTTCGTAAAAATGATTGATAGTATGCGATTGGGTGTTTTTATACTCCTGTTTAGTTTGTTTGTTTTTTGGTGGGATGGCTGGGTTATATAATTCTCGGTTTTTGTAACCCCCATACGTAAATGCTCGGGCTATGCCGATAGCACCCATTGCATCAAGCCTATCAGCATCTTGTACTATTTCCATTTCGGGAGAGTTAAAAACGATAGCCTCAAAACTGTTTTTAAACGACATATATTGGATAATTTGTTGCACATGTGCAACCACCTCTTCTGCAATGTTTTGGCTTCGTAAAAAATTACCTGCTTTTTGGGGGCCAATTTCTTCGTCGCCGTTATTAAATTTGCTATCGGCAATATCGTGTAATAAGGCTGCGAGTTTAACTACCAGCAAATTTACATTTTCGTGTTCGGCTATTTGTAGCGCCGTTTTATAAACCCGTTCTACATGAAACCAATCATGCCCTGCTTCAGCATTAGCCAGTTCTTGTTTAACATAAGCTATGGTGGCGGCTATTTCCAATTAACTATTTATAAGGGTTAAAAATATTTAGGCGTGTGCTTGCAAAATTCTTTGTTCTATTGCCGAGGTTGAGTAACCTTCTATCAGCTTTATTGTAGCCACTTGTCCACCTGATTTTAATACCTCATTTGCGCCAACAATAGTATTAATGTTGTAATCTGCACCTTTTACTAATATCTGGGGTTTAATAGTTTCAATCAGTTTTATGGGCGTATCATCATCAAAAAGTACCACAGCATCTACAAATGATAGTGCCGCTAACAGTGTGCTTCGCGATAGTTCGTTATTAATAGGGCGAGTTTTTCCTTTTAGTTTTTGTGTTGACTTGTCGGTGTTTAAACCTATAATTAGTTTTGTACCCATATCGGCAGCTTTGCTTAAATAATCTATATGCCCTAAGTGCAAAATATCGAAACAGCCATTGGTAAAAACAATTTTATGTTGGCCAAACCGCCAAATATTAAGTTGATGATAAATGGTAGAAAGTGTAAATATTTTGTTTTTAATTAAATCAAGTTTGTTCATCTGGTTTTTTGTTTCTCAAAATCAAAAATAAACTTAAAAACCCGATTACAATAATAATTAGTGCTTGCGATGAATGTAAAAGCGTAGCTAACGTAATACCCGTAGCGATATTTATTTGATAAAATTTTAACGCTTGTGTTACCATAAAATGGAAAGCGCCAATGCCGCCTTGTACGGGTGCTATCATACCCAAACTGCCAAACACAATTACTGTAAATGCCGCGGCTGCGCCTAATAATGAAGTATCGGGCAATACCCAAAAAGCAATATATACCGAAGCAATATATAATACCCAAATTAAAAAAGTATAAAACACAAAAAGCCATCTGTTTTTTAAAACAAAAATGGAACCTAAGCCAATATAAAGGCTATTTAAAAAAGTAATTATTTTTTGTATGAGCGTTATATTTTGATACTTTTTTAGCAGTAAATAACCTATTAATACCACAATTAAAATAACTAAAAAACTAATTACAATGCTAGTTACGTTAAATTTGGTAACAGCCAATAATTGGGTTAAGTAAGAAAATATAAGCTCAAATTGTATTAAAACGGTAAGTATAATTACCAACAATAAACTTAACAAATCTATTACACGTTCGGTAATTACGGTACCTAATAAAGGGGTAAACCCAATATCGACTTTTTTATTTAATACCCCACAGCGGGTAACTTCGCCTAGCCTTGGGAAAGCTAAATTTGCCAAATATCCCACCATAACGGCATAAAAAGTGTGTTTTAACGCAATAGGTTTTCCCAATGCCTGTATCAACATTTGCCAACGCAAAGCCCTAACCCAGTGTGCCAACAATACTATTAATGCCGATAAACTAAGCCAATAATAGTTTGCATTTTTTATATTCGAAAATATTTCATCATAATTTTGCCCATTAAAAACCAAGTACAACACTAACAATCCCAACAAAAAAAGAATGGTGTATTTTAAAATGTCTTTAGCAGATAATTTCAATGATTGCCGATTTAAACAATTAATTTATTATCCGAGTCGGGAAAAACAGATATAGGTTGATATAATTTAGCTTCATTAAAAGGTAAATAGGCGTAACTCATAATAATTACAATATCGCCTAGTTGGGCCAAGCGAGCGCAAGCTCCGTTTAGGCAAACTATACCGCTGCCTCGTTCGCCAGCTATAATATACGTTTCGAAACGCTCGCCATTGTTATTATTAACCACTTGCACTTTTTCATTAGCTATCATATTAGCTGCATCCATTAAATCGGCATCAATGGTAATGCTACCAACGTAATTTAGCTCGGCTTGGGTAATTCGTACACGGTGAATTTTAGATTTAAGAATTTCTATTACCATGCCGCAAATTTAGAAAATATTAATTTCATTAAAGCTAATCTAATAGCATATTATCAATTAAGCGGATGTTACCTACCACCGCCGCTATCAATGCGATAGCATTTTTACCGATTTCTACCTTTATAGGTTGAAGTGTATTTTTATCCGTAACTTCTATATAATCAAGTTGTACATCATCCACACCAATAAACCTTGCTTTAGCACTTTGCATTAGCTCATTCATTGGCATAGTTGCATAGTTGGTTTTTATAAAATTTAAAGTTTGTGAAAGTAGTGTAGCTTTTTTTCGTTGGTTTTCACTAAGATGAATATTTCGAGAACTTAAAGCCAAACCATCCGACTCGCGAATTATAGAGCAACAAACCAATGTGATGGGTAGTTTAAGGTGAGTAACCAAATTTTTAATTACCAAAAACTGCTGAAAATCTTTTTGTCCAAAGTATGCCCTATCGGCTGGTATTACATTAAAAAGTTTGTATACAATTTGTGTTACGCCTTTAAAATGCCCTGGTCGGTGTACACCCTCCAAGCAGTCGGCTACTTTACCTACAGTATAATCCCAAGTTTCGACTGGGCTATACATTTCATTTTCGGATGGGAGAAATAAGATATCGCATTGCACATTTTCTAATAACAATATATCCGATTGTGTAGGTCGAGGATATTTTTGTAAATCGCTTGGCTTGTTAAATTGTGTTGGATTTACAAAAATAGATACAATAGTAAAATCGTTTTCGAGTTTCGATTTTTGAATTAAAGATAGGTGGCCAGCATGTAAAGCACCCATAGTTGGTACTAGGCCTATTGTTTTATGCTCGGCAATTAAATTTAATACCTTAAGGTGTAAGTTATCTTTTGTTGTAAAAATCTCCAATATTAAAACATATTTTGGCAAATGTGTACATTTTTTTTTATATCCAAAACCATTTTATTATTTAATAGGTTTGTAACTAGTTTTTTACTACATTTGCAGCCTATAAAATTACTTCTTAACAAAAACTTAAACTACGAGTAGGAGATGGGAAAAACAAAGCTTTTGTTTATAACACACGAGATGTCGCCGTTTTTAGAGCTGACAAAAATTTCGGAAATTACTAGAAAATTACCACAAGCGATGCAAGAAAAAGGATACGAAATTCGTATTTTGATGCCTCGTTTTGGTTGTATCAACGAACGTCGTAACAGGCTTCACGAAGTTATTCGTTTGTCGGGGATGAATATCGTAATTAATGAAGACGATAACCCGTTAATTATTAAAGTTGCTTCGATACCTGCCGCTCGCATGCAAGTTTACTTTTTAGATAATGAAGATTATTTTCATCGTAAATATGCTTTTAACGATGTTAAAAACAAGTTTTACAGCGATAATGATGAAAGAGCAATCTTTTTTTGCAAGGGCGCTTTAGAAACTGTTAAAAAATTAGGTTGGGCACCAGATGTGGTGCATTGTCATGGCTGGATGAGCGCTTTAATACCTGCTTATTTAAAAACTAATTACAAAGATGACCCTACTTTTAAAGAAGCTAAAATAGTTTACTCGGTTTACGAACATTCATTTACTGAAGCTTTGGGTGAAAATTTTGCCGAAAAAGCAACTATGAAAGGGATGAATGCTACCGATACGCAATTATATACTGAAGCTACTAATTTAGCGTTAGATATAGCAGCAATTACACACTCGGATGCGGTAGTAATAGGCGACGAAAGGGTTAGTGAAACCGTGTTAAATTTTGTTATAAATCAAGATAAACCTACGTTAACTTTTGATGCCACGCTAGATTTGGAAAATTATAACAACTTTTACCAAGAAATTACAACCAACGAATTGGTATCACTAGTTTAATATTAAAATATGACATACAAAAAAGTAAGCTTATTAACTTTGTTGATAAGCTTTTTTATTTTTAATAGTTGTCAAAAAGCTACAACCATTGGCTTAGATTTAGACGCCGATGTGGCTTTAAATTCAATGATAGTTTTTGATAGCACTTTGGTAACCCAGCTGTTAAAAGAAGATAGTATTTCTACCAATTACCAAACAGTAAACCCACTGGGATATTTTAAAGACCCCGTTTTTGGTACAACCGAAGCGGCTATTGCTACCGCCCTAACTTTACCTGGCAATACAGGATTAAAATTTGATGCCTCGGCAGTTTTAGACTCTGCAATATTGGTTATTCCCTTTGCCAGATTTTATGGCGACAGCCTTAACACTACCTACAAAGTTGATGTTAGGCAATTAAACCAAAATTTTTACGATGACGGACCGATACCTTTGTATTTTAATACCAAAAAATGGGCACATAGCTCCACTATTATTGGCTCAACCGTTTTTAAACCCAATATTAAGGATAGCATTACCCTTGCTAATATAAGAGTTGGGAAACCCGATACCCTAAAACGTGTGCCTGGTCAGTTGCGTATTAGGCTTAATGCATCCACCATTACTAATTTATTTTTAAGGGCCGACTCTGCAACTTTATCCACCAATAATCGATTCAATGCTTATTTTAATGGTTTGTATATAAGTATGGATAAAACGGCTACTGTAAATAATGGAGGATTATTTTTACTAAATACTTTAACTAACAATGCAGCAACTGTAGATTTATTTTACAAAGAAACCAAAAGTGCTATAATAGATACCCTACAAAAATCTTTTAACTTATCAGGTAGCTTGGGGTTGGTAGCATCCGAAATAAGTTGGGATTATACTGGTAAACCAGTAGCAAACGAAATAGGAAAACCCAATGTAGAAAAATTATATCTTAAAGGATTTTCAGGAACCAAGGTTAAAGTGTCATTTCCAAATATCAAAAAGATAAACTTACTAGGCACAAAAATATTAGTAAACCGAGCCCAGCTAATTATAAAAGTAATAGAGGGTACACAAACACCTTATGCGCCATTGCCATCATTAAAAGTTTACCTTCTAGACATTGCCAATAGACCACAATTACTGCCAGATGAAAACCCCAGCGACCCACGAAATATAGGTGCCGGATTTGTGGGAGGCTTGTTTAATAAAAACAACAACGAATATGTTTTTAACATTACTGGCTATGTACAAGATTTACTAAAAGATAAGCCAGATTATGGCACTTATATAACTACTATTGACTACACAGCTAACCAACGTACAAATGCTTCAACTTTTAAAAGAAGCATAGTAGGTGGCGGAATAGGCAATTACAAAATGAAATTAAAAGTGTATTATACCGATCAAAAATAAGGGCTAGAGATTATTTTTTCCATGGAACATTTAAAGTAATGATTAATTTGTAGCCTGTCATTCCTTTGATTTTGATATTTGCGGGCTTTGCCAAAAAGTTACATTTAAAACATTTAATTAAATACGGCGATAAATCCGAAATACCGATAACTGCAATAAGTTTTTTAAGTACTGAACTTGCTTTTACAAAATATGCTTATCGTTTAATATAAATAGACTAATTAGTTATTTATTAGCTTTAATGTGAAACTGCTTTTAGTCCGATGATAGAACCAATTAAAGTAACTAGAAAAAGCAAGCGCAAAAAACTTACTGGTTCTTTAAATACTAGCACTCCTACCAAAACAGTTCCAACGGCTCCAATCCCTGTCCACACGGCATAGGTAGTTCCAATAGGTAAAGTTTGCGTTGCTTTAATTAAAAGCCCCATACTAATAGATAGCGCAATAAAAAAACTAATGTACCAAACGTACATTTCATTTCCAGATGCGTCTTTCGCCTTTCCCAAACAGTAAGCAAATGCTACTTCAAATAATCCTGCTATAATTAAAATAACCCAATTTGTTGAGTTTTTTGTTTTTATTTGCCTCTGTAATAATTATTGAGTTTAAAACACATAAATTAATTTTTTTCGTCTCATTACTAAGTAAATATTAAACCAATAAATCAACAAAAGTCTATCAAAAAAATATAATAAATTAAATTAATTTTAATTATTTTGCCTGTCTAGCCTTTAGGTTCAAACCACGTCATCGCCTCCTCTTTTGTTGGCATGGCTATATCAAGTTTTAATTTTTTACGCATCCCGCCAAGGTCGTTAAATATTTTATTAGGATTTCCAGCTAATAATTCATCTGGCGAATTAAACCCCATTTTTATAATTACTGGTACCCATTCGGCTGGTATTCCTAAAGCTATAAAATCTTCGTCGCTTACCATTTTAGCCTTTTTTTCGGGACGCATTTGTGGAAAGAATAATACTTCTTGTATGCTTTGTTGGTTGGTTAGCATCATCACTAACCTGTCTATGCCTATACCCAACCCAGCAGTTGGTGGCATACCGTATTCGAGGGCTCGTATAAAATCATCGTCCATGGCCATGGCTTCATCATCGCCACGGTCGGCCAAAGTAAGTTGCTGTTCGAAGCGTTGTTTTTGGTCTATAGCATCGTTTAACTCGCTGTATGCATTTGCAATTTCTTTGCCATTTACAAAAAGCTCGAAGCGTTCGACAAGGCCTTCTTGAGTACGGTGTTTTTTGGCAAGCGGTGTCATTTCTATTGGGTAATCGGTAATATAAGTGGGTTGTATCAACTCGTGTTCAACCTTGTCGCCAAAAATGGCATCTACCAATTTGCCTTTTCCCATGCTTGCATTTACTTCGATATTTAAGTTTTGGCAAGTTTCTAAAAGTTGGCCTTCCGTCATCGCCGAAACATCTATTCCTGTATATTTTAAAATAGAGTCGTACATGGTTAAACGCAAATATGGGCCAGCAAAATCAATTTCATTTTCCCCTACGGTAACTATTGATTTTCCATGTATGGCTAAAGTTATTTTTTCTAAACAATCTTCAACCATAGCCATCATCCAAATATAATCTTTGTAGGCTATATAAATTTCCATGGATGTAAATTCTGGATTATGGGTTTTATCCATGCCTTCGTTTCTAAACATTTTACCAAATTCGTACACCCCATCAAACCCTGCAACAATTAATCTTTTAAGGTACAATTCATTGGCTATGCGTAAAAATAAAGGCATATCTAACGTATTATGAAAGGTATTAAATGGCCTAGCTGCCGCACCTCCGTGTATGCTTTGTAAAATGGGGGTTTCTACTTCCATCCAACCTTGGGCATCAAAATAGTTACGCATTGTAATGATAACCTTTGATCGTGTTTTAAAAATTTCTTTAAAATGGGGATTAACTGTTAAATCAACATAGCGCATACGGTAGCGCATTTCGGGGTCGGTAAAGCCATCGTAAGTATTCCCTTCTTCGTCGCGTTTTACAATGGGTAATGGCTTTAATGATTTTGATAATAAGGTCAAATGGGTAACGTGTACAGATATTTCACCAGTTTGTGTGGTAAAAACGTACCCTTTTATTCCCACAAAATCACCAATATCTAACAATTTTTTAAATACGGTATTATAAAGGGTTTTATCGTCGCTAGGGCAAAGGTCGTCTCGTTTTAAATATATTTGCATGCGACCAGTGGCATCTTGTATTTCGGCAAAAGATGCGTTACCCATAATTCTTCGGGACATAATACGGCCAGCCATACTTATGTTTTTATACGCTGTTTTTTCGTTTTGATAATTTGCAGTAATATCGGCAGCGTAGGTATCAACTTCATAAGTCTCAGCTGGATAGGGGTTTATACCTAATTTTATTAATTCTTGTAATGATTGACGGCGTTGTACTTCTTGTTCCGATAAATTTTGGCTCATTTATATATATATTTTGAGCAAAAATAGGGTTTTATCTTTAAATCAGGAATAAGAGTGATTATGTTAATAATATGTTTACCTCACATTAAAAGTAATGCGATGGTAAGGGCTAAATCCATGTTTTAAAACCATTTTACGGTGGTGTAAAGTAGGATATCCTTTGTTTTTTTGCCAATCGTAAATGGGATGTTGTTGGTGTAATTGCTGCATATACTCATCTCGATAGGTTTTAGCTAAAATTGAAGCTGCAGCAATCGAAAAATATTTGCCATCGCCTTTTACAATACATTGGTGAGGTATTTTTTGGTAAGATGTAAACCTATTGCCATCAACAATAATAAACTGTGCCTTTACAACTAAGTTATCTAGTGCATTGTGCATGGCTAAAAACGAAGCATTTAAAATATTTATTTCATCAATTTTTAGGTGAGGTACTTGCGCAACTGCAAAAGCGACTGCTTGTTTTTCTATTTCATTGCGTAACAAAAAGCGGGCTTTTTCATTTATTAATTTCGAATCGTTAAGCTTTTTATGATTAAAGTTTCGAGGTAAAATAACAGCAGCGGCAAATACTGGTCCCGCAAGACAGCCTCGGCCGGCTTCATCGCAGCCAGCTTCAATATATTTATCCTGATAAAAAGGTAAAAGCATTGGATGTAATTATTGCGTTTAAACTAAATTTTAATGTTCCATTTTAATATTTTATCTGTGGCTTTTTAAGGTAAAATATCAAATACAAAAATGCCAAAACGTTTACGCCTGCAGCCCCATAAAAAATATATTTTACTTTATCCATTATATCCTGGTAATACCAGCCAGCCAATAATGCGCCTAAACCAATTCCCGCTTCGAGGCCAATGTACATGGTAGCAACCGACTTTCCTCTTTTATCGGCATCGCTTAAATCTATCGTCCAAGCCGAAATGGCCGGCGAAAACATACCAGTAGCCATACCATAAATTACCGCACCTATTAATAGCGTAAATGCCGATTGCGCCATGGCAATTATAATAAATGAAAGGGATAGTAAAAATAATGATAGTTTTAATACGGGTGTTCGTCCGTATTTATCCGAAACCCTCCCAGCTAAAAATCTTATTAATAAAGAAGCAATAGTAAAAACCATAAAAAATATTCCTTTATTTTTAAGGCCCAAATAGCCGCTAAAATCGGGTATAATAGTTACTAATGCGCCATAGCTCATATATGTTAAAAGCGAAAGTATTAAAACGGGGATAACTTGTTTATTGATAATTTCTGATTTAGATATTTTTAAATCTTGAAACTTGAAAACCTGTTTATTGGGCAGGGTTTCTTTCATTTTAAATAAAATTAAAATTGATAATAAGGCAAATAAAGAAGAGCAATAAAACAATACATTAATGCTATAAAAAAGCGTAATGGTACTACCAATAGCTGGTCCAATAGCCATGCCCATACTAAAACATAAGCCATGAATGCCCATAGCCTCGCCCCATTTTTCTTGAGGAACTAAATCGGCTACATAAGCCGAGGTGGCCGTAGGTTTAAAACCAGTTGAAAAACCATGTACTAAACGCAAAAATAAAAATCCAGATACAGATGTTAAAATTGGATATAAAAACCCACACACAAAACAAACTATTGAACCTACAGCCATGATGGGCACACGCCCAATTTTATCGGTTAGTTTACCACTAAATGGGCGAGAAATACCAGCAGTTAAAGTAAATAATGCAATAATTAATCCTTTATATTCGGCACCACCTAAGCTACTTAAATACGAAGGTAGCTCTGGAAGCAACATGTTAAAACTTGCAGAAAATAAAAATGAACTAAGACACACTAGTACAAACTGAAAATTATATATGGAATTTTTAATAGGCATAAATTTTGCACAAAATTAACAGAATAAATAAACCCACCTTAATTTTTTAAAAAATTACACTTGGAAAATTGTTAAAACAATTATAGTGATTAGTTTATTTAATAAATAATAGCACAAAAATTTTAAGATTGGCAGTTTATAAAATTGGTAAATAATGTTTAGGCCAAATGTATAAACTGCCATTGAAATGTATTTTTACAAAATTTAACTAAAATATTTACCCATCAAATATCAATTTTGTTTAGTTTAGAAAATTATAATTCCGTTAATACGTTACTAATGCTTACAACTCCATCAGAGTTTGAAAAATTAAAAGATATGTTGAGAAAATTTTTTATTGGACTGTGTATAGGCGTTTCGGCAGCCTGCAGTGCTACGCCACTTTTACCTATTGATGTTCCTGGCTCAAATAATTTGAAGCCTGATGCGCAACAATCGCTAATAACTAGAGATATAGCAAACATAATTACAACCTATAATTACAAAAAAGTTGCTTTAAACGATTCGCTATCGAATGTAATTTTTGATAATTATTTACAAGGCCTAGATCCTAATAAAAGTTATTTTTTGGCCTCCGATATTGCCTCGTTTGAACAATATAGAAATACTTTAGATGATGATATAAAAGAAGGCGAACTATCCATTCCGTTTTTTATTTTTAACACCTACCAAAAAAGATACAACGAAAAACTTAAATTTTCGATAGCCGAACTTAACAAAACATTTGAATTTAGTAAAGCCGATAGCTATATCTATAACCGAGAAAAATTACCTTGGTTTACCAATGAAGAAGAAAGTAATACATCGTGGAATAAAAAGGTAAAATATGATTATCTAAATTTAAAAATTGCCGGAAAGGCAGATACTGCAATTAAAAATTCGCTAAAAAAACGCTACGAAAACCTGCTTTCGCAATCTAATAAAATTAACAACCAAGATGCTTATCAAGTATTTATGGCTGCTTTTACCGAATCGGTAGATCCTCATACCAGTTATTTTAACATGGCAAATGCTGCTAATTTTAATATCGATATGGCTAGGTCGCTTGAAGGTATTGGTGCTACACTATCATCAGAAAACGAATTCGTAACCATTAAAAGTATTGTTACAGGCGGGCCTGCCGATAAAATAAAATTATTGAAAATAGACGATAAAATAATAGGCGTTGGGCAAGGAGATGCGGGCGAATTTACTGATGTTATTGGCTGGCGATTAGATAATGCTATTGGTTTAATTAGAGGTAAAAAGGGTACGGTTGTACGTCTAAAAATATTGTCTAAAAATCAAGATTTATCGGCCAAGCCTACAATAATTGCTATTACCCGCGAAAAAATTGTTTTGCAAGATCAATCGGCTAAAAAAGAAATTAAAACAGTTAATAAAAATGGCAAACCTTATACTTATGGCATTATAGAAATACCCGCTTTTTATGCAGATTTTAAAGCCATGCAAGCTGGCGATCGTAACTATAAATCAACCACTAGAGATGTAAAACTAATTGTTGATTCGTTAAAAAACAGTAACGTTGATGCTATTATTATTGATTTACGTGGCAATGGAGGTGGTTCATTATTAGAAGCTATTGAGCTTACGGGCTTGTTCATAAATAAAGGCCCAGTAGTTCAAGTGCGAGATGCCCGAAATAAAATTGAGGTAGATGAAGATGAGGATGCCACCATATCTTATGCTGGTCCTTTGGCTGTTTTAATAGATAGATTTAGTGCTTCGGCTTCCGAAATTTTTGCTGGGGCGATACAAGATTATGGCCGCGGAATTATTTTAGGAAATACCACTTACGGTAAAGGTTCGGTACAATCGGCCATTGATATGAGCCGTGTAAACCCCGCGTTGGGCGATAAGGCTGGGCAAATAAATCTTACTACTGGTAAATTTTACCGCATTACAGGAAGCAGTACCCAACATAAAGGCGTAACTCCCGATATTTCGTTTCCTACCGTTTTTCCTGCGGATAAATATGGGGAAAGTTCCGAAAAGTCGGCCATGCCTTGGGATGAAATAAAAAGCAGCAATTATAAGCCTTGGGGCGATATAAAACCTAATATCTCCTTTTTAACCAAGCAACATCAGCTACGAATGAAAGCAAGTAAAGAATATGCGCATTTGTTAGAAGATATTGCCGAATTTAAAACAAGAGATAACGAAAAATCGGTTCCATTAAGTGAAGCTACCTTAAAAAAACAACGCGATGCTGAGGAGTTAAAATCTTTAACGCGTGATAATGCCCGACGGTTATTGAGGGGATTAAGTACCTTGAAAAAAGGGGAAACAAAGCCTATTGGCGAAAAAAATTACGATTTTATAAAAGAAGAAAGTTTACAAATAGTAAGTGATTTTATTGAAGAAGGGAAATTGGCAAAGTTAAATAAATAGATATTATAGATACTTTTGAAGATGAAATAGTGTGCGGCTTTTCCCGATTAATAGCACTAGCCTGCGTAAAATAAACGTGGGTAAAGCGGCATTTTTGCTGAGTTGGAAACTAAAGGGGTAAAAAATACAGGGTAAAACTCGGCTAGCGAAACGTAATTGTACTAGCATTGTTTTTCAAAAAAAATTAAACTGTCATAATATCTTTTTCTTTTGTTGCTATCAGGGTATCAACTTGGGCTATAAAATTGTCGGTTAGTTTTTGAATTTCTATTTCGCCAATTTTAATTTCGTCTTCGGATGCGCCATCATTTTTTAGTTTATTAATGCTTGTGTTTGCTTCTTTACGGAGATTTCTGATAGTTATTTTACCGCGTTCAGCTTCTTCTCGAGCTTTTTTTACAAGTTCTTTTCGGCGTTCTTCGGTTAATGGCGGTACGTTTAAACGAATAAGAATGCCATCGTTTTGAGGGTTAAGGCCAATATTAGCTTCCATTATTGCTTTTTCGATAGGTGTAATCATGGCTTTTTCCCAAGGTTGTACAGCTATTGTGCGGGCATCGGGTGTATTTACGTTGGCAACTTGTGTAAGCGGAGTAGCGGCTCCATAATAATCAACCATTATGCCGTCTAACATTGCTTGGCTGGCTTTACCAGCCCGTATTTTTAAAAATTCGTTGTTTAAATGCGCTATCGCCTTGTGCATGGTGGCGGTAATATCGTCTATTTCTAATTTTATAAATTCGTTCATTATGTATGAAATTTTATGGGTATTTATTTTACCAATGTACCTACGTTTTCGCCTTTTATTAGCTTCATTAAATTGCCCGCTGAGTTCATATCGAACACAATGATGGGTAATTTATTTTCGTCACAAAGAGTGAAAGCGGTCATATCCATTACATTAAGATTTTGGGAATACACTTCCGAAAATGTAAGATAATCATATTTGGTGGCTGTTGAGTCTTTCTCAGGATCGGCGGTGTAAATGCCATCAACCCTTGTTCCTTTTAAAACAACATCGGCTTTAATTTCGATAGCCCGTAATGCCGCTGCCGAATCGGTCGTAAAATATGGGTTGCCAGTGCCAGCTCCAAAAATTACAATACGGCGTTTTTCGAGGTGGCGCATAGCCCGTCGCCTAACGTAAGGCTCGCATATTTGCTCCATTTTTATGGCAGATTGTAAGCGGGTAGGTACGCCCACGGTTTCTAGTGCATTTTGTAATGCCATTGAATTTATTACCGTCGCTAACATTCCCATATAATCGGCTTGTGCCCTGTCCATTCCGCTTTTTTCGGCTGCAAGACCTCTAAAAATATTGCCACCGCCAATTACAATTGCTACTTGAACGCCTTCATCGTGTACAGCTTTAATTTCTTTGGCATATTGTAACACACGGGCATTATCAATACCGTATTGTTGGTCGCCCATTAACGATTCGCCACTTAATTTTAAAAGTATTCGGTTATATTTCATTGCTTTTGCGTTAAATGTGTCGAAGGTTGTACTAGTAAATATTGCTTTTGTCTAAATTATTCAAAAATAGAAAAACAATTTAGATTGTGCGCTAGGTTTTTTTAGAAAACCCATTAACCTCTTAATTCTAGATACTCATTTTCCTTTAGGGTCATCATTTTTTTTGCTTTTGCAGATTTATCCTTATACCCTAAAAGATGTAAGATGCCGTGTATCATTACACGTTGAAGTTCGTTGGTAAACGAGGTATTAAAAGCTTTGGCGTTTTCTCTAATTCTATCCAAGCTTATGAAAATCTCGCCTGTAATTATAGTTGGGGATTCCGAATTATCAAAAGTAATAATATCGGTATACGTATCGTGTTGTAAATATTGGCGATTTAAGGTTAATAAATATTCATCAGAACATAAAATAAAATTTACGGTTTGGAGGCGATGATTTTCGTTTACTATGGTTTTGCTTATCCATTGCCGAAGCTTGTTTTTTTGTTTTAACGTATAGCTAACATCTTGTAAGTAAAAAAAAATGGGTAATTTTTTCATTGTTTTTTATTTTGAAGCTACTTTTTTGATAATAAAAACTGCAATTCTACTGCGTTACCTATTGCGTTAAACTTACAATATTGCGCCAAATATTGCATTATAAAAACCCCACGGCCAGTAAGTTTTTGAATGTTTTGTTTAAGTGTTGGTTGCGGTAATTTGCTATAATCAAAACCCTTTCCTTCGTCGCTAACCACAAATGATAGGGTGTTTCCGCCAATTTCGTTTACCCAAATAGTAACCTTTTTTTCAGCATTTAATTTATTGCCGTGGTATATTGCGTTGCAAACGGCTTCGTTTAAAACTGTACTTATATTGGCAAATAAATGTTGGTTTATTATATATTTTTTATTCAAATTATTTAACATTTCATCTACTAAAATAATACTTTCGGGTTTAGATGCAAGTTGAAGATGATAAACCTCTTTTTTACTTTCTACTAGCATCCTATTAAGGTTTTAAATTTTTATAATAGGTCGCTACTTTACTTTTATAAAAGTAATTTAGGGTAGGCGATATGGTTTTATAAAATTCTACATCACTGGTTTTTTGTTGTTGAAACTGCCTAAATTGTAGGTTAAAATTTGGTGCATATTCTTTTGCTGTGGTGCTTTGTTTTTGTGTGTCTTCTTCTTTTTCACGTTCGGCCTTGGCTGCTTCTAATAGTTTAGATTGTATTTGCTGCTGTCTTTGCATTACCTCTTGCGATATTCGCTTATACACCAAGTCGGTTTCGGTTTGTTTCATATTGTCGATGGTTTTTTGTAGGCCGTCGGCTTTGTTACCGCTTTTATTTAATTGCTCCATGGCTTCACGTATCATTTGCTGTTGCTGTGCCATTTGCGAAAAAGCTTTGCTCGATTGCCCGCCTTGCCCCTCGCCTTCGCCTGGCTTTTGCCCAGGTTTTAATCCACCTTGTTGATCCATTTGTTGCTTGGCTTTTTGCATATTTTTATTTAGCTCATTTTGCATTTGAGATAGTTGCTGCATCCCTGGTTTAGGTTTTCCCTTACCCGGTTTTCCCATTTGCATGGCTTTTTGTAACTGTTCTAACGCATCGCTTAGCATTAGTGCTAAATTATTTACTGCGGTAAGTGTATTTTGCTGGCTTTGCATAGTTTCTGCTTGCCTACGTTCGGTTATGTTTTCTAACGTTTTGTTTATTTGATAGTTTATATTTTGCGTTTCTTTATTTACTGTTGCCGATATTTGTGGTACTCGTTTGCTTAAATTATACAAACTATCTTGCAGGGTTTTTAAATTGCCGCCAATGTTTTTTTGTGTTTTACCTAGTTGCACAAATTGGGCATCGTTTATATCTGTTTTTCGGGTTGTTTCTAGCAATTTTTCTTGGTCGAATGATGCTTTAAGCAAGTTTTTTAATAGTATGCGTAACTCTTGAGCATTTACTTCACTTTCTTTGCTTTCAATATCATTTTGCATTTCGCCTAATTTCTGTGCTAATTGCTCCATTTTTTTTGCGGCATTTTGTTGTGGTTTATTTGCGGCTTTATTTTGTTTTTGTTTTAAATTTTCCTCGGCAGCCGCCAACTCTTTATCAATTTCATTTTGTTCTTTTTCGGGATTTTTAAAATCATTATTTGGTGTTTCTTTACTTTTTTGTTCCAAATCTTTTAAATCTTTTTTTAGCTCATCAAATTCCTTGTTTATATCTTGCTGGTTTTTTAGCTGTTGATTTTGTGTGTCTTTTTTACTCAACTCATCTTGTTTTTTAGCAATTTCTTTAAGTTTTTGTAGGGTATTATCAAGTTTTTGGTCAAATGCTAACTGTTTGTACAATTCCAGCATACGGTCAAATTCTTTTTCCAACGCTTTATTATCAGCTTTCATTTGTTGTAAACCATCTTTTAATTGGTTTTTATTGTTTTGGTCGATAAGTTTTTGCAGGTTTTCTAATAATTTTTTTGTTTTATCGTCTAACACATTTTCAAAAAGATTTTGTATTTCCTTTTGTTTTTCTAGCAAAGCTTGGTTATCGGGGTTGGTGTTTTTTTGTTCGATAAGATTTTTTTTCGCTGTTTTTTCAATATCTCTCAATAAATTTTCAAGTTGTTTTTGCTTTTCAATAAGCTCTTCGGCCTGCTTTTTATTATCGGCATCCATACTGTTTTTACTCAGCAATTCTTCGCTTAGTTTTTGTGCTGCATGTTGTATTTGCTTGGCTTGCTTAGCTGCCGATTGCATTTTTTTATTGAGAGATTGTGTGGTATTTTCTATTTGTTCGTTAGCTGCATCTTTATCCAAAAACTTAAAAATTTTGGTGGGTGTTTTGGCTATTTTTGGGCCATTAATACCATCATTATCGGCTACGGTAAAGTAATATTCTATTTCGTCGCCTGGTTGCGCACCCAGTTTATTTAGCTCCCAAGCATAAAAAAAATTGTCTTGCAAGCTGTTTTTTGTGAAGTTAAAATTTATCTTTTTAGTCGAATACTTTTTTTCCACATTGGTTTTAATAGTTTTTATGGTAAGATTTAAGTTTGTAAAACCATAATCGTCGGCTATATTTCCTTTAAAATAAATTATTTTGTTGTTAAGTGAATCGGCCATTTCAGTAACCGAAATGGTTGGGTATTGGTCTTTTAAACAAGTGATATTAAAATTTAGGGCATCAGCATTTGTAACTAATTGGCTTTCGGGAATAATGGTTAATACTTCATTTGATAAAATACGTTGTGTTAAGCTAAATTTATTTTCATTGATTTTAAGTCCGGTATTTCGCTTTTTATTTATCACAAAAACCACTTTGTTACTGTTCTCGGTTTTTATATTCCAATTTAGTATCGAGCCTTCTGGTACTTGCATATCGCTTGGGTTTTGTTGCGTTTGCTTAGCTTTTTGTGTGTATAAAGGATAATTAATAATAACGGAAACGCTACTAATTGCTGGCTTTTTAATTACCTCGATAGTATATTGTTTTGAATAATGCCCCAATGCAAAAACCCGAATGGTTTTGTTTTTTTGTACGTTTTTAAACTGATAGGTAAATTTTGAAGTATTTATTTTTTCTGTTTTAAAACTATTTGCACCGTCTTCAATGTAAACATCTTGAGGAACAGTATTTCCCTCGATTTTAATTTTTAAAGTTATATCGTCGCCTTCGGCAATGCTTAGTTTGTTGTTTTCGATAGTAAAGGTAAAAGGTGCTGGTTTTTCAAAAACTTGGTTATGGTTTACAATCCTATATGTTCCCTCTTTAATAATACTAGGTGCTACAATTGCGATTATAATTAAAATACCCAATGGTGGAAAAACGTACTTACCATATTTTTTATTTTCGTTTAATGTAATGGCATCAGCGAATTTAAAAGGACTAAGTTTGGTAATTTTTTGCTGAATGCTTGCCTCAAGTAAGCTATTATCTACAGCATTATGTAGCTGACTGTTAAGTTGTAATGTATTTAAAAGTCTATCTTTAATATCGGGAAAATGTTTGCCAATAATTATTGATGCTTGCTCGTAATTAATGGTTTTACTAATTTTTATATATTTTGAAATTGGTATTCCCAACCAAAAATAAGCCGAAACCGAAGTAAGCACAACAAACCCATAAAATAGGAGATTTTTAGTAATTATACCAAAATAACCAAAATACTCGGCAAGAATAATTGTCAAGTATCCCAACAAAAACAAAGCAATAAGAAAAGTTGCACCTCTAATTATTTTATTGAGATAATACTTTTTGATAAACTCATCAAGCTTATTTATAAGGTTTTGGTAATTATTTATTGCCATTATTTATTGATAGGTTGTTTTATTAGGTTTTTAGATTTCTAAATCTGTTTTTTAAGATTGGTTTTTCAATTAAGTAAATTTATTTTTCCAAAAATTTTATCGTTTGTTTTTGATATTTAATTGCTTTGTCTTTGGCTCGGGGAAATAATTATTTTTCAATTGCATCATTTTTTTTAATTAACTCCCACCCATATTTTTTAACAAAATGATTTATTTCTTCTGAAAACGTCTTTTTAGAATGATGCGCTTCTTGATTATGTATATATTTTCTAACCGACGGTAAATGGCTTTCGCTTAAACCTACAGCCCAATAATCATCTTGCCATTCAAATTTTGGAATTGTTAATTTGTTTTGATTTATCCAAAATGAGGCTTCTCCCTTTATAAGTTGGGCAACTTTGCTTATACTTTGTTCTTTGCCAAGTGAAATTAAACAGTGTGCATGATTGTTGTATCCATTTACGCAATCAAGCCATATATCTTTTTCATCAGCGTTTTTTTTAATATGCTGAAAAACTTTTTTCCTCAGTTCTAGTGAGTTTAAAAATGGATATCTGTTTTTCGTTGAAAAAACAATATGAATATATACTCTTACCCAACTCATAATTTTTAATTTTTGTCAATTAAAACTGATTACAATAGATTTGTTTAGTTAGGCTAAAGCCTTTAACTTTTTTCTATTATTTCAGTCAGTTAAAACTGACTGCAATAGATTTATACTATTTATCCATTAAAGTTTGGCTTTAGCCAACTTAAATAACTTTTCAATTATTTTGCTTTAGCAACATTTATATTCTCTTTATTTCAGTCCGTTAAAACTGACTGCAATAGATTTATATTCTTTTATCTATTACAGTTTGGCTTTAGCCAACTTAAATAACTTTTGCAATTATTTTGCTTTAGCAACATTTATATTCTCTTTATTTCAGTCAGTTAAAACTGACTGAAATAGATTTATACTCTTTTATCTATTACAGTTTGGCTTTAGCCAACTTAAATAACATTTTCAATTTTTTTGCTTTAGCATCATTTATATTCTCTTTATTTCAGTCAGTTAAACCTAACTGCAATAGATTTATACTATTTATCCATTACAGTTTGGCTTTAGCCAACTTAAATAACTTTTCAATTTTTTTGCTTTAGCATCATTTATATTCTCTTTATTTCAGTCAGTTAAAACTGACTGCAATAGATTTATACTTAAATCTATTACAGTTTGGCTTTAGCCAACTTAAATAACTTTTCAATTTTTTGCTTTAGCATCAATTATATACTTATTGCAGTCAGTTAAAACTGACTGCAATAGACATTTGCAATTATTTTGCTTTAGCATCAATTATATACACCTTATTCTTTATAACTGATAGACTGAAATTTAAAATAAACTAAAATTAATAAAATCTTCTAAACATTCTTTTAAACGAATATTTTATTTTAAAGTATTGCTAGTGTTGTTACTTTTGTAAATATGCCATTATACCAACCTTTTCAAAAATTTACTTTCGATAATAACCATTGTTTTTTAAGTGGGGAGAAGCTTCTTCTGTCATCAAAAAAAACTGTTTTCCCTGCTTGGCTCATCCAACAATATAATTTGTTAGATAGGCCATTTAAAATGCTTGATGAACGCATGCTTAGCTATGCAGATATACAAGTGCCTATCTGCGAAAGCACCCAAAAAAACTTGGATAAGCTAGAAGATGAAATGAAAATAGCTTTAAAAAAAGGCTATGAAGGATTAAAAGAATTACCCGAAATACAACTATTTCAGTGGGCAAGTAAAATTGTGTACGGTATAATTTTTAACGAGTTACAAGCGGCTATTAAACAAAATACAAATACCGAGGAAGGCTTTAATATGTCGCAAAGTTTAATACATAAATTTGCTAACCTACATACCATGCTACAATCTATTATACAACCTATCGTATTTGAGGATTTTAAACCGTGGAGTATTTTTTTATATCCTGTAAAAAACCCTTCCGATGAATTTACTTACCGTGATGAGATAAATACACTTACATTTTCGCTAAGGATGAATGATTTTGGCTTAATTATAAATCTTCAAGATAATGGTTTAAATTATTTATATCATAAAGAAATACTAAATAAAATAAATGATAAACCCTTACATCCTATACAATTTGAAGAGCTGTCGGCGAGGGTATTTTATTCCGCCTATCTTTTTAACCGACTTCCCGAATACCACATTATACCCACACCAACCGAAACTTTTATAAGCACAATGCCTGTTCGGGGGATGAGCAACAAACCTATTTTTGATGATTGGCAACCAAAAATATATGCCCAAGTATTAGAAAATTTTTGGAAACGCTGGCAAATATTGCTGCTCCAAATTATTAAAAACCCTCTAAAACCTATAAGCTATTTATTGGATGAGGATGATGCTTTTGTAGAATGTGAAAATTTAATTCCACCTGTTATAAATGAATTATAATTTAATATTATAACGATACCAATTAATAAAATAAAAAATGAATATTATACTATAATTATATTTTTTTTAACACCTCCTTGGTGAACTTTGGATTATATTATTTACAATACTTTGCTATTAAAAACAAGCTTAATAAACAAGGAAAGTAAAATTTATACTTAAAATAAAATATATATATTCAAAAAAACACCTTCAACCAATAATAGTATATTTGCCCATTATGGTTTCAATAATTTTAAAAAGAGGAAAAGAAAAAGCAGTTTTGCAACGCCACCCTTGGGTATTTTCGGGGGCTTTACAACAAGTAAATGGCAAACCCGAAAACGGTCAGCTGGTTTCAGTGTTAGCTTTTGATAAAGAGTTTTTAGCTTATGGACATTATAATCAACAATCACGAGTTGCTATAAGATTATTAGAATGGGATGAAAATAACATACCTAATGAAGCTTGGTGGCGAAACCGAATACAAAATGCAGTTGCCAATCGTAACCATATTTTAAACGAAAACACCAATACCTGTAGATTAGTTTATAGCGAATCGGATTATTTACCTGGATTAATTGTTGATAAATATGCAGATTACCTTTCGGTACAAATTTTAACTACGGGTGTTGAGCGTAATAAGGATATTATTATTGCCGAACTCCAAAAACTTACCCAAGCAAAAGGCATTTACGATAAAAGCGATATTGCAGCTAGGGCACACGATGGTTTGGAAGCTTCTAATGGAATATTATGGGGCGATTTTCCTCCCGAATATGTAGAAGTAATAGAGAATGGCGTAAAATACCATGTTAATATTGCCGATGGACAAAAATCGGGCTTTTATTGCGACCAGCGCACAAACCGAAAAGCTGTTGGCGCTTATGTTAAAAATAAAACCGTGTTAGATTGCTTTAGTTATAGTGGAGGATTTAGCTTAAATGCTTTGGCAAATGAAGCATCACAAGTTACTGCCGTAGATAGTTCGGTATTAGCACTGCAAACTTTAGAAAAAAATATACTTTTAAATGGCTTTAGTGCCGATAAAATAATAACCATACAAAGCGATGTAAATAAACAATTACGTGTTTTTAAAGATAAAGAAGCTTTTTTTGATGTTATAATTTTAGATCCTCCTAAATATGCTCCTTCTCGTTCGGCCTTAGATAAAGCAGCCCGAGCCTACAAAGACCTTAACCGAATGGCCATGCAACTGCTTCCGCCTGGCGGCTTATTAGCCACATTTAGTTGTTCGGGTGCGGTAGATATGGAAACCTTTAAACAAATAATAGCTTGGGCTGCGCTTGATGCTGGCAAAGAAATACAAATAATACAACAATTACACCAACCCGAAGACCACCCAGTTAGGGTTTCGTTTACCGAAGGCGAGTATTTAAAAGGGTTGTTGCTTAGGGTTTTGTAAAAATAATATCCAATGGCTAATATTTATTGTTCATTAAAGCTAAAAGAATTTTTAAAACCTATTATTGAAAATAATATTAAAGATGATGAACAATGGAATGGGCATATATTTTATTTAGAAAGTAAAAAATGTATTTTATTTTTAAATAAGGAAACTATTTACTCTTTTGTTTTATTCGAAGTTTTAATAAAAGATATAAAAAATATTAGAAGGCTTTTTATTGATGGCTTTATAAATCAATTTTATGCCGATGGTATATTGGATCAGGAAAACGATTTAATATTAAGAATGAAATACGAAAATTTAATTTTTTTATCAACTAACAACGACAAAAGTGCCATAGGTTCAATAAATGATTGTATAGCAAGAATTAAATTTTCATCATATTCAAATAAAAAAAATATAAAAGAAGCTAAATTTTATGTAGAAAAATATCTTAATAATATTCCAATGGGAGCTATAAAATTTAATTATCCATCAAAAATAATGAAATAAAAAATACGAAATAATTGCTAACAACAATATATTTTTTATTTACAATCCCAACCTTTCCGAAATATCCAACATTCTTTCAATTGGTTTTCTTGCTTTTTCTATAATATCGGCTGGAACAGTTATTTCGGGTAGCTCATTTTTTAAGCACAAATAAAGCTTTTCTAAGGTGTTTCTTTTCATGTGAGGGCAATCATTACAAGCACATAAATTATTAGGCGGGGCAGGTATAAAAACCTTATTAGGGTTGGCCTTTTCCATTTGGTGTATAATACCAGTTTCGGTAGCTACAATAAAAGTTGTTGTTGGGTTATTAATAGTGTAATTTAATAAACCAGTTGTGCTGCCCACATAATCGGCCAAAGCCAAAATAGGTTCTTCGCATTCGGGGTGAGCTATAAATTTAGCTTCGGGGTGGCGTTCCTTAAGTTTAACTATTTTTTGCTGAGCAAATATCTCGTGAACCATACAAGCCCCGTTCCATAAAACCATATCTCGGCCAGTTTTTTTGATAACATAAGCTCCTAAATTTTTATCAGGTCCAAATATTATTTTTTGGTCGGATGGTAAACTATTTACTATTTGTACGGCATTGCTCGATGTGCAGACAATATCGCTTAAAGCTTTTAATTCGGCAGTACAGTTTACATACGTTATTACTAAATGGTCAGGATATTTTGCTTTAAATATCTTAAACAGATGGGCTGGGCAACTATCGGATAGCGAACAACCCGCTTTGCTATCGGGCAATAAAACCCGCTTGTTTGGGGATAATATTTTTGCAGTTTCGGCCATAAAATGTACCCCCGCAAAAACAATAATATCGGCATCGGTTTTTGCAGCTTCTTGCGATAAACCCAAACTATCACCAATATAATCGGCAATGTCTTGTATATCAGGTTCTTGGTAATAATGAGCAAGTATAACAGCATTTTTTTCTTTCTTTAATTTTTTTATTTCGGCAACAATATCTAAATCGGCGGCTATGGGTTCATCAATAAAACCTTTCAAATTTATTTCTTCAAAACTATTCATTTTTCAACTATCTAATAATAACTTTAATATTATATATAAATTCTTTATTGTTTATTAAGGTGTTAGTTTGGTGCAAAAGTTTATAAATTTTTTTAATCAATTATTATCTTTAATATTAAGCTAACAAGTTATTAACATTAATTTAATATTAATATACTCATTTTCAGCACTAATTAATTTGGTTATTTTTTCTTAAAAAGTTATACTGTTATTAAATCATCCTACCTAAAAAGTTAATAAACTATGATATACTATTGGTAAAAACTTTAAAAATATATAGGTGTTTGCTTATTTAAGTATTACATCAACATCTTTTATTAGTTATTAATTATTTTCTTACACAAAATTAACATCTTTACACGAGTTATTAACAATTATAAAAATACCTTTTAATTTATGTTAAAATTATGATGAGAAACGTTGATTTCTTAATTGTGGGTTCGGGCATTGCTGGTTTAAGTTTTGCTTTAAAAGCTGCCAAACACGGTAAAGTGTTAATAGTTACAAAATCTAACGAAGACGAAAGTAATACCAAATACGCTCAAGGCGGAGTTGCCGTGGTGGTTGATAAGCAAGAAGATTCGTTTGAGAAACACATAAGCGATACCTTAATTGCAGGCGACGGTTTATGTAATCCAGAAGTGGTTGATTTAGTGGTGCGAGAAGGGCCAGAACGTATTAACGAAATTATTGCTTACGGCACCCAGTTTGATAAAACCAAAACAGGCATTTACGATTTAGCTAAAGAAGGCGGCCATAGCGAACACCGAGTTTTGCATTACAAAGATATTACTGGTTTCGAGATTGAGCGTAGTTTATTAGAAGAAATTCACGAAAACCCCAACATCGAAATTTTAACACATTATTTTGCTGTCGACTTAATTACCCAACACCATATTGGAGGTTTTGTAAATAAAAAATCGGAAAATATAGAATGTTATGGCATTTATGCTTTAAATACAGCTAACGGACAAATAGAAAAAATCCCAGCTAAAATTACTTTAATGGCTGCGGGTGGTGCTGGGCATATTTACGCATCAACCACCAACCCAACCATTGCCACTGGCGATGGTATTGCTATGGCTTACCGGGCAAAAGCCAAAGTGCGTAATATGGAATTTATACAGTTTCATCCCACGGCATTATACAACCCTGGCGAATATCCATCATTTTTAATATCGGAAGCGGTACGCGGATTTGGTGGCGTTTTAAAACGGAAAGATGGCGTTGAGTTTATGTACGAGTACGATGAAAGAGGTTCGCTTGCACCTCGAGATATTGTTGCCCGAGCAATTGATAACGAGATGAAAAAATCGGGAGATGATTTTGTTTATTTAGATATTACGCATCGTAAAAAAGAAGATATTTTAAACCATTTCCCTAATATATATGCCAAATGTTTGTCTATTGGTATAGATATGACGAAAGATAGAATACCCGTAACGCCCGCCTGCCATTATATGTGTGGCGGCGTTATGGTTGATGCTAATGGACAAACTTCCATTAACCGATTATTTGCCTGCGGCGAAGTTACTTCCACGGGTTTACACGGAGCTAACCGATTGGCATCAAACTCTTTATTAGAAGCGTTGGTTTACGCGCACCGTATTTACTTAACCACAAAAGAAATACTGAACGATTTTACAATTCCAGATAATATTCCCGACTGGAACGATACAAACACAACGTTATCAAACGAAGATATTTTGGTTATCCATAACGTACGCGAAATGCAGAAAATGATGAGCGATTATGTTGGGATTGTGCGTAGCGATTTTAGGTTAGACCGAGCCATGCGTCGCCTGGGTTTATTGTACGAAGAAACCGAAGATTTTTATAAGAAAACCAAACTATCGGTAAAGTTGTGCGAGCTGCGTAACCTAATACAGGTTTCTTACATTGTTATAAAATCGGCTATGTTGCGCAAAGAAAGCCGAGGTTTACATTACACTACCGATTACCCCAACCACGATACTAACCTAAACGATACCATTTTATAAATGCACCAAACCCCTTTAATACTGCCTGTTAACAGCAAATACCCCAACTGGGGAAGAGATTGTTTTATTGCCGACAATGCTACCTTGGTAGGCGATGTTACTATGGGCGACAAATGCTCGGTTTGGTTTACCGCCGTAATACGTGGCGATGTTAATTACATAAAAATTGGACACCATACCAATATTCAAGACGGTGCCATTATACACGCCACTTATAAAAAAGCAGCCACCAACATTGGCAATTATGTAAGTATTGGACACAGAGCTTTGGTACACGGTTGCACCCTTAACGATTATGTTTTGGTTGGGATGGGAGCCATTATTATGGATAACGCCGTGGTGGAAGAATACGTAATTATTGCCGCCGGAGCCGTGGTTTTAGAAAACACAATATGTGAAAGCGGTTTTTTATATGCGGGTATGCCAGCTAAAAAAATAAAGCCTTTAACGGAAGAGCAAAAGAATTTGTTGAGGAATTTGCCGGATAATTATGTGATGTATTCGGAGTGGTTTATGTAGGGGTGGATTTTAATATAAATTTGCTGTTAGCGAGAGTTTAAATAACAAATAGTTGTTTGTTTAGATTTTGGGCGTTTAAACACGCTATCGGCTATATCTTTTTATATTTTTTGTCCCCCCAGCCCCCAAAGGGGGAGAAATGAAATAAAAAGGATGCCGCCTCTATCGTTAACGCAATAAAATCAGAGAAAATTTTTATATAATATTTTTTAATTGAGTTTTTTAGGTTAAATATTTAGTAGATAAACAAATAAAAGTCAAGAAATAATGAAAGTATATACTTTAGATGAAGTTCAGGATAAATTCATTGGCGAAATTGGAACACCTAATCGTGATATATTTGATTATGAACTTAAAATGGATTTAATAGGTAAAGCCATTAAACAAACAAGACAAGAACGACATTTGACACAGGAAGAACTCGGAAAGCTAATTTGGGTTCAAAAAACTCAATTTCTCGGCTTTAAAACAATGCCAGCAGTGTAATAATGGATACTATTCTAAAAGTTTTTGGCGCATTAAAAGCTAAAGTGAATTTTAATGTAGAGTTGATGGGTAATACGTTAGAAATAGCGTAAGAAGTTTTTTGGTCTCACTCAATTCATAGTTTTTTTACCAAAAGAAATTGTGTATAATGAAAATGATTAGCAAAAAAGAGAAAACGTTTGACACTGTCAAAGTTTTTACAGAAATAAAAGAAAAAATAGCAAAAGAAACTGAAAAAATGTGTTTTACAGATTTTAAAGTTTTTATGAATAACAACAAGTTACCAGTTTTGAAATAATTTGTTGCGGAATAAACATATTGTATCGCTTAAAAACTATTAATATCTTCACTCTTAAATTTAGAAGTGGTTTAGAGTGGCTTTCTCGGTTACCCATAAAACCTACATTCATATTTGAACTTTTACAATTCAAATAATACTTTTATAGTGTGCCTTTTTTCGTATTTAAAAAAAAAAAATTGAAGTAACACTTTAGTCTTGTATAAAAAACATACCACTAATCCCCGAGATATTCATCTGTGTTCCCATAATATCTATCTAAAGTGCCATTAGAGCTTAATATAAAAGTTATAACAAGTGAAGTTAGACAAATTATAAAAAAAATAATAGGAAAATATTTCATTTCAATTTCGGCCATTCTTTTTTTACCAAACATCCTTGTTATTTCGTCTTTTAATAAATCTAACCCAAAAATCACTATACCAGATCCAATCCAAAGACCTAACCAAAACAATAGACCCAACTTGGATTTTATTAATTTATCGATGGTAAATATAACTAACCCTCCAAAACAACCACCCCCTGCATAATACACAGCAACATTGGTAATTTCCAAGAAAGTTTTAATAGAAACCTCAAGATTCTCCTACTTATAGTTTATTTGCTTTTGCAATGTTATACTTTGTTTGTACAATTTTTCAATCGTTTCATTTTTTTTATTATCATAGTAAAGATTTAGAAAAGATATAAGAATAGCAATTAAAGCAAGTATTAATGTTGAATACATTCCAAATTTTTGAGATTTCAAATTCTTAATAGACGCTTTGTTGGATAATATATTTGTTTTAATTAGTTTAAACTTTTCTAAATATTCCAACCCTTCAATTGTTAATAATATATTGAAATCTGTATTATCAAACCATTTATCTAAATTAATCTCCCCATCTATAAATTTGACTGAAAATATTTTAGTTTTAATTTCTTCTTGATAAGTAATGTAATTCCTTAATTTCAATTGATTAAGCATCAAAATAGCATCTTCTTGTGTATTCTTATTCCAAATAGCTATACCTTCGGTATATTCAGGTCTTTTGAAGTTTTCAACAATAAATTTGAGATATTATAATATCTGTTAATTCCTTGTTTTTCAAGCACTTTAAGTAATTTAATATGTATTTTTTTCATATCAGTTTTAGTACAAATATTCTATATTCTTCTGTTAGTTTACCACTTTTTTTTTATTTGTAATTTTTTCTGCATAATTTATGTTTTGAAAAACGCAAACAATTTAATGTTTCCCCCTTTGAATTCATGAAAAATATCATAAATTTACTGAATAAGTTAGCCAACCTACATCAATAACGTTGTGACACACGACAACTATTTTTATAATTCGCACTTACCTAAACTATATTAATCGAAATTTGAACCATATTAATATCGAAATTATGAAAATTGCTGAACAAAAATCTTTAGACGAAATTACAGAAAAAGATATGCTTAAATTTATTTATGCAAATCAAATTCAAATTATGAGGCAAATTAGCAACATTCAATCGCACCTTAATTTAAAAGACCTCAAAGAAGTCGAAATTTCAAATTGTTCGGATGATGTGAATATGTTTGTAAATAAGACAGACTACTTCCTTAATAACGTAAACAATTATTTATCAAAAAGGAATTGTTAGATTAGCACACTTCCTCTTCGCTATTTGCAATGTCAAAGCCCAAACCGTAGGTTTTTTGATATTAAAATGCATAAAAGGTTAAAAAAAATTAAATTCCAACTGTTGTTGAATATTACAGCAAATAAATTCACTGCGACTTAACTCTCTTAAGCGTAATAAAATATTGCAGAACCAATTTTATTATGTATTTGTATTAAACTTTAAACTTCAAATAGTATGAGTAAGTCAGAGTATGAAGTAGTAAAAACTTTCTTGAACAAAAGAGAAAACAAATAAAAAATAACCAAACGGAAGCTCGTTCTGTTTGGTTAGGGCTGGCATTTTAACTATAAACGGAAAATTAAAAAATTGTACAAAGATATATGTATACAACCCGGTCTGGCTTAATTTTAGGGTTTCACGGTTGCGATGAAAAATCAGCAAACGATATTTTAGTACAAAAAAAAATTCGAAAGATAATATAAAACTTCAGATTCGTAAAACCTCATAACAAGCAATTTATGTTACTCGTAAATATCTTTTCTGTGCCCCAGATCAACCACGTCAATTAAAAGGATATTATCGGTTATATCGTAGATGATGCGGTAATTGGCTACTCTAATTCGGTAACTATTTCTACCCTTAAGTTTTATATAACCTTTTGGTCGGGGGGTGTTTGCTAAAGCCTATATAGCTGCTTTAACATTAGAGTAATAAGGTTCGTTAATACTTTCAAGTGCCTTTAAAACCCTTTTCTTTAAAGTAATTTGATAGCTCATTACGTATTTTTTTCACGTTTGGCTTCAATCATTTTAAAAGCCTCATCAATGGGATACGATGGTTCGTTACTCGCTTTTGCATTATCGTAAAGTTGTATATCTTTGAGTTCTTCCAGTTCTTCAATTATGTCGTTATATTGTTTCATTGGGAGTACCACCATTATTTTTCCTGCGGTGTCCGTTATATATTGTGGTTGTACCATATTTTTGATTCTTTTAGCAAAAGCTTATTTGGTTTAAATTTTGCATATTTTAATTCCAATAAAATTTTATTTATTATTCAAATATAAGTGAACTAAATTGTTATAAAATTATTTAATTATTTGTGCAATAAATGCAGATAAAGTTTTGAGTTATATTTGCGTACTTTTCAATTTTTAATCCCGACTCTTATTGGGTAAAATTTGCAATCCGGTAATCTCTGCAGCTTTAGACTTAACGCTGCATTATAATGATTTTTTGAAAAACGTTCTCTAGTATTCAAAAATCCTCCCCCACTTTAAACTTTTTCAAGCTACAAAACATTTTTAATATGTACCCATTTTTGGTAAATTATAAAAAAAATTATGGGACGCAATACATCTGTTTCTTTAGGTAATTATTTCGAAAGCTTTGTTGATAATAAAGTTATTGAAGGTAGATTTAAAAACGCAAGTGATTTATAAGGGCTGGTTTGAGGTTATTGGAGGTTGAAGAACATAAATTAATTGCATTAAAAAATGCAATTACGAAAGGTATTAAAAGTGGTATTGCAGAAGATTTTAACCCAGCCAACCACCTTGAATTTTTAAAAGCTGAAAAATTAAATGGCTAAATATTTATTAACACCCCTATTCGGCATTTATAGTGTCGAAACTTATATCGTAGGATTTGTAATCCGCCAAACGTTTTTTTTTACTTTCTTCTAATGCTTTAACTTTCAAATACACTTTACAAAAACAACTTAAATATTAATAACTTTGTAAGTTCAAAAATATATATATTAAAACGTATTAAATTATAGATATGGATACTAAATTAACCCTAAAACTTAATCATGATATTATTGAGAAAGCAAAAGAATATGCCTTGAACCAAAAAACTAGTTTGTCAAGATTGATTGAAAACTACCCTCGCTCCTTAATTTTAGATAAAACAAAGCAAACCGATTTTCAAATATCGCCTTTTGTTAAAAGTCTTTCTACCGATATTAATTTACCAGCTGAATTTGATTATAAAAAAGGGCGAGCATTATATTATGAAGAAAAGCACAAATGATTAGAATATTTTTAGACACTAATATTATTTTAGACTTATTGGCTTAACGAATACCTTTTTATAATTAAATTGCAAAACTTGCAACCATCGCCGAGAAGAAAAAGCTTACGTTAGTTGCTTCGCCCATTGCATTTACTACGGTTGATTATGTTTTAATTAGATACGAATCTTCGGAATTGGTATTAAGTAAACTAAGAAATTTTAAGATTATCTGTTAGGTAAGAGCAGTAAACGGAGAAACAATCGAAAAAGGTTTAAACTCAAATTTTATTGATTTTGAAGATGCTGTTCAATATTTTTGTGCAATACAATCAAATTGTTCTATTATTATTACTATAAATACTAAAGTTTTTAAAAAATTCCAAAATACCAATAATGACAGCCGATGAATATTTGAGTAGCATGTTATAAACATGTTTGATACTTAAATTGTGCTTTACACAATATAAGCAAACTTAAGAAATGTTGTTCAAAATTGAGTAAATTACCTCCGCCAGAATATTAGTAAAAAAACCTTTAACAAAAAGCCAACTATGAATACAACCCATTCAACCAATAAAAATGTTTTAGGCACTCCATTGCAAATTGCGGGCACCAACCCATTAACTGGTTTTTTTAGAGATGGGTTTTGTTGTACAGGTCCGCAAGATAGTGGTAAGCATGTTGTTGCGGCTATTGTAACAGATGTTTTTTTAGAGTTTTCATTAGCTATGGGTAACGATTTAATTAGCCCATACCCTGCAAGTAATTTCCCAGGTTTAAAAGCCGGTAATAAGTGGTGTTTATGTGTCTCCAGATGGAAAGAAGCGTTTGATGCAGGTTTAGCCCCGCCTGTAATTTTAGAGGCCACTCACGAAAACGCTTTGCTTTATGCAAGTCTTGAGGAGTTAAAAGCTAATGAATTCAAAAGTTAATACGTTGATTTGTTTAAATTAAGTTTTTAGCCAAATTAATGTAGCATTCTACGGTTTTAATTAAATAACACATCGTTACAATTTCTTTCCTTTTATACATGTGTTTAGTAAACGCAAACTTCTTTTTATACATTATTTATACGTTCAAATGTATATGTTTACACGTATAAAAATTAAATATAGTAATGAATACTAAATTAACTTTAATCAAGAGATTATTGAGAAGGCTAAACAATATGCCTCACACAAAAAGTTCAGTTTCTTGCGATTGATTGAGAACTATTTCGCCTCTTTGAATTCTTGGAGTTCTTTAAATAATGATTTACAGATATTGCCTTTCGTAAAAAATCTGTCATTGGAAATTATACTCACCCCATAATATGATTATAAAAAAGAGCAAGGAGGTTATTTTCAAGAAAAGCATAACTAATCGTAATATTTTTAGTCACTAATAACTATTTCTATTGTTAAACTAATGCACTCTTTACAGGAACCCCCATCTACCTAAAAACCTCGGGTATTTGTATCTGATACTCCTGATCCCAATTTGGTCTAATAACTATTTCTTTTTCAAAAAACCAACTCTTTTCTGGTTGTTCTTTCCTTAATAAATTACCGCTATCGTATTCGCCGTTATTGTTAATGTCCTCAATAATTTTTACACGGTATTTATTATTGTTCAAATAGTTATAAACCAGCGTTTTGTTGATTTTAATAATATCTTGTTTAATAACAGAGCCGTTTTCGGTAATTAGTTGAACGATATAATTCTTATCACTATCTGTTTTAACAATTTTTAGGTTTAAGTTCCCGTAGTTTTCTACTTCGTCTAAAATAAATTTTGTTTTTAAAGGCTTGTTTGTTGTACCATAAATATCCTCAACGGCTTTATCATTAAAGGTTAAAGTGTATAATTTTTTTATTTTGTAAGGATAAAGTATTTGAAACTCTCTGTCATTATCAAGTCTATTTATCGTAAAATTAGTTATCGTTGTTGAGTCTTCTAATAAAACCAGTTTTGAATTATCTATACTTAAAATTGGGAAATTAAACCTGACCGTAAACCGTGTTGCTGGGCGAATTTTATTTCCTGATAAGTTATCTGTATAGGTTAAGGTACGTATATATTTATCGGTTTTGTTGCGCTGTAGTTTTATAGTGTCAATGGGTTTGTTTTTATCGTTAATTTCTAATTTTAACGAATCGAAACTTAAATCACGCAACCACATATTTAAAGTATCTGCATTTGCAGAGAAATCTATATATGGTTTTATAGGTGAAGCATTTATAAATTTAATTGATGGATTTTTTATTCCTTTATTAAATATCAATACTATTTTGCCATCAGACTGTATTTTTTGGTCGTTAGTTCTAAAATCATTAGGTACTTGTTTAAAAATTTTTAATTGAATCTCGGTTGTATCCTTTTTAAGTACTATTGGGTTTACTAAAAAAGCTATTTGTTCGCTTGGTTGGTTATAAATTCTATCCCCTCCACCATCTTCTTTTATAGCATATATTCTATATGTATCCTCTTTAATGTTTTTTAATTCGAAATTACCAGCACTGTCCGTAGTAGTAAAAAACGAAGCTCTCTTTTTTCCAAAGATGCTATCCCGGCTAACGGGAATAATAAAAACAGTAATTTCTTTTTCCTCTTTACCATCTAAATAATTTACTACTTTACCTTTAATTTGTATCGAATCTATTTTATTTCCTGTCGAAAAAATATAATTATAATTTTTTAACGGAATATTTTCGTTAACATCTTGTATTCCTTTGCCAAAGTTTATTGTATAAGTTGTGTTTTTTTCTAGCGTATCTTTAAATGCTATTTCTAAAGTTTTTTGTTTTATTATATAGGTAGGAGGAATTTCCTGCGCTGGCGAAACAGATATTTCTGTAAACTCATTATTTAATTTAAAATATTCATCGAAAGTAATTTCTATTTTTTTGCCTTCGAAATTTTTCGTTAAATTTTTTGGTAGCTCATTTAAAATTTTTGGCGGTTCGGTATCTCTTGGGCCTCCCTGCGGCTGTTGTATACTTGCACAAGCCGTAACCACGAAAGCAGCAAAAAAACTTAACCATAAAAATAAGTAATTAGACGATTTCAATTTTAAAGCCATTTTAGAGTGTTTTATCTAATTTTTGTATTTTTGTAAGCATTACCATTAAAAAGTTTAGATAAGCGATTTTTGATATATTTTATCTATCCGTTGTTTTTTAAAGTTAAACCATTGGTTGCTAGCTACTTAATACCGAAAACCGCCCATTTATAATTTATTTTATCTGATAATTATATTTTACTTGCTACTTACTACTAACCAATAACCAAAAAAGCTATCTACTAATATGAACCATTAAAACCGAAATGTCAGATGGTGTTACACCCGAAATTCGTGAAGCTTGACCTAAAGTTTTTGGTTTTATTTTCTTTAGTTTTTCTCTTGCTTCCAGCGATAATGAATTTAGGTAGCTGTAATCAAAATCAGGATTAATTTCTTTATCCTCCATTTTTTTCATTTTGTTAACAATCTCTAATTCCTTTTCAAAATAGCTATCGTATTTAATTTTTATTTCGGCTTGCTCAATGGTTTGTCTATCGAAGTTAGATAATAGGGTATCAAAGCTTTTGCTGATGCTTCTTAAATCATTAATATTTACTTGTGGTCGAGATAATAAATTATACAGTTTTACGCTTTGGCTTACCGCCGATGTTCCTAAACTCTCTAATAACGGGTTTGCAATTGCCATATCAACAGCCGTAGTTTTGGAAAAATTAATAATGCTTTGGGCGTTGGTAATTTTATCTTCAACCTTTTTTAATCTTTCTTTATTTACCAATCCTAATTCAAAAGCGATAGGAGTCAATCTTTCGTCGGCATTATCCTGACGTAATAAAAGTCTATGTTCGGCCCTCGAAGTAAACATACGGTAAGGTTCATCGGTACCTTTAGTTACCAAATCATCAATTAAAACACCTATATATGATTCGCTTCTTTTTAAAATTAAAGCTTCTTTATCATTGATTTTTTGGTGTGCATTTATTCCCGCAATGAAGCCTTGAGCAGCAGCCTCCTCGTAACCTGTTGTACCATTTATTTGGCCAGCAAAAAACAAATTATTTATACGCTTGGTTTCTAAACTTAATTTTAATTGGGTAGGAGGAAAGTAATCGTACTCGATGGCATAACCGGGTCTAAACATTTTTACATTCTCAAAACCAGCAATTTGTTTCAATGCTCTATACTGTACATCTTCGGGTAACGATGTTGAAAAACCGTTAACATAAATTTCTACGGTATTAAATCCTTCGGGTTCAACAAATATTTGGTGGCGCTCTCTTTCGGCAAAGCGGTTTATTTTATCTTCTATTGATGGGCAATATCTCGGACCTAAACCTTTTATACGGCCTGTAAACATGGGCGATTTCTCGAATCCTTCTTTTAAAGTTTCGTGTACAGCTTGGTTAGTATATGTTATCCAACAGCATCTTTTTTCTTTTGGGATTGTTACTTCGGTAAACGAAAAGCTTCCTGCATCATCATCGCCCCACTGTTCTTCCATTTTGCTGTAATCCAAACTACGGCCATCAACTCTTGGCGGTGTCCCTGTTTTCATTCTACCCGCCTCAAAACCTAATGCTACCAATTGTTCTGTTAAGCCCGTAGCTGCTTTTTCGGCAGTACGGCCACCGCCCATTTTTTTCTCACCGATATGTATTAAGCCATTTAAAAAAGTACCATTTGTTAGCACTACAGCTTCCGCCATTATACTTACACCTAGTGATGTTTTAACGCCACATACTTTTCCGTTTTCTACAATTAACTCAGCAACCATGTCTTGCCAAAAATCAACATTTGGAGTTTGTTCTAAAGCCAAACGCCACTCCTCTGCAAAACGCATTCTATCATTTTGTGTACGTGGTGACCACATTGCTGGCCCTTTAGATAAGTTCAGCATTCTAAACTGTAGCGTAGTTTTGTCAGATATAATTCCCGAATAGCCACCCATTGCATCTATTTCCCTCACAATTTGCCCTTTGGCTACACCACCCATAGCAGGATTGCAACTCATTTGTGCAATTGTACCCATATTCATGGTTACTAGCATAACGCTCGACCCTAAATTTGCCGCAGCCGCAGCCGCTTCGCATCCCGCATGCCCACCACCCACTACAATAACATCGTATTTTTTAAACATCGTATTTTAATTTTGTTTCACGTGAAACATCTCTTTTTTTGGCTTGATTGGAAAATTCTAAACCAACTCAAAATTTAGTGTTCTTAATATCGGGTCAAATAATTTTGAGTTATTGCTATAATAATTGTTTCACGTGGAACTAAATTAATATAACTCCTCTTCAACCTTAGCCGCGGAATTAACCTAGCCCTCAACCTCGTTCTCAACCTCAACCTCCCCAAGCTCAACCTCGTTCTCAACCTCAAGCTCAACCTCAACCTTTAGCCATATCCGACAATTCTAACCATCTATTTGTTTTTGTATCTAATAGTTTTTTCAATCCTTCAATCTCGTCAGCTAACGCTAAAATCGCAGTGTTGTTAGTTTCGTTATTTATTTCTTTTGTTTTTAAAGAAACAGTAATTTCTAAATTCTCTATTTCAATTTCTATATTCTCTAATTCCTTTTGTTCGTTGTAAGACAGTTTGGGTTTAATAACTTCTGTGTTTTTAAAGGCAATAGGTTTCTTTGCAGTCTCTTTTTCTAATGCTTTTAATTCATCTTGTTCTTCTCGGTACGATGAATAGTTGCCGTTAAAAATTCTGATTATCCCTTCGCCTTCTAATACAAAAAGTTGGTCGGTAAGTTTATCAACTAAATACCTATCGTGAGAAACCAGTACCAAAACACCCGGATAGGTTTCTAAAAAATCTTCTAATACGTTTAAGGTATCAATATCTAAATCGTTAGTAGGTTCATCTAAAATTAAAAAATTTGGGTTTTTTATCAAAACTTTCATTAAGTGCAAACGCTTTTTTTCGCCCCCACTTAGCATACTTACAAAACCGTGTTGCTTTTTAGGAGGAAACAAAAAGTGAGTTAATAGTTGCGATGCGCTAATCATTTTTCCATCGCTCATGGTTATAAACTCGGCAATGTTTTTAACCACATCAATAACTCGTTCGCCACCTTCAAAACTTAAACCCGATTGGTGGTAATAACCAAAAACGGTTGTATCGCCTTTTTTAACTGAACCTGTGTCGGGTAAAATTTCTTGGGTAATTAGGTTTAACAAAGTAGATTTCCCTGTGCCGTTTTTACCAGTTAAGCCAATTTTGTCACCTTTTTTAAATACATATTCAAAACCATCTAAAATGGTTTTATTGTTAAACGTTTTTGAAACCTTATCTATCTCTAATATTTGCCCTCCTTGCCGGCTTACTTTAACATCTAATTTAACCGATGTTTTTTCGAACTGGCCTTTGGTTTTGTTTTCTAAATCGTAAAAAGAATCAATACGAGCTTTAGATTTTGTCCCCCTGGCTTGTGGCATGCGGCGCATCCATTCAAGCTCTTTTTTAAGTAAGTTTTTGCGTTTTGCCAATACAGTTGCATCTAACTCTTCTTTTTCTGCTTTTTTTTCTAAATAGTAAGCATACTTACCACGGTAACTATATACAATGCCGTTTTCTAACTCTATAATTTCGTTGCACACGTTATCTAAAAAATATCTATCATGGGTAACCATTAAAATCGTTTTGCCTCCGGTGGTTAAAAAGCTTTCTAACCATTCGATAGTATCAATATCTAAATGGTTTGTAGGCTCATCAATAACATACACTTCGGGTTCATCAATTAATAATTTAGCCAAACTTAAACGTTTTTTTTGCCCTCCCGATAGGGTAGAAATTTGTTGGTCGAGGTGGTGAATATCTAATCTACCTAAAATGGTTTTTATATTATGTTCGTACTCCCATGCTTCAAGGTTGCTTAGCTCTTCGGTTAAACGATTAATTTCGTCAACATCGGGATTTTCGTTTTCTAACAACTCTTCATACTCGCGTATAATTTGTTGTTGGCGATTATCTAAACTAAAAATAAAATCGCTTATGCTTTGACCTTCTTCAAATTTTGGGTCTTGTTCTAAATACCCAAATTTAATTTCTTTTGCCTTTACTACTTTACCTTCTACGGGTTTCATTTTTTCGGCCAATAGTTTTAATAATGTAGATTTTCCGGCACCGTTAACTCCCACCAAAGCCACTCGTTGCCCTTGGTTTATCCCAAATGTTAAGTTACGAAATAACCATTGGTCGTTAAACGAATGGCCTAATTGTTCTGCTGATACTAATGTGCTCACGCTAAATTTATTATTTGTTGAGATGTGAATGTAAATGTTCCGGAAACCGCATTAAGCGATGTGTTAATCATAGCTTTGGCAACTGTTTCGGCTTGTATGCCACGGTAATTTTTTAATTTTCCCACTAATAATGGGTTAATAAGTTTCATAAAACCCAATGCTAGTTTTTCTAATGGTCTGTTTTCTAAACGATTGCCTATTAAAAAAGAGGGTTGATAAATATATAAGCCGTTAATGTTTTGCTTTTTAAGTTCGTTTTCGATTTCGCCTTTTAATTTGAGGTAAGGACTCGTAGCATTCGCATTCGCACCTAAACTACTTATCAAATGGTAATTTTTTACGTTATTTATAATACCTTGCTTTGCAAAAAACAGGGGAATATCATAATCTACTTTACGGTAATCTTCTTGGTTAGGCGTTTTAGCTTTGGTACTTCCTAAGCAACAAAATATAACATCGCCTTTAATATCATTTTGGTATGATTGAGGCTGGTTAAAATCAACCAAATATTCTATTATTTTGACATGTTTAATATCGGAAGCTTTGCGGTTAAATAAAATTACCTGCGTATAGGCTGGGCTATCTAATAATAAAGTTAAAAGTTTACTACCAACTAAACCGCTGGAACCTAAAATAATGCCCGTTTTATTCATGTTTTACTTAAAACACAAAATTACACAAATAAAGTTTGGGTTTGATAGCTATAAATTACTATTACCTCTTAATCTAAAAATTTATACAATAAGTGATTGCTCATTTTTTTGTATATTAAGTATTAATTATATGTTAATTAATCAATTTTTATATAAGCCTACAGGCATATTGAGAACATTTTATTAAAACAATTTATAACCTAAGCTTAGGTGAATTAAGTTATTATGTTGTCCTTTGTTTTTATTAATATCTCTTAAACCTGTTTCATACCGTAAATCAATAGATATATTTCCTACGTCTACCCCGCCACCTGCTTGTAAATTAGCAATAACTGTTCGATAGTCATAAAACGAAGGATCGGCAATTTGAGCGGAAACTGTATTTTTTTCTTGTAGGTTAAATTGGATGGATGGGCCAATAACAAAATGAAAGTTTAATTTGTCAATACCTATTTGTTTGCCAATAAGCAAAGGAACATCGATGGTGGTAAATTTAATGCTTCCTTGTGGGCTTATAGTAGTACCAGATTGTTTCAGGGATATATCTGTATTTTTGGTGCCTAAATAAATCTCGGGTTGGAAATAAATGCTTTTTCCAATTCGTCCCCATACGCCGGCGTGGTAACCAATAGCTCCTTTATAATCAAACTGCCCTTCTCGGGCGGTTAGCATGGCGTAGTTAATACCAGTTTTTAAACCCAGGTGCACTTGCGCATAAATGCTAATATTGCCTACTAAAAGCAATACAGCCATCAAAAAAATCTTTTTCATAATAAATATATTTAAGTGTAAATGTTGGTTTGGTAATTTATAATTATGTAAAGTTAAAAAAAAAGCGGTTCATTAAATTCTATCTGCTATTTTTGTGCATAAATAAATATCATGGCAAATTTTACTATCAACTCCGAAAATTGGGAACGCTTAAAATTAAAGCTTCAAAGAAAATACAATCATCTTAGCGATGATGATTTATTGTACGAACCTGGTAACGAAGAAAAATTAATTGCACATTTAGAAAAACGATTAAACCGTAAACGCGATTATATTGTATTTACACTCAAAAAAGGTTTGCTAAATATCGATAACAACCGCTTATAATATAACTAGTTATAAACACTCCCACACTTTGAAACAATATTTTATTATTGATTTTGATAGTACTTTTACACAGGTAGAAGCACTTGATGAACTTGCCCGTATATCATTAAAAAACCATCCCGACAAGGAGAATATTTACCTTGAAATTGAAAACTTAACCAATTTAGCCATGGAAGGTAAGCTATCGTTTACCGAAAGCCTGGCTGCTAGGGTTAATTTATTATCGGCCAATAAAAGCGATTTAGAAAAACTGGTAAAACATTTAAAGAAAAAAGTTTCTACTTCGTTTTCACGAAATAAAGAGTTTTTTAAAAAACATGCAGACGATATTCTCATTGTTTCGGGAGGATTTAAGGAATTTATTACGCCAGTTGTAACGCATTATCATATTAAAAAAGAAAACATTTATGCGAATACTTTTTTATTTAATGAAGGCGAAGAAATTGTTGGATACGACAGCAATAATCCACTTTCGGAAGAAGGAGGTAAAGTAAAGCTGTTAAATATGTTAAAACTTGAGGGCGATATTTATGGTATTGGCGATGGCTACTCGGATTTTCAGTTAAAAGAATCGGGCGTTATAAAAAAGTTTTTCGCATTTACCGAAAATATCGAACGTAAAGCGATAGCCGAAAAAGCCGACCATGTTACGCCAAGTTTTGATGAGTTTTTATATGTGAGCGATTTGCCTCAAGCAATATCTTACCCTAAAAACCGAATTTTATGCTTAGTTATTGGTGAAGTAAATGATGAGAGTATCGCTTTACTAAAAAAAGATGGTTTTTCTATACGCCATAAAAATGTTTTTGAGCAAAAGTATGTAAAAGATGTGGGTATGATACTGCTTGCAGATGGTGAAATAATACCATACAAACAATTAGAAGAGGCTATTAAGTTAAAAACTATTGGGTATTTAGGAAACGCTAAACATAAAGTAGATGCGCTTACATGTACCAAAATGGGGATTGTATTATTTGATGATGCTAAAAATACGGCTAGTAATAAAACATTTATACCCAAGCGCATGGCCGATTTTATAAACAAAGGAACTACACACATGAGCAGTAATTTCCCTAATTTACAACTACCAAGAATTGAGAATGCACATCGCCTTATACACATACACCAAAACATACCGGGCATTATGGCGCAAATAAATAAAATATTGGCCAAACACAAAGTAAATATAGTAGCACAATTTTTAATGACAAATGCGCAAATAGGGTATGTTATTACCGATATAAATACGCAATATGATAAAGACTTATTAAAAGATTTAAAGAAAATAGAAAACACCCTAAAGTTTAGAGTGCTTTATTAGTTTTTTAAATAATATAACAAACAAAATTAATTAATTTACTCTGTATTGTTTTCTGCAATTCTTCTACTACCGTCGTATAGTTCGTATTCTAATAGCCTACAATCCAGTTTGCCATTATAAAACTCTAATCGGCGGGAAGCCTTTAGTCCTATTTTTTTTGCTAAATCGGGATTACCCGTAAAAATATAACCTTTATACCCTTTGCAATCTTGCTTTAAGTAATCGCCGATGCGCTTATAGGTTGCTTCTAGCTTTGAGTGAACACCCAAGCGTTCGCCATATTCGGGATTAAAAATAATAACTCCAGGTTGGTTTTCGGGTAAAACAGTATCGGCAAAGTCGGCAATTTGGAAATCTATTAAGGTATCAACACCTGCTGTTCGGGCATTTTTTTCGGAAATATTTATGGCATCTTCCGATATATCGGATGCAATAATTTTAAAGTTTATATGGTTAATAATTTGATCCTTTAATATGCGGCGTTCTTTAAAAAACACTTCCTCATCATAACCTAAAATATGCATAAAGGCATAATTCATGCGCAATAAGCCAGGCGTTCGGTTGGTAGCTATTAATGCGGCTTCAATAGCTAATGTTCCCGAGCCACACATGGGGTTTACAAATGTGCTTTTTTTATCCCACCCTGTCGAAAAAATTGTACCAGCGGCTAATGCTTCTAACATTGGGGCCTTGCCCGGTATTTTACGATAGCTATGTTTTGCCAAGGTTTCGCCCGATGTATCTAAATATATTTCGGCACTATCGTTTTTCCAATATAGGTGGACTACTGTTTTAGAATAATCGGAACCCGAATTTGGCCTCATGTTATGAATGCTTTTTATCCTATCGGCAATGGCGTCTTTCACTTTTAAATTAGCAAAAAGTGGCGTAGTAATTGTAGAATTATCCACATTGGAGGTAACAGAAAAATAGCCACTAAAATCTACAAGTTTTTCCCATTCGATAGCGAGAACCTGCTGATACATTTCATTGGCATCGGCAGCATTAAATTCTTTTATACGGTATAATATTTGACTTGCACAGCGTAAATTAAGGTTAAGTTTAATACACTCATTTACGGTTGCCATTAGTTCTACACCCGTTGCAAATACACGCACTGGCTTAAAACCCAATGCTTCAACCTCTTGTTGTAGGTAAACGGATAACCTTTTATTACAGGTTATAATAACCTTTGCCGAATTGTTGAAAACTTGATACATAATTTGCGCAATTTACTCAAATAAAATACACAAATTTGAAAATCATTATAAGTTTATTATGGAAATTAAAGGAAAAGTACACGAAGTATCAGAAATTATAAATGTTACTGATGCGTTTAAAAAAAGAGAATTGGTAATTGAGTATGCCGAAAACCCCCAATACCCCGAATTTGTAAAATTTGAAGCTATTCAGGATAAGTGTAGTTTGTTAGATAACTTACAAGTGGGTGCCGAGGTTGAAGTATCATTTAACCTTAAAGGGCGACCATATACCGATAAAATGGGTAAAAAAAGTTATTTTAATTCATTACATGTATGGCGTGTAACTTCGCTAAACGCAGCATCAGCAGCACCTATGGCAGCTGCAACAACGCCCGAATATGCACCACCTGTGGATGTAAGTGCAGCGCCTGGCGAAGATGATGATTTGCCATTTTAGAATTTAAAAAAACATTACGTTAAAAGCGGCATTCGTTTACTTTACGAATGACCGCTTTTTTACATTTATAAAAAATATTTTATGATATTAGTTACCGGAGCCACCGGTTTTTTAGGTGCCGAATTGGCTGTACAACTTTTACAAACAGAATCTAAAATCAGGTGTATTAAAAGAAGTTCTTCAATCATCCCACCAAAATTAATACCCTTTAGCCACAAAATAGAATGGGTTGAAGCCGATATTTTAAACTATTCGGATGTTGAAAAAGCATTTGATGGCATTACTGTTGTTTACCATTGTGCGGCTATGGTTTCGCTAGATGCTAAGTTAAAAGCGCAAATGATTAGCAATAATGTAGTAGGTACCGAAAATATTGTGAATTTGTGTTTGCATTATCAGGTAAAAAAATTAATACATGTAAGTTCTATCGCTGCTTTGGGTAATAGCATAAATGGCGAAGTTATTACCGAACAAAATTATTGGGATGCTTTTGATGTTAATAATGGCTATGCTATTTCTAAATATCAGAGCGAAATGGAAGTTTGGCGAGGTATTGAAGAAGGCTTAAATGCAGTTATTGTAAACCCTTCTATTATTTTAGGTGTTGATGCTAGCAATGAGGGTACTGGAATGATATTTAAAAATATACAAAACGGGTTAAAATATTATACCGATGGAGGTAGCGGTTTTGTAGATGTAGCCGATGTAGCAAAAACCATGATTTTATTAGCCGATACCGATATTTTAGCACAACGTTTTATCATTAATAGCGAAAATGTTTTGTATAAAATACTATTCGAAAACATAGCCACAGCAATGGGAGTACACCCACCAACAAAAAAAGCCACATCTTTTATGCTTGGTATTGCATGGAGGCTAAGTACATTAAAAGCATTTTTTACTGGGGGAAAAACTAATATTACCAAAGATGTAGCTACAACAGCCACCCGATTAGAAACGTTTAGCAATAATAAAATTAAACAAGCAATTAAATTCGAATTTAAACCTATAAACGAAACAATAAAAGAAGTAGTGCAAAATTTTAAAAGGTAAAATATATCATTTTATGCTTCTATGTAACATTCTAAAATCTTAAACGCTTTATTGGCAATAAGCTCTACATTATTAATAGTTGCTGGTAACAATACGCAATCGCCCATATTAACCATTAATTCTTCATTATCGTATTTTAAAAAGTAAGAACCAGCCAAGCAAATATGAACTACAAAACTATCTAAAAAAGTATAATCTTTAATAACAGATTGTGTATAATCTAATAAATTTGTTGTAAAGTAAGGGCATTTAACTAATTCGATAGGTTGGTTTTGTTGTGGTAAATAATTGGTTTTATAATTATCGTAATATTTAAAATCAATGGCATCCAAAGCTTCGTTTACGTGTAGTTCTCGCTTATTTCCATTGGCATCTACCCTGTCGAAATCGTAAATTCGGTAAGTAATATCTGATGTTTGTTGTATTTCGGCAATTAATAAACCTTTACCAATGGTATGCACTCGGCCTGCTGGTAAAAAGAAAACATCGCCACTTTTAACAGTTTCTTTATTTAAAATATCTAATAAATGACCACTTTCAAAGGTTTTTAAATACGTTTCTTTATCCACTTTTTGATTAAAGCCCGATATTAAGCTTGCGTTTTCATCAGCCTGTATAACGTACCACATTTCGGTTTTACCGAACGAACTATGCCTTTTTTCAGCCAACAAATCATCAGGATGTACCTGTATAGATAAATCTTCATTAGCATCAATAAATTTAATTAGTAAAGGGAAAATACTTCCAAATTGTTGGTAAACAGCTTTACCAACCAATTGTTCTTGGTAAGTTTCCAATAACTCAACCAATGTTGTCCCCGAAAGTGCACCGTTAGAAACCACTGAAACATCAGACGCAACACCCGAAATTTCCCAAGTTTCGCCACAGTTGGTTAGCGGAGAAAAATTTTTATGGAGGTGGGTATTTATTTTATGGCCACCCCAAATTTTATCTTTAAAAATAGTTTTAAACTTTATGGGATACAAGGCGTAGTTCATATAATTAAATTAGTGAGAAACAAAAATATAGAATTATTAACGCCAAACATATTTTAGCTTAAATTACTTAAAAGTATTATCTATAAACGGAACAATTAGTTTTTAACCAGTAAAATATAACATTTTAAATTTTTAAAATAATATTAGTATTTCATATACCATTTTAGGCTTATATTTAAAGCCAAATTAACAAAGCCAAAATAATATTGGGCAATATTTAATGTTACGCGTAGAAAACGATAAACCCTGTAAATTGGTATATGCTTTTGCTAAGCATGAATATTTAGGTTTTTTAATAGAACCACACATAGTTCAATTAAACCAAAACGGAGAATTTTCATTAACTCATCAACGTTTATTTAGTAATACAGCAACCGAATTTTCACAGTTTTTAGATGCTACCGACCATAAATTAATTAAACTACTGCAAGATGTAGAGCAAGATGCAGTTGTAAAACGCCACTACAAAAAACAAATTCGTCCATTAGAGTTTTTTAGCAAAATATGGGACGATAAAATGTATGAAAGCATACGCCCCAAAATAGAACGTAAGTTAAAAGACGTATTGGCTTTAATGAACAATAAAGAGCTTTACTTTATGAGCAAAGAAGGTTGGCCTGTAGAAAAACGTATTTTCATAGCCAGTGAAGCCGCAAGTGTTTTGTTTCATTTCCGCCGCAGCGAAAACGAAACACGCTATTTCCCAACAATTAAATATCAGGGCAATAGAATTGAGTTTATGTTTAAAGATGCGCAAGTTATTTTAAACCAACCTGCCTATTTATTGCTCGAAAACACACTTTACTATTTCGACCAAGAACTTGAAGGTAAAAAACTACAGCCATTTTTAAATAAACGTTTTATATCTATACCTAAATCCTCGGAAGAAACTTATTTTACCAAATTTATTGCTCCGCTAATTGAAAAACACAATGTATATGCCGAAGGGTTTACTGTAAATACCGAAAAACACGAAGCAAAATCTATATTAAAAGTGGTTTTTAACCCAGCAGGCTCATCCGAACTACAACTGTATTTTAAATATAGCAAGTATGTTTTTGCAGCAGGAGGCGAAAGACCTGTAACCGTAAGAATGGAACGTTTAGGCGATGATTATATATTTCATCGCATAAAACGATCGTTAATTTGGGAAAAAGACAAACTAAATGAGTTGCTTGATTTGGGATTAGAAATTAATAGTGTTTTATACGCACATTTAAGAGTTAAAAATATTGATAAAATTAAAGATGAAGCATTATCATACTCTGTTTTTGATTGGATTAACCAACATTATGATACTTTAATTTCTTTAGATTTTGAGTTTGAACAAGATAGTGATTCAAAAAAGTATATCTTAGGTACGTCCAATATCGACCTTGAAATAAAAGAACGTAACGATTGGTTCGATATTGAAGCAATTGTGCAATTTGGTAATTACCGAATTCCATTTATACAATTACGCAACCATATACTTAATCGAAAACGAGAGTTTATTTTACCCAATGGCGAAATTGCTATAATACCCGAAAAGTGGTTTTCGCAATATGCCAATTTATTAAGTTTTACAACAGGGAGCGATACACTACAACTTAAAAAACACCATGTAGGCTTAATATACGATTTTGCCAATAGCCAGCTAGCTACCGTAACTATGGATAGAAAACTGCAAAAACTTTCGGATTTTACAGAGATAGAAAGCATGACACTACCTCAAGAATTTGTTGGACACTTGCGACCATACCAAAAAGCAGGATACGATTGGTTCCATTTTTTACAAAAATATAACTTTGGCGGTTGCCTAGCAGACGATATGGGCTTAGGGAAAACCATACAAACGTTAGCCCTGCTACAAAAAGAAAAAGAAACTCACAGCCTATTAAATACCCATACTACTTCGCTTATTATAATGCCAACATCGTTAATATATAATTGGATAAACGAGGCTAAAAAATTTACACCTTCATTACGCATACATGTACATACAGGTACACAACGCATAAAAAATGTTGCCATATTTAACAGTTTCGACGTTGTTATTACCACCTATGGCATAACCCGGGTAGATATTGAAGAGTTACAACTTATGTATTTTCATTATATTATTTTAGATGAAAGCCAAAACATTAAAAACCCTTCTTCTAAGTCGTTTAAAGCCGTAAAACAACTAAATTCGAAATACAAACTTATACTTTCGGGTACACCTGTTGAAAACACAGTGAACGATTTATGGACACAAATGTCGTTTATAAACCCAGGCCTATTAGGCTCGCAAAGTTTCTTTTACAAGGATTTTGTGGAACCTATCGAGAAGAAAAAAGACGACGATACGGCCATGCGCTTACAAGTATTAATAAAACCGTTTGTAATGCGGCGTACCAAAGAACAAGTAGCTACCGAATTGCCACCCAAAACCGAAAACTTATTTTATAGTAAGATGTCTGAAACGCAAGCAGAATACTACGAAAAAACAAAATCGGAATACCGAAACGAAATTTTAAAAGCATTAGAAAATGGTACTTATCGAAAATCGCCCATTCAAGTATTACAAGGGCTAACTAAATTAAGGCAAATAGCCAATCACCCGGTAATGGTTGATAATACATACGAAGGTGATTCGGGCAAATTTGAGGATGTAATACACAAACTGCAAAGTGTAATTGAAGGCGGACACAAAGTGCTGGTATTTTCGCAATTTGTAAAGCAATTAACCTTATACAAAACTTATTTTGAAGAAAACAACATTAGCTATGCTTACCTTGATGGCGCAACACAAAACCGAGGTGTAGTAGTTGAAGATTTTAAAAATGACGAATCGAAAAAAATATTTTTAATATCAATAAAGGCTGGCGGCGTAGGTTTAAACCTTACCGAAGCCGATTATGTGTTTATACTCGACCCTTGGTGGAACCCCGCTGTTGAGCAGCAAGCCATAGATCGTACACACCGCATAGGGCAAACCAAAAATGTGTTTATTTATAAATTTATTGCCAAAGATACCGTAGAGGAAAAAATATTAGCATTACAAAACAAAAAAACTAAAGTTGCCCAATCATTAATTACCACCGAAGAAAGTTTTTTTAAATCGTTAAGTGAAGGAGATATTAAAGAAATTTTAGGGTAGGTTTTTTTATTTTAATTTATTTTTTGGGCGTTTTAAAACGCTATCGGCTATATCTTTTTTCCACTTACGCTTAGCTAAAGCCGAAGTGCAAACGAAAAAAAGGATGCCGCCTCTATCGTGAACGCAAAATCGAATATAAATTAACACAGAAAAAGATACTAAAAACGTAGTGAATAAATTTTTTAAATTATTTATCTAGGAAACCTATCCCAAAAACCTACTTTTTAACGCTTCAGTAGGTACCATACAATTGTTTTTTTTACCAAACCACTTGTAGCGGTTTTTGCCAATAAAATCATAAAGTAAGTTTCTAAATTTTAGAGGGAAAATATAAAAACCTGCTATTAAAAACCAAAGTCCACCCAGTTGTTTTCCTATTTCTAGTGCCGCATTTGATTTTGTATAAACCGTTTTGTTTTTAATAAACACTACCGATTTTAATTCCTGAGCATTTACAGTAAAAGATTTTAAAGTTTCTTGTGCATAATTTGATTGTAAAGCGGCAAAATAAAAAGCCTTTTTTTTATCATTTCTGATAATAAATTGCACAAAGCCATTACACAAATTGCACACACCATCAAAAAAAATAACATTATCAACCATATAAAAAACAACGTATACGAAATGAAATAGTTTGTAGCTACAATAATTGATAATTTTTATTACATTTCACACAAAAAAATTATGCCCGTTAAAACATTTGGTAGTGCGGTTTATGGTGTAGAAGCTAAAACTATTATGGTGGAAGTGAACATTATTTCGGGAACTAAATATTTTATTGTTGGCCTGCCCGATAATGCCGTAAAAGAAAGCATGTTTAGGATAGAAAGTGCTTTTAGCACCGCTAAATATAAAATGCCGCGACAAAAAATTGTAGTAAACTTGGCACCGGCCGATATTAGAAAAGAGGGGTCGGCTTACGATTTAACCATTGCTATTGGCATATTGGCACAATCAAATCAAATACCAAAAGAAGAAATTGAGCAATATATAATTATGGGAGAGCTTTCGCTAGATGGTGCCTTACAACCCATAAAAGGTGCTTTACCTATTGCTATACAAGCAAAAAAAGAAGGGTTTAAAGGCATTATATTGCCCCTTCAAAATGCCAGAGAAGCCGCTATTGTAAGTGATTTAGATGTATATGGCGTTACACATTTAGATGAGGTAGTAGCTATTTTTAGAGACCAAATATTCCCTGCCCTTACAATTGTTGATACGCGACTAGAGTTTGCCTATTCGTTAAATAAATACGATGCCGATTTCTCGGATGTTAAGGGCCAAGAAAACATTAAACGATCGCTAGAAATAGCCGCTGCAGGTGGGCACAACGCCATATTAATTGGTCCACCAGGTGCCGGTAAAACTATGTTGGCTAAACGCCTGCCCACTATTTTGCCACCACTTAGTTTACAGGAAGCATTAGAAACTACCAAAATACATTCGGTGGCAGGTAAGTTATCGGCCAGCGATGCTTTGTTAACTACCCGGCCTTTTCGCTCGCCCCACCATACGGTTTCCGATGTGGCTTTGGTTGGTGGTGGCGGCAATCCTCAACCAGGCGAAATATCGTTGGCGCACAACGGGGTTTTATTTTTAGATGAGCTGCCAGAATTTAAACGAACTGTGCTTGAAGTTATGCGACAACCGTTAGAAGACCGCAAAGTTACCATTGCCCGAGCCAAAGCTTCGGTAGAATACCCAGCAAGCTTTATGTTAATTGCCGCCATGAACCCTTGCCCATGTGGTTATTATAATCACCCAGATAAAGAATGTGTATGTGGCCCAGGAGTAGTGCAAAAATATTTAAGTAAAGTAAGCGGTCCATTATTAGATCGTATTGATTTACATGTAGAGGTAACGCCAGTAAATTTTGATGAACTATCGTCGTTACGAAAATCGGAAGACAGCGAAACCATTCGCAATAGGGTAATTAAAGCCCGAGAAATGCAACTTACTCGCTTTGCTGATCATCCTGACATTCACGCAAATGCACAAATGAGCCCTCAAATGGTAAGAGATATTTGCCCAATTAGCGATGCCGGACAGCTAATGTTGAAGAAAGCTATGGAAAAGTTAGGCTTATCGGCTAGGGCTTATGACCGTATTTTAAAAGTTGCCCGCACCATTGCCGATTTAGATTTAAGCGATGAAATAAGGCTAGAACATTTGGCCGAAGCCATACATTTTAGAAGTTTGGATAGGGAAAACTGGGCTGGGTAGAGTTAGGGTTTAAATTAATTACCTATTTTTTAATTTCACAAGCCAAGCGTTTTTTTAATTTGAACACCAATTTTCCGTTTTTTGTTGATTTTAAAACAAGTACCGAATCTTTATAAGATTGATATAAAAGAGTTTCTTCAAAACCTCCAGTAGTATAACATGGCGATTTTTTAAATCTAAAGCTAGCACTCACAAAAGCACCTTTTAGTGAAATGGTATCTCCGCTAAGGGTATAAACACCTTTTACATATTCTTTCCATTTTCCGTTATGGTAGCAGGTATCTTGGCTAAAATCGGCTTTCGAAAAGTTATTTAGTACTAAATAAAACGAATCGCAGGTAAACTTAAACTGGTTATTTTTAAACTCTACTAAATCGGTCGAATAATCGATACTATCTTGCTGCCATTCGCCTTGCAGGTATTTTGCTCCAGGGCTTTGTATATCGGAGTTAAACCAACAAGCAGTTAAAGCTATCGCAAAAAAACAAACTCCCAAAAATTTAAACATTAACTTTTATTAAATTTAATTTTTTAACTCCAAAACAGCTAGGTTATTTTAATTCACAAAAAAAACTCCTATCCACTAACCAATCCTAACTAACCACTAACCACACACTATTTCAAAGCCCCAACCATCTCTTCAGGCTTCACCCAGTCGGTAAATTGTTGGCTAGTTAATAAGCCTAGCTCAACCGATGCTTCACGCAAAGTTTTGTTTTCTTTATGTGCTTTTTTGGCAATCTTAGCAGCATTTTCGTATCCAATATGCGGGTTTAAAGCAGTTACAAGCATAAGCGAGTTTTCTAAATGTTGCTGTATTACAGCGTAATTTGGTACTATACCTACTGCACAATTGTTGTTAAACGAAACACAGGCATCGCCAATTAACCTTGCCGATTGTAAAACATTGGCGGCAATAACGGGTTTAAAAACGTTTAGTTCGAAATGGCCACTCATTCCGCCAATACTTACGGCAACATCGTTACCAATAACTTGTGCGCATACCATGGTTAAGGCTTCGGGCTGGGTAGGATTTACCTTTCCCGGCATAATAGATGAGCCGGGTTCGTTATCGGGTATCACAATTTCGCCAATGCCACACCTTGGTCCCGAGCTTAACATACGAATATCATTGGCTATTTTCATAAGTGCAACAGCGGTACGTTTTAATGCCCCCGAAAGTTCAACCATAGCATCGTGTGCTGCCAAAGCTTCAAATTTATTGGGTGCCGTTACAAAAGGTAATCCGGTTAAAGTAGCAATATGTTGTGCAACCAAAACATCGTAACCCTTGGGTGAATTTAAACCTGTTCCAACGGCAGTGCCACCTAAAGCCAACTCTGTAACGGCCTGTAAAGCATTTTTAACGGTTTTTATACTGTTGGTAATTTGCTGGGCATAGCCCGAAAACTCTTGCCCTAAAGTTAGTGGCGTGGCATCCATAAAGTGGGTGCGGCCAGTTTTTACTATAGTGGCAAAATCTACCGTTTTTTGTTGTAGGGTGTTTTGTAATAATTCTAAACCGGGTAAAGTAATTTCTACAACTTGCTTATAAGCAGCAATGTGCATTGCTGTTGGAAAAGTATCGTTGGATGATTGAGATTTATTTACATCATCGTTAGGATGTAAAACTTTTTTTTCATCGGCCAGCGAGCCACCATTTATAACATGTGCTCGGTTAGCAATTACCTCGTTGGCATTCATATTTGATTGTGTACCCGAGCCTGTTTGCCAAATCACCAAAGGAAATTGATTGTCTAAACTGCCCGTTAATATTTCGTCGCAAGCTTTGGCAATTAAATCTTTTTTATCGGCAGTTAATACACCCAAATCGCAGTTGGCCATTGCTGCTGCTTTTTTTAAATAAGCAAAAGCATGTATAATTTCTAAGGGCATAGAGGCTTCGGCACCAATTTTAAAATTGTTTCTGCTTCGTTCGGTTTGTGCGCCCCAGTACTTATCGGCAGGTACGTTAACCTTGCCCATGGTATCGTGTTCGATTCTAAACTCCATTGATTATTTTTTACAACAAATTTATATTTTTTTCGAGATAATTAATGACAATATAATGTCATAACTGTTTTAAAAAATTTGCCCTAAGGTAATTGTAAAGCTTGTTGTAACGTAATGTAATTTTAATAATGAAAGCAAAACCAAACTAATTCATCAAATGGTTCGCCACAAATTTTTCTGAGTATTCTTTTATCATTTGCCTAACTTGACGGAATTGTTCTAAAATTTCTTCTTCAGATCCTTTGGCTTTGGCAGGATCGGGAAAGTTGAAATGAAACTTTTCTGCTTTGGTAGGAAAATACGGGCAATGCTCTTTTGCGTTGTCGCAAACGGTAATTACAAAATCAAAGGCAAGGCTTTTATATTCTTCAATATTGTTAGAGGTGTGATTTGAAATATCAATACCATCATCTTTCATAGTTGCAATGGCTTTGGGATTTACACCGTGAGTTTCGATTCCTGCACTATAAATTTCTGCCAATTTTCCTGCAAAATGTTGTAAATATCCTTGTGCAATTTGACTCCTACAACTGTTGCCTGTGCAAAGCACTAAAACTTTTTTCATTTTTTTTTAAATTATACGAACAACCAAATTATGTTTATGATGCAAAACTTTGGGTCGAATCCCCAAATAAGTTGCAGAATTGTTATGGAAAGGGTAATTATTATTGGCCTTTTGTATTTTATTACAAGCTCTTTTACCTTCATTTTATATTTTTTTGAATTAACAGCAACCTCCGCCAGGTGTGCAGGCTATATTTTGAATTTGAATTGGTGGGATACCACAATAATCTTTCGCTAAGCAATCTGTTTGCTTATTGGTTAAAACAAAAATATCGTTTTCTAATTTCAAACCATATTTGCCGATTGTTTCGGTTTGATATTCGACTTCTATTTCTAAATCTTCGATACCCAATTTTTGTTCGGATAGTTTAATAATGTTTAAAAGACTGGTTGGTTTTAGCCTGTGTTCCAAATCGTTTGCGCTCCAAAGTTGAAAGTTTGCAACCTTTTCGTTTCGGATAGTTCCGCCACAATCTATAAAGTTTTTCGTAATTATTCCTACTTCTGTAACATGAAAATGATTGGGAACAAAAGAACCGTTTTCTAATTGAAATACCACATTGTTTAAATTTGGCAATAGGATTTTAATGTCTGATAGTTTCATTTTTTAAATATTTAAAGTTTAACAACAATTATTTTTCTTGGTTAAGAGTTGTGTGGAAACACTGCCAAAATAGTTTTGTAGTTTTTCGATAGCTGTTTCGTTTATGCAATAGCAAATGGCGTTGCCTTCAACATTTCCTTTTATTAACCCAGCGTTTTTAAGTTCTTTTAAATGTTGGGATATTGTGGGCTGTGCTAAAGGGAGTTCGTTTACAATATCCCCACAAATACACGAATCAACTTTCAGTAAATAGTCCATTATAGCTATTCTAGCTGGGTGAGCCAATGCTTTTGCAAGGGTTGCCAAGTTATTTTGTCTATCGGTAAAATGTTCGGTTTTTGTAACACCCATTTTTAATATTATAATATTGCAATAATACGATATAGATTTTGAAATAGTGCCATTAGATTAAATTTTTTTTAATGCTTTTAAAGATATGGTAGTGGTTTTATAATAGGTGTATTTCGGCAAATCACCATCTAAATTCTTTGCTCCAATATCTAGCAGCAAGTTTATTGTGTTTGTATCTTCTTCTTTTTTAGGATAAAATACGTAGGCTATCTCGACCGATAGTTTAAAACGGTTTGGCGCTTGGCGAAGGTGGCGATTTTCACCTCAAATGATGATGCGGAGAACCAAACTTTGATTAACCACAAATGCGTATGCGGAGTATTGAATTGCCACTTTTGCCAAACGCCTGTTACTAGCTGGCGTTCTGTCTGTCGAGTTGCTGTATTCCTTGTCTGCTGTGGGTTTCGCTGTCATTGTCGTGTTGGGTTTGTATCGGTTGTGCGGTGAGTTTTTAAAATTTTTAGAAGGGGAGATTTTTAATTTTTCTTTGGGTTGGGCAGGCATACTCTTTTGCAAGCTTTGGTTTGTGTGTCGGCTTGTGTGACTTGCAAATGTGTATGACTGCTGCGTTGGCATTTTAAGTTTGAATTCCCCCTAAACATCGTTTCAATTCACGTACTTTGCCTTGGTTCGTGTCCTAACGAACCATTTTTATTTTATAAAATATTAATTTACAGAGATTTAAATTTATTTTTTTTGAACGCATCGTTAAAATAAACGAAATTACCCGAGGCTGGCTTACTTATTTCAAAGGGAGCAGCATAGTAGGGAAACTGCGAGATATAGACGGCTGGTTGCGCAACCGACTACGCTATTGCATTTGGACGGATTGGAAGAAGCCCGAACGTAAACGGAAAAACCTGTTACGTTTAGGAGTAGATGCCGACCACGCCTATGCATGGAGTAGAACAAGAAAAGGAGGCTGGCGCATAGCACAAAGCCCAATTCTTAACATTACCATAACCATCAAACGGCTAAAGCAAAAAGGCTACATCCCTATGCTGGAGATTTACACCAAACTCAACCCATCAGTTTACGAACCGCCGTATACAGCCTGTCCCGTTTTTTATCGGGAAGACCCGTATCCCGAATAATCGGGAGTGGTGTGAGAGGCGCACTCTGTCAGGTTTCTGGCAGAGCCGTCTACTCGATTGGGTGCTGGCCTTTTTTGACTGTCGTTTATCATTTTGGGTACAAATGTAAATATAAATTTTGAATGTTACTTATAGTCTTTGATTTATAGTCAACATATTCGGACTTTTGTCCCGTGGATGTAAAAATAAAAATAGGACAGCGAAT